>Ga0315551_10000698_pt1 | contig 26733 bp, 21 predicted proteins | sample SalMarSW160290MG_FD_203678 | JGI IMG/M metagenome (GOLD analysis project Ga0315551, IMG submission 203678) | Salt marsh sediment microbial communities from the Plum Island Ecosystem LTER, Massachusetts, United States - Salt Marsh Sediment SW1602-90 ...
TATCTGGATCCGACGCCTATTTTCAAGAACTGAGCGCCGCTGGCACCCACTTTGGAAAACTCCGCGTAGGTACTACTGATCGAAAACAGCACAACCAACACTATTACGAATTTTTTCACCTTGCACCTCCTCTACTTGATGATGGCGAAACGACCCAAGTGTTCACCGTAAGGCGACTCGACATGGTAGATATAGATTCCGGATGCCACGAGCTGACTGTTTATTGAAAGCAGGTTCCACCGGGCAGCGCCGGTACCATCGTCATGGTTGATCGTCTGCACCAAATCTCCTGCCAAAGTGTATATTCTAATAGTGCACTGGTCGGGAATTTTCTGAAATTCAATAACCGACTCCCCTTCACCCGTTTCCACCATCGATGAGTACTGAGCAAAGTACGGATTGGGCACCACCCGAATCTTTTTTAGGTCTGTTACTGCGGTGGCCGTGTTAACTCCGTCAACCTTGAAGGCGAAGTTATCTTCCGGACCGTTTAGGGGCGCTCCCTGCACGGTAAAGACATCACCTATGACCGGGTTGTATACCGAGTCATCAAAGCCGAACATCCAGCTATAGTAATAGGGAAAGGCTTCCGGAGTCACTGTGGCCGTGGAGTCATAAGGGTAGTTGACGATGGCCAACAAGTCATAGGGGTCCCAAATACCGTCCCCCGCGAAGTCATACACCGCCAGAGAAACACGTTGATTAGTAGTTGTATTCCAGACCTCGAAATAAACCCAGTAAGGTGTATCGGTGCCGTAAAATCCGTCAAGCACCCACGAGGCCAACGTGGAATCGCCGGTGTACCGAAGCTCATATGTAGATCGGAAATGAACGCCGCCAAAGACGTCGTTGTCATCCCAAGTGAAAACGGGGATGGCGGGGCCGTAGAAGGTCCCCATCACCAGCGTGGTATCGCTGTCGCCAAATGCTGTCTGGCTGTAACTGCGGGGTATATGGTCGCCATCTTCGACTACCACCCGTAGTCCCTCCACGACATCAAAAAGACTGGGATTGACGTTGGCTTTCGTTTGGTCAGCCAGCACCGTGTCACCGGTGGTTTCATTGATAAGGTGCCAGTACGTCTGTTCGGGCGTATCTTCAAACACTACCCGATATTGCGCACCCTGCAAGGAACCCTGATCAAAAACAATCGGAATCACATCCCCATCGGAAGCCAACTCATTGCCGGTGTAGTTATGGGTGACGGTACCGGCCGCTTCATAGAAACCAGCCGGGTCGTTGACCGGAGTGACTGCGACAACATTCGAGACTTCTTCTGCAATACCGAATCCGGACTGCAACGGATCGACACCTGTGATTGTATCGCCCACGTCAAAGGCAACCAGACAATACCAGTATTCCACACCATTATATAAACCGGTATCAATAAATGAATGCGGTATCGGATCACCGGGTGTGTTGACGGTATAGAGGGCCAGAGACGAATAGTCCATCGTTAGACAATTATTGCCGGTCTGGTAGTTGGGTACTCCCCACGTCTTACCTTGATTGTCGCTACGATATAATTTGTAACCGGCGAAATCGTTGACACCACTCAACGGATCAAGACCAACCTCGGAAGTATCATCCCAATGTAAATAAACTTTACTATCTGCGGCTCGAGCTAAAAGTCTGGGCGTTGGCGGTGGTTGCGGCCCGACAAAGTAGTTATCGTACAACTGTTGAGCCAGTGAGGCATTATCCCGGAAATTCTCCTCGTTAGCGCCGGCAACCAGGGCATAGACTACCCGGACGGTTTTGCCGGCTGTAAGATCGATTCCACGCACACACTGCAGATAGAATTGATCCGTAGGAGGAAGAGATTCATCAAACTGCTGGCTGTTGATAAGGGCAAATCTACCCGGATCATCGTCAGGCAAAAACGCCCAGTCATCGGTTCGAAAAGCCGTCATGCCGACATTGTCCGGTGTCTCCAGCAGCTTGGTGCCCATGATGCCGGTTCTAACGGTAGGTCCCCAGCCAGGATCGGTGCCGATATTGTCATAAATCCAGGCGAGATTTTCAGTAGAATCAAACGCTACCAGATCCTCCAGCCGCCCGTTCTCTCCTGTTCCGTCAGGACCCCCCACATCAATGTCAACATAGAGACCGAAGGAGAAGTCATGGTAGTCTTGCGTTGATGTGTTTGTGATCTCCAGAATAAAAAATAGAAAATCTTCATTGTAGCAGTAGTTCCACTGTAAGACGGTATGGGTCATTTCCAAACCTAACAACGAAGAATCGCCCGCGGCGTCGTTGAAGCGGTAATGTGATTCCTGAAGCGAAGTTGGCCCACCCGGGAAGAATGAAGAATCCAGGGGATTATAGATGCAGTTGTATACCCAATCTGACGAATCGGCATTCCAAACTCTCCACCCATAAGCGGGGTCGCCGTGGCCAAGACCAATCGTATCGGAGGGATTGTACTCAAGGTATCTGGTCGTGTCGGTTGACAGAAGGATTTTGTATGGGTTGTCGGCGGCTGACAACTCCGGAATGGCTTGGAAATCATCGTAGGAGTTAGCGACGAGAGTGTCTCCAGTCGCTGCCACTGCTCCCATCCAGTATCTGATTTCGGCCAGATAGTCATGCCCGGAATTGCGCGGCCACTCGCCTGACGGCAAACCATAATAGGAATAGCCGCCAACATATCCCCAGTTATCCACGGTGGTGACGATGTTCCCTTTATTCTGGATTATCTGATCAACCGTTACCGGTTGCGGGGAAAAAACGGGTCCTCCGCGGGTACTGTCGACTAACGGTCTATTCGGCTGAATCAACGGCCTGGCGGTGGCCACAGTGAGATGAAAGGACACCAGGCAGATTGCTACCAGACCGTACCATAATATATTTTTGCTCATTTTCATCTGCTATGCTCCGGCTTAGAAGTTAAATTCTAACCCGGTCCTAATAGTCCGGGGCGGTGAATAGTGTTGCGGGTCATGGTCATAGAGTCTATCCAGCCGGCTCAGCTCGTTTTGATCAAGCGCCAATCCAGCTCCGGTGCGAAGCCCATCATCAGCCGCCTGGCCGGTTCGTGAGTAGACGTCTATTACGTTGCGCTTATTAAAGAGGTTGTCGACTTCGACAAAGAAGCTCAACATGTAGCCGCGCTTCCCGAGCCCGAAATCCTTGTTGAAACGCGTGTCCACGGTGTAGCTGGCCGGAAGTCGCCCCTCGTTGCGCTCTCCAAGCCGGTTGCCATCGGCGTCTGTCGGCGTGTACGGCAGCCCTGACCCGTAGTGCCCAACCATCGTAAGCCCCCAGGCGTCCGGAATCTTCAGTCCCAACAGCCGACCATCCCAGCCAGCCGGTACTCGATAGTTCAGTACGGCCGTTACCGTGTGGCGCTGGTCGAAGTCAAGGGGGTATTCTGTGACGGGGGCTAGGGTATCCTCAGTTGAGGTCAAAAATGTATAATACGGCTCAAGAGCATACGACCCATTGCCGTTCGCAATCATGTAGCTGTACGATACAGATCCACTGAGGAATCCTGACATAGGTAGCTTTTCCAGGGCTACGTCGAAACCTTTAACAGAGCCGTAATCCTCATTAATGAAGCGGGTGACAGCCAACCCAGCTACCTTAAACGACGACCGGGTTGACACCAAGTCCTTGATATCTTTGCAGTAGGCGGTAACATCCAGTCGCAAATCCTGCCCGATGAGGTGGTCCAAACCGAGTTCGTAGGAGGTCGTTTGCTCCGGCTCTAAATCAGGATTACCCAGAAGCGGATATCCGGTGGATATGTCGCCTTGAAGGTTGGTATACAGGTAGGTGTATCGAGGAACCTCGTAGTATACACCATAGTTGAAATGCATGACTGACTTTTCGGATATCGGGAACGACACACCAAGGCGCGGTGAAACGCGCGATTTTGTCTCGGCCTTCTCATACGTGGCAATCGTGTCCTGAGGCGTGACGTTGTATGAAATGTCGGAGTTTTGATAGTCGTACCGCAGACCGATGTTGATGATGAAATAGTCATATTCCATCTTGTCCTGTACGAACACGGAAGCATACGCCGGTCGGCTGGAGTATCTTTCTCCGTAAGGATTTGAATTGAAGAACTGCTTGAAGTCCCAATCAATGTCGTACTTACGATATTCGATACCGCTCTTTACCTGATTCCACTTGTTCACCTGATTCAATAGGCGAACGGTGACCGAGTTATACTTCGCTTGTCTCCTGCGGAAAGTCGGATTAAAATCACTCCCGGTAGTAAACCCAACCACCTGCAGAGGATCGGAAAAATCCCGGTCGTTCCCGTAATTATCCTCATGGATCGTTCCGTTATAGTTGCCGTTGGCATCTTCTGAGTACCCGGGCCACTGATCCCAGTACTCATCCATCAGATGCTCAGGTGAAGACGTGGTATAGGTAGAGAAGGTATTAACCGTCGCCGTCAACAGCATCCGCTCATTAAAGGCATAATTGCCGCTGAATCCAACCAGATACGATTCCTTCTTAAAGGAAGAAAGACCATCAACGTTGAAATCATACGAGCGACCGTTGACATCACGATGAGTGTAACTATCACCGTCAGCTTTGTAGTAGGTGGCGTTAGTTTTGAGTTTCATTTTTCCCACCGGCTGGACATCCATCTTGGCAGTACCGGTATAGGAAGCTATTCCGTTATGAGGCAGGGAAGTGGGGTCATGGAGGTATTCCCCGGCGGTGAAAAAGGTGTATCGCTTCGGGTCGACTCCAGGTATAGGCCCAGAAAGATTAAAAGCGACCGCCCGATTGCCCACATTCTTCAGCTTACTCCATTCCCCGGTATTGACATCGTAAGCGTGAGTAGCTCCCTGATACATTTTCACGCCACCGTGATACTCCGAACCACCCTCCCGCGTTACGGCGCTTACAACGCCCGAAAGAGCTTCGCCATATTCCGCAGTGTAACCGCCGGATGTCAACGACAGCTCTTCGAGGGCTGAGGGTATAATGTGAATACCAGAGTTGGCGGCAAATGGATCCTGTACCGAAAAGCCGTCAAAATAGTACGAGACTTGTCCCGATCTCCCGCCGCGGACGTGCATGTCCTGGTCGCGGTCGACAACCACACCGGGATAATTGGTCAGCACTGATTGGACAGTGATAATGTTCGGCAGCGTCTGAAGATGTTCGGCAGTAAAGATGACCTTTGAAGCTGTTAAATCTTTCCTGATTATCGGCTCAGTGGCACTTACGACCACCTGCCGCCCCAGTTCCACGGCCGCCTGCTTAATAGCAAAGTCGACCGGGGTGGTCAGATCCATCAATACCCGTACTCCCTTTTTGATTACCGGCTCAAAGCCGACGTAGGTGACGGAGATATCCCACTTGCCACTGGGGAGATTTATGATGAAATACTCTCCGTCATCATCGGTTTTCGTCGCTAGGTTCGTCCCCAAGACCCGGACTGTAGCCCCTATCACCGGTTGACCGGTATTCGAGTCAACCACGGTGCCCGAAATCTTACCGCTGATGCCCGCCAGAACTTCAGATGAAGTGATGAGCATCAGCGCCACAGAGAGAAAACCCAGGAACATCTTTAGTCGATTACACAAAATTATTCCTCCTCCCAATTGAGATTCAGTACCTACGCTTTCATTGTCGGAATGATTCATGCCAGCTTTAGTCCCAATCGGCACCTTTTCTATTGTCGGAAATTCGGCAAAATATTTAACAGTCAACGACGCATACCTGTGGCTCCCTCCCCCCTCGTTACAAGAAACTCTTCATCAAGTTTCCTTTACACTTTCCGATAGTTTGATTGATGTCCTCACAGCTTAGGTCTGTGGAGGGTGCGGAGCATTTTGCCCTTGGTTGTGGTTATTTGAAGAGGAAACAGCACCGCCCAATGAAAGTTCTTCACGGGAAAGTTCTTGGTATCATTGCGGTTACTCTCTTGTGCCTGCTGCTTCCAGTCAAGCAGGTATGCGGACAGACTATAGCTGTCTTGATGAGCGACAGCCTTACCGCTACCATGCGGACTCTGCATGGTGCCAAAAAGGAGCTTACCCGCAAGCATCAGGATGCGGCTTTTTACAGCTTTCTCATCAATTATGATTCCGGAAGGCTCTCGGAGATAGTTGATTCAGTCAAAAAAATTAACCCAAAGCTGGTACTGACTATCGGCAGTTCAGCTACCAAAGTTGCTCAAGAGAACTTTACACGGATCCCAATCGTATTTGCCGCTGTCAAGTATCCGGTTTTGTCAGGCTTTGTTGCTTCGACAACCAATCCCGGCCAGAACATCACCGGCGCCTCGATAGATGTCCCAACAAGGGTGCAATTTACCTATTTCAAGAAAATCGTTCCGGACTTGAAAAGAGTTGGTGTACTCTATACTGACAGTACCGCCAGCCTGATCCCTTCCGCCAAAGCAGAGGCAGTGAAATTAGGTTTAACTTTGGTATCGATCAAAGTTACTGACAACAAGGCACTTCCCAAAGCTTTGGACTCCCTGGCGGATGTCGCTGATGGTTTCTGGTCGCTCGCCGACCCGAACTTGTTTGATCCACAATCAACACGCTATATCCTTCTCAACGCACTTCGTAAGGGAATACCATTCATGGGCTTTTCACGCAATGTCGTTGAATCGGGAGCGTTGTTTGCCCTTGATTTTGACTACAAAGCGGTCGGTCGACAAGCAGGAGAGATCGCCAACAGAATCATTGACGGAGAGGAGTCGGGCAATATCCCGGTAACGTCCGCCGACGTTATATGGTTTCACTACAATGAGAAAACGGCCCGACATATCAACATCAAAATCCCTCAAGAGCTGGCGGCTGTGGCCAAGGAGGTGTATCGATGAACCTCCTGGGGAAAATCAAAAACTACAGCCTTCGCACAAAATTCGTGCTGCCAGTAGCAGCTATGCTTATTTTCGCCACGTTGTCAACCAGTGGATACCTAATTAATCGCCAGGCTGATAGCTTCCGCCGCGAACTGCAAACCAGCGGCGTCACAATGATACGAATCATCGCTATGAACGCCGAGAGCGGGGTTCTGTTTGAATCCAAGTACGAACTGGACGAACTACTCAACATCCTCAATCAATTCGATGTGGTCACCTACGCTGCCATCGCTAACAAGGAAGGGACGGTCCTCTCTCAAATTGGCCAGTGGTACGAGAGACACCTTAAGGAAAAGAAGATCATCGAGGTAGGTGATGGTAAATGTCGCAGTTACTACATTAAGAGCAGCTCATCAGACGAGTACATAGAACTCAACTACCCCGTTGTCTCCCGAAAAGAGAAACTCACCCGTGAAAACTTAGGCATTACCGCCGGCATAGACCGGTCGCTTGCCTCCCAATACGTAACGGAAGAAATTGGTTCCATTAAGCTCATTTTGTCGCTGAAGAAAGTGAATAAGTCGATAGCTGAAGCCCAGCGAACGGCTATTCTCCTGATGCTCGTGGTACTGGCGCTGACAATTTTGATGCTGACCTTCTTTGCCCGTGCTGTAACGGAACCGATAAAGCTGCTAGTCCAAGCCACAGACCTGGTGAGCCGCGGTGATCTGAGTCGAAGAGTGGATATTACACATCACGACGAAATCGGTCATCTGGCCAACACTTTCAATAAGATGATTGAGTCGCTGAAACAGTCACGAAATGAGATTGAAGAATACAACCGCACTTTGGAGCAGAAAATAGTAGAGAGAACTCTGGAGCTTGAGCAAGCTCAGGCCCAGTTGATTCAATCAGAAAAGATGAGTGCTATAGGACAGTTGGCGGCCGGTGTGGCCCATGAACTTAACAACCCCTTGGGCGGAATCCTGGGCTACTCTCAGTTTGCGCTCGAAAAGATGAGAAAGAACATTTCTGAAAAGACTGATAGTAAGGATATCGACAGGTATTGTCGCTACCTGGCCGACATTGAGTCTCAGGCGCGACGATGCAAAAGCATTGTTCAGAACCTGCTTCGCTTCTCTCGTGCTTCTTATATCACGGAGTTTGAAGAAATTGACATCAACAAAATCATCGAGGACACCATAACTTTCGTGGAACATCAGCTCCACATGAACCAGATTGAGTTAAAGCTGGAACTTGATCCCAATCTGCCTGCAATCCACGGCAATGCGGGTCAATTGCAGCAGGTCTTCACCAATCTCGTTATCAACGCCATGCACGCCTCACCACCTGAATCAGAAATAAGGATCAGCTCCCGCTACAGCCCGGCGGTGGGAGAATTCGGTGGTGCAGTGGAACTGCTGTTTGTTGATCAGGGAACAGGCATTGAACCGGAAAACATTAAGAAAATATTTGAGCCATTTTTCACCACTAAAGAAGTTGGCAAGGGAACCGGCCTGGGACTATCGGTAAGCTACGGCATCATCAAAAGTCATGGCGGCGAGATTAGAGTTGATTCCATTCTAGGGAAGGGTACCACGTTTAGTGTTATTTTGCCTGTTCAGAAGCCGACTCAGGATACCGATAATCAAGACAAGCAAATTTTTACCGCGTATTCAAGAGACTCGAACGGTTAACTGTGAACGGCTTGAAGAGAAAATCAATTCTCGTCGTTGACGACGAAGAGATAATACGCAATTTCCTATCGGATGTGCTGGGCGAGACCTATGAGGTAAGTTTAGCCAGCGATGGGGATGAAGCAATTGAACAGATAAAAAAACAGAAATTTGACCTTATCATCACCGACCTAAAGATGCCCAAGGTACCGGGGGAAGAGGTGGTAAAGTATGCCCGGCAACACGACCCACACTCTAAGGTAATCGTCATCTCTGGCTTTTCAAGCCTGTACACAGTCAGTCAATCCATCAGTAGCGGTGCCTGTGCCTTTCTGTCAAAACCCTTTAGCATCCGAGAACTGATGCAAACGGTTACAGAAGCTGTGACCGGGTGAGGTAGATCAAATGGCGAAAGTACTGATCATAGACGATTCGGCGATAATACGAGACTTGCTGCGTGAGTACTTAACCGATCTGGGGCATGTCGTCTACCAAGCCAAGGACGGGCAGGAAGGCATTGAGAAGGCTCTCGCCGGCGACTATGCTGCGGTCTTTTGCGATATCCATATGCCAAAGAAAAACGGCTACCAGGTTTACCGTGAAGTTTCAGCCAGAAAACCGGAACTCGTCTTTATTATGACGGACTCCTTACCTGATCAGCTTGCGGAAATGGCACAAAAGGAGGGGGCTCATCACTGTTTGACGAAACCGTTTGACTTGGAACAGGTGAAGGAGACTTTGCAAGAAATCTTGTCACCGAGCACTTCAACATGAGCGAGATAAAAGACAACTCAGTTAGAATACTCATCGTTGACGACGAAAGTATTGTGCTTTCTTTGGTCTCCGATGCTCTGGAAGATGAGGATTATGACGTGGAATGCACCTCCACCGGTGCCGAAGCTCTGAAAATCATTGAATCAAAAAACATCAACCTGATCGTGACTGACATCAGGATGCCGAGCATGGACGGCATTGAGTTGGTGAAAAGAGCACGAGCCATTCGACCTGAGATGGGTGTCATTTACATGACTGGCTATGCCAACCTAAATTCAGCCAAAGATGCTATCAAACAGGGCGCTTATGACTACATCCTGAAACCATTTGAACTCGATGAAATTCGTCGGGCAGTCAAGGGAGCCGTGCAAAAGATCAAAAAAGTCGCTGATGAAAAAAACTCCGCCAAACAGCTTGAAAGTCTTTCTGACTTGAACCAACTGCTGTTCGCGGTGGGAGATCGAGGTACGCTCGGAAGTGTGTCCCTGCGTTTTGCGATGATGCACTGCCAGACTGACCGCGGCGCCATTCTCTTCTGGGATAAAGCCAAGACCACTTTCTGTATGATAACAATTGCCGAAGAAAGATCAGAAGAAGAGAGTTTGCCCAACCAGCCTCTTTCCGACTGCCTGGATAAAGTGGATGTGAAACAGCTTCAAGAGCCGGTCGTTGTCTCTCGAATTGAAGATCACCCCTTATACCGCACCCACCCCGATCCTGAGCTGGCTCGGTGGCTCCTGCCTCGATGGTTGGAAAAAGATAACCAGATGATAGCCGTCCCCGTACGCCGAGCCGACACCCTGCTCGGATTGATCATGGTAGGCCTCACTAAAGACACTACCGACCTCAAAGGAGCTGACCTGAAGTTTTTGAACATTAGCGCCAATCAGTTTGCCATGTCCCTTGAAAACCTGGAGTTGCTTGAAGATACTCAGGAGGCTTACGCCAGACTCAAGGAACTTCAAGACGAGACCATTCAATTGGAAAAAATGGCTGCTCGCGGCGAAATGTCCGCCGAAATCGGGCATGAACTTAACAATTTCGTAGGGGTTGTAGCCGGAAATATATCTCTGATGGAGCACCACCTGCAGAAAGGCGATTATGGCGCGCTGGGCAAGTGCGTCCGGGCCATAACCAACAACCTCGAAAAGATAAAGAAATTTACCAGCAACTTGATGGAACTTACCCCGATCTCATCAAAAAAGGGAATTATCTACTTCGATAAGTTACTGGGAGAAGTCGTAGATTACCTGAAACCCCAAAAAAGGTTTCAGGGAGTGAGTATTAACATCTTACCTATTGAGCACCCTATCCTCTTCGAAGCTGACAGTATCCACATCCAGCAGCTTCTGTACAATCTCTTTAACAACGCTGCCGATGCCACTATCGGGTGCCCTCAACGAGAAATCACTGTGCAGTGTAACGTCAACTCTGACGACGGTACCTTCAGTTGTCGCATAAGCGACACCGGCGTTGGTGTTAAGCCTGAGCTTTTAAACAAGCTCTTTAACGAGAGATTCACCTCAAAACAATCCGGCCACGGTATTGGCCTGGTTGTCTGCAAGCGCATTATTGACAATCACAACGGAAAGATAAGCGTTGATTCCGCCCCCGACGCTGGGACATCAATTCGAATTGACTTCCCACTGGCCAAGCACGAACCGGCCGTAGCCGCTACGTCTTAAAAAAAGAAACATCCCTGGTGAGCAGAACCTAAAATTAGCCGTTGAACAATCTTGTTGTAACCGACTATAGTGCGAAGTGCTGGGTGTGTTGAAATTGTCGGGGCCTATATATTAACAGCCGCCTTCATCCGCTCCCGGTTCATCTTGGCGATGAACTTGACGCTGATCTCTTTGGGGCAAACCGCCTCGCATTCGAGATAGTTGCTGCAATTGCCGAAGCCCTCGACATCCATTTGCGCCACCATTTTCTTCACGCGTTCCCTTGCCTCTATCTTACCTTGAGGTAAGTTCACCAGATGCCCCACCTTGGCCGCTACAAACAACATCGCGGAAGCGTTCTTGCAAGCCGCCACGCAGGCACCACAACCGATGCAGGCGGCGGCATCCATCGCCGTTTCTGCATCGTCTTTGAAAATCGGGATGGCATTGGCATCGGGAGCGCCGCCGGTGTTGACCGAAACGAATCCGCCGGCCTGCATGATACGATCAAGCGCCGAACGGTCGACCATCAAGTCCTTGATCACCGGAAAAGCTTTGGCGCGAAAGGGTTCGACTGTGATCGTATCACCGTCCTTGAAATGCCGCATGCGCAACTCGCAGGTGGTGGTGGCGTGCTCCTTCCCGTGCGGGATGCCATTTATCGCCAGAGAGCAGGCGCCACAGATCCCCTCACGGCAGTCATGGTCGAAATGAATGGGATCGATACCTTTGGCGGTCAGGTCTTCATTGACCACATCCAACATTTCCAAAAACGACATATCGGGAGAAATATCTCGAGCCTCGTACGTCTCCAGTCTCCCTTTGTCCTGGGCGTTCTTTTGACGCCATACGCGTAGTGTCAGGTTCATTATTTGTAGCTCCTTGTGGCCAATTCAACGCTTTCAAATTCGAGCTCTTCTTTGTGAAGCTCTGGCACGATGCCGACGCCTTTATATTCCCAGGCTGCCACGTACGCAAACTTCTTGTCGTTGCGTACCGCTTCCCCCTCTTTGGTCTGATACTCCTCGCGGAAGTGAGCACCGCAGGATTCCTCTCGGTGCAGGGCGTCAACAGCAAAGAGTTCCGCAAACTCTAAAAAGTCGGCCACACGCCCGGCTTTTTCCAGCGGGTTATTCATCTCATTACTTTCGCCAAGCACTCGGACGTCCCGCCAGAACTCCTCTCGGAGCGCCGGAATCATCTCCAGCGCTTTTTTCAATCCGGCCTCATTGCGCGCCATGCCACAGTACTCCCACATAATCTCCCCCAGAGCTTTGTGGAATGAATCAACCGTCCGCTTGCCGTTGATCGACAGCAGCTTCTTGATTCGCGCCGAGACTTCTTCTTCAACCGCGCGAAACTCTTCGCGGTCGGACGACACATTCTGCGCACCGACCCGACCGAAGTAGTCGCCGATGGTGTAGGGCAGAATAAAGTAGCCGTCGGCCAGACCTTGCATAAGCGCCGAGGCTCCCAGCCGATTGGCGCCGTGGTCGGAGAAGTTGGCTTCGCCGATTACAAACAGGCCGGGGATATTACTTTCTAAATTATAGTCAACCCAGAGGCCGCCCATGGCGTAGTGTGTGGCAGGATATATCCGCATCGGCACTTGATATGGGTCTTCATCAGTGATTAGATGGTACATGTCAAACAAATTGCCGTAGCGTTGCTCGATCACGCTTTTACCAAGCCGATTGATGGCATCGGCAAAATCGAGGTAGACACTATACCCACTCTCACCTACTCCGCGACCTTCGTCGCACACTTCCTTGGCGCTGCGCGAGGAGATGTCCCGCGGGGCGAGGTTGCCGTAACTGGGATATTTTCGTTCCAGGTAATAATCCCGCTCCTCTTCTGGGATTTCGTTCGGTGGGCGTTTGTCGCCTTTGTTCTTGGGAACCCAGATGCGACCGTCGTTGCGCAGCGACTCAGACATGAGCGTCAGTTTGCTCTGGTACTCTCCGGAATGCGGAATGCAAGTGGGATGGATCTGAGTATAGCAGGGATTGGCAAACAGCGCGCCTTTCTTGTAAGCCTTGTAAGCAGCGGTGACATTGCAACCGAGGCCCATAGTAGAGAGGTCAAAAACGCGACCATATCCTCCGGTCGCCAGCGCGACAGCATCGGCGGCATGGGAACTGATTTTGCCGGTTACCAGGTCGCGAACTACAATTCCCTTGGCATGACCATCAATCAAGACCAGGTCCAACATCTCGGTGCGTGGGAACATCTTGACCTTGCCTGCCGCAATCTGCCTGCTCAATGCCGAATAAGCTCCCAGCAACAACTGCTGCCCGGTCTGCCCGCGGGCGTAAAATGTCCGCGACACCAGTGCCCCGCCAAAGGAGCGGTTAGCCAGGGTGCCACCATACTCCCGCGCGAACGGCACCCCTTGTGCCGCGCACTGGTCGATGATATCGACTGACACCTGCGCCAGGCGGTAAGTGTTGGCTTCCCGGGAACGGAAATCGCCACCCTTGATAGTATCGAAGAAAAGGCGGTAGATAGAGTCACCATCGTTCTGGTAGTTCTTGGCGGCATTAATCCCCCCCTGAGCGCCAATGGAGTGTGCTCGCCGGGGACTGTCCTGGAAGCAGAAGCACTTGACGTTGTAGCCAAGCTCGGCCAGGCTGGCCGCAGCCGAAGCTCCGGCCAGGCCGCTGCCGACGACAATGGCGCTATACTTGCGCTTGTTGGCCGGGTTGACAAGCTTCATTTCAAATCTGTGCTTGTCCCATTTTTCGGCCAGAGGCCCGGAAGGTATTTTGGAATCAAGTTTCATATCAGTGCCCTCCTGCCGGAAGATTGATAATGCCGTCCAGTACGGCCACGGGTATTGACGCGTAGCCGATAAAGATCACTACGGAAATGACGTAAGCGATTCCTTTCAACGTGCGTTGCACGCGGGGATTATTCAAACCCAGTGTCTGCAACAAACTGAAGATAGCGTGGCTGAGATGGTAAGCGATAAGGAAGAGGGCAACGAGGTACACAGCCGAAATTAGGTAATTCTGAAATCCCAGTACGATCATTGAATAAACGTCGTGTCGGCCAGCGGCGTCAACCAGGTGCTCGTACCTGGGATTTGTCACAATAAAGGTGAAGTGCAACAGGTGGTACACAACGTACAGGAATACCCCTAAGCCTGTCCAGAACATGGTGCGCGAAGCCAAGCTTGCTTGAACTGTGCTGTTGATTACATATTTGATGGGACGGGAAGCTCTGTTCTCGAAATAGAGCCTGACGGCATTCCAAATATGGATTATAACGGAAGCCAGCACTATGATGCGCACAGACCAGGTAAGGGCCGGAAGATCCTTGAGAGCTTGGGCATAAGCGTTCAACTGATCTTGGCCAATGAAAATCTGTAGGTTCCCAATCATGTGGCCGACCACAAACCCCAACTGGATCAGGCCAGTGATAGCCATCAACACCTTTCTACCGATTGATGTCTTGAGATAAACCTTAGGGGACGCCTGTACCGGTACTGCTTTGGTTGGTGTAACAGTCATATCGTTATCCTTCCACTTTGGCTTAAGAAAATATGCGTATTCGCCGTAACAGTCAAATGAAAAAGTTAAAAATTTCACAAGCTAAATACCTAACAATGCCGTTTATGTCTTCATTGTTGGTATTGGCAGAATAACTTCAGTGTGATAGAACCCTTATGCTCCGAAGAAGTATCTACAGTTTGTTATATTACATTTAGAAAATTACATCATTATTCCTTCACGAAGCCAGCAACCTTACCTTGCGCTCTCTTGCCGTTCGGTGACAAACCTTTGCTCAACGAACTAAATTTCTTTCAAGGACTTCACCTGCCGGAGCTTGCGAAACAATTGAATGTACTCTCTTACCATGATTTCTTCCGACTGCGACAACCCTTCCATCATGGGGATGCCGATGCGAAGCACCGCCCTGACAATATCAGACGTCGTGCGGTCGTATTTCTCAGCCAGCGCCTTCAGACGGCTTTTCAATTCATAGGAAACAAAGATGTTCAAGCAGTGCTCCCCACGAACCTTGCTGCGTTCCTTCTTGTTCTCCAAAGTATGTACCTCCTTGAATTTTTCACACTATCACATCAAGAAACTGTCATTGTTTACGCTCTCGTTAAACTTAAGGCCGGGCATGTTCACGATAAACCTAACATTGTCGTTCAAGCATCACCTGTGGTACTTCTCATGGCCGATCAGTACCTGCGGGGAGGTTATCTTAAGACCGTACCTCTCTCGCAACATCTTGATTATTGGCTTCCAAGTAGAGGATTTGTCGCGCTCTCCGATTAGCTGATTGATCTCCGCTACAAAGGGTGACTGACAGATCAGGCAATCTTCTCTAACGTTTACTGCGACACCAAATCGCTCCTGAACGAAGGTTCCAAGCTGCTTTTTGAGCTTCTTGACGGCTCTCTTGTGGAGCGCTTCGAGTTTGTGAATCGGACGTCCCGATTGGCCGGATATCTCCCGATAACTCTTGCCCATAAAATAAAACTGCGAAATAAATTCCCGCTCTTGCACACTGAGCTTTTCAAGCGCCTCGCGCACCTTGCAGCGAATTGCCTCTGAGCTTTCCCTCACTTCAACAGCCCGCCGGGTCTCTTCACTGCTGATCGCCATAGCTGACGGCTCATCCAGAGAGATCGATTCTAAGAGGGGATCATCCCAATTCTTCCCCTCTTTTAGTCTGGCCGGATCATACCCGATCTCAACAATCCAGTCCTGGTACACCACACGGTTGCCTGACATAGTTTCCTCCTTTGCCTCAGCAAAGTAGGCTTGCCGGAAAAGTAAGGCTACCACATGTGGGTCACATCCATCCGTCTGCACTGTCTGGGGTTAGTATCACATGATTCACATAACTGCGAGCCAGGGGCTGGCATTTGCAGATTGTTTGCAGTATCTTCATATCAAAGGTGCTTAGAGGATAAACTGAACGACACTTTGACCGAATTAGCTAAGAAAGCACCTATGTGAAAGAAATCCAGTTGGAGAAACAGTTCTGAATTCAAAGCCTTTTGAACGAATTCCGGTATACCGTCCCGTTACGGACAGCAGCGACCCTCTTGGGGCCTTCAAAGAACGTTGGGGAAATCTCAATTATCGCCGTTCCCGGCTAACGTACCTTTCTTTGGCTTTTCTCCTGGTTGCTTATCCGGCTCTGTCAGGCCTTCTTACCGGCGACTCCACTACTATGCTGAAGAGTCTGAATCAAGGAGTTCTGCTGGCAATGCTGGTGACGACCATCGTCATGCAGTGGTGCGTTTTCCTGTTAATCTTCGTCACCACCTATCGCGAGCAAACCGGTCTGGCCGGCTTGGGATTTAAGTACTTACGCCTTGTCGACTTTGCCTGGGGGGGGGCGTTTTTGCTGGCTTCCAACGCTGTTCTGGCCGGATTGACATGGTTTTTAGGACAGATCGGCCTTCCCATGCCAGGGGAAATCTCGTTTCTCATTCCAACCGATCCCACCGGCAAAGTTGTATGGGTTGCAGTTTCAGCTACTGCCGGTATCTGCGAGGAAACAGCCTTTCGCGGCTATCTGATGACTCGCCTGCGATTGATGGGAAGATTCTCAAACTGGATAGTGCCTACCGTAGTTTCAGCGGTTGCGTTTGGTGCCTGCCATGCCTACCAGGGATTGCCAGGATTTATAGTTATCTCCGTGTACGGGGCGATGTTTTCGCTGCTCTATATCCGCACCGGCACCATCTGGCCGGGAATTATCGCTCATTTTTTCCAAGATTTCACCGCCCTTTTCATACCCCGTTGAGGAATTATTGCTCTCAAGTGGTTTAATACCTTCACACCTCATCACAGTTACCGGGTAATTGGAAGCTCTTTGAAATACTTTTCTCGCTCATCCTTGGGCACCGAACCGGTAGGCATCCGGAGGACTTCTACTATCAGGGCATGTTTTCCCTTTATGAAAACAATGTCGCGGACCTTTACTTGGTAAGCTGGTTTGACGGTACGGCCGTTAACGGCAATCATTCCCTTCTGCGCCAACTCCTTGGCGATTGTACGGCGTTTAATGATGCCCACTGTAGAAAGGAAATCGTCAATGCGCATTTGGTCCTACAAGCGGTATTCAATGTAAGTTCTCTTTTGCATCTTTGAGACCCACTTGTCGATGAGCTTGCTGGTCTTTTCCTGCCGGGCCATTTCTTTGATACTATCATAATCTTCATCAAGGTTGAATTTCCTGGCGGCCTGGTAGTCAAGAAGTTTCAAAATGTGGAGACCGTGCGCAGAGAAAATCGGACCCTTGTATTTCCCCGGCGTTTTCCAATCAGCCACTTCGGAAGCAAACTCAGGTGGCAGTTGGGCAGTGGCAAACCATCCCAGTTCTCCTCCCTGCGCCCGGGTATTGTCATCCTCCGAAAAGACTTTAGCTAACTGCTGGAAATCAGCCCCGTTCCGCGCTTCCCGGAGAAGTGAGTCCGCCAGATGCACTGCTTTCAGGGTATCATCTTTGAGAGGTGTCACCGCGAGAAGGATATGGCGCAGCTTTTGATGGGTCCCTTTCTTACCTTCGCACTTGATCACATGGTAGCCAAACTGGGTGCGGATAACTCCTGAAATGTCTCCTGCTGAGAGGTTAAATGCGGCGCGAGCAAACTCGGGCACTACATCATCCCGCGACACATACCCCAAATCACCTCCATTGGCACCGGCGCCCATACTTGAATATTGAGCGGAGATGGAGGCAAAGTCCGCCCCCTCCAAGACTCGTTGCCGCAGGTCACCGGCCAGAGCTTTGACCGAATCTTCAACGCGCTGTGATGGTTTTATCGATAAAAGAATATGGGCCAGCTTCACTGCCTCGGGCTGACCAGGGAGTGAATCCTGGAACCTGTGATAAAACTCTTTCACCTCGTGTCGCGACACGGAGACGGTGGAAATTTTCTTTTGAACAAAGCGGTCCTTCAAAAGTTGGTTTTCAATATCGCTGCGGAACCGTTTTTTCAGCTCCCGGATCGTCAGCCCCTCGGCGGCCAAAGTATCAAGGAATTCCTGGTTGGAACTGAAGTTTTGAGCAATGTAGGCAATCTGATCATCAAGAGCCTGGTCAACTTCTTCCGGCCGGACCTCGATGGAGGTATCCTCCTGGGCGGCTATCAAAAACAAGCGGTCTGAAACCATCCGGTGGAGGACCTCATCCCTGTACTGTTGAAGCTCCTGTTCGTTCTGGGGCTGAAACCCGGATTGAAAAGCGAGCAGTTGCATTTGACTGGCCAGTTCTGAAACCAGTATGACTTTATCCCCCACAATCGCTGTGATCTTATCAACTATCTCTCGCTCAGCAATTGATGGAATTGCCGACAGAAGTGCGAAAAGACCAAGGCTGATTACCAGTAGATGTCGTTTCATCGCCGGTCAACCAGATTGTTCAAGGGTATCTGGTGCGGCATATTTCACCATATCGATGGTGCTCCACAGAGCATCTTCATTGATGACTATCGGGGTTGATTTTTTGCGCTGCTCAACCCATTTGTTAAATGCTTCTTTTTTCTGCTGGTCAACAATCCGCTGCATGATCACGCGCTTTTGCCCGAGATAATCCTTCAACTGGGAATCGATTTTATCCACTACGTAGAAGATGGAGTATTTTCCATTATTAACTACCGGTCCGCCGATACCACCCACGGGAGTTTTCCAAGCCACATCAAAGACGTCTAAAAATGTACCTACCCTTTGGACGTAACCAAGGTCACCTCCACCGATACGCTTACCGGGCCGTTCGGTTATATTCATTGCAGACTGTTTGAACTCTTCCAGTGATTTTATCTTATCTTTGAGCTGCCGGGCTTTGATCTCGTCACTGAGCAGTATTTCATGGATATGCACCTTGGCCGGAATTGTAAACTCATCAGGATGATCATCATAATACTGCCGCGACATACCTTCGTCAGGAGGTGGGGGAAGCGGTATTGAATCGTCTCTCATAGTTTCCGCCATGGTCATTTCCTTGAAGCGTTTAAGCTTATTCAGATATCGGGGGTCACTATCTACACCTTGGCGGTGAGCCTCCACAGCGAGGATGTCACTCATCTTCAATCTGAAAACTATTACAGCCAAGGAATCGTAGTTATCGAAATCAGGCCGTACACTCTTCGGCACCTGTTTTCTTGCCAAAGTGAGATATTCATTCACAGTTAGCTGTCCCCCGTCCCAGGTGGCAATAACCAGCTCCTTTTCATTGCGGTCAAGCTGCTCCGAGTCAAAGTCATTCCTGGGCAAGCTCTTCAACAACTGAGGAGGGTACATGATCTCCCGCTTGTGGAGCAGGTAGTCGCAGGTAGCGGTATCGACCGTTATAGGATATTTAGCTGTTAACTCTTCAAAGTACCTCTCTCCCAGCCGATTCATGTTATATGTTCTCACCTGGTCGAAAAGCGAGCTTTTAATAGATTTGAAGTCCTTCCGTTCTTCGTTAGGAAGCTTGTCGATAACCTTGATGATATGATACCCATACTTCGATTTGACGGGCGGAGAGACTTCGCCGGCTTCCATACTGAAGGCCGCCTGTTGAAACTCATCGACCATATCTCCCCAGGTAAAAAAGCCAAGGTCCCCTTTGTTCTTCTTGGCTGATTTATCAATGGAGTTCTCGTAGGCTAGTTTCTCGAAATTCTCACCGTTCTTGATCCGATCCAGAAGCATCTGAGCAGTATCCAAATTGTTGGTGAGGATGTGTGAGGCTCTGATTTTATACTTGAGATGATTGTAGAACTCTTTTACCTCGGCTCCGGTAGGTTCCGCTTTATCGGCGATTTCCTTTTCCAATAAGGCATCGATAAGAAACCTATCCTTGTAAGCCAGAACAACCCGGGCTACATCCTCCAGCTTGTCTATATTCATTTCGTAGGCTGCCTGAACAAGCAGCCTCATCACTATTAGGCTGTCAAGTGTTTCTCTTCTTTTGTCATATTCGTCCTGAGCAGTTGGAAAAGGCCAACTCGCATTGAAGAATTCGTTAAGCTCATCAGCCTTGATTTTATAATCACCGACAGTCGCCAGCGTTTGGCTTCCCGACTTACCACAGCCCACGCAAATACCAGCAACGAATAAAACTAAAACCAGCATACTTAATAATCTGTTTTTCTTCATCAACAATCCTCCGTAGCCTTCTTTTTTACTGCCCGCGCCAAGTAGAGTTCCTTCTCAAAAACCATCAGCTTCTTTTAGTATAAGCAATCCTCACAACTTTTTCAAATCCTTCCTCACCTTTCTTGTAGCCTTCATTATAATCAAAACAACCTACCAGCCAAAGCATTACCGCTACTACCCGCATTCCATCGTCTTTCCAGATCGAACCTATTTCTCTCTCCCCGCATGTGAGTAGCTACATTTCGAATTATGAGCAATTAAAACATCTCCTCAGGATGGGTTTGAACTTTTTGTTCGACGTTTATAGCTTTATCTATTATTTTTACCAATGATGATTGAAAAGGTGAAAAAGACGATCCGTGAAAACAACTTGCTTTCTGTAGGCGACTCAGTGCTGGTCGCTCTATCAGGAGGACCGGATTCTGTCGCCCTGGTGCATCTTTTGAGCCGGCTTCGTAACCGAATGAAGCTGGACCTTTCGGCGGTGTATATAAACCACCAAATAAGACCACAGGCAGCCCAAAAAGAGGAGAGATTCTGCCAGCAGCTATGTAAGAAACTCGGGTTGGATTTGACTATTGAGAGCGAGGACATTCCCACCTTAGCTCAAACCAAGAAAAAGAGTCTTGAAGAGACCGCTCGCGATTTCCGCTATACGGCACTTGAGAATCTGGCAAACCGGCGCGGCCACAACAAAATCGCCTTGGGTCATCACCTCGATGATAGAGTGGAGACAATACTCTTCAGGATACTGCGCGGTACCGGGAGAACGGGGCTACAAGGGATACCGATTAAACGGGGGAAGGTGGTGAGGCCGCTTTTTCATATTACGAAGCAGGAGATTTATTCCTACCTGAAAAAGCACCGCTTGAAATTCTGCCTCGATCTTTCCAATACTAATAGCGACTTCGCAAGAAACTATATCCGTAACAGGTTGCTGGTTGACATACGCAAGAATCTCAATCCTGCCGTCGATGCCGCTGTGTTGAACCTGTCCGAGACGACCGGGCAAGAGGAGCTCTTTCTTGAACAAGTTGTGGACAGGATCAAAAAAAAGATTGTGAGAACCACCGTCGGTGGCAAGATTGAGCTTGACCTGAAACCGTTTATGAGTTATCAGGTATGGTTACGGCGAAGATTGCTAAGATATTCCCTGGCAGAGGCTTCGGAGAGGCTCCCCGCACCCGACAAAGAAGTTGTCGACCGGCTTGACACTCTTTGTATGAAAGGCGGGAAAGCGGTTTCTCTCCCCGATAGCCTGCGGGCAGTTAGAACTGCCGGCAAGCTGATCATCACCCGTCAGGAAAGCCACCCTTACGCTGAGCAAATGAAACCGGGTGAGGCCTGTCAGTTGCCCGGCCTCCGGCTGACTATGCGGTATCGGCTGGTGACCAAAGTCGATGGTACGCGGTACAAGGAAAAGCGCTCCAAACAAGTATGGCTGGATAGGGAGAAGCTTTCACCGCCGTTTGTGGTTCGTAATATCAGGCCTGGTGACAAGTTTACGCCGCTGGGTATGAAGGGTACCAAAAAGATTGGCGATTACCTGACTGACAGAAAAGTCGAAAGAGTGTTGCGTGATGAGGTACCGGTAGTATGCGATCAACAGGGGATAGTGTGGCTGGTCGGATTTGAGATCGCCGACCGAGTTAAGATTAACTCGACAACGAGGAGGCTAGTCAAATTTGAAGTTTTTGAGCGAAGAAAAAGTTCAGCTCATGCCGTTTGAGCTGCTTTTTGATCAGAATCGTATAGCTCGACGCATTGCCGAACTGGGCAAACAGATTACCGGCGACTACGCCAGCCAAACGCCGGTCCTTATGGGAGTGTTAAAAGGCTGCATTATATTCCTGGCGGATCTCATGCGCGTTATAAAGCTACCCATGGAGCTGGAGTTGGTGTCGGCTGCATCATACCGCTACGGAAAAAAGCAGGAAGGCAGTGTTGTTCTGGGAGGAGAATTAGCCATTCCCCTCATAGGGCGTCATGTCCTGGTAGTGGAAGGAGTTGTGGATACCGGGAAAACGGTCCTGGCCGTACTAAAGCAGATACACCGGCTGGAACCGGCTTCGGTCGAGGTTGTTACACTTATAGATAAGCCGTCCAGCCACAGGAAAAAACTGGAAATCAAATACAAAGGGTTCTCCATTGGCAATGACTTTGTGATTGGCTTTGGGCTGGATAATACTCAGAAATATCGAAACCTGCCTTTTATTGGCAGGGTAATTGAAGAGTAGGAAAGGCCGTATCTTTCCGATAATGAATAAGATGGATGGCCCCAAGTATTATCGGGTATAAGATTATGAACGCCATATAAGGCTAATATGGAGCAAATGTGAAAGAGCCAAACGGTGACAAGAAACCACTTCCTCCATTGAGGAAGAATAAGGACGAAAAGCCAAAAGGGCAGATGCGATGGCGAGGACCAGGACGGTCGCTGATTTTCTGGCTGGCCATCATTTTAATAGCCTTAATGTCTTACAGCTTATATCAGGGCATGGGCTCACTTACGGCTGAGATTTCCTTTTCAGAATTCGTCGAAGAAATTAAGAGCAAAAACATTTCGGAAGTGACCTTCACCGATCGAGAGGTTGAGGGAACCCTCCGGGAACCGAAGAAGTTCAGTTCCACCGAGTCAAACAAGCCCTATTCAAAGTTCAAGACCAGGATCCCCTTTCCGGACACTAACTACGATTTGATAAATCGGCTCGAAGAAGGCGGAGCCAAAATTGAAGCCAAGGTCAAAGGTCCGGATATCTTCTCGATTCTCATCTCGGTTGCTCCGTGGCTGTTTCTGGTACTGATCTGGCTTTTTTTCATTAGGCAGATGCAAGGTGCCTCCGGCCCGAAGGGGCTTTTCTCGTTCGGCAAGAGTAAAGCTAAGTTGCTCACGGACGAGCGCCCGAAAGTGACGTTCAAAGATGTAGCCGGCGTGGAGGAAGCCAAGGAAGAGCTTCAAGAAATAATTGAATTTTTACGAGACCCCGCCAAGTTCCAGAAGCTGGGGGGAAAAATTCCCAAAGGAGCGCTGCTGCTGGGCCCGCCCGGTTCGGGCAAGACGCTGCTGGCGCGAGCCGTAGCTGGCGAGGCGGAAGTGCCGTTTTTCTCAATGTCCGGCTCGGATTTCGTGGAGATGTTTGTCGGTGTCGGAGCCAGCCGTGTGCGAGACCTGTTTGAACAAGGTAAGAAAAACGCCCCGTGCATCATTTTCATAGACGAGATTGACGCTGTCGGGCGACATCGCGGGGCCGGTTTGGGCGGCGGCCATGATGAGCGCGAGCAGACCCTTAACCAGTTGTTAGTTGAAATGGACGGGTTCGAATCCAATGAAGGCGTGATCTTAGTTGCAGCAACCAACCGTCCCGATGTCCTCGATCCGGCGCTGTTGCGCCCCGGACGATTTGATCGCACGATTGTGGTGCCCATACCTGACATCAAAGGCCGGGAGGGGATTTTGAAAGTGCATGTGCGCAAGATCAAGCTGGCAGAGGACATTAACCTCTCCGTTCTGGCGCGCGGTACTCCCGGTCTGTCCGGTGCGGATCTGGCCAATATGGTCAACGAAGCGGCCTTGCTGGCCTCCCGACGTAACAAAGACGCCGTCTCGATGGATGAATTCGAAGAGGCCAAGGACAAGGTCTTGATGGGTTCGGCCCGCAAGTCGCTTGTAATATCTGATGAAGAGAAGAAGATAATCGCTTACCATGAAAGCGGCCATACGCTGGTGTCCAAATTCCTGCCCAAGGCTGACCCGATTCATAAAGTTACCATCATCCCGCGCGGCATGGCGCTGGGGATTACCCAGTCACTGCCGGTGGACGAGCGGCATACCCATTCCAAGGAGTATCTTGAGGCTACCCTGGCGGTCTTGATGGGAGGCCGGGTGGCGGAGCTTTTGGTATTCAATCAGGTTGACACGGGAGCCGGCAACGACCTTGAGCGGGGCACCAAACTGGCGCGCAAGATGGTCTGCAACTGGGGGATGTCCGAAAAACTCGGCCCGGTCACCTTTGGCAAAACTGAAGAGCACATTTTCCTTGGCAAGGAATTCGCACAGCAGAAGGATTACTCTGAAGCTACTGCGCTTTTGATTGACCAGGAAGTGACTGCCTTGATTGACAAAGCCGAAAAAGTCGCCAGGGATATCCTCGAGAGAAATGTCGACAAGCTTCACACTCTGGCCACAGCTCTTCTTGAGAAGGAAATCATTGACGGTCGTGAGGTGGACAAGATCATCGGCCGATCGTCAAGTGATGCTGAGCCGGTCGAAGAACCGGTCCCAACGCCGAAAGGCTGACTGAAACGTGTTGATCGGTGCTGCTTGACATAGGGCTAAGCTCATCCCATCCAGCCAATGATTTATTTGACCAGCGTCATCTTTCTGGTCAGGTTGCCTTCATTATAGTCCAGACGGTAGAAGTATATTCCGCTGGGGAAACCTGCACCCTCAAATGTCACCTGATGGTTTCCGGCAGGTAATTGCCTGTCGACCAACGTCATCACACTTTGCCCCAGGATGTTAAACACCTCCAGCTTGACGTGGCTGGCTCGAGGCAGGGCAAAGCCGATGACAGTAGAAGGGTTAAACGGGTTGGGATAGTTTTGTGAGAGGTTGAAAGCGCTCGGTAATCCTGAAGGCTCGACACCATCATCTATACCCGTCGGCGATTTAACCACTACCGCTCCGAAAATAAAGTCAGGTAACAACAATATGGTTCCAGTGTTGTCGGTAGCTTCTATTCTTGTTAGAACATGTGTTTCCGTGCTGTTAAAGTAAACAATAGAATCCTTATTGATTGAATCAATGGGGATTGCGGTCCCTGGTGTCGCCAGGGAGGAAACAGACACGAAAATCGTGGCGAGAACCCCGCCCGTTGTAGTGATAGCAGGTATCGGATTTACAAAGTGGGGAATGTATGAAAACTTGATGATTTCACTGTTATTGTCAAAGAACGCCTGGTCACTGAAATCTGACGGCAACATAGATCCCACGAATGAAATTGAGTCAACTGAAAGATAGGAACTTGAGTATTTCAGCGGGATAACCAAGCCGGAGATAGGCTCGTCATTAGCGCTCAACCTGACCGGTACTCCAAGCTGCTCGCCGGGGAGCGCCTCAACGGTGTCAACTGATATCACGCCGGTATACGCCAGAGCTGAGGAGTTAGGCAGCAGAATACCGGTCAAGGTTATCAGTACTATGAGAAAATAGGCTTTCTGTCTCATGGATTATCCTTTCGGTTTAGTCGAAAACCTCCTCTTTGTCTGTTTAATTATGACAAGTTTTGGAGATACATTGTTTTAACCAAGACCTGATCTTGCAAACCTTATGCCGTTATACAAAAAAGGGCTTGAAGATTACCCAACCACAAGCGTCAGCGTTCAGCTTTAGTAACATTTTGAAATCTAATGGGTTGTGAGGTACATGTTATTCTACAACCCTGTTCCTGGACCTATTGGAATGAATCACTATTGTGGAGAGATGTGTGCAAACAACTGCCTAAGACGGCAAAAGGCCGCAAATTTGCTGCGGACAGATCGGCAAAACTGTTTCAGCATATTTCCATCGCCGCCTGCCGACCGAAGATTGATACCAAGTTGCATTCAAGAGAGCATCTCTAATTCCGGTGATGTCGGGTGACCCGGCCCGACATCCAGTAGCTAAGCGGTTATCATGCAGAGTGAGGCTGTCCCATAAGGTTTATAAGTGCCGTCCAGGACACGTGGAAAGTCATAGTGAATGGAGTCGAACCATGATAAAAGGTTTGACATGACGCGGCCATCCTTCGACTCTGCTCAGGATGACAACCTTTGTTGCCTTGAGCAACTTGCTTTTGAGACAGCTTCGAGTTGCATGACAACACTCCACGAGCTAATTTATGCGTATGATCGCAACTTGGTATGAAAAGCTCAAATTATCTTTATTGTAAGTGCAGTTAATCAATTCTCGATTTTATGTAAGCTGAGAATGATATACAGAAAAAAAGACGAGGCACCATAACGCTGCAATGTTACGAAGCCCTGTACCGGCCGGAAAAGTGATCGTGTCCTGGCCACAAAAAAGCCGCCCCAATGGGCGGCCTTAAGACTATTGAGATGCGTGCTCCTCAGCTTTAATAATGCAATCGTCGATAGGACAAACCTCAACGCAGTGAGGTCCTTCCTCTTCATCTTCACACTCGTTGCACGTATCCGGATTGATCACGTAGATGTCTCCCTCGGATATAGACTCTGTCGGACATTCCGGCAAGCAGAGCCCGCAGGCGGTGCATTCATCAGTTATGAACATAGCCATAGTCGTTTCCTCCAAGAATCAGTTTGTGTTTCTCCGTACTATATCAAAACGTGTAATTATACACATGGAAAAACGAGCGGCACAAGCCATTTTTTTTGAATTTTTTCATAAGGTTCAACGCGCCAATGGAGTATTGACATTCGCATCTATTGATCTTTATTACCTCGTAAAACTAATTGAATGAAAAACGATTCCGACATGACTGACGAACTGATCAAAACCCCTTTCTACGATTTCCATGTTGCCGCTGGTGCCAAGATGGTAAATTTCGCTGGTTTTCATATGCCTGTTCAGTACAAAAGAATCACCTCTGAACACCTGGCTGTACGGAATAATGTAGGGCTTTTTGACTTGTCCCACATGGGAGAGTTTGAAGTCTCCGGCAAGGATGCCCTGGCGTTCTTGCAGAAAACAACCACCAACAACG
>Ga0315551_10000699_pt1 | contig 26719 bp, 26 predicted proteins | sample SalMarSW160290MG_FD_203678 | JGI IMG/M metagenome (GOLD analysis project Ga0315551, IMG submission 203678) | Salt marsh sediment microbial communities from the Plum Island Ecosystem LTER, Massachusetts, United States - Salt Marsh Sediment SW1602-90 ...
CGGCCTGCTTCGTCCGGACAAGGGATACGGAGACTGGCTCTCCATCGAGGATGAGACTCCCAAAGATGTTATTGCGACGGCTTATTTTGCCTACAGCACGCGGCTATTTTCAAAAACAGCGGCTGCTCTCGGCAAAAATAAAGATGCGAAAAAATACGAAAAACTTTTTGAACAAATCAAAGAAGCATTCAATAAGGCATACGTTTCCGAGGATGCCAAAATCAAGGGCGACACGCAGACCTGCTATTGTCTGGGACTTTATTTTGATTTACTGCCGAAAGACAAACGTGAGCCAGCCGGCCAGCATTTAGTTGAGGCAATTCGCAGAAAGAACTGGCATCTTTCCACCGGCTTTGTGGGGCTGAGCTATCTGCTGCCCGTCCTTACAGATATAGGATATCTGGATGTAGCTTATCGTTTGCTTAATAACGATACGTTTCCCAGCTGGGGTTACAGTATCAAAAACGGAGCCACAACCATCTGGGAGCGCTGGGACGGCTGGACAGAGGAAAAAGGATTCCAGGACCCGGGCATGAATTCGTTCAACCACTACGCATTCGGCTCGGTCGGCCAATGGCTGTTTGGGACCGTAGCGGGTATTGAAACAGATGGTCCCGGCTACAATAGAATCATCATCAGGCCACAGTTGGGTGGCGGTTTAAGCTACGCAAAGGCAAGCTATAAATCCATTCATGGCAAAATAGTAAGCGATTGGAAAATCGACGGTCAGAGGTTCACACTGAACGTTACTATTCCGGCCAATACGACTGCAATGGTGTATTTGCCGGCCAAAGATGCTGAAAGTGTTACCGAAGGCGGCCGAGCCGCAACAAAAGCAAAGCAGGTGAAATTTATCCGTATGGAAGATAAAAGTGCAGTGTTTGCTATAGGCGCCGGGCAATATCAATTTGTAACTGAACTGCCTCAATAAAAATCGAGCATTTATTATTGTGAGGTTGACTCACGGCTCTGTAACAACTTCGGGCGATGACCTTCGGCAATATTGATTTCCCAGCTTGCATTTCTATCCTTTAATTTATAGAGCAAACAATAAAAATCGCCTCAAAATCCCCGTTGTATTTCTTGACTTTTCAGCCGATTGTGAGTACTTTATTAGCTGTTAAATTTAGGCCGATATTTAGAGTCTGTAACAAAACCTAAAATAGCTCCGATATAACCTCTGGATTCCCGCTTTCGCGGGAATGACAGGGTGATTCGCAGGAATGACAGAAGGCGATGTATAGTTTTTTTTATAAGCTCTTAGCCAAGGACAGCAAAAATATATGAAAAAAACCGAACCATTCCAGGAAAAGTTCGAGGATATGCGGATTCTCGACGAGTTGAAGACTTCATACCTCAACTATGCGATGAGCGTCATAGTTTCTCGTGCCCTGCCGGATGTTCGAGACGGTCTGAAACCCTCCCAGAGACGTATATTAGTAGCAATGAACGACCTGAATCTCGGGCCGAGAAGCAAACACCGCAAATGTGCGAAAATCGTCGGCGATACCGGCGGTAACTACCACCCGCACGGCGACCAGGCGACCTACGGAACGCTGGTGCGCCTGGGCCAGGACTGGAATATGCGCTATCCTCTGATTGACCCGCAGGGCAATTTCGGCAGTATCGATGCGGACCCGCCAGCTGCGATGCGATATACCGAAGCGCGAATGGCTGCGCCGGCTATGGAAATACTCGAAGATATTAACCACGACACTGTGGACTTTGTGCCGAATTACGACGAAACCCGCACCGAGCCGACAGTTCTGCCTTCAAAGTTCCCAAATCTTCTTGTCAACGGCTCGACAGGTATCGCTGTCGGGATGGCCACTAACATTCCGCCACACAATGTTGCCGAAGTTTGTGACGCCCTGCTGCTGCTAATCAAAGACCCCAACTGCGGCTTCAAAGATATTATCAAGCTCCTGCCTGGGCCTGACTTTCCAACAGGCGGAATCATTTGCGGCACAAAGGGCATTATAAGCGCCTACACAAAAGGTAAAGGTCACTTGACGGTCCGAAGCAAGTTAGATATCGAAACCAGCAAAAAAGGACGGGGCAGCATAGTAATAACCGAGATACCTTATATGGTCGTCAAAACCTCTATTGTATCTAAAATAGCAGAATGTGTTCATAAGGGCACAATCAGCGAAATCGCCGACGTCAGAGACGAATCGGACCGTCACGGATTACGAATTGTTGTTGACCTGAAAAAAGACGCTGACGCCGAAGTTGCATTGAACAAACTATACCGCTACGCTTCTCTGCAAAGCACATTTGCTATTGCGAATATCGCGCTGGTTAATAACAGACCCGAAACACTTAATATCAAGCAGATGCTTAACTGTTTCCTCGACCATCGCAAGAACGTCGTCCGCAGGCGAAGCAGATACCTGTTAATAAGATGCAGAAACAGGGCCCACATTCTGGAAGGTCTTATCTTGGCGGTAAGTGACATTGACGACATCATCGAGCTTATAAAGAAGTCTCCCGATACACCAACAGCAAAACTAAACCTGATGAAAAAGTCGCTGCAATTAGCCGAGGCGGCAACGCTGAAGAAAATTCTTCCGAAGGCCTTTATTAAAGAAAAAACCAAAGGCAAACACTTTCTGACCGGCCCACAGGCCGATGCGATTTTAACGATGCAGCTTCAAAGACTAACCGGCCTGGAAATGGAAAAGCTGGCCAGGGAATACGCAGCCCTTACCGAGCAAATAGAAGGGTATGAGGCAATCCTGGCAAATGAAAATATACTGATGGATGTGATTCGCGAAGATATTCACGAGATAAAAGAAAAATACGGTGACAAAAGGCGGACGCAAATCACCGCGGAAGTTGAGCAGCTGGATGTCGAAGATTTAATCGCCGAAGAAGAGGTTATAGTTACCGTCAGTCACGACGGATACGTAAAACGAATGCCGATTGACACCTACCGCAGACAGGGTCGCGGAGGCAGAGGAATAATCGGCTCGGATACGAAAGAAGGTGACTTTATAAAACACCTGTTTGTCGCATCCACGCATGATTACCTCCTCATATTTACCAACCGCGGCAAATGCTACTGGCTGAAAGTCTATGACATTCCCAGTATGTCGAGACAAAGTAAAGGCAGAAATATCGTAAACCTGATGAATCTCGGCAACCAACAAATAGCCTCAATAATCAATGTCAGCAGCTTTGGTGAACCCGATAAAGGACCCGGACAGCAGCTTGTTATGGCAACCAAAAACGGCATAGTCAAGAAGACAAAGCTGTCGGCCTACGGCAATCCGAGGTCAACCGGTGTTATCGCAATAAATCTTGACCTTAACGACGATTTGATTGGAGTTTCGCTAACCACGGGAACGAACCATATAGTTCTCGGCACACGTGACGGTATGACGATACGCTTCGACGAAAAGCAGGTTCGTTCAATGGGACGCGCCTCGCGGGGCGTTAAGGGCATTAAGCTGCGTCCCGGAGATGCCGTGGTCGGGATGGTAATAGTAGAAGAAAAAGCGGCTTTGTTTACGGTCTGCGAAAACGGATACGGCAAGCGAACGGGCCTTGAGAACTATCGGCCACAGAGCCGAGGAGGCGTGGGCCTTAAAAACATAAAAACAAGCACTCGCAACGGCAAGGTTGTTGCCCTTGAAGCGGTTCAGGGCAATGATGATTTAATGTTGATAACCGCCAACGGAATAATTATCCGGACGGGGCTTGACGAGATACGCTCGATTGGCAGAAATACACAAGGCGTGCGTTTAATCAAGCTTAAACCCGGCGATAAGCTTGTCGCAGCCGAAAAAATAGTCGGCGAACCGGATAAAATCAAAACGAAAGAAAAAAACAATAACAACCACGAGACCAACCAGAAATCTGATGAAATGGCCGACGCGGAACAGAAAGCCGAACCTAAGCCGAAGGCAAAGGCCAAAGAAAAACCTAAATCCAAATCTAAACCAAAAGCCAAGGCAAAAGCGAAAGTCAAACCCAAATCAAAGCCGAAGGTTAAGGTCAAGACAAAAGGCAGGAAAAAAACTCGTAAATCAAGATAGCAATGGACAAATTTTGCCGGTATAAGCTCAAATGACCGAACGCAAAACAAAGACAAATAAAAGAATTGAGCTGATATACGTAATCGCCGGCAAAGAAGAATCCCTTGTCAACGCCGAGTGCAAAGACCTTCTTGACAAGTTGATAGAGCCATCCCAAAGAGCAACAGGATTTCTTGACGTTGACGCACAAGAAGCATCCATTTCCGATGTGCTGGACGAACTGAGAACGGTTCCGTTCTTAACGGACAAGCGGGTTGTTCTTATAAGATGGGCCGACAAATTCATTTCACAAAACCGTGAGTTACTCGAAAAATACTTGGAGAATCCCAGTCCGACCGGCATACTAATTCTTACAGTAAACAACTGGGACGCGCGGACGAAATTAGCCAGGAAGCTTGCCGGCAGCGGTAAACTTATTACGGTTTCACAACTCAAAGGATGGCAACTGCAGAGACGTTTAATTGATTACGCCCTGCAGGCACACGACAAAAAAATAACTCAAAATGCCGCTGAAATTCTGGTGGAGTTTGCAGGCGACGAGCTGCCAAGATTGTATAGCGAAGTAGATAAGCTGGCTATATTTGCAGATGCCGAGGAGGTTATCGATGAGCGACACATAGAGGCGCTGACCGGACATAACCGGATATACGGTGCTTTTGCGGTGATAGATGCCTGCTTAGCAAACGATTCAACACAGGCAATTGAGCGGCTCAGGAATATGTTTGCGGAGGATAAAAATGCAGAGTACACAGTAGTCGGGGCTTTTGCATATCACTTACGCAGGATGTTTAATACCAAGGTGCTGCTTAAGAAGGGGTATAATCCCTCTGATGTCGCGGATAGATTACGAATCTGGGGCAATAGAAACGGCTTTTTTGTAATGCTTGGCAAGATGAGCATAGAGCAGATTGGCGCAGCCCTGCAGAGATTGGCTGCGATTGATTACGCAATTAAAACCGGCCAGACAAAAGCCGAGGTAGCAATAGAACAACTGGTACTCGGACTAACTTCCGGTTCCAGCAAACCTTAAAAATCCATAAAAACTACAATCTCATAAATAAATAACAAATCGGGAAAAAACGCACAGGATTGTATGCCGAAGAGGTTTTTAGCGGAAGTGAATAACTCGGTGTTACAAAATCACAGTTACTTATGGCTACAACAACAGTAGAATTATAACCGTGTTCCTTAATTTTAGCCGGCACTAACTTGTTCACGCTGGCGAAGATATTCCCTGACGAGGTCGCTTCTGGTAATTATACCGACCAATTTCCCCCTTGACGTAACAGGGATTCTTCTGAAAGAGTGATTCATCAAACAGTCACAAACACTCATCAGGCTTTCATCCTCGTCAAAAAAAACCGGAGGTCTGGTCATAAAATCACCGACCGTCTTTCGTTCGTCCTCGGGGGTGTATATTAAGCATAAGACATCTTTCTCCGAGAGAATTCCCACTAAGTTCAAATCATCATCAACTACTGGTATGCCGGTTATGTTATTGTCTGCAATCATCCTCATAGCTTGCACTATCGGCGTATCTTCTGCTACACTGATTACATCTTCCGTCATAATATCTTTTGCCTTGAGCAACACGATGTCATTTGTCTGAATCATCTTAATCACCTTTACCATTCGGCTCCACGGTATCGAAGAATTTATAAACAAAGCCAAACTACTTTGAGCCGGAGTGCTTTAGAAACAACTAAAATGCAGGAATTTTTCAGCTTTTCGTCAATTTCACACGGAAAAAATAATCCGACTCGCCCGAAATACTGCAATAAATCACATTAATCACAACGACAGACATGCCACTTATTATCCAGCGATAGTTTTCCAGCCCTGATTAAGCTCTTCCATTATCGAGATAACCTGATTTATCGTCTGAGGGTCACGTTTTATATTGGCTTCGGAGAGCCGATTATTCATAAAACAATAAAGCTTGCGTAAATTACCGGCTATTTCGTCGCTGGCATTTGTATCAAGGACTGCATTCAGTTCGTTGATGATATCCTGAGCCCTGTTTATATACTGACCTTTTGCAAGATAGTTGCCGGCTTCCAGCTCTTTAATAGCAAGCTTCATAAATTTAATTGCGCCATCATAAAGCAGAACAATCAGCCGTCCCTTGCTTTGCGTGTTAATCGTTGCATCCTTATACACGCCCACTTTATTCATATAATTATTTCCCTTCCTTTGTTCGGTGTTTTGAACCTGAGACATAATTTCCTAACCTGTTCAATACCTGACAGATTTATTTTCCCGCTTAATGAGGATTCATCCATAAGAAGGGAGATGACCGCAGGCTTACACCCTCGGTCATCTCCCCCCAAAAATCATCCATTGATGGTCAAGAACACTATCACTAACCTAACAGCGTCAACGCCATTCGAGGCATCACATTGGCCTGCGCAAGCATGGCAATACCGGCCTGTGCCAAGACCTGGTTTCTGGTCATAGCGGCCATTTCGGTGGCGACATCGACGTCCGAAACACGTGACTCGGATGCCACGAGATTCTCGGCCTGGACATTAAGAACGCCAACTGTGTTTTCCAGACGATTCATCTTCGCTCCGAAATCGGCACGGGCAGTAGTCGCATCAGAGATTGCGCTATCCAGAGTTGTCAAAGCTGTCTGGGCGCTGCTTGTGGTGCTGAGGCCCAGCGAATCAATACCAAGACCACTCTTAGTCATCTTGACAGTCTCGACGGTCATAGTATCAGATGCCCCATCACCAAAGACAATCGCTACACTGTCAGAAGCACTATTGAGCATTGTGATACCGTTAAATTGCTCAGCTCCTGCGATACGGTCGATTTCATCAGCTAACTCCTTAAACTCGCTGCTCATAATAGTTCGCTGATCATCTGAATACGCTCCTGTAGCTGCCTGCATAGCCAACTGTTTCATTCGCACAAGCAGGTCATCAATTGTCTGCATAGAACCTTCCGTTGTCTGCAACAAACTGATGCCATCCTGAGCGTTACGAGCACCCTGCTGCAGCACAGCAATATCGGCACGCAGTAACTCACGAACAGCCAATCCTGCTGCATCATCCTTCGCGGTGTTGATACGCAGACCTGACGAGAGCCGTTCGATCGACTTTGCCAGGGCATCGTAACTTTGCCCCAAGTTCCGGGCAGCATTTGCCGCCATAACATTGTTCTTAATTGCTAACATATTCTTAACTCCTTCTCAAATAACAGTAAATTTTTTGCTTCCTACACCCTGACTCAAACTAAATATGCGTCAATTAATCCATATAAAGACTCTTTAGAAACATTATCGATTAAGACATAAGAGACTTAAGGATTTATTCGCGTAAATCAGCCATAAAATTACTGGACCTGTAATACTACTGCTATACATACTGATACCAGTGCTTATGCTTCGAGAATAACGAAAAAATATGAAAATTTGCAACCTTAGCGATATGAATACCGGAAGCCCTGCGTTTTACAGCCAAACAATTAAATCCGGGATGCTATAAAACATTCGCGATAAATCTTCAAGGCAGTGATAAGTGGTAAGCCGTAGGGAATTGTCAATACTAAACAAGGATATTTATAGAGCTATCTGTATATTGTAGGATGGTTTCAGGATTATCCGTATAGCTTGTATCATTAACGAGCCATTCGTTAATTGCTGGAGCATCCTGGTTGTGGCGACCATCATCGCCCGCGAAGTAATGCTGCTGAAAGGATTCATTCTGCATTAATTGGTCCTTAACAAGCTGCTGCTGCGACTGGTCTGTGAGGACGACTTCAAGTCGTTTTAACTGAACGCCTGAATCTGAAAGATTCCGAATTATCTGAGGCAATACCTGCTCAATCTCATTCTTAGTCTGCGCCCTGTCAACCTCCAACAGACCTGTCAACTGGTCCTGCTGCTGATTGAATTTTATACAGACCTTACCCAGCTCCGGTGGATAAAGATGAACTGTAATCTGCTGCTTTTGGCCCTGTTGAGACAAGGAGTTTTGAATGGATTCCGAGATTTGCTTGCTAATCCCATCCGTTGTATCTCTGAGAGGTAAGCCATTGGAGTCTTTTCCGGCCTCAATAGACGTAAGCGATTCGCCTACAGTGTTGTTTTGAATATCATTCGAAGAAGCCAACCGCTCGAAAATCTGATTTGAAACATTATCTGATTCCAAGTTGGCATCTTTCCCCTGTGCGCCGGAAAAACCTGTTACATTTGTCTTTAGCATAGCAGAGCCGCCTGATGAGTCAGATTTTTGCTTTTCATCACCATTATTGAATGATTCTGATAATTCCTGAATACCAGGCCGACTCTGTTGAAAAGAAGCGGCTTCATTCGAATTGGCTTTTTCAGCAACAGGAGATGATGTTTCCGGACCAAGAACTACTTTGCCCTGGGATTGAAGGAAATTATTTTGAGCCAGTAGTAAATTGACTCCCAATAAAGATATTTTCTGACCATCAGAGGCATCACTCGTATTTGCAACTGCTGTTCCTTCAGATGGAGATATTACCCCGCCATCTGCGTCAATAACCACTTTTTGTTGTAATACTTCGCTGCTTTGTTGGCTGGTATTGTTTTCCGGTGCAAAATCCATCTCACCCGAGGTCTGTGTTCTGCCGGCATTTCCCACTTTATCAAGCTGAATAGACTGTTCAGTCGTGTTGGGAGTGAGAATTTTCGAATCAATCGTGCCCGTGCCGACAACCAGAATAGAGTTATTCCCAGCAAAGCTCACTCTTCGCCCAGCATCAGGGGCTAATTCGTCAGCTTTTAAGTTGGAAATGATGCTGACAAGTTGGTCACTGACCTGCGGCTGCGCTGTTTCGCTTACCCCGGCTTCGCACTGCTCGCTATTTTGAGTTTCCAAGACCGCTTCTGTTTGAGGTATAATTATCTCTAAAGCTACTTTAGACAGAGGATTTTGCTTTGCCTTTTTGCCTATATTGCCCAAACTCTGAATCTCGTCATCTTCCTGCTGTTCTAATGAAGATTCATCCTCTTCAACTGGCTCATCAATAACCTCTTTTGCGGATTCAATGCAGTTATTATCGGGTGCTTCTTCGGAAGTAATGTTACTTTCAGCAACTTCAAAAGTGGATTGAGGCCTCTGTTTGGTCAATGATTCCGGCAACGTAGTTGCCGCTATATTGGGGCCATTTGAACCCACAAACAAACTTTCTATTGTCAGCAAACTTGCGTCCATACGCCTTTCCTAATATAATTCAATAAATGTGAGCAATCGATATACCAAAAGTGACCTTACAAAACCCGCTGAAATATAAGTGTTTGAAATACAAAGAGATATAAAAGCAAAAAGATGCTGGTTGGCTGAAAATTTTGTTTTTCATTAAATTGATACGGAGAAACATTCCACTTAGTAAGAATGAATTTCCGGATCAGTTTAGGCAAGGAATTATTAAAAGACTATCCCCCCTTAATAGACCTGCCTGTAAAAAAAACACATCCGTCTGTATAAAAACCTGACGCCCCAGAACAGGTTAACTTGTTTGATTATTTTCATTAAATGCGGTTTTTGAGCCAGGAGTCGCTTAACAACCGGAAATTAGGCAAATTCAGGCACTTGGCACGATTATTGCTGATTCTCTGAGCAGGCATAAATTGTATATATAGCTTGGGAAACAAGGATGTCCAAAACAAATAGTATAGTTGAGCTTCTCGAAGCCGGCTTAAGGGCGGAGAGTCTTCGCCAAAGGGCAATTTCAAATAATGTAGCCAATCTCGAGACTCCGGGATATCGCAGGATTGACGTCAAGTTCGAAGAGCTGCTTGCGACGGCATTAAGTTCGACAGGCAAGGTTGACCTTAAAGAGATTGAGCCCCAGATACATCAGCCGAAAAAGACACCAGTAAACTCAAACGGCAATGACGTCACTCTGGAAAACGAAGTCGGGCAATTGGTGAAGAACAGCCTTCTGCACAAGACATATATTCGTCTGCTGAACAAAAAATACAAGCAGATTGAGCTGGCAATGGATGTTAATAATCGATAGGCCTGAAATTAAGAAACCGTGTTCAACCGCTGTAACAAGGTATCCGGAAGAACAGGGAAAGGAATATCTTAAATGGAAGTCAATAACACATTCAACCCAATAGATATAGCGATTTCCGGTTTGCAGGCTCAGGGCAAACAGATGGAAGTAATTTCCTCAAATGTCGCCAATGCCCGAACCACCAATAACGGCAATGGTGAGCCGTATCGCAGAATCGAAGCAGTTTTTAAAACCAACGATGACGATATCGGCGGCATCAGCTTAGACAAAGTTCTTCCTGATACGAGCGCATTTCCCAGGATTTTCGAACCGGGTAATCCAGACGCAGATGAGCAGGGTTACATTGCTATGCCCAATGTGAACCTGCCTATCGAAATGATGAACTTAAATATAGCGATGCGAACGTATCAGGCCAACGCCGCCGTTTTGAAACGCTATCAACAAATGGTAGAAACCACACTTGAATTGCTTAGATAATTCAGGGAGCAATCTATGATTAATCTAAATGCAAATATAAACACGACGTTACCCAACATCAACTCGGTAACGCCCACATCAAACAACGGTAATGTCAATGCGAAAAAGCTGGGCTTTGACAATACAGTAAAAGCCATTGAGAAATATATATCCCAGGTTGACGAGCTTCAGGAGGTATCGGATACGTCCATAAAAGACCTGTTGGCCGGTAAAAATGAAGACATTGTTTCGGTGGTATCTGCGGTCGCCAAAGCAGATATGAGCTTTAAGCTTCTGGTTGGCATTAGAAACAAGCTAATCGAAGCATATAAACAGACTATGAATATGTCCGTGTAACTTGTGGCCAATTAAGATCTTATATAAACAAGCAAATAACAGGGAAGTTAAATGAACTTTCTACAAAAAATAACGTTGATTTGGCAAAAGATAGGGCTGATTCAGCGTGCTTTACTGGTTGCCATTGTTCTGACATTCAGCATTGTTACAGGATTACTTGTTCACTGGGCCCGAAAACCTGATATGAGACTGTTATATCAGGGACTTTCTCCCGAAGAAGCGTCCAAAATCACCGAGAAAATCAGTGATAAGGGCATCGCTTATAAACTTCAAAATGGAGGGACAAGTATCTACGTTCCAAAGGAACATCTTTACCAGCTTCGGCTGGATATGGCAAAAGAAGGACTACCTTCGGACCAGCAGAGCGGCTATAAGATATTCGATAAAGAGAAAATCGGCATAAGCCCATTTGTTCAGAACGTAAACCTCAAACGGGCACTACAAGAAGAGCTGGCCAAAAGCATCCAAATGATAGACGGCGTAGTCCACGCCAGAGTTCACATAGTAAGCTCCGAACAGACTCTTTTTTCATCTGAAGCAAGCCCTCCTACAGCATCCGTAGTCCTTCGACTAAAACCCGGCTACAGAATAAGCGCTCTGAACATAGCGGCAATCACCAACCTAATTTCCAGCAGCGTCGAAGGTTTGACGCCGGAAAATATAACGCTCATAGACAGCCAGGGTCGCCTTCTTTCATCACGGTCGGACCAAACCCTGGCCAACGGTGCAGGGACTGTGGCTGATTACAGAGAAAGAATAGAGCAAAGCCTGGCGCGGAAGGTTGAGGATATGCTTACCACAGTATTGGGGCCAGACCGTGCCGTAGTAAGGGTCAGCGCTATCATCGATATGAACAGTGTCAATACAGTTACTGAAATGTATGACCCAACCACAAAAGTTGCAACGAAAGAAGAGATTACCAGCGGTTCCGAAATTGGTCAGGGCAGAGCCTCTTCCGAAGGCGAGCAGCCAGCACCCGGCAGCACAAAGAAGGACGAGACGGTGATTACCGAATACCAGGTCGGCAAAACGGTGAAACAGGAAGTCATATTACCAGGGGAAATAAAGAGCTTGTCGGTTGCCGCTTTTGTGGATTTATCAGTGGGAGATTCCAATGAGACAGGCACTGGAGGGCAGCAAGCTATGATAATGGAATTATCGGAGGTCGAAGAAATCATCAGAAACGCGCTCGGCCTTAAGGACACAGACACACTGAAGGTGGTTCATACCAAATTCTATCGCCCGACCGAATTAATAATCGATGAGGAGCCATCCAACTGGCCACGCTATCTTGCCATCGTCAGACATTCATCTTTAGGATTGATGGCCGTCTGTGCGCTGCTTGTTCTGAAGATATTCCGAGGAGCCAAGAAAAAAGCAGAGGCAAATGCACCTGTAGAGCAGCTGCCCGGAGCAGAAGGGTCCATTGGTCTTCTGCCTGCTGGGCCCGGAAAAACGGAATCATTAATGCTGCGCAGGCAAATAACCAACGCCCTGCAGCAAAATCCCGAACAGGTCAAACAGCTATTTGCCAGCTGGATTGAAGAAAAGGCGTAGTATTGTGGCAACAGGTAAACAAAAAGCTGCTATGCTGTTGATGAGCTTAGACCCTCCGACTGCAGCGGAACTGCTCAAAGGCGTTAATCCCGACGTGGTGCAGGAATTAGCCGTTGAACTGGCATACTTAGACGCAGCCGGTGTCAGCAGCAGCCAAAACGCCGAAGTTGCCCGGCAATTCTGTAACTCGCTGAAAACTGCACAAGGTTTCCAGCTTAATAGTTTTCTAAAGCAGGTATTAAAAAGCTCTGTAAACGAGGAAAAAGCAAATCAAATTCAGAACCAGATACAAGATTTGCTGCAAAAACGCGACCCTTTCATCTCAATTCGTTCAATCGAACCACAAGTAATAGCATCTGCACTGGAGACCGAGCACCCTCAAGCCGCTGCGGTCGTTTTGTCAGAATTACCAATAAAGAAAAGCTCAGAGATTATTGGTCTTTTAGGTGAAGGTATCCGCGTAAGTGTCATCAGCAGAATGACCAAGTGTGAGACGGTAACAGCCGAGGCAAAGGCGAGGATAGCGGAAACAGTCTGCAGACGGCTCGGGACCGCTGCCGCCGGCAAGGAGAAGACCGCCCTGGCCCGGCCTGAACAATCATTAAGGAAGGTGGCGGTGATTTTGCGAAACTTAGGCAAGGAGCTTCGAGATGGCCTGCTCAAAGCCATACAGGAGAAAGATGACAAGGCCGGTGAAACAGTGGCCAACTTAATGATAGTATGGGAAGACATCCCGCAGGTATCCGACAGGTCGATGCAGCAGGCACTGAGAGGAATTGATTCAAAGAAATTAGCGCTGGCATTGTTTAAGGCCAGCGAAACGATAGTTAATAAGATACGGTCCAATATTTCCGAGCGGGCAGCCGCTACATTAGACGAGGAAACATCGCTTATGTCGGCCCCCAAAAAACAGGATATTGAAGACGCCAGAAATGAAATCGTGCAAGCTCTTCGTGAAATGAATGAGAAAGGCGAGCTTGCATTTATAGAAGAATAATCTTATGCCCGGCACAGTTACAACTAAACTTGATAAACCAATTACAAAGGTAAGAATTTCAGACAATCACGGTGCCGATACCAAACCGACAGGAGACAGAACAGCAAATTCGTCGGCAGATGACGAGCAAATTTCAATTCAGGATTCAGAAGCTCCGAAAACCGCTTTCCTGCAAACCTGCCAGGCACTCAACAACCTAAACACCAAGCTGAATGAGTTTTACGATAAAATATTTGCGGAACATAAAGAGGAAATAGCCAAACTCTCGGTAGAAATAGCCAGGAAAGTATTATCGCAAAAAGTAAAAGATGGAGATTATGAGATAGAATCCATCATCAAAGAAGCACTTAAAAGCGCGCCCACGCACCAAGATATGGTGGTTCATCTGAACCCCGAGGACCTAAAGCAATGCCTAAAGATGCAGCAAGAGGAGCCAGACAGTATCTTATCAGGCATTAAACTTATTCCGGATTCGAATGTCGGACGAGCAGAGTGCGTGCTTGAAAACCCAAAAGGGATAATCAAATCGCTGATTGATAAAAACCTGGAAAGAATCGGCCAGGCACTTGAAAAGGCAGAATAGTTTATGGCTACTCTTAACAGTAACTGCACAGTCAACTTCGATAAATTTCACACGGCACTTCGCGAGGTTAATCTGCTGGACTGCCAAGGTTCCGTGGTTCAAGTATCCGGTTTGACAGTTGAATCAAACGGTCCGGACGTGGGGCTGGGCGAAATTTGCGGCATTCATCTTCGGGACGGCCGACGTGTGCTTGCCGAAGTGGTGGGCTTCCGGAAGGAACATCTTATTCTGCTTCCACTGGAACATATAGAGGGCATTTCACCCGGCGACGCCGTGACTGCCAGAACCACTCCACGTTATATTAACTTAAGCGAAAATATTTTAGGCAGAGTAATAAATGGCTTAGGAGAACCAATCGACAACAAAGAGCCTCTGGCGGGGACAGACAAAAAAGCGTTGGATTCAAGCAGCCCTCCGCCTCTGAGCCGGGAAAAGATTTCCAGGCCTTTGGCACTGGGAATAAGGTCAATAGATGGAGTACTGACCTGCGGCAAAGGTCAACGAGTGGGAATATTCTCCGGCAGCGGCGTGGGTAAAAGTGTTCTGCTTGGCGATATTGCCAATTCGAGCGAGGCGGAAGTTAATATTGTTGCACTGATAGGCGAACGTGGCCGAGAAGTTCGTGAATTTCTCGAAGAAGAGCTCGGCGCAGAAGGTCTGAGCCGCAGCGTAGTTATTGTAGCTGCGGCTGATTCACCGCCGATTCAACGAGTTAAGGCGGCCTTCGTGGCTGTTACCATCGCCGAGTATTTCAGAGACAAGGGCAAAGATGTGCTGTTTATGATGGATTCACTCACCCGCTTTGCGCAGGCGCAGCGTCAAATAGGTCTTGCAGCGGGAGAACCACCAACCACAAAAGGTTACTGTCCAAGTGTTTTTTCACTGATGCCGAGACTTATTGAACGTTTAGGATGCGCCGAAAAAGGGAGCATCACCGGAATATTGACTGTCTTGGTAGAGAACGATGATTTGACAGAGCCCGTAGCCGATAGCGCCAAGAGTCTGTTGGACGGGCACATAGTTCTGTCGAGGAAACTGGCAGAGAGGGGGCATTATCCCGCTGTAGATATTCTGCAAAGCGTCAGCCGACTAATGCCGGCAGTTGTAACCAAAGAGCACAAAATCGCCGCACAGAAGCTTAAAGAAATCTACAGCATCTATACCGACGCGGAAGATTTAATAAACATCGGGGCATTCTCATCAGGAAGCAACCGGCGCATTGACGGAGCAATAGCCCTGATTGACAGGATAAATAACTTTCTTATCCAATCCATTCGCGAGCGAACCGGTTTTCAGGATACCATCAAAAGACTAACTGCAATTACTCAATCGTGGGACAAGCTGCTGGGTCCAAAAACACAATAAACTGCGTATGAAGTTGTTGTTGGATGATAATAGTTAAAAAATGGAAATTAAATGAAGCGATTCGTTTGGCGACTGCAACGCATTCTCGAGATAAAGACAAAAGAAGAGGAAAAAAAGAGAGAAGAATTAATTAAGATAACCGAAAAGCTGGCCCAGACGCGTGCAGAACTTATAACGCAAAGAAGAATCATAGAGGATTTAATCTCCGAGATGTCCAGAGAGAAGCCAAAGCAGAGATTAAGCAAACAGGAATTTTTTCTGAGATACTCAGCAACCAGCGATGAGTTGATTAAGACGCTCCAAAAGAAAGCAAACGACCTGGAACTACAACAAAGAGAAAAAATTGATGAGGTATTAAAGGTCAAAAGGTTCAAAGAAGGTTTGAAAAAACTGAGAGCCGAGGCACGAATGCGATTTGTTGAAGAGCAGGAAAAACTTGAACAGAAAGAGCTGGACGAAATAGCAACGGTATCATTCGCCCGGAATATGACATCTCATAACACGTAATAAAAGGTGCGATAAGCGCAAAACGATACCTTAAATACAAGATTTAGGAGACTGCCGTGAACAAGAAACGAATAATAATCATAGCAACGGCGTGTTTAGTAAGCTTTTCAGGAATGTTTGCCCTCGCCTGGCTTACTGCAAAAGCCCCTGCATCCCAACACACCGATGCAAATAATCCGGCACTTGCCACCGTTGAGCCCAACGAGGCGCTGAAGCCGCCGCCGTTAGCGGCCTATGCAGCAGCCGACGATGAGCTGAAAAGGACTATGACGGAACAACGGCTACAAAGTCTTGTTTACGAGGTTAGGGAAAAGACACATCTGTACGACAGCAAGCTAAAGGCCCTTGAGTTTCGTGAGCAAAGACTGCAGGTTGCCCACGATACGCTACAAAAGGATATCGAAAACCTCGAAAACATGCGGGTTGAGCTTGCATTACTAGTTGCTAATCTTAAGAGTGAGCGAGATAAGCTGCTTAATACAAGGGTAGAGATTGAACAGTCTGAAAAGGCAAACTTGACGTCCATAGCAGCCGCTTACGATAAGATGGATGCCGCCAGCGCGAGCAAAATTTTAAGCGGTATGTGCATAAGCGCAAAAGACGGAACGGCGATTGGGAACAAAGGCCTTGATGACGCTGTGAAGATACTACGCTATATGACCGAAAGGACGACCGCCAAGGTATTGGCCGAGATGGTTAATACCGAACCAAAACTTGCAGCCCTTATCTGTCAAAGATTGAAGCAGGTAACCGAGGGAAAATAACAGCATGGATATTGCAACGATAGTAGGAATACTTCTTGGCTTTGTGGTTGTTATAGGCGCCATTGTTTCAGGCGGGGGGTGGCATATGTTCATCCATATTCCGTCAGTGGCAATCACTATGGGAGGGATGCTGTGTGCGACGCTTATACATTTTTCACTGCCACAGTTTTTAGGAATATTTTCGGTAATAAAGAAGACCATCGTGGCAAAAGTGCCATCCGGGCCGGAACTGATTCAACAAATGGTAAATTACGCAGCAATTAACAGGCGCGACGGGGCATTAGCTCTGGAGCAGGAGATTCCAAAATTAGACAACCCATTTTTCGTCAAGGGCATGCAAATGCTCGTTGACGGGACGGACTATGAAGAGGTTCGAGAACTTTTGTCTATGGAGATAGAAAACCTTCAAAATCGCCATTCAACCGGTAAAAAGATTTTGGAGTTTATGGGGGCGTCTGCCCCTGCTTTCGGAATGATTGGGACATTGATTGGGCTGGTCCAAATGCTCAGAAGCCTGGAATCCCCGGAACAAATAGGTGCGGGAATGGCCGTGGCTCTGTTGACTACCTTCTACGGAGCCCTGGCTGCCAATTTGATTTTTATCCCGCTGGCAGGCAAATTAGGGATATACTCCAAAGCAGAAACGACCGCTATGGAGATGATTACAGAAGGTGTATGCGCGATTTCAAAAGGTGATAATCCAACATCCGTGCGAGAAAAAATGCAGGCATTTGTTTCTCAAGGCAGACGAACAGAGGTTAAAGTAAATATATAAATGGGACGAGCTGAAAAAAATCGGGAGCCCGAAGAAGAAGCCGGTGCGCCGGAATGGATGGTTACCTTCAGCGACTGCATGACACTGCTGTTAACCTTTTTTGTGCTGCTTCTGAGTTTTTCATCATTCGACGACAAAATTTTTCGGAGATTGAGGATAATTTACTGTGAAGCACTACCGAAGATTTCTCTATCTACCCGAAGCGAAAGGGATGCTTTGCTGCCTCAGACAACAATCACAAATCCAGAGGAGCTTGACAGAGGCAGTGAAAAACCTACCCTGGAAAAAGGAGAAGAAGGCGGTTTAAAGAAAAAAACCAAATCGGAAGATTTTCAGCACCGGAGGGTTCTTTTGGTTCCATCCAAAAGGATTTTCTGGGGCAACGGCACCCTTATTTCATCCGAAGGTCACAAAATTATGACAATTCTGACTTCTTTCTTAAAAAGAACAAAAGAACAGGTGGTCATCAGTGAAAACGGGCCGCCGAATGACGAAAACAATGGATATTCAGGTCTGTCCCGAGCATGGGCAGTGATGGAGTACCTAACTACAAAGCAAAATCTTGATAAAAAAAGATTCAATATTTCACAGACAGGCACTTTGCCCCAGGATGAGTCATCAATCTCGAAGCCGAAAGCGGAACGCATGCTCGAGATAGTTTTGCTGAAACGGAGTATTTGCAATTGAGACTTCGGAAAAAACCGGCTGCAGAAGGAGGCCCCAAGGTCCCAGGATATATAGTTACATATTCAGATATGGTGACCCTGCTTCTGACCTTTTTTGTGATGCTGCTAAGCCTTTCTAGCGTCCAGGACCCTGAACTTTTTAATAAGGGCAGAGACAGCTTTTTAGAATCGATTAGATACGTGGGATTGGGCACCTTTTTTGGAAAACAGGAGATGCCGTATCTCGGATACACTAAAAATAAATACCGTGTGAGTAATCCGGAAGAATCACCAGATCTCAGAACCATTGATGCGATAGAAGAAGAAAACCGCCGTAACCTGGCAAAACTTGCAAAGCATATGACAATCACAGAATCGCAGGTGGTCGCCCAAAAGACAAACTTTTCAATAACCAATATTCACTTCGACACAGGCAAGACGACTTTGAATGAGACGGCAAAGCAGTTTTTGAGTGAATTTTGTCTGCAGTTACAGCAAAGTTTCGTTTCCAAGCCGGTCAAGCTGTATGTGCTCGGTCTGGCTAATGATGCAGCTACCGAGAAAGAACAATGGATACTATCGGCGAAACGAGCCCAAATTGTAGCGGACTATATACGAAACAATTTGCCCTCGGCGTCCAAACCTTCTGTTTACTCGTGGGGTGCGGGTCCTGGGGGTAACTGGGTAGGTCAAAACAGCCCGATTTATCAACAATCGCACATTTTAATAGCGGTTTTAAGATAGAAACTCGAACACAACGATTGTCAATTTTTTCGACAATATGTTTGATTTCCCGCCGCATCTCGCGATAAAACGCCGTTATCTCGACAAAACGAGATATTGCAAATTCGGGCACGCTATTTGCACTATAAAAAGTCAAAAGTAACCGGGTATATATAGGTCTTGTTCCATAGCGTGTCAGGGTATAGAAAAAAAATCGTTGTGTTGCTTGCAATAATTACGCTCGGCAGTGCTGCGCTTATGGTCGCCTCCCCTTATCTGAAAGGCAATGAGTCAAAATTAGAAAATTCAAAGACCAATTCTCTGTATGTAAACGACCCTAACTTTTCTATAGCAGCAAAAAATAACCTCGGCAGAAGTGAGCTGTTCTCCAAGATGGTACTTTCCATATTGCTCGTTGTTGCTTTGGGGGCGGCGGCCATTTATGCTTCAAGAAAGCTTCTTCCGCACACCGGCCTATCCGGCAAAGAAATGAAAATCATCGAGACTGTCCATCTCGGTCCTCGTAAATCGGTACACCTGCTAAAGATAGGCGGCCGACGTCTTCTTATAGGCAGTACTGCTGAAAATATCACGAAACTGGCTGATGTAACTGACGTGCTCGGACAAAACGAGGGCACATTTGCAGATTTATCAGCACAAGAGGCAGATAGTAATTCAAGAATTAAAAATGACCTGCAAACTTATTAAAATATCTTTTCTGATGTCCATTATTCCGGCGCTGAATGCTTTGTCTTTCGGTCAGGATGCAAACAGGTTTGGACAAATTAAATTATCAACAAACCCTGGCAGCGTTACTGAAGCAAAGTCTCCTGCAAACAGTGTCCCAAGCATTAGCGATTTGATGACTATCATAGATAAGGCAACCAGCGATGAAGCCAAAGACAAGGGCAGGGACTGGTCAACACCCGTCAAACTGGTAATTGTCTTTAGCGGCTTGGCGCTTTTGCCCAGTCTTCTGGTAATGATGACATCTTTTACAAGGATAGTAATTGTCTTGGCCTTTATCCGCCGAGCATTAACGACGCAAACTATCCCCCCCACCATTGCTATTATCGGCCTGGCTTTGTTTCTGACACTATATACAATGTCACCTACATTTACCAAAATTAATACAACCTCTGTTCAGCCCTACCTGACAAACGAGATTGACTTTCAGACAGCAGCAGACAAAGCAAGTGATTGCATCAAGGAATTTATGCTTCGCCAAAGCAGACAGTCCGATGTAACTCTTTTCGTTCAAATGGCGCAGATAGAGCCACCGGCCAGCCCTATGGATATAGACCTGCATATAATCATCCCTGCATTTATAATCAGTGAATTCCGGACTGCATTTGAGATGGGCTGTCTTTTGTTTATTCCTTTTTTGCTGATAGACATAGTTATTGCCAGTGTTTTGCTCAGCGCCGGAATGATGCTTCTACCGCCTGTGATGATTTCGCTTCCTCTGAAGCTGATACTTTTTATTCTTGTCGATGGATGGGGACTACTGGCGAGGAGTCTCAGCTTAAGTTTTAACTGACACATCTGATTTTGATAAAGGTACAATAAATGGAGAACAGTTTTGTTTTATATCTCGGCAGGCACACACTCGAAACGGCCTTGCTTTTAGCGGCGCCAATCCTGCTGACCTGTATGATTGTTGGCGTAGTAGTGACATTACTGCAGGCGGTTACTTCAATACGTGATATGACCCTGACGATAGTGCCCAAACTTTTAGCCGTAGGGCTTATCACTTTAATATTTGGCAACTGGATGCTCCAGGTTATCCTTCATTTCGCCAACGAAGTTTTCAGCTATATCCAGAATATCGGGCATTGACAAATGGAGATGATGACCGAAAAGCTGTTCGGCTTTTTTATGGTGCTAACAAGAACGTCAGCTTTCTTTTTGGTTATTCCCGTCTTTGGCTGGCAGAGTATCCCGGTCAGGGTCAAGGTCGCAATAGTCATTCTGATTTCAATTTTCTTTTCAATGATAACATCTTCGGCTGTTCAGCTCCAAAAAATCACGTTTGTGAAAGCGATATTGCTGATGTCCAATGAAGCCACCTACGGATTAGCTATGGGACTGGTTGTTGTTGTCGTATTCTCGGCTGTTAAGCTCGGCGGGCGAATCATCGAAAAACAAATGGGCTTGGATATGGCGGAGATTCTGGACCCACTGACCAGTGAGAGGTCCCAGCCGGTTGGAACGCTGCTGGAAATGATATTTATAATTCTGTTTCTAAGCGCCAACGGCCATCACCTGTTTCTGTTGATTATATCAAAAAGCTATGAGGCGTTTCCGACAGGCAGCTCTCCCACAATATCGATTTTGACATCAGGAGTAATCCAGGCAGGCACAACGATGTTCACATCAGGATTGAAGCTGGCAGCACCAATGCTGGCAGCATTCTTATTGTTAATGGTGGTGCTGGCCGTGCTGGCACGCATTGTTCCGGAAATGAACATTCTGTTCATCAGTCTGCCGATGCGCGTAGGTCTTGGACTGCTGATGATGGTTATATTTCTACCTTACATCAACGACTTTATAACTGAGTTTGCCGACCTGATGGTCAAACTGCTGCCTTATTAAAACTGGTGACTGATAACTAATAATGAAAGACCATTTAACCAATTCCCAATTTTTGAGTTCTTCATAAGGACAAAGTATGGCAGAAAAGCCGGCAGCCGAAAAGACAGAACAGCCGACACCAAAAAAACTCGAGAAGGCCAGGGCAAGAGGGTCGGTGCCACAAAGTCAGGAACTAACATCCGTAGCAACACTTATGACGTTGGTAGGGATATTGGTCCTGATGGGTCCGAATCTGCTGGAATGGCTCATAATTCAAGTTAAATCCACTTTCGGCAGTTGTGATACAAGCGTTTTTGCCAATGCCAAATCTTTTTCAAATTTCATCAATACAAAAATTACAGACTTAATATTTATTATCTGCCCCATCCTGGCAGCACTTCTTGCAAGCTCCATCCTGGCCTGCGCAGCAATTAGCGGCCTGCATTTTGCGCCGGAATCCATAAATTTGAAATTCGACCAGCTAAATCCCATAGCGGGTTTTGAAAAGCTGGTGAACGCCCGCTCTATGGTAAAACTTTTAGCGTCCATATTAAAGCTTCTTTTTGTGACCCTGATAGTCTGGTCATATCTTCAGGATAAACTCGATTCCCTCGCTGTCCTTCGATGGGCCTGGTCCGCACAACTGCTTGCAGCTATAGCAAAGATAATTCTTGGATTAATGATACGCATCGGCATTGCGTTGTTGGCAATAGGCGTTGCCGACGCCTTCTATCAAAAATGGAAATACATCCAGGACCTCAAGATGACCCGGCAGGAAGTGAAGCAGGAGCGTCGTGACTGGGAGGGCTCGCCGGAGGTCAAAGGCCGTATCCGCAGGATTCAATTCGAAATGGCCCTAAGACGTATCTCCGCAGAAGTCCCCAAGGCAACCGTTGTGCTTGTCAATCCGACACACGTAGCTGTAGCGCTTAAGTATGATGCCAAAACGATGGAAGCACCTATACTGGTGGCTAAAGGAGCGAACCAGTTAGCGGAAAAAATCAGGGAGATAGCGCGTGCTTACGGCGTGCCTATTATAACAAAACCCGAATTGGCCAGGACCATATATTCAACGGTGAAATTAGGCAGTCCAATACCGGAAGCTTTATATGTGGCAGTGGCAGAAGTAATGGCTGTGATTTATCGACTGCGGCATAAGAAATAAAGATTCTCCTTGCAAATTCTGTATAAATTGGTATAATACACATAATATTGGAGAAGGCCAAGTCAACATACAGCAAGGTTGGAGCGGCTGAAAGAAAATTAAAACTCAATTTTAGGAGGTAAAGTAATGTTTACAAAAGTTTATAGTGAGCGTAGTCGAACTAAGTTACTAACAATTCTGGCAGTGGTTTTATTTGCAGGAAATGGTCTTTATGCTTTGCCAGACAAAATCTTTACAAGCGATGGGATTATTATAGAGGGAGACGAGTATTCTCATGTCTATATTTATGACACGCCGCCAGATAGAACTACGGTAAGTATGTTTGGGGGATGGGTTTCTAATTTACGGAGCTACGATTCGAGCATATTCAATATGTTTGGAGGTACTGCAGAAACTGAAGCATATAACCAAAGCACCTTCAATATTGGCGGAGGGACAATATACACCATAAATTCCTGGGATTCCAGTAACGTTAATGTGTTTGGAGGTCAAGTAAACGGTATAACTGCCTATGATACAGCAACTATCAATGTTTTTGACAATGCAAATTTATTTGCTTTATTTGCTCATGATTCTGGAGTGATAAATATGTCGGGAGGAATAACTAGACGCATTGGTTCAGCAGGATTCAGTACGGTAAATTTATTTGGAGGTTTGGTTACCGATGATTTAGCATCTGGAGATTCAAGCATCATTAATGTTTACGGATATAATCTTGGCAAGTCAGCCACCGGTGGAAAGTTTGGTAATGGTTTTGTGTGGGGCGAGTGGGAAAGTAACGTCCCCTTTAACTTTGACTTCTATGGTCCTACCACTTACTCACGCGTTATTCTGTATGAGATACCGGAACCGGCGACGATGCTTTTATTTGTAGTAGGAAGTGTATTCTTAAGAAAACGCAGAACACTTTAAGAAAACTATATATCAGCGGATAGGAGGATAGAGATGAAAAGGATGAGAATAATAAGTGTTATATCGGTTTTTTTAATCTTTATATGCATAATCGGTGCAAATCAAGCGATTGCAAAATCGGTTTATGCTATTACAGACCATGAAGCCAGTACGCTCAAGGCATATATGATTGACGGCGACCAGCTCCAATATCAGGAAGATGTCAATGTTACGGGCTATGCTTCAGGTGCGGTTGGAATTACAATCGATTCTAATCTTGAACTTCTTTTTATAACCTATGAAGATGCAGGTAAGATTGTCTGGGCAAGTGCTAATACCCTCGAGCAGGAGGGATTTATAGACCTAAGCGGTGCACCTTGTTATGCGGGCAATTTGACTGGTGGCCCAGTGGAGGACCTGATGCGTATGCACACGGGGAATATTTGGCGCCAAGTGTGGGCAATATTAAATTTGTAAGGCCCGGCGGTGATTATCTTGGTTTGATTGAAGGTCAAGATGTTACTTTTGAACTTCAAAGTTATACAATCATACCAGAACCAGCAACAATTTTGCTACTTGGTCTGGGTGGACTACTGCTTAGAAAACGAAGGTAATTGTAAATTACAAGATATTCGTTCGAGGAGGAACAAAATTGTCGGCAAGCAAGCACGCTTTCATTATTTTATCGCTAATTACCCTATTCTTTATTTCTTCTTCATCCGAAGCAAATCACCGCTGGAATCTTTTGGAACAATACGAGTATGACCCTTCAGTATTCAAAGAGCTTGAGATTGGTAATAAAATCGTTTACTGGCATCAAAGAAAGATAGGTGAGGCAATTGTTGGTGGTGACGAGATCATATATTACTTCGATAGAGAGACTCTGGAACCAGTAGATGTCATTGTGCATTGGCGGGATGATTTGCCGGACGTTTTGCCCGAACTGCATATTACGAGGAAACAGGCCGAGTCAATGGTTGAAGGCAGCGTTCAGTTTTCGCATTTATACTATATATCGCTCGAATCATACGTTTTTTCACCAATCCAGCCGACACCGAAGAATCCCTGCTAGGTGGTCGCCAGCATAGATGAGCCCGACTGGCTGAAATTCGTAGAATCGCTCAAATCCGAGCTTGAATAAAAAAAGATATTATTGATGTAAGAATTGGATTTATGAATAACTGCTAAAGCCCAGGGCGTACATTTGCTGCTGCAGCAAGGCCAGGGTGCTCTCAAGCCGGGCAAAGCGTGCGATTAACAAATCCTCTTTTTTGCTGAGGCGGTATGCTTCGCTCTCAATCCTTTCCTCAAGATTGTCTATCATATCATCAACACGGTCCTGGTTGATTTGCAGCGAGCCGTTTGTTGTTTTCAACGCCGTATCCAGGACATCCTCCATCGCACCTGTGAAACCCTGTTTTACGTTGACTGTAGCGGTAAAGGTTCCGTTCCGGCTCAAGTCAACGCTGAGCTGAAGGCCATTTTCAGGATAGACGGGGTTGCCGTTATCATCGAAGGAGCTGTCTCCGGTAATAATATTACCGCTAACTGAGGCATCTCGATAGGTGGATTCGGTCGAGAGTTTGATTTTGGCACTGGTAATAGCAACGCCACTGACAATTACCTTAACATCGTAAGTTCCTGCGGTGGTGTAACTGTTGCTTGCACCATAAAATTTGATGGTATTGCTATCAGTGCTGCCGGTTTTGTCCGCCCCAATTAAAGCCAGCACATCCATATAATCTTCGGTTACAGCTTCATCAAAAACACTCGTATCGAGCGACAAAAAGCCGTCTTTGTCAAGTTCGAGCCCGATTTGAGCCGGCGTTAAAAAGGTATCAACATCCGTTATAAATCCGCTGGTAACGGCCACAAGCGGAGTATAAAGTTGTGAGCGTATAGCTGAAACGACATAATCGCCCTGCAATACGCCGGCAGTTTTTTCCTCAACATCATAGCCGGTATTTTCCTGAATATAAGTAACGGCGGCATTATAAGCATCAACCATAGCAGTGAGTTTTTCTTTGACGGACTGTATATCTCTGGTCAAAGTTATCTTCTCTCCGCCTGCGTCAGTTGTATCGTGCAAATGCAAAGTTATACCGCTAATAACATCACTTATTGTATTGGAGCTTCTGCTGATATAACCATCACTTCCTATTGTCGTTTCTGAAATACTCGCAGTTATATCTCCTCCTCCACCATCCTTTAGAGAAGAGTTAATCATAATCAGGTCAACGTTGCCCAATGTATTTGCAAAGGCAAAAGTCGCTCCATCAGCGATAGGCCCTGACACTGTTATGTCACCAGAATCGACGGTTGATAACGCCTCTAATCTACTTTGTATAGTGGCTGCATCATCATCCCAGTTGATACTCTCGGTCGTTTCACCGCGGTAGGTAAGGGTATATGTCCCACTGGCGGGGGCTGCACCTAACGATACGGTTTGAATTTCAGAAACAGGCGAAGTTGAAGGAAAGCCATCCACTTTGACCTTCGAATCCTTGGCAACTTGGCTAAGTGTAAAATCTGAAGGAGCGTAATTAGTGAGGTCTGCAACATCGTCAGTTCCTTCTGTTATCTCGCTCATAGCAAGATTATCCAGTAATGAACCTGTACCATCATCAAAGTATTGTAGAGTAATTGAAAGACTGCTTACTCCGTCTTCACTGTCTGTCAATATAATCTTGCCATCCTCAAATACTGCTTTAGCTGTCCCGTCAAACGCATCATTGATTTCCGAGATAAGATGACCTATCGTCGTATTTTCAGTCACATAAAGATCTACATAAAGATCTGTCTGGGCTATTGCAACACCAAAGTGATCAGTACCGGTTATTCTGATGTATGGCGAACCTCCTGAGACCGACCCACTGAATTGATCCAGATCCGTAATCTTCGTATTAAGTGTGGCGTTATCACTGTCTTTCGTAAATGGATCATCAGATTTCAAGAGCTCGGTTATACCCGAGTTAATCTTAATCTGGTAATCGGTACCGGCTTCGTTGCCATTAAGCACCAGATGATAAGCGTCATTATAGTATAACAGACTGGCTGTAACGCCGGGATTGTTTGCATCGTTATTAATCAGGCCGACCAAATCCTGCAATGTTGTCGTATCGGTGGTTGTGATAATTGTCTCCTTGTGGTTATAGGAGTAAATAAAGGTACCCTCGCCTACGTAATCCTCAGCGTATTTTTTACCGGTTGAGTGAACCCATCTCTCCGCGGCGGCCAGTTGATTGACCACAATCGTATGGGTGCCTTCGAAAGCACTACTTGAGGCCTCAGCAGTCAATTTGTCGG
>Ga0315551_10000702_pt1 | contig 26641 bp, 22 predicted proteins | sample SalMarSW160290MG_FD_203678 | JGI IMG/M metagenome (GOLD analysis project Ga0315551, IMG submission 203678) | Salt marsh sediment microbial communities from the Plum Island Ecosystem LTER, Massachusetts, United States - Salt Marsh Sediment SW1602-90 ...
TCCTCCGATCTCGGATTTGTGCACGATGGAAGCGGAAACGACCTTCAACACCACCGGATAGCCGATCCGCTTGGCCGCTTCCAGCGCCTGCCGGGGGGTCCTCACCAGCTCGTGCCTCGGCACGGGCAGGCCGTACTCCGCCAACAGGGCGAGGGCCTCCGGTTCCAGGAGATTTCTCCGCTCGCCGATCCCGCGCGCTACGATCTCATGCATGCTCTGACTCTCTGCCCAGCTTGAAGGCTTCCAGATTCGCATCCAGGAAACTCCGGGGCACCCGTCGCTTTATCGCTTCCAGCAGGATCTCCTCCCCGAAGGGAAGAACGCCGCTTTGAAATGCCGCGCCCAGCATGACGATGTTCAGCGCCTTGGCCGTTCCGGCCCGCTCGGCCAGCCGGTTGCCGGATACTACCCGGACCGAGGCGCCCAGCTCCTCCAGGGCCGCCCTGATCTCCCGAATGTCCGGATACCTCACCGCTCCGACCTTGACATCCACCGGCGGGATCCTCTCCTCGTTGAGAACGGCGATGCCCCCCTGCCTGATGTATTCCACCCCGATCCTCAATCCCTCCAGGGGCTCCAGGGCAATAACCAGGTCCGCCTGCCCCCTGCTTACGAGGGGGCCGTGCACCCCCTCTCCGAATCTCACGTGGGAGGCCACCGCACCGCCTCTCATGGCCGCTCCGAAAGTCTCCCCCACCCGCACGTTCCCCTTCTTCCCGCCGGGAGACCGCGATTCGGCCAGAATAGCGGCTTCCGCAAGGATATGGGAGGCGAGTATGCTTCCCTGTCCTCCGACTCCGGCCACGATTATGTTTGTACTCATACTCAAGCTCCTTCGACCGCTATCGCCTGGTGGGGGCACACCTGTACGCAGAGACCGCAGTCGACACAGTTGCTCTGATCGATTTTCGCCTTTTTCTTCTCTTTGTCGAACATAACGGCGGGGCAGCCCAACTGAACGCAGGTGGCGCAGCCTGTACAGGCCTGTTCATCGACTCGGGTCGCCCCTCCCGTCCTCTTGGTTCTGCGCAGCACCTGGAGCATGCATTCGCCGTTCAGGACCACCACCGAGGGCCCTTTGAAATCGAGGGCTTCGGCGATCGCCTGCCTGGACTCGTCTATCCTATATGCTTCAACGACCCGCACCATTTCGACACCCAGGGACCTGACCACTCCCGGGATGTCGAAGCCTTCGGTCTCATTGCCCAGGGTATCCACGCCGGTGTTCGGATTCACCTGATGTCCGGTCATGGCCGTCCAGCGGTTGTCCAGCACGAGGAAGGTGATGTCGGCCCGGGAATAGACGGCGTTCACCACGGCCGGGAGGGTCGCATGGATGAAGGTCGAATCCCCGGCCACGGCAACCACCTTTCCATCCCGGTACCCCGCCTGGGCCTGTCCCTGGGCCATGCCGATCCCGGAGCCCATCACGTAGATCGTGTCGAGTATCTCGTAAGCCGAACGAATCGGATGTCTCTTGCTCTGTTCGTCGCTCACATTTATCTTCGAGGCGAAAAGCCCGTACCCGCCCTGCTCGTAGCAGCCGATGTCTCCGTTGATGATGTGGACCCCCTTATGCTCCTTCAGCGCCTCTCTCAATGCCCAGTACGAACCCAGGTGAGAACAGCCGGCGCACAGGGTCGACGAGCGAGGCGCAACCAGGGGTCTCAATTTTTCCCGTTTGCCTTCCCGTTCGTCCGGCTCCAGAGGCAACTGCATGGCCCCGGCAATCGCTGCGGTCGCTTTGTCGGCATTGATCTCCCCGAAAGGCGGCAGGATCGGGTCGTAGCTCTTACCGCGGATCTTGACCGGAAAGGCTCTCTCCTGGGCAAAACCGCGGACCATGGATTCCAAAACCGGATCGCCCTCCTCAATGACGATGAGGGTGGAGATTCCGGCCAGCAGCTCTGCAACCGGCAGATCGGGAAGGGGATGGATCATGCCGAGTTTCAGGAAGCTGACCTTCGGCCTGAGGCCCAGCCGGTCCAGTGCTTCGAGCGTATAGGCGGCGGCAACACCGCTGGATAGTACACCGACATCCGCTCCCTCCACCAGTTCGAGACGATTGTAGGGACTCGCATTGGCAGCATCGCGGGCCTTGAGAAGCACTCCATGAAGCCACCGGTGCTTGGACACCGGGCCCGGGGCGCCGTAGACGTTCCAGCGGTAGGGCAGCTTAAAGTGTTTGTTGAAGCCGAGCTGGTTCCGCTCCTGCCTGGCAGGGCCGAAGGTGACATCGCCGCTTGCGTGTGATATCCGGCTTACCGAGCGAACGAACACGGGCAGCTCGAGGGCTTCGGACAGCTCGAATGCGTCCCGGGTCATGTCCTTGGCCTCCTGCTGGTCCATCGGCTCATAGCAGGGAATCTCGGCGTAGGAGGCCAGCAGGCGGGTGTCCTGCTCGGTGGAGGAGTAGTGGGCATCAGGGTCATCCGCCACAACGATCACCATCCCGCCCTTGACGCCTCCGTAGGGAAGGGTCATGTAGGTGTCCATGGCCACATTAAGCCCCGCGTTTTTCATCGCCGTGATCGAGCGTGCGCCGACCTGGGCGGCGCCGGCGGCGAGCTCGAAGGCTATCTTCTCGTTGGTGCTCCACTCGATATAGTAGTCCGCTTCTCCGCGTGCCTCGATCAAGGCTTCACCGACTTCGGAGGACGGGGTCCCCGGGTAGGCCGCCATGAGCTGCAGCCCCGCTTCGATCGCTCCGCGGGCGATCGCCTCGTTTCCCATGAGAAGAACCCTGCTTCCCGCCGGCTGATTGAGTTTTGAGTTCGCCATTACCGACTCCTCGCCAGTTATGTTAGTAGTACTTTGAGAGCCGCCACGGCTCTCTCCGGGGTGGGGAATACGGGTGTCCCGCTTCTGTGCAACTTCAGTTTCTCCTGCTCTTCGATCTCTCCGCCCCCGAGGTAGGCGACGATGATCAATTTTTCGGTTTTCTCCTTGAGCTCGTTGACCATCTCGCAGGCACCCGGGATGGGGTCGCCGAATATGAGGAGAATCGAATCGATGGCTTCATAACGCACCGCGATATCCGCCGCAATCCGATAGCGATCCGTCTTCGCATCCCCGGTCAGATCGAGGGGATTGGCGACCACGCACTGGGGGGGCAGAGCCTCATGCAATTCCGCGGCCAGCTCCGCCGGCAGATCGATGACCTGGATGCCGCTCTGTTCGGCCGCGTCCGTGGCGATAATCCCGCTGCCGCCGCTGGAGGTAACTATGAGAACCCTGTTGCCCTTCGGTTTTTCCAGGAAGCCGAGTGCCAGGGAATAGTCGAACAGCTCGGTAATGCTCTTCGCCCTGACTATGCCCAGCTGCCTGCTGACGGCCTCGAAGATCTCGTCACGCCCGGCGATCGAACGCGTGTGGGATTGCACGGCCCGGGCGCCCTTCGGGGTCGTTCCCGGTTTCATCACGACGATGGGCTTTTTCTGCCTGGCGGACCGTACGCTCTCCATGAAACGCCTCCCGTCCCGGACCCCCTCGATGTACAGTGAGATCACCCTGGTGTTCGGATCCTCTTTGAACATGTCGATCAGGTCGTTCTCATTCACATCCGCCTTGTTGCCCAGGGCTACGAAGCCTGAGATTCCGATCTCCGCCTCCTCAGCCCACATTTCGATTGCCGCCCCCACGGTTCCGCTCTGGGAGATGATCGCGACGGGGCCGTTTCTCCGAACCAGCGGCCAGGAGGCGCAGAGGCGGTTCGGCGTATAGTTGAAACCCTGGCAGTTCGGCCCGATGATTCTGGTTCCGTAATGTTCCGCGATCTCGAGGATCCGCCTCTCCAGCTCTTCGTTCCCCGTTTCGCCGAATCCTCCCGAAATTACAACCGCCCCGCACACCTGTTTTTTCCCGGCCTCCTCCATCACATCGGGGACGAACTTCGCGGGCACTACGATTACGGCAACATCAACCGGTCCGTCGATCGCCGTCAAAGAGGGATGGCAGGGCAAGCCCAGGATCTCTTCGGCCTTGGGATTGACCGGATAGATCCTGCCTGCAAACCCGCCCTCGATTATATTCTTCAAGATGACGTGCCCCGTCTTTTCCGGGTTTGCCGATGCGCCCACTACGGCAACCGAACGCGCGTTGAAAACGGATTCAAGAGTATTCAATCATACCCTCCAGAATTGACCGATGGATTGTTATCTCGCGAATCAGCGATCCTCTCTTCGGGAAAGCCGTTTGCGAATCAGCGCCGCCCATACCAGCGAGAACACCAGACAGCCGGCGGCCACGGGCAGTCCAATGGACACGATCTTTGGATCGTCCATGGCGTTCCCGATCAGGATCGCCAGAATCAGCACAAAACCGATGATTGACAGCACCGGAGTTTTTTTTGCTCCACCCGCGTAAAAGGGTCGGGCCTGATCCGGCTTTTTCGCCCGCAGGATCCACAGATCGATGAAAACCATCAGGTAGATCAGGAAAAAGACGAGCGAGGCGATGCTGATCAGAACGAAGGGTGCTCCGACGAACATGGCGACCAGCACGGCGGCATAAATTGTAAACAGAGCGACCCAAGGCGTTTGAAAGCGGGGATGAAGCCAGGCGAAAGGCCTGGGGAGCATCCTGTCCCGGGCCAATCCGAAGATCAGGCGGGAAATCCCGAACATCACCCCTCCGATGGTGGTGAACTCCAAAGCCAGCTGCAGGATCAGGATCCAGTAAAACCCGGGCTGACCGAACAGCTTGGTGGCGAAGGCGATGTGCGGGGTATAACTCATCAGATCTTCCTCACCCAGGATTCCGAACATCGCGGGACCGAGAAGAAGCTGGATCAGAAAGATCACGACCAGCCCGGCGATCATCGCCCGGGGCAGGGTCTTCTCCGGTTTCTTCACCTCTTCGGCAAGAGGAGTGGCCATTTCGATACCGACGAAAAACCAGATCGCCACCATGGACAGGCTGACGAGACTGCCGAACCTCAATCCTGAAAACTCAGCCAGCTTGGCGTAGTCCACCTGGGCCTTTCCCGCTCCGGCGAGCGCCAGGATCCCCATCAGGACGTAGGAAATAATCACCAGGATCGTGAAAAAACCCTGGCCAAAGCCGATCACCTTGGCGCCCAGCAGATTGAAGATCAGGTATACGGTCACGAGGATCACAGCCCACAGCAGCGGGGGAATCGCCGGTACCAGCATGCTCAACATCTCCCCGTCGACCATGGCATTGACGGCGAGGGAAAAGGTGGCGATGAAGTACAACAGGGTCACCGTAGCGGCCGGCCCCAGTCCGAGAGCCTCCTTGGTATAGGCCTCGATACCCCCGGCTACGGGCATCATCGTGCTCAGCTCGGAGAAAGCCAGCACCACCAGGATCATCACCCCCAGGGCGATGAGCTGGGAGAAGATGATCGGCATCCCCGCCATCCCGAAAATGTTGCCCAGGAGCATGATGGTGCTTCCGCTGATGGCGATGCCGAAGCAGGCTCCGAACACCGGCCAGAATCCGAGGACCTTACGCAGTTTTGTTTCCATGTTTCCCCCCTGCAGATTTGATTTTGGGGAGAATTGTAAGGCAGCTATCGGGCCGCCGTCAAGAACAGAGTGGCCGCTCTTCGAAGGGTGCCTATTCCCCACGATGCAGACCGTCTCTTCGGCAACTTCGGTGGAAAACCCCTTGATAAACTTCGATTTCCAGGTACAATAGGCCCCTGGTACATATAAGAAAAGATCTGTACAATCGTGAGGAACTGAAATTGATAGGGATTGCGGCTGCCAGGCTGCAATAGACATATCATTTTTAATACCTTTTCCAGCTAGCAAACGAGGGAACCTAGATGAAGACGAGAAGAGTACTGATTCCTGTCCTGGTTGTCGTTGTCATTGTAGCGGTGGCCATAGCGGTCTACGTGACCATGAATCCTGTGGACACGACCATGGAGTTCGAAGTTCATGACGCAGTGAGCAAGAACTGGGTCTGGGACGCGACCTTCCTCCTCCAGGACAGGGTGATCCGTTCCCACTTTCAATCCGACCGGGGTCCGCTGCCCCAGATCTTTACCCATCTCAAGCCCGGTGAGGCGACCCTGGAGATCGAGGCACCCTCCTACGTGCCTCAAACGATTTCGGTAAACCTGAAGCGGGGTGAGAACCGCCTGGCCGAACCGATCGAGCTGGTTGGCTATGAGATCCCCAATCTTAGCAAGTGGATCATCTTCGAGGATCGGGTAGGCAACGACATCGTTCAGGAGATCCGCCCGGTCAGCTCAGAAGGGCCGGCGGTGCTGAATCACCCCTGCCTGGATCTGTGGATCGGAGCGCGGATCTCAGTGCAGATCTATGACGGCCTGCCCACCCAGGAGGAAACCGAAGAGGGTTCCGAGCGGGGAGAGGAGCTGTACAAGGGTGTGCTGCAGTGGGAGTGGGACGCGGTGCCGGAAACCACCTTCCGCTACAGTTCTTTCATTCCGGGTTCCCGGATCAGAGCCAACTCCGATCCCTACTGGGTGATCGACTACCTGATCATCGTGCCGGATCCCAGAAAGATCAGCCGAGAGGAGATCGACCAGATCATGGATAAGGCCTGGGACCTTCCGCCTGAAGCCATCCAAACCTTTCTGGAGCCCTACAAGAACGAGGGGAAGTTGACGCCCTACGTGTTCACCTCCTGGAACGTTGAAGGAGCAAGCTCATGATCCAGACCAAGAATCTGACAAAGCGCTACGGCAAGTTTACAGCCGTGGACGCAGTGAATCTGAATATCCCCGCCGGAGAGATCTACGGTTTTCTCGGTCCCAACGGAGCCGGGAAAACCTCGACGATCATGATGCTCTTAGGGATCGTGAAGCCCACGACCGGGGAGATCCGGCTGTTCGATGAACCCTACAGTCCGAAGAGGCTCGATCTGCGACGGCGCATCGGCATGGTTCCGGAGAAGCATCCTGTTGGCATGTGGACCTGGATGACCGCCGGGGAGTATCTGCAGATGTTCGCCGAGTTGTTCGGCCTGGAAGAGGCGAACAAGCGCATCGACCACCTGCTGGAGAGGGTCGGACTGGCCGAGGTGAAGCACAAGAAGTTCTCGGAGTTCTCCCGCGGCATGCTGCAGAAGCTGTCCATCGTGCGGGGGCTGCTGCACGATCCGGACATCCTCTTTCTGGACGAACCGATATCGGGGTTGGATCCATTCGGAGTCAAACAGATCCGGGATCTGATCCTGGAGGAGAACCGGGAGGGACGGACGATCTTCATCTCCTCCCATATCCTCTCGGAGATGGAAAAGGTCTGTCAGCGGGTAGCGATCATCTTCGGCGGAAAGCTGATGGCCGAAGATCAGATGAAGAGCCTGCTCACCACCCTGGCCAAGGACAGGGAGATCCACGTGGATCTGGAAGAGCTTCCCGCCGACCTTACCGCCAAAGTCAAGACCCTGGACTTCGTGCAGGACGCGACGGGAGGGGAGAAGACGCTGATCGTCAAGGTCCCCAAAACAGGCGACTATCGCAAAGCCCTGAGCAAATACCTGATCGACCAGAATCTGGTTCCCCTGAGCATCCAGGAGAAGAGTCTCAGCCTGGAGGAGGCCTTTGTCACCATCACCAAGGAAAACATCAACCTGTTTGCAGGAATAGGAGGCGAGAAATGAATCAGAGAGCCCACGCCACATCCGTTCTCGCCAAACGGCGCATCTTCGAGACCTTGATCGGTCCGGGCTTCTACGTCGCGCAAACGATCGGCCTGGTCCTCGCCTACCTGCTGGTGGCCGGATTCGTCCGGGCAATAGACTCGAGCGGATTCAGCTACGGTCTCAATCCCGCTTACGAGCTGATCGGCAGAAGCCTGGTCGGGGCTTTCGGAGCGACCTTCGTGGAAAAGCTGTTCTCCGAGGGGCCCTTTCTCTTCACCCTGTACATTGCTTTTTTACCGGTCCTTCTGTACCTTGCGGTCAGCTCGGTTTTCCGCTTCGGCCTGGAGAAGAAGGTCGGTGCCCTGGAGCTGTTGACCTACGGACCGGCGGACAGCACCTCCTACTTCCTGGCCGCCCTGATCAAGGACATCCTGATGACCGCCATCTATCTGGTGGTGCTGCTGGTGTTCCTGCTCATCGCGGCAGTCCTGAACAACCTGATTCTGGGACCTTCCTTCTACTACAGCCTGATCATCCTCTTCTTCCTGTCCATCGCGATCTACGCCTACGGGATCTTCGCCTCCTCCCTGACCGACAACTCCGCCTCGGCGATCGCCGTATTCCTGGGGCTGATCCTGTTCTTCATCATCATCATGATGGGCTCCTTCACCGTGGTCAGCGGGTATGTGAGAAATCTGGCCAGCGTATTCGCCTGGATCATCAAGTGGATCTCCCCGCTGTTCTACTGGGATCTGGCCCTGCGTTTTGTTGAGGTGGGTCACTGGGGCATGTACTTCATCGGAGTTCTCCTGCTGCTGGTGCTGTCCGCGGTGATTCTGTTCATCAGTCATCTGACCATGAAAGCGAGGGGTGTACGATCATGAAAGCTCTACCAATTGCCGTTGCCCTGCTCCTCCTGCTCTGCGCCGCTGCCCTTTTCGCCGACGTGCCGGTCCGGGAGGAACAGTTCATCTATTCGATCCTGGCCTTCAATGGCAAGGATTACGCCGGTACCTTCGCCAGGCAGGAAGCGGACACGATCTACCTCGTGGCGGATGTGGACAACTTCATCACGGTGCGGAACGTGTTCGTCTATTTCTGGCCGATTACCCAGGACTGGAAGACCGACACCTCGGTCCTGAACGTCCCTTTCGAGGGAACTTTGGAGCTGAGCGGGAGGGAGGCCGAGCCGGAGATGCTCGGCATGACCCCCTACACCTACTACAATATCCGGGGTGAGTACGAGCTGAACTGGAAGGTAGCCAAGGAAGCTGAGGCGGAAGCAGCCTGGCAGCACTACCAGGAGCTGATGGACGCCTACTGGCAATCGGTTTCCGATTACTACGAGAAGCGGGCCATGTACGAAGCAATGCTCAACCAGTTGACAATCACGATCACCAAGATGCGGGACCAGGGCAAGGACGTGAGTGCGCTGATCGACACCTTGAGAGAATTGAAAGCTCCGCCGGAACCCCAGTACCCCACCGAATACATCGTCCCCCCCGTGCCGGTGCAGAAGGCCTTCATCCTCAATCTTCCGGTCGGGGAGTACCAGATCCGCTTTTTCACCAAGGAAGGACAGATCATGGAAAGATCGGAACGGAGGATCGTGGCCTTCGAAAAGCGCCGGGCCGAAGCCATAGGGTTGGAGGTCATTCCCGGTGACAAGTGGACCCGCCCTGTGGAGTCCAAGACACCTGCTTCGGTGCTGTACATCGACGGTTCCACCGACCTGTACCTCCGGCCCTTCTATCAACAGGAGTACAACGACCTGTTCTATGAGAAGATGCGCAAGAACGACGCCAAGGGCAATCCCACGCTGATGAAATGGGTACGGATCCAACAGGTACCCAAGGCGCGGGTGGAGGTTACGGGTCCCTCGTCGGAAGCCCAGATGGTGCTGGAGGAACCGTTCTATGTGGAGCAGGTCAAGGGCGCAGCTTTGGGCTATCAGATCGTGCCCTTCGATCCGGAAGGCAAGCACAAGGACCGGGAACCCTCGCTTCAGGCGTTCCACGTTCCCATATCGAAAGATCAGCGGGTCATTCGTCTGCGTGTCCAGGACAAGGAGGGCCGCTATCTGCCATCCGGCGAACGGCAGATCCGCGTAATCACGCCCTCCCGGCTCGGCATCGTATCCCTCATCCTGGCCGCCTGCCCCCTGATCGCCATGATCATCGTGATGGCCCGGCGCTCCCGCAGGTATACCAGCTGAGAGTGACCGCTTGGGAGCGGGAGCCTACTTCAGCAGCCGCTTGATCCGGGCGATCAGATCGGGAATCTCCACCGGCTTGGGGAGGTAGTCATCCGCGCTGGTCTGTTTGCCGCTCTGATGGGAATAGCCGGTTGCCCTGACATTCGAGGCCACCGCGGTGAGCATGATGATCGGGATGTCCTGGGTTTCCGGAGCACTCTTCAGGATCTCGCAGGCCTCCCAGCCGTCCATGCCCGGCATCATCACGTCGAGCACGATCAGGTCGGGCTTGCCTTTCTTGGCTTTTTCCAGGCCGTCCTCGGCATTTTCGGCAGTGTCCGCACTGTAGCCGCTCGATTCCACCATGGTTTTGGTGGCCACCAAAAAATCATAATCATCGTCAATGAGGAGTATCTTCATCCAATGCCTCCACAAAAGGTAGTAGAAAGTACCGCCATGATAGGCCACAGTCAGGGTCGCGGCAAGTAACTATCGAGATTGTGTTCTCGATTTTTCTCCGATTTTTGCCCTTAGAATCTCAGACCTTCCTGGAGGCTGTGAAGCGCGTGTACAAAGCCCGCTCAGCCATCCAGAGCGCGGCCCAGCTGCGCCAACCAGCGCTGATAGGCCTCTTCGTAGGAAGAACCAAGTGCCGCATTGGGCGTGACCGCTCGTACCTGCTCCAACCCGACAAAGGCACTCTCCATATCGTAGATACCCGCACCGATCCCGGCCCCCCGGGCCGCACCCTGTGAGCCGTCGGTGTCGTACAGCTCAACGGTAGCTCCGGAAATCGTGGCAAAGGCTTCGGTAAACAGGGGACTGAGGAACATGTTGGCAGCCCCGGCACGCACCAGCTCGATGCTCAATCCCATGCCCTCCATGATCTGCAGCCCGTACTTCAGGGCGAAGACGATCCCCTCCTGAGCGGCCCGAAGCAGATGCGCCCGGGTGTGCCGGTTCAAATCGAGGGCATGGATCGAGGCACCCGGATTCCGGTTTCCCAGGGTCCGTTCCGCACCGTTACCGTAGGGCAGTACCACCAGCCCGTCGGCGCCCACCGGCACCGAAGCGGCCAGAGCATTCATCTGATCGTAGGAGGCGCCGGGCACTGCCGTTCTTTCGGCGGCAGGCGCTCCGGCGGCCGCCGCTCCCGCCCCCGGCTCCGTCCCCTGCGCGCTCATCAGCTGGTGCTTGAGCCAGCTGTTGAGAATTCCCGCACCATTGACACACAACAGCGTGCCGTAGCGGGGAGTGTTTTGGGCGTGATTGACATGGACGAACGTGTTGACCCTTGAGGCGGAGTCGTAAACCACCTTATCCCCCACTCCGTAGACCACACCGGAAGTTCCGGCCGTGGCCGCCACCTCACCGGGATGCAGCACCTTGAGGGACAGAGCGTTATTAGGCTGATCCCCGCCGCGGTAGGAAACCGGGATTCCGGGTTTCAGCCCGAGGCGATCCCCAGACTCTCGACTGACCTCACCCTGCAGCGCGAAGTTCGCCACGGTCGGAGGGATCATCCCCTGGGGAATGCCGTAGTATTCGAGGAGAAACGCAGCCAGTCTCTGCTTCGAGAAATCCCAGAGGATCTCCTCTGAGAGCCCCGAGGGCGTAGTGTTCAGGGTTCCGGTCAGGCGATAGGCGATGTAGTCACCGGGAAGCAGGATCCGATCGATCTTTTCGAAGATCTCCGGCTCATTCCCCCGTACCCAGGCCAGCTTGGAGGCTGTGAAGTTTCCCGGCGAGTTCAGCAGATTCTGCAGACAGCGTTCGGCACCCAGATCCCTGAAAGCCCTGTCCCCGACCTCTACCGCCCGGCTGTCGCACCAGATGATGGCCGGACGCAGCACCCGCCCGTTTCGATCCAGACAGACCAGCCCGTGCATCTGGTAAGAGATACCGACGGCCTGGACATCCGCAAGCTTGGCGTCGCTGGAGGCGATCCGAGCGGTTGCCGTCTCCAGGTGCTGCCACCAAACATCCGGATCCTGCTCGGCCCATCCGGGCCGGGGCGCCTGGATCTCCAGCTCCCGGTCCGGAGAGCCCGCCGTGGCTGCGACCCTTCCCGTTTCGATCTCGAGCAGGGTAGCCTTGATCGAAGAGCTCCCTATATCGTAGCCCAACAGATATCCGCCCATTGGCCACCTCCTTGCGCTGCACGATGACCCGCGGTTCCCGCACCGCGGCAACGGGCCGCCTGGTCCGGACCCACGGTATTGTCAGAATATCCCTTTGTCAATAGTATGGGATTGATGAACTCCAAGGAGCGGCCGTCAGCCAGCTGGAGAGGAGATCCCACCGATCACATCCACACCCTACCGGTCCCCTGGACCCTGGAGGATGAGTTTCAGCGGGCCCGGACCTGGCTGTCCTTATGACCCGCTCGAGCTTCCCTTGCACATGAGGGAACGAGCCGGTATAACCTAATTGAGGAATGAAGAGGATCGATTTATGCCCAAAGAAACCGTGCTGACCATGAGCTCGGCTGCCATCAAATACGGCTTCGGAGCGACTCGGGAGGTCGGCTTCGACCTCAAGGAGCTGGGAGCCAAGCGCATCATGGTTGTAACCGACAGACGCCTGGCCGAGCTGCCGCCCGTGGCAACCGTACTTGAATCCCTGAAACGTGAGGGAATCGAGGCGGTTCTGTTCGCCGAAACCGGGATCGAACCCACCGACGGATCGTTACAGGAGGCGATTCGCTTCGCTCAATCGGGACATTTCGACGGGTTCGTCGGCGTAGGAGGCGGCTCGAGCTTGGATACGGCCAAGGCGGCCAATCTGTACTCCACCTATCCGGCCGATTTTCGCACCTACGTCAACGCCCCCGTCGGGGCGGGGAAGCCCGTTCCCGGCCCGTTGAAGCCGATGGTGGGCATTCCCACCACGGCGGGCACGGGCAGCGAAACTACCGGGGTGATCATCTTCGATCTGTTGGAGATGCACGCCAAGACCGGAATCGCACACCGGCGCATCCGGCCGAATATCGGTATCGTGGATCCGGAAAACACCCGTACCCTGCCGCGCATGGCCGCTGCCTGTACCGGCTTCGACGTCCTCGTACACGCTCTGGAATCTTACACCAACCTGCCCTTCGACAGGAGGGAGGCGCCTCTCAGTCCGGCGGAACGGCCAGCGTATCAGGGTTCCAATCCGATCAGTGATGTCTGGGCAACCAAGGCGATCGAGCTGGTCAGCCGCAACATCCTCCGGGCGGTGGAGGATCGGCGGGACGATGAAGCCCGGAGCAATATGATCATTGCCGCCACCTTTGCCGGCATCGGCTTCGGAAACGCAGGATTGCATCTGCCCCACGGCATGTCCTACCCCGTTTCCGGTATGGTGAACAGTTATGTGCCCGAGGGATATCCCCCGGGGGTGCCGATCATACCCCACGGCATGGCCGTGGTTCTAAATGCGCCGGCAGCCCTGCGCTTCACCGGCCCGGCACGACCGCAGCGACATCTGGAGGCGGCTCGGCTGATGGGCGTGGATACGAGCGATGCAGCGGAATCTGAAGCCGGGGAGATCCTGGCAGATGCGCTCATAGAGCTGATGAAGAAAACCGGTATGCCCAACGGCCTCTCCGCTGTGGGGTACACCGAGGCGGAGGTGGATGAACTGGTGCAGGGGACCCTGCCCCAACAACGGCTCACCAATCTCTCACCCCGCCCGTTTACCCCCCGGGACCTTCGTCAAATCTTCCTCGATTCCCTCACGCTCTGGTAGTGTTCGTATGAACAAGGAGAATATCCAACGACTCATTCACCCGGTCGATCCGGATTACCTCGAGTACCTGCGGGATGAATCCCGCTTGAGCGGGGAAGCGGAGTCGATCTCCTTTCCGACAAGTGAACAGCAGATCCGTGAGATCGTGAAGCTCCTGGCGGACCGGAAGGTCCCCGTGACCGTCCAGTCGGGAAAAACCGGTATCTCCGGCGGGGCGGTACCCAGGGGCGGACACGTTTTGAACCTCAGCCGGATGGACAGGTTCATCGGGCTGCGCCACGATCCGCAGGAGGATCGGTACCTGCTGCGCCTGCAGCCCGGAGCGCTGCTGTCCCGGATCAACGAGGCGGTGGCCGGGAGGGATTTCGCGAGCGAGGGTTGGAGCCCGGAGTCCCTGCAGGCTCTGGAGAGCTTTCAAGAATCGGGCCCCCGCTTCTTTCCTCCGGATCCCACCGAAACCACCGCCGCCATCGGGGGCATGACCGCCAGTGATGCCTCCGGAGCTCGTTCTTTTTCCTACGGTCCGACCCGCCGTTACGTCGGATCCCTGCGTCTGGTATTGAGCGACGGGTCGACGCTTGCGCTGAAAAGGGGTGTACAGCGCGCTACGGGGCTTGCCTTCCAGCTGGAAACCGAGGAGGGGCGACGCCTGAGCGGCAGCCTGCCCTCCTACCGGATGCCCGCCACCAAGAATACCGCCGGGCTGTATACGCTGCCGGACATGGATCTGATCGACCTGGTCATCGGCTCCGAGGGTACCCTCGGAATCATGAGCGAGATCGAGATCGTGCTCATCCCCCTGCCCCCGGTTTTCACCGGCGTGATGGGTTTTTTTCCCGACCTGGCCGGTGCGCTTCAGTTCGTGCAGCGGGTCCGCGGTCAATCTGCAAACGGCCGGAACCTTCCCAAACCCGCGGCTATCGAGTTCTTCGACGGCAACTCTCTGGAGCTGTTGCGACGGCAGAAGCGAAACAACCCGGCCTTCTCGGAGCTTCCCGAGGTACCGGGGGGGAAGGCGGCTGCGGTGTACGTGGAGTACCACGGGGAGGATCGGGAAGAGGTGGAGCAGCAGATCTTCGCACTGGCCGAAACCCTCACTGCATGCGGAGGCGCTGAGGATGCAACCTGGCTGGCGGAACACCCCAAAGAGCTGGAACGCTTGAAGGACTTCAGGCATGCTCTTCCCGAAGCGATCAACCTCCTGATCGACGAGCGGCGCAAGAACGCGCCGGCACTGATAAAGCTCGGTACGGATATGGCGGTCCCCGACGCCGCTCTGGAGCGGATCTTCGATCTGTACCTTCGTGACCTTCATGACTCAGATCTGGAATACGTCCTGTTCGGACATATCGGAAACAACCACATCCACGTAAACATCCTGCCCCGATCCATGGAGGATTACGAAAGAGGCAGGCAGCTGTACCGCGGCTGGGCCGAACAGGTCGTGGCTCTGGGAGGAAGCGTATCCGCCGAGCACGGGATCGGTAAACTGAAGTCCGAGCTTCTCCGTCTGATGTACGGAGATGAGGGCATCGAGCAGATGCGGCAGGTTATAGAGGTGTTCAATCCGGACGGCCGCTTGAACCGGGGAAATATCGTGGGGGATCCCCCCTGAAATCTTCGAGCAATAACGAATCGCGGCCCACGCGAAAGGAGGTCGAGAGATGGCTAAAATCATCGTAATAACCGGTGCCAGCACGGGTATCGGCAGTGAAACCGCCAGGCTGCTGGCGGAGGGCAACGACATCTTCATCCACTACAACGCCTCTCGGGAGGCTGCCGAACAGACCGCGGCGGAGGTGCAGGAACGGGGCGGCACGGCTCACCTTGTCCAGTCGGACCTCTTCAGCGAGGCCGGCTGCGACGCACTGTACTCGGAAGTTTCGGTCATGACCAACCGGATCGATGTTTTGGTGAACAACGCCGGCGGGCTCGTGCAGCGCCAGGGCATCCGGGAGCTGGAGTGGAGCCTGATGGATCGGGTGTTTTCCCTCAACACCTTCTCGACCATGCTCCTGAGCTCCCTGTTCGTCCCTCTGCTGGAAAGAGGAACGGATCCCTGCATCGTAAACGTCACCTCGATTGCAGCCCGGCACGGAGCGCCGACAGCCACACTCTACGGGGCGGCCAAGGGAGCCATCGACAGCTTCACCCGGGGAGCCGCGGCCGAGCTGGCTCCCAAGATCCGGGTGAACGCCGTGGCTCCCGGAGTCATCGACACGCCCTTCCACGAGCGCTATTCCACCCCGGCGCGGATGGAAATGTTCAGAAAAAACACTCCCGTGGATCGAAACGGCCGACCGGCCGACGTAGCCAGGGCGATTCAATTCCTGATAGAAAATGATTTCATCACCGGTGAAACGATCGACGTGAACGGCGGCCTGTTCATGCGTTGATCCGGAAAAAAGGATGAGGAGGAGAAGATGAAGGTCGTTGTTCTGGGCGCCACCGGACATGTGGGTGGGTACCTGGTTCCCCGCCTGGTGGAACTGGGCCACGAGGTTATAGCGGTCAGCAGGGGAAGGAGGGAGCCCTATCGGACCCACGCGGCCTGGAAGGAGGTCCGCCGCATAAAGCTGGATCGAGAAGCCCTGGAGGCTGAGGGCAGCTTTGCAGAAAAGGTCCTGAAGTTGTCCCCGGAGATCGTGATCGACTTGATCTGCTTCACCGCCGAGAGCGCCCGCCACCTGGTCGAGGCCTTAAACGGGGTGGTTCAGCACTACCTGTGCTGCGGCACGACATGGGTGCACGGACACAGCACGGTCGTACCCACGACCGAAAACGCACCCCGCGCACCCTTCGGGGACTACGGGATCCGGAAGGAGGCGATGGAGCGCTACCTCCTGGAGGAAGCCCGGCTGCGCGGTTTCCCGGCCACGGTGCTGCACCCGGGGCACATCGTGGGAGAGGGCTGGCCGCCGCTGAATCCGGCCGGGAACTTCAATCCTCGGGTATTCGAGCTCCTGGCCCACGGACAGGAACTTACCCTGCCCAACCTGGGGTTGGAAACGGTTCACCACGTGCACGCCGACGACGTAGCTCAAGGATTCATCAAGGGGATGAACAACTGGCGCGCTTCAACGGGCGAGAGTTTTCACCTTGTCTCCCCCGCGGCCCTCACCCTGCGGGGCTTTGCAGAGCAGGTAGCGGGCTGGTTCAACCGCAAGCCGAAACTGCGGTTCCTTCCCTGGGAGCAGTGGAAGCAAGCCGCATCCGAAGAGGATGCCGGGTACACCTGGGATCACATAGCCCACAGCCCCAACTGCAGCATCGAAAAAGCCAAACGGTTCCTCGGCTACATGCCGCGCTACAGCTCCCTGGAGGCGGTCTACGAGTCGCTGCGGTGGCTGATCGAACATAACGTGATATCCGGTTGAATCAGGGAGGATGACCTTCTCCACCCTGCACTGCCGGTTCGGGACAACGCCTTCCTCAGAGAGGAGTGGAACTGGGACGAACGGCTCGAGATCTGGGAGAAAAAGAGGACCTAGCCCGCTGTTTTCACCATCCCCTCGGCCGCCTCGAGCAGCTTGAGCGAGGCATCCGGGGCGAACATCGTAGATACGGTTTCGTAACGCTGCCCCGCCTGGGGCTCTTCGTGGTCGCTCTTGTGGGGTAGATACCCGATCCAGCCGCCGAACAGACCGCAGATCAGAGCGATGCGATCGGGGAATCGCCGCTGCCAGTCGAAGGCCACATCCAGCAGCACCTCCATGGGAACGCCCAGGAATTTGAGGGCACCGAAATCCAGTATGGCGACGGGACAGGAGACCTCGCCCTTTTCAGCGGCGATCGTATCACCATCGATCACGTAGATGTCGAGAAAGGAAGTATAGGTAAACTGTTCAGACACCCATTTGCGGATTTCCCCTTCACCGAGATTCTTCCTGCGAGCCTGCTGCTTGATCAGGGCGTTGATGCTCCAGTCCTCCGGGACCTCCTGCCTGGGGATCTCCAGAAAGCGGGCGAACCCTTCCTTCCACTGCTCGGTCTTCTCCTGCACCTGCTCCCGGTTCAATCCCCCGTAACGCAGCGGCAGTGTCACCGTCTGTGTTTTCACCGACAGATCTTCAAGGGTCGCCCGGATCTCGGCGTTCCTTGCCTGCTGAAGGGCATCGATCATGTGCCGCGCCAGCTCCTCCAGCACGACGAAGGAGGAACCAAAGGCCTGATCGGGATCCGCCATATCCAGAGCGCCCCTGCTCACCGGATCCACATTCCCCTCGGCTCCCTGGAGGTACATCACCGGTACGCTGAGATCCTGCTGCAGCCGCTCCCTGACCGGACCTATCCAGTCGGCGCTGATCAGATAGTTGTCCACCCCGAGCACGGTCAGATGACAGGAGTAGTGAAACAGAAATCCTCTCTCCTTGCCGGCCTCATCGATCAGGGACAGTAGCACCACCCTGGGATCGATCGGAAAGCCGGTGTCCCGTCGGTTAACCCCCAATTCGCTCTTACCGGTGCGGGCCTCGATCCGTCCGGGAAACGCCCCGCTGCGGGCGCATCGGACGGCATCGGTGCAGGCTTCGACCAGCCGGGGATAGTACCGCGCGGCCCAGGGCACGCCATCCTTGCCGATGAACATCGTGTCAGGTCCGGAGTGGGTATGGGTCGTGGAGACCATGATCCGATCGGGATCGACTCCGGTCCCCTCCGAGATATCCTGCGCCAGCCGGCCGGCAGAGGCCACGCTCAAAAGGCATAGATCCAAAACGATCCACACCACAGGTTCCTGCCCTGAAGGTTCGAGCCACCAGGCATAGGCGAACAGCGGATCGTGTACACCCTCGGAGTCATGGATGCGATCCCCGTAGCCCATAAGGGGGACGCTTTCCACAGGCGTGATTTCTGCATAGGCGATGGCGGTATTCAGCATGTCTGTATCCTCATCGAGCCCCCGGGCCGCTACTCACCACCTGTACAGCTCTGTGCGGCGGTCGGAGAACAGGTCATTTCGATCGGTCACCTGCTTGTTCAGCGCCCTCTGCGGGTCCACCTGGACCACGGTCAGGCTGTCCCCTTCAGCTTGGGCGCGTGCCAGGATCTCCCCGTTGTCCGCAGTGATCTGGCTGCACCCCGAGTAGGTCAGGGTTTTACCGTCCCGCCGTTCCGTGCCGTACCGATTTGCCAGGACCCAGAACACCCTGTTTTCGATGGAACGCACCCGGGTCGTCAGTTGTCCGTATTCGGGAAGCACCAGATTCGATGGATGGCAGATGATCTGGGCGCCTTGGAGAGCCAGGGTGCGGGCCGCCTCGGGGAAGAAGTGGTCGAAACAAACCAGCAAGCCGACTTTGACGCCCCGGATATCGAACAGCGGAAAGCCGCGATCTCCCGGGGAGAAGTACAGCTTCTCCTCGTAGAACAGATGCACCTTGCGGTACACTCCGAGTACCCCCCGCGGGCCTATCAGAACCGCGCTGTTGTACAGACGGTCCCCGCTGCGTTCGGCCAATCCAACCACTACGTGACAGTTCGCCTCGGCTGAAGCCCGGGTCAGCCTGTCCGTAGCCGGACCGGGAACCTCTTCGGCCATCTGCTCCACCTCCCGCTTGCAGGTGAACAGATAACCGCTCAGGGCAAGCTCCGGCGCTACGACCAGGTCCGCCTGAACGCCGCTCACGACCGCAGCCAGAGCCTCCAGATTGTGATCAACTTGGCCGAAACGGGGGGCAAACTGAAAAAAACCGATTCGCATGGAATCTCCTCACTTGGCGGTGGAATTATACTGCAAATCAGGTATAGTATAAATAAATCATCAGGAGATCCTTGATTGAGTCATTCCGTCAAAACCTTCGTAATCGACACCAATGTGTTCATCCATCGACCCGATGCGATCCTTTCGTTCCGGGACAACGAGATCGTCATTCCTCTCTGGGTGCTGGAGGAGCTGGACAATCTGAAAAAGAGCAGGGAGGAGCGCGGACGAAACGCTCGGGAGAGCATCCGTCTGCTGGACGAGCTCAGCCGCCACGGAAACCTCAAAGAAGGGGTCAAGATGGACAACGGCTCCACCCTGAGCGTCTGGCTGAGCAACACCCGCAACCTGGACAGCATGCCGGTGGATCTGGAAACCGACAAGAACGACAACAAGATCCTGCTGGCCGCCTATAGCCTGCAACAGGAGGGCAAGCGGGTGTTCTTCGTTTCCAAGGACATCAGCGCCCGTCTCAAGGCTACGGCTTTGGGGATCAAGGCCGTGGATTACGAGAAGCAGAAGGTCAACATCGATACGCTGTACAAAGGCTACACCGAGATGGATGTGGGACAGGACAGTCTCCACGAGCTCAAGAGTGCCGGAGCCATTCCCTGGAACTCCCGCCTGGTTCCCAATGAGTTCGTGGTACTGCGGGAGGCGAAGAGCAGGGAGACGGCGTTGAGCCGATACAACGACGGCGAAGCTTACCTTCAATTCATAGCGCCGATCGAAGGGGTGTGCGGCATCCGTCCCCTGAACCGCAACCAGGAGATGGCTCTGAATCTGTTGCTGGACGACTCGATCTCACTGGTGACTCTGGTGGGAAAAGCGGGTACGGGAAAAACCCTTCTGGCTCTGGCCGCGGGGTTGAACAAGGCCCTGACCGAGGACCGCTTCTCCCGGGTGCTGCTGGCCCGACCGATCATTCCCATGGGCAAGGATATCGGCTACCTTCCGGGAGACAAGATCGACAAGCTCTCCAACTGGATGCAGCCGGTGTATGACAACCTCGAGTACATCCTGAGCGTGGACCGGAAACTTCGGGACCTGACCGTGGATCAGCTGATCAACCGCCGCCTCATAGAGATCGAAGCCCTCACCTATATCCGCGGGCGATCCCTGCCCAATCAGTTCATCATCATCGATGAGGCCCAGAATCTCTCACCCCACGAGGTAAAAACGATAGTGAGCCGAGCCGGGACCGGGACGAAGGTCGTCCTGACCGGTGATCCCTACCAGATCGACACGCCCTACCTGGATTCGAACTCCAATGGCCTGACCTTCCTGGTAGAGGCCTTCAAGGGCCAAAAACCCTTCGGACACATCACCCTGGAGAAATCCGAGCGCAGCCCCCTGGCCGAGCTGGCCGCGGAGCTGCTGTAGCGGTTTGGACGGCCTCAGCCGCCTCTATCCCAGCACCTCAGCGCAGGCCTCGGCCAGTACGGCGATCGATTCCTTCAGAGCATCTTCGGGGATCACCAGGGGCGGAGAGATCTTGATGCACTCCCCCCCGATCCCGACAGGGGCGAACATCAGCAAGCCCTTGTGCAGGCACTTGAGGTTTATCGACTGGGCCGTGGCCGCATCCGGCTCCTTGGTACCCGGCTTTACAGCCTGGATGCCCGCCACCAGACCCTTGCCGTGCAGGCAGCCCAGCCTATCCGGATACCTGCTCTGGATCTCCGCCAACCCCGGCATCAGCACACTGCCCATCTGCGCAGCGCGCTCCACCAGGTGCTCCCGCTGGATGATCTTGAGGTTCTCCACGGCGGCGACCACCGGCAGGGGACTGCCGGAGTGGGTTGAGGTCATCGAACCCGGGGCGTACAGACCCATGATCCGTTTTCGCCCGATCACCGCCGACAGGGGGAGGGAGGAGCTGATCCCCTTGCCGCAGATGATCAGGTCCGGTTCGACCCCGTAGTGCTCGTAGCAGAACATCCTCCCGGTGCGACCGAAGCCGGACTGCACCTCGTCGAACATCATGACGATGTCGTGCTCCCGGCAGAAACTCTGCAGCTGTCGGGCGTACTCGGGGGGCAGAAAATCCGGGCCCACCCCCTGGTAGCTCTCCGTGATCACCCCGGCGATCTCCCCCGGCTTGACCTTCAGCCGCTTCAGGGTGTTGAGGAACAGATCAAAGGAAACATCTTCATTCTTGTAGCCGTCGGGAAAGGGCACCTGCACGAAGGTCTCCCCCTCCCCCACGATCCATTTCTTCAGACCCGGCATGCCCCCGGCAAGCTGGGCGCCCAGGGTGCGCCCGTGAAAGGCATTGTTGAAGCTGACGATGACCCGCTTGCCCTCCCCGTGATTCTCCAGGGCATAGGTCTTGGCCAGCTTGATGGCGTTTTCTATGGCCTCGCTTCCCGTGGTCAGCAGGAACACCTGGTAACTCGGCGGGTCGGGAGCCAGAGCCTGCAGCGCCCGGGTCAGCTCGGCCCGGCGCTCGTGCACGAACACGTAGGTGGACAACAGCGGTTTTTTCAACGCCGCCTCAAGGGCACGGCGGATCTCCTTTCTCCCGTGGCCGGCATTGGTGATCAGCACCCCGCTGGACCAGTCGATCCACACGTTTCCCCAGCGATCGGCCACCTGAAACCCCTCGGCCTTGTCCCAGACCACCGGCGGCTGGCCCATCATCGACTGGGGTTCGGAGTCTTGCAGCGCCTGAAAGATCGGCAGGCTCTCCGGTACGGGAATGGGGGTGCGGATCCTGCGATACTTCGTTCTGACCTGTGGGACCTCCACGGGGGTTAAATCATACTTTGCCTCTGACATGTTGCTCTCCTTATTACGACCCTGCTGCTTATGACTCCGCTATCCGGTGCAAACGGGATCCGCTCCGTATCAGCGCAGTATTTTTTCGTTCAGCAGCTTCTCGATTTTCCCATCCGAATACCCGAGAAAATCCCTCAACACCTGCCGGCTGTGTTCTCCGACACGGGGCGCTGCCGTTCGAATGGACGCCGGAGTGGCGGACATTCTAAACGGGGAGCCCACCACGGTTAGTTCGCCCAGGTTCGGTTGACGAAGATCGACGATCATCTGACGGTAGCGCATGTTTTCATCCCGAACCACATCCGCGACCGTGTTGATCGGCGAGTTCGGCAAGCCGGCCTCCTCGAGCAGATCGAGCCATTGCGACCTGGTTTTTTTTCTCATCTCCTCCTCCAGGATGGAGATAAGAACGGATCGGTTTTTCGTACGCAATTCATTGGTTCTATAGGATCGGTGGGCCGTCAAATCCCGCCGCCCGATCGCCTCACAGAACTTCCTCCACAGAAGATCGTTCCCGATGGGAACGACGATCCACCCATTGTCCTTTGTGGCAAAACCTTGAAACGGCGTGATCGAGGGATGTGCCGTTCCCAGGGGTTTGGGGATCTCCCCGTCCACGCTGTACCGTACGACCGCATTCTCCAGAATATACACCAAACCATCGACCATCGATATGTCGATGTACTGACCTCTCTTCGATTTATGCCTGTAGTACAAAGCCGCCAGTATGCCTATTGCACCCTGATGGCCCGCGACGATGTCACCAACGGAAGTACCGACCCGCACCGGCGGTCCTCCGAGCGGACCGGTGATGCTCATCAGCCCGCTGTAGGCCTGGGCAACCATATCGTATGCCGGTTTTTCGGCAAACTGGGGAAGGGCATCGTGGCCGAACCCCGATATCGAGCAACAAATGATCCGTTCGTTGAGCTGTTGGATTCGCCGCCACGGAAACCCCAGCTTGGTCATGGTCGTCGGCCGGTAGTTCTCCACCACCACATCGGCTCGGATCAGGAGGTCCTGGAGAACACGCTTGCCGGACTCCGGTTTGAGATCCAGGCATACGCTCTTCTTGTTCCTGTTGATGCTTATGAAGTAGGCGCTTTCACGGTTTTCCGGGTGCTGAGGTTCGGACAGGAAAGGTCCGAACTGGCGGGCATCGTCTCCTCCGGGCGGCTCGATCTTGATGACCTCCGCGCCCAGATCGGCCAGTATCATTGTGCAAAACGGTCCGGCCAGAACATGAGACAGATCGATTACCGTGATCCCTTCCAGAGCATTCGGCACCATTACATCCTGGGACAAGGCCGGGCTTCAGCCCGCCTCTACGCGGGGGTGATCCCCGTAGAGGATCTTTACGGCTTTCCCGCCGGCCAGGATCGACAGCCGGGCCGCCTCCACCACCAGCTCATTGATCGAGCTGTTCGCCGGGGTGGCGATCAACTGCTTCTCATCGGCTTCCCGGATCAGCTGCTGGCGGCGCTTCAGGGAATCGCTCCCCCCCAGTCCCGCCACCTCCGTCTCGATGCGATGAATCGTGCCCAGTATGGCGGCGATCGAGTCGTAGCCGTAGCCCACCGGCATGTAGCCTTCCCCGTGCCAGGGAACCAGACGGTAAAAATCCGGATTCACGTAGTTGAAGGCCGTGCCCCCGGGTCCCCTGCCCTCCAGGTAGCTGTGGGATACGCCGCGGAACTGATCGTTGTGCTTGATCAGCCCGTTCTTGCCTTCCCCCTCACAGAACATCTCCAAGCACTGCTCGTTGGACCCGGCACCCTCATCCGGATAGCCCAAGCCGTCGGTCACGCTCAAGATCGCCCCGTTTTCGAAGCGTACCCGGCCATTGGCCCACATGTATCCTTCCCTGCCGTTGGGAAAGGTCCCCTTGACCCCGACCACGGAAACCTCGGTGGGTTTGAGGCCGGTGATGAAGTACACCAGATCCACGTAGTGGCAGCCCACGTACACGAAAGGATCGGTGTTTTCGCAGGTGAACCAGTTCTGGAAATTGGAAAACCGGTAGAAGTAGGGCTCGATCATCTTGGCCTCGCCCATGGCAAACACCCCGAAGTGCCCTAGCCGGTAATGCCGGCGGGCCAGCAGGGAACGCCTGTCGAAGCGCTTATGGTACTCCACCCCCACGAACAATCCCCGTTTGAAAGCCTCCTCCCGGATCTCTTCAGCGTGATCATACTTTAGCACCAGCGGCTTTACGCACAGCACGTGCTGGTCGCTTGCCAGGGCCTGCATTACCACCTTGTGGTGCAGCGGGTCGGGCATGGCCACGACCACGGCCTGGCGTTTTTCCATGGAGGAGATCACCTGTTTGTACAACTCGGGGTGATCCTTGTCCGGCGGCTCACTCAGATCCGGGTGGGCCTGAAAGTCCTGTCCGGGGAAGGCCTCGCGGATCTCCGCGTTGTCCTTTAGAGCTTGCAGCGGCGGGGAGTTGAGGGCGCAGATCGAGATCTTGCCCACCACCCCCGTGCGCTGCAGCTGGTAGATCGAGGGCAGGATCAGATCGTTTGTGATCATCCCGCCGCCGACGATGGTGAGGTCGATCGGTTCGGGCATCTGTAACCTCCGTGTACTGCGTATACCACCTTTAGGTGGATTACCTGCTTCTTACTTTACAGTAGGGCTTCAACATCTCAAAAAGCGGATCGATTTCAGAGGCGGAAAAGCCCAGATGGGAGTGGCGGCGCCACCCTTCGGCGTAGCCTTTTCTCCCTGCTGCGGCCGCAACCTCCGCAGACATATCCCGCATGGTCTGCAGGTAACTGTCCAGACCCTGGGTCTGATCGAGCCACGTTTTCTGGCTCTGGTGACAGGCCAGCATGCGCTCCTTGTCGTCGATCACCGAATCGATATCCACGAAGAAATCGGGCACGATCGGCCTCCGCAGAGCATCCCGCAGCCCGTAGGGCAAAGCATGATACAACACGACATCCTGATAGGTCGCCTCCACCGGGGGATCCGTCGGGTAGTTCGGTACACAGCGGGAAAAGGCTGCGGTAACTCCGATCCGGCAGGTGTTCATGTGATCTTCCATGTAGTCTTCCGGCGATGGCAGAAGCATGATGTCCGGCCGTATCCGCCGAACCACCGCCGTCACCTTTCGGATCAGCTCCGGGGTATAGAACACCTCCAGGTCGTCCGCCAGACTCTCGTGAAAGATCGCCCCGACCAGCTCGGCCGCTTTCCGCCCTTCCTCCCGGCGTATCCGGGCGGTCTGATCCCGGCTGTACCGGGTCGAGCCGCAGCAACCGTTGGCCAGATTCATGTAGTGCAGGGTGCAGCCGGCGGCCTTGAGCAGAAAGAGGGTGCCCCCCATCATGAACTCGATGTCGTCGGGGTGGCAAGCCAGAGCCAGGACAGTCGTATCGGTATTATCCGCCATGACACCCTCCTCCCCTAATGCATCTCCGCCGAGCAGGTACCGATCCCGCCGCGGTAGTAGTTGAACCGGACATCGGGATGGTCGGCCAGAAGCGACATCGGTACGGCGCTATCGGGGATCCTCTTGGAGATCATGAAGGCGGTCAGCCTCTGTCCGAAGGGATTGTCGTGGGTTCCGGCGTGCCAGATCGATACTTTGGCGCTCTTCCAGGTTTCCACCGGCCCCACCGTGATGGCTTGGGCAGGTATGCCCGTAACCACCCCCCCTCCGGAGGTGCGGGCGTTCTGGATCACGGTCATGGGATGGAGGTTCACGACCCGGGCGCCCAGCCGCCGATACTCCTCCGCTGTGGGAGGCTCGTCCCGGTGATCGCCTTCCCGCCGAAGGGGATCGTTGAAGGCCCAGTGCTTCACCTCCCCCTGGCCGCCCTGCATGATCCGGCAGCGGATCTGATCGTAGCTGCGGCTGTACTCAGCGATGTTGTCAGCCCGCAGAAAATGGAGATTTTCGTCGGGCATGCGCAGTCGTTTGTCGATCCGGTTGAAGCACAGCTCCAGATCCGCCCCGGCAAAGCTCAAGGGATGATCCAGGGGGGCCTCCTTCCCGTCGATGTACCATTCGTCCATTGCCCAGAAATGACCGCAGCGAACATCGATCTCCAGATCATTAACGATTTGGGCGACCAGGGGCAGCTGCTCGGTGGGGCCGATGGGCCCGCAGATCCCGGCCGGTTCACTCGGGGTCGCACTCTGCCACACCTGGACATACTCCAGCGCTTCGGCGGTGTAGAAGGACTCGAGGGTATCGTAGATCTCAACGGAAAATCCGGGCCGAGACAGCTGGAGCAGGTCTTCCGCGCTCAAGGCGGCCGCCTCGTCGAGGATCTTCTCATCGAGAGTTGTGTAATCCCACCAATCCGGTGCGACCTTGCTCAAAGCTCTCATGGGCTTTCCAATCCAGTCCTTGGTTATATGGAAGATGTTGAGAATTATAGTACGCGCCGTTCAGAGGGGTCAACAAGAAAAGGAATTAAAGCCCTTGTGCCTCCAGAAGCCGGACGATCCTCTCGTGTCCCTGGGCGGCGGCCATGTCCAGCGGGGTCCGTCCTTCTCCGTTCTTTAGAGACGGCCGAGCCCCGAGGAAGAGGAAGTACTCGCAGAGCTCGAGATTCCCCCGTTCGGCGGCGATGTGAAGGGGGGTATTCCCCGCTCCATCGGGAATGTTCGGGGAAGCACCCCTGTCGAGGAGCAAC
>Ga0315551_10000704_pt1 | contig 26605 bp, 18 predicted proteins | sample SalMarSW160290MG_FD_203678 | JGI IMG/M metagenome (GOLD analysis project Ga0315551, IMG submission 203678) | Salt marsh sediment microbial communities from the Plum Island Ecosystem LTER, Massachusetts, United States - Salt Marsh Sediment SW1602-90 ...
GCTTATGGTGTAGACTTCCTTTTTGTATGTAGCGCACTCACTATCTACCTCATCCTTAAGGAACAGTATCTGCTTATTGTGGCGTTGCCGGCAGTTCCTTGGGCGGTGCTGATTATAACTCAGCCGCGGTTAGCTCTTTACCAATACATCTTTGTACTCTTCATTGAATTCGAGCTGATACCATCGATTCCACTATATCTTATGGATGTCAGCGCCGCTCTCGTTATCCTGGCAGCCTTGTTGGATATTTTGCTTGGTAACCATGTTCCCAGGTACATGCCACGGCTCTCATTCAACTATCTCTATATCATCATAGCATTGAGTGTATGCGGAATTTTAGGGTTTTGGCCAGCGCTGGCCATTCGCCATGTGCTGTCGACAGGAGTACTTTTTGCCACGTTTCTTGCCCTGTATCACCTGATTTCCAAAGTATCGATCTCGAAATTGGTAAACTGGTTTTTCATACTGGCAGTGCTGCACTCAGTGTATGTATTAGTTCCTTTTATTGCATCCGGGGGTGAGGAGCGTTCGTATGGGTTTGCGTTCGCTATCTTTGGACACCAGACCCAGATCGCCCTGCCGGTGGGACTTGCCCTCTATCTCGGAGCTGCCCGGAAGAGAGCGTCCTATTACATTGTCGGAACCGTCATTATCTTGGGTGGTTTGATCGCTACGCAGTCTCGAGCTCCAATTGCCTTTGGACTGGTGTCTTCACTATTTGTACTAATAGTAGCCCGTTCCCGGGCCAAAAGGATTAGTGCTTTGGGCACATCCGCTGAGAATCTAAGACGACGAATACGGGCTGTGGTAGGGATAGGTATTGTGCTGGTTGGCTTGGTAGTCGTGCTCAAATCCAGCGTTTTCTCTCGGGTGCTCACCCGCTTTGATGAGTTGCTCAGCACGAAACCGCAGGGTACATTTCTCTGGAGGCTTGAATTGTGGAAGAAAGCCCTAACAGCGTTTCTGCATCATCCGATTTTTGGAGTCGGTCCGGGAGGGTATAAACATTTACATGAAATATTCACTAGTTTACATTTTGCTCCTACTTTCCCCACTTTACGTCGGATGACGGCTCACAATCTTTTCCTGTATTACCTGGCGGAGACGGGATTGATTGGAACAGTGGGACTTATTGCACTTGTAATCAATCAATTCTACCTGGCACGAGTGGGTTGGTTACGGGTGCAAGACAGGTTACAGAGCCTGACTTTAGCCTTATACGGCTGGGCATTCTTGTTTGCCCTGTCAACGATAGTCGATGCCGCCTGGATGTACGGCCAGCTTAGTTTCTTGGCGATCTTTTTCGCCGCTCTGGTGTCAAGGCAATTCTCTATTGTCAGAGATCATCAACCAACTTAGAAAGATGATGGAAGAAGCAAGAGCAGTTTCAAGCTGCAGCAGTCTTTGACACTCCCTGAGTCTCGACCAAACATAACCACCCGACCGCTTGTTAAGTGGCATCGGAAGAAATAGCCAGCGACTAATATCTTGACACTGCAGCAGGTTAAACTAACTTGTCACAATTAGTGAAACTTACCCACTAGTTTGGAGGTTACGTGAACAAATCCGACGCGCCCGCAGAAAAGTTCAAGCCGGTTATACTCGCTGAGAAAATAATAGCCGAGGTCACCTGGAAAGCAATCATTTTAGGGATCATTATTTCGGTTCTATTTGGCGTCGCGAATGCCTATCTCGGTTTGAAGTTCGGCATGACGGTCTCGGCTTCGATTCCGGCAGCCGTCATATCGATGGCTGTTCTGCGCATGTTATTCAAAAAGGTCACGGTGCTTGAAAACAACATTGTCCAGACTGTCGGCTCGGCTGGAGAGTCGCTGGCGGCTGGGATAATCTTCACCGTCCCGGCCTTTTTCATCTGGTCAGCCAACCAGGAAATGGCAGCCGCAGGCTATTTTCATGAGATTTCCAAAACGCAAATCTTCTGGTTTTCCATACTGGGCGGGGCATTGGGAATATTGTTGATGATTCCACTGCGGAAATACCTTGTCGAGCGTGAGCACGGCAAGCTGGCTTTTCCCGAGGGTACCGCTTGCGCGGAAGTGATCATGGCGGGAGACGAGGGAGGAGAAAAGGCCAAGCTGGTCTTCACCGGAATCGGTCTCGGCGCCGTGTACAAGGTTTTGATGAACATGCTCAAGGGCTGGTCGGAATCGGTAAATTACGATTTCAAAGGGGTCCTGAAAGGGGGCACGCTTGGCATTGACGCCACCCCGGCTCTGCTCGGCGTCGGCTACATTATCGGCCCCCGTATCGCCGCTCTAATGATGGGTGGAGCGGTTCTGGGGTATCTGGCGATTGGACCGCTGATAGCCTTTATCGGTGACCAGATTCCCGGTATCATAATCGCACCCGGTACTATTCCTATCAGTGAGATGGATCCGTCAGATTTGCGTAACTTCTACATCAGGTATTTGGGGGTGGGAGCCGTGGCCGTAGGCGGATTTGTCTCACTGATTAAAGCATTTCCGGTTGTTATATCATCTTTCAGTCAGGGTTTTGGGCAGTTACTTGGCAGAAAGATAAAGATTGATGCTGTTCGTACCGACCGTGACTTGCCAATGAAATGGGTGCTGCTTGGCGTACTGGGGATAGTTATTGCCATCTGGCTGCTGCCGGGAACGGAGCTTCATCTCTTGGGCGTCTTGCTGGCGGTCTTGTTTGGATTCTTTTTTGTGGTGGTGGCCGCTCGCATTGTCGGTATTGTCGGTTCCTCTTCGTCGCCGGTTTCAGGGATGACCATTGCTACCCTGTTGGTAACCTGCCTCGTATTGCTTTACTTCGGCGTCTCCGGTGTCAAAGGGATGATCACCGCCATGTCGGTTGGGACAATCGTGTGCATCGCCGTCTGCATGTCGGGCGACATCGCCCAGGATTTAAAGACCGGCTACCTGCTGGGAGCGACGCCGTTCAAACAACAGTTGACGGAGTTTATCGGCTTGTTGTTTCCCGCCCTGGCGATGGGCTTTTTCATCTATCTGTTGAACGATGTCTTCGGTTTTGTGGAAGGAGCGACCGGCCGCACGCCATTGCTTGCTCCACAAGCCAACGTCATGGCCACTATCGTACAAGGCGTAATGAATCAAAACCTGCCCTGGGCGCCTATTCTTGTCGGGGCCATGATCGCCATAGCGGTGGAACTTTTAGGAATATCCTCGCTGCCTTTTGCCATCGGCCTTTATCTGCCCCTGTCGCTTTCCGCCCCGATTATGACTGGCGGTATGGTCGCCTTAATTATTAGAAAAATGTCGCGTGAAAATGTATATAAAGCGAAGAACGAGCGAGGCGTCCTCTTCGCGTCAGGTCTGGTTGCGGGAGACGCCTTGATCGGGGTGGCGGTGGCGTTTATGATGTTGTGGCCTAGGTATGCCGGGTTTTATGATGCGCATGAAGGAATGTGGAATACCCTGACCGGCAGTGCGGGACCATGGCTGTCATTGGCCCTGTTCGCTCTGTTAGCGTTGATACTCTGGAATCGTGCAGCGCGGAATTCTCGGAAGTGATGGCATGGCGGTATACACCGGTACCCCACCGCTTGGGGCGTGTTGAAAAACCTGTGCCTGGCAGATGTCCACATCTGCCGGGTGACGCGGCACATGTGGACATGTGCCGCGCACAAGAGGGAGGAACAGCCTGTGTTTGCCGTTTTTACAGACTGTATAATCATTGTTGGGAGGCGAGAATGGAGATAAAGCCGTGGCCAGAAATGTGGCAAGAGTTGCAGACCAAACTAAGAAAGCTACCTCCGTGTCCAGAACATCATCAGTATCCGTGTGTGAGAACACTCGCCCAAGGTGTGGTAAATGACATAGTTGATGTAAGCTCGAAGGGAGTAAAAGTCAGGTCCCATCGCACCGAAGCAACAGATTCTATCAAGAAAAGCATATTCGAGAGGTGGTGGAATCACTTGGTTGCAGAAGGTTCTGCTTCTCTGCGTCCAGGTGATTCAAACAATCCCGATGCTTACCGTTCGCGGATTGTCGGGGCAATTCTGGCGGCCTGTCTGCCTGATAAAATCAGGGTGGATGATGATAATGCCACTATCAGGCTGGTTTAGCGCGGTAGGTCAAGCCTACTTGGGGGCTTGACGTTTATTGTCACGCCGCAAGTCGGCGTGACCTACATTCTCTGAAGATTGACGAGGAGGTGAATGAACGATAAGATGAAAAAAACAAAGATAACATGGAAGGTCTTGCTTATCGCAGTAGTGTTGGCAGCTCTGGTCGTTGCCCTTGTACTACATTACTGGGTTTTTGACCATCGGGGGGTTAGCAAGGAGGATTTTGAGAAACTTGAGCTTGGCATGTCCAAAGAAGAGGTCGTGTCAATACTGGGTGAGCCCTGGGATATTGATGACAGAGATTCAGTTTATGAGACCTGGTCTTTCTACGTACCGAGCATTGTATCTACGATACCATATTGTTATTTTAACAAAAAAAGTGGCAAATTGGTTGGAATTCGTTGGGATGAGGTTGTCCCGGAAAAGATCGCACGGGATTCAACATCGTAGGCCATAGACTACTTACACGAGTGCCCCACCCTTTAGTGTTGGGAGATAATTCAGAAGGTTTGGCTTTGTGAACCTCTCGCAAGTGGGAGCACCCATAACAATAGCTAAATGAAAGAATTCATTCAGAAATACAAATGGCCGCTATTGGTCGCCTTAGTGGCGTTTCTTGTACGGCTGGTTTACCTGATAGAATTGAGCCAACAGCCCGGCTTCTCGGTGCCGATGGTTGACGAAAAGTGGCACTGGGAATGGGCGCATGAGATTCTGCAGAAATCCTTCTGGGGAGAAGGCGCCTACTTTCGCGCGCCGCTGTACCCGTACTTTCTGGCCCTGCTGGTAAAGATAACTGCAAGTTCCATCTTCTGGGTCAAGTTCCTTCAGATTCTTCTTTGTGGCGGCACCGCCTTCTTTCTCTACCGTCTCGCCGACAGGCTGTTTGGCAAGAAGGTCGCTATTGTCTCCGGTTTTATATACGCCTTTTACGGCACCCTGCTTTTCTACGAAACGATGTTCCTCATTCCCGTTTTGTTTCTGTTCCTGCTCGTTTGGGGAATGTATCGCATTGTAACCTACCGCGAATCGCACTCGCTCAAGACATGGGTGGTTACGGGGCTGGTTTTTGGCCTGGCGGCGATTTCACGACCGAACGTGGTGCTGGTTGTGCCCTTTTTGATGCTCTGGCTCTATGCGATACGCTTAAGACCGACGCCCATTCTCCACAGATTGAAAGCACCTCTGACACTGTTAGCTGGGATGATTATCGTCATTGCACCAGTCACAATCAGAAACATAATTGTCACCGGTGACTTTATTCTCATTTCCTCACAGGGCGGGGTAAACTTCTATATCGGCAACAATGAGTACGCCAACGGTCTCTCGATGGTTATGCCTGAAGTCGATATGGACGAATCGATCTCTTGGCGTCAATTTGTTCCTCTGACCAAGGCCGCTGCGGAAAAAGAGGCCGGACGAGAACTCTCAGAAGCGGAGCTCTCTTCGTTTTGGACCCGCAAGGCGGTTGATTTTATCGTTCACAACCCTGGTAAGTTTTTTGAATTAGTTTGGAAGAAGACAGTCTATTTGCTCAACGGCTTTGAAAACAGCGATAATGCCGACATCTATTATGAGCGAACCAAATCACGCCTGTACTCACTGCTGCTTTGGAAAAGCCCCCTGTTTTTCCCGTTCGGAATTCTTCTGCCGCTTACGCTGGTGGGGGTTTACCTTCGCCGAGACGATTTCTCCAAGCTTTTGCCGCTGTACATTTTCATCGTGGCTTACTCACCCTCAATCATCCTATTTTTGGTGACCGCCCGCCATCGATTGCCGCTGGTGCCGTTCATGATCGTCATTGCCTCAGCAGGACTGGTAAGATTAGCTGGTAGACTGAAAAAAATCGGTTCCAGAAAACTTGGTTTCTTGCTCATCCTTTTCATAGTAGCGGGAGTGTTGGTGAATCGCACACATTATCAGGAGGGATTCACCAACACGTTTCAAATACACTTCAACAACGGTATCAAGTATGAACGACTTGGTGACTATGCCGGTGCTGAGAAGGAATACCTGCTGGCCGACCAGTACTATCCGTTTTCAGCGACCTTGATTAATAACCTGGCTTATGCCCAGTTCCAGTTAGGGAAATATGATGAGGCCGACCAGAACTACGCCAGAGCCATCAAACTCAAGCCGGAATACGGCCGCCTCTATAACAACCTTGGCTTATTGGTACAAAAAAGGGGGAATCTTGATTCCGCCCTGATATTGTTCCGCCTGGCGCTCCATTGGTTTGATACGCTGGCAGCCAGGCCGAATGAACTGGGCCAGATCTTTTTGAATCTTGCAAATGTACATGAAGGCTTAGGAAATATTGACTCCGCTAGCGCCGCTTATCAACATACCTTTAAAGCTGCCCCGCTCATGGGCCAGGCTTATTTCAAGGCCGCTGCTTTTTATGCTCGCCATGGGCAGTATGACTTAACCGACAGCCTGTTTGCAGCGGGGATAAAAAGACACAATCCGTCTGCCAGTGATTTCTTCAACTGGGGTCTTTCTTTTATAGAACGGAAACGCTTTAGCGAGGGCATCGGTGTGATGTACCGGGCATTGAAGCGTGACCCGACTTTATATCAAGCCTACTACTGTATCGCCGTGTCCCACTTTGAAAGCAATGCCCCGAAAGATTCTGTCAGGGCCTATCTTGACCGGTGCTTCCAGTATAACCCGAACTATGAACCCGCTCTTCGTCTCAAGAAGCTACTCAACGAAAGAGGTAACTAGTAGAGGCAGGGCCAAATCCCCCGACTCCTACCCAATTGCCGGCAGGTCTCAGAGGAACCCACCTTGCTTTACTCGAACACCACCTGCAAGCTGAGTGTATCAGCACCTCTTTTGATAACCACAACGGCACTGTCACCCTTGTAAAACTTCGATAGGGCATTCATGTAATCGTAAATGTCGCCTACCACGATATGGCCTATTCTGATGATGATGTCCCCCTCCTTCAATCCGGCCCGCTCGGCGGGACGTTCGGGAGACACGGCTTCCACGCGTAGGCCTTTCACCTCGGTGATAAAATCAGGCGTAATGCCAAGCGTAACGGAATACGAGGCGTGGGGCTTGATGCCCATGGTGCCTTTGGTTTCTCGAAAGACCAGAGTGCCATTATACTTGTCAAAGTCGGATACGATTCTGGCGATGAGGTTTACAACCTTAGCGGCGCCGTCAAAATTGATCTTATCAACATCGTCCGAGGGTTTGTGGTAGTCCTCGTGGACGCCGGTGAAAAAGTGGAGTACTGGTATCTTGTGGTTGTAAAAAGAAATTTGGTCCGAACCGCCACCGCCCGAGTTCTTAAACACCACTTCTATTCCATTGTGACTGAGGGTGTCAAAATAATTCCTAAAATCGGGGCAGGTACCGGTGCCAAAAACGGCCAGGCCGTTCTTTTGATTTCTCAGGCGACCGATCATATCCATGTTGACCATCATTCTGATTTTCGTAGAGTCCACCGTCATGTGCGTGACGAAGTAATTAGACCCTAAAGCGCCCGCTTCTTCACCGGAAAAGGCGATGAACAACAGGGAGTATTTCAGGGAGTCTTTTCTGGTAGAGAAATAGCGGGCCAGTTCCAACACTCCGGCCGTGCCGGAGGCGTTGTCATCGGCGCCGTTGTGAATCATTTTTTCCTTGCCGCGGTAGCGCGAAGTCGACCCGCCCCAGCCGAGATGGTCGAAGTGGGCGCCAATGATGGTTGTGGTGTCGTTATCGGTCGGCAGATAGCCGATAACATTATACCCCGTATCGCGTACTTTTATTAGTTCTGTTTCGCCAGCGGCGGACACTATCTCCAGCTTTGACAGGCTTAATCCTAACCTTTCCAATCCCTGCCACCGCAGGAAGATTATGGGTATTTTCTTGGGGTGGATGCGGACCGGACCTGTGACCTGCAGGGTATCGTCTTTACCCTTTGGAGTAACGAAGAAAATTCCGGAGACGTTGTGATCGATTGCCGTCTGAATTTTGCTTGTTAAGGAACTGTACTTGTCGAAATTAATAAGAGGATAATCCTTCGAGGGTGGGGCGTAGCGTTTGATTATCACCGCCTTACCCGTGACGTCTCTGCCTTTGTAATCATTATAATCGCCATCCTCTTTATCAACTTTGATTCCATAATCAACAACAACAAGTTTGTCGAATTCGAACCGGGTACTGGCTGATTGACGCAATGGTATAAACTCTTCGTTGAGTTGTAACGCTTGCCCGTTGATTGCCAGCTTGTTTCGGTCACTGAAATCGATTCCTTTGACAAACTCAAAAGCCTGAAAATATGTGCCGTTGTCTCCTTTGGGTACTAACCCCGCTGATTGGAAGATTCCTTTGATGTACTGGGCTGCTTTCCATTCGCCGGTTTCGCCGACCTGCCGTCCTTCGAGGGAATCATCAGCCAGAACAGAAATATGTTTGTAGATTGAATCCGGTGAAACAAAGTACACTGACGTTGCACCGCTGGCTGTGAAAACAGCGGCTAAACAGACTATCACACATAGCACAAGAGAGCGGCTCATAGGGATTACCTTCCGTTTTTCCAACTTACTAGCGAGCCAAATATAGGCCCATGCCGTCAGGATGTCAGTGGTTATTTGATCAAGAATGTGGCTGGAGATTTAGATTTACCCGGTGAGGAATGTAGATTATACTGCTCTAAAGCAGATGGTGAGAGGAAATAGTGGATGAATCAAATGGTATGCCAGTTCTGCGGACGCAGTTTACCACAGCGTACGAAATTCTGCCCCCAATGCGGCGAACCTGTCGCTTCGAGCGATAATGCCTCACCTCAACGGGCCGAATCCCACCAAAGCAACAGACAAACAAACCGGCGCGACCTTTTGATCTTAGGAGCGGTTTTCCTTGCCGTGATAGTCGGGTATTTTGTCTTGAAAAAACCTAAGGTTGTGCCCGAAAGTCCAGCTTCAGAAGTAACGTCGCCTAATGACGTTGCCGCGAGGGATATGAATGAAGCCATGCAAATGCTCGAGAATCTTCCGACCGACTACAGTTCGCTGATTGCTCTCGGGAATAAATACATGGATGAACGCAACTACCCGGTGGCCGCCGAATGTTATCAGCGGGCCCTTGCTATGAATGGAGATTCTCTGGATGTCCGAGTGGATTATGGGGCCTGTCTATACGAAATGGGTTTGCCTCGCCGAGCAATCGAGGAGTTCAGAAGGGTTATTGAGATGAATCCTTCGCATACCCTGGCCAATTTCGATGTTGGGGTCGTCTACTACGATTTGAATGAAATCGACTCCGCCCGCGTGTACTGGCAAAGGTACCTCACCCTCGATCCCAACGGCAAGGCAGCGGAGGCGGCTCACGCATTGTTAGAGAAGATTGGAGAGTAATATTGTCACCAATCTCCTAAGCTGGACAGCGACGATCCAGACGGTTGTAGGATTGAGGTGGCATATCTTTTAGACTTTCCCGTTTTTTGTTGAACAGCCGAAGGCTGTCTTATTTTTTAAGTTATGCTTTCAGAGTTGGCAAACAGAAGTCCCTTGCTTAAGGGATTGTTGGATTTTGTCTTTCCTCCCCTGTGCCTCGGCTGCGGAGAATTCAATACCAATTATATCGATGTCTGTGAGAACTGCCTGAACAGGATTGACACCTACAACTATCCCATCTGTCTGAGCTGTCAACAGATCATTCCGGACGACAAGAGGTGTCCTATTTGCCGTGACGACTACGTGCCGTTGTTCTCGTATGGACACTATTCGTCACCTATGCAGGACATAATCATTCAATTCAAATTTAAAGGGGTTACTTCGCCAGCCAGAACATTCGCTGTTCTACTTCACAAGCAGTTTCAGAAACAGTTACAATCGCTGAAAGCTGACATGGTGGTATCGGTCCCTCTTTACCCAAGCCGGGAAAAACATCGGGGGTACAATCAGGCAGCGCTGTTTGCCGAGCAGCTTGCGGGCTTACTGGACCTGCCGGTCAGGGAGGATATCCTTTTTCGCATCAAAAAGAGGAAGCCACAGGTCAACTTGGAGTTCACAAAGCGTGCGAGGAACATTAAGGGAGTGTTTACGGTAGCTCAGGAAGCCCAAAGTGGAGAAAAGGTGATACTCGTTGATGACGTTGTCACCAGCGGGGCCACAGCCACAGAAGCCAGAAAAGAATTGGAAAAAGCGGGCTATAAGGTTGGCGGAGTTGCGGCGATCGCACATGGCCGGTAAGGGATGTAGGTATGTTTGGCGCCTATATTGAAGATTATCTGCAGCATCTCAAACTGGAACGTGGTCTTTCCGAAAACAGCTGGGTGTCATATCGCAGCGACCTGGTGGAGTTTGTAGGCCATATGCCGGCAGTAAAACCAGAAAAGGTATCACTTAGAATGGCCAGCGAATATCTTGGTTTCCTCAGCAGTCTCGGCCGCAAGCCGACTACGATAGCCCGCAAGATATCAAGCCTCAAGCAGTTTTTTGCCTATCTATATGATCGCGGCGTGGTTAAAGACAATCCGTTTTTGGCTCTTTCGGCGCCCAGGATCTCCCGTTATCACCCTCAGTACCTGTCGCCGGAAGAGATAGCTACAATAATCACATCCGTTGATGAGCAGTCACGGCAGGGTAAGAGGGATCGGGCGGTGCTTGAGCTGCTGTACGGCAGCGGTCTGCGAATATCCGAGCTTATTAATCTCAAGATCAACGATATTGAGTTTGAGGCAGGCTTTATACGAGTCCTTGGAAAGGGCGGCAAACAGAGACTGGTTCCATTGGGTGCGTATGCCAGGGAAGCACTGGAGGCATACATTGATGACAAAACTCGCTCTCCTTTGGCAGGTCAGTCAAGTTTTGTATTTATCAACAAATCAGGTCGGCGGCTTTCCCGTGTCGGCCTGTGGAAAATAGTTCGCAAGCGGGTGGCGCAGGCCGGTATTGTCAAGCGAGTGTCACCTCATACATTCCGTCATTCATTTGCCACTCATATGCTCGAAGGAGGAGCTGACCTGAGAGTTGTGCAAGAAATGCTCGGTCATGCCGATATATCTACCACACAGATTTATACGACCATTGACCGGAACTACATAATTGCAGAACACAAAAAGTACCATCCTCGAGAACTGGCCCGGTCCAAAGACCATTGACAGACCTCGAAAGCCGATCTTTCATTTTGCCCTCAAACAGGTTGGGGTTAATCTCGATTTCCATCTGGAGCAGTTTTATGACCCCAACAAGGTTTCCTTTCATTTTTTCGACAGCTTTGAAACCCTGATGACGATCAGTCAGCGCTTTTGCGTTGATGCCATCGTAATCGGCGGCCGCTCTGACTTTCTCCGGGAGGTCGAGCTGGTGCGAGCCATCAAACAGAACGTCTTTCTGAGTATCATCCCGGTTATCCTCTATCATCCTAACCCGGAAGGTAATATCATCGTTGCGGCCTACGAAAATGGCGCGGAAGAGTTTATTTTCGGCGAATGGAAAGACAAACTGGTGGAGATCAGGATCAAACAGGTGATTGCACGTAGTCGACGTGACCTGTCGATAAATCCCTCCACTCACCTGCCGGGTCCGGCAATTATCGAGCGTGAAGTAGCTCGTCAGCTCAAAATGGGTGCTGAGTTTGCCGTCTGTTATGCTGATCTGGACCGTTTCAAGGCCTACAACGACTACTACGGCTACCTGGCAGGAGACAAGGTTATCCGGCTCACCGGGAGGATAATCAAAGATATTGTTTTCGACCTCTGCCGGGAGGGGTTTGTTGGTCATATTGCCGGGGACGATTTTATCATTGTTATTCCCGCCTACCTTGTTGATCAGGTATGCGCTATGATTATTCGCACCTTTGATGCTCTGATTCCGTGCTGGTATGAACCGGAGGACCGCCAACGGGGATATATCACGACTAAAAGCAGGAGTGGAAAGATCAAGAACTTTCCCATCCTGACAATCTCAATTGCGGTTATTATCAATACCAACCGGAAGTTTGATCACATCGGGGAAATGTCTAAGATGCTGGCCGACTTGAAAATGGCCACCAAACAGTGCGAGGGTTCAAACTACATGGTCGAGCGGCGGAAGAAGTATTGACCGCACGTTAACGTGTCGCCGCCTACCCATAGGCTACCTTAAAAGATAGTTCTCAAGTTTGTGTACATCTGTGGGCGGCAGATGTCCACATCTGCCCCGTCTTAGAAGTGAAATTACAAAAGCACCCTTCGTCAAGCTCAGTAGGTCACGTCGACTCGCGGCGTGACAAAATGAATGTCAAGCCCCAAGTGAGGGTGTGACAAAAGAATGATTCTTGATTGCGCAAGCTTCCAGATTCGTCATTGCGAGGAGCGAAGCAACGTGGCAATCTCTTGTTGCCAATACGGATACACAATTGAGATCGCCACGTTCCCTCCGGTCGCTCGCGATGACGGCGAACTTATGGCACAACCTCCAAGTAGGCTTGACCTACTTCTATTTCTGTGGGCGGCAGATGTCCACATCTACCCCGTCTCTGATCGAGTGAGTTGTCAAAAGCGCAGGGCTTTTGACCTACTTCACTCACTTCCCCCCAGCATCGCCTCGTGCAGCCGGTCGTAGATGGGGCCCTGTGGGGTCAGAGTGGATTTGAATAACGTCAAGCGGTCAAATGTCACGGGGATTTCTTCGAGATCGAGATCTTGCATGTAGCTCGTCAGGTTTGTCAAACCGGATGGGTCTTTCACACGCCCCAGTGTCAGGTGCGCCTTGAACCCTTTCTTTTCCGGTTTGAACCGGAGCTTGCGGACAGACAGTTCCAGCTCGCGCGCTATCTTTGCAAGGACCTCGGTGTTGTCTCGCAGACCGGCCCAGATCACGCGCGGACGGGAGAGATTGGGAAAAGCACCCAATGTGTCAATCAACGAGTCTACGGGATCGTACTTAGCAGCCGTGTCGTCAATAAGAGCGGTGAGCCGCTCGACCAGGCGTTCATCGGTGTCACCCAGAAACCTGGCCGTCAGGTGAATGTTCCCTGGAGCTACCCACTTGACGCGGCCGCCCTGGTTTTTCAGCAGGGCGATGATCTCACCCAGTTTTTCCGCGACTTCCTTCTGAAGCGGGAAGGCAATAAACAAACGTATCATGTTATGTCCAGTATATCCCTTCGCAAAAGTTCCAGGGCAGCGTAGGCGGCACGGGTGCGAATGCTGTGACGGTTGGTTCCAAAATTGAATTCTCGGGCATAAGTGGCGTGCACTGAGGAAAGCCCGATAAATGTGGTGCCGATCGGCTTTTGCTCGGTACCACCTTCCGGCCCGGCAATCCCCGTAATGGAGAGCCCATAATCGCTGCTAAGCGCCTTGCGGCATCCCTTAGCCATAGCTTCGGCGCACTGCTCAGAGACAGCACCATGCTGCTTAATTATGTCCGGATCAACAAACAACTGTTGTATCTTGACATCATTGGAGTAGGCAACAATTCCCCCTAAAAAGTATGCTGACGAACCGGCGACAGAGGTAATCAGCATCCCCAACTGTCCTGCCGTGCATGACTCCGCCACGACAAGAGTCTTGTCATTGTCTATGAGAAGCTGACCGATCACTCCCTCAAGGGTGTCGTCATTACTTCCGTAGATGCACCCTCTGCAAACCGACTCAAGATAGCGTACGAGATTTTGCGCCTTTTGGGCCGCCTCATCCTCGCTTTCGCCGGCGGCGATGACGCGCAAGTCGATCCCTTCGTAAGAAGGTAAATAAGCCAGCTTGACTCCCGCCTCCAATTTCAGTTCAGGAGCAATCATTTCAGCCAGCCTTGATTCAATGATGCCGGTGGTACGTAGCTTCACTACTTTGAGGGTTGGGCCGGTCCTGATCCTCTGCAAATAGGGAATGACATCATCGGTGAGGATTTGTCTCATCTCGTCAGGAACACCAGGCAAAGAGATAAACACCCGGTCTTTTTCAGCGAGGCAGATGCCTACCGCCGAACCGTACTTGTTCGTGAAGAAAGTAGCGTCTTGAGGCAAAAGCGCCTGGTTTTGATTTATGGCCGGCATTTCGATACCGCGTGAGGCGTAGCGAGCACGGATATCCTCCAGAATGTCCTTGTGGAAAATCAGGTTCCGTTTGAACACTTTAACGATAGCCTTCTTGGTTATGTCATCATCGGTCGGGCCCAACCCGCCCGAGGTAATGACTACCTGGGCACGCTTGAGAGCCAACCGAAACACCTCGACCATCTCCTCAACTGAATCGCCGACCGAGCTTAAACGCATGATATTATGTCCTGCTGCGGTTAATTGACGAGCGATAAAGGCTGAATTCGTATCGATGGTGTGGCCGGTTATTATTTCGTCACCGACGGTTATGATTTCTACATCCATTGAGGATTCACTTTACTTGCAATCGTGTCCTTATCCTACACTAAGACGGGAGAGTACAACTATTACCAATTGTGTCACGACATTTGCCTGGATTCCGGCAACCACGTCATCCATTGTCACTCCCCACCCGCCGTGAAGTTTCTCCGCTTGAGCGGCGGGGGGAAGCTTTATTACATCAAAAGCTCTGAAAATAAAAAAAGCAATCAGATAGTTGCGAAAAGAATACGGGACAAGCAACAACGCCAGAAACATCCCCGCCCACTCGTCAATGACGATCTTCTTAGCATCACGCCCTAGTGTCTGTTCCGCCTTCCCGGCCGACCAGACCGATACGCAGAAGGCGACAACCGTCACCGCCGCAAGAATCGGGGTATGGCCTCTAATAAACAAAAAAGCAATAAGCCAGGCCGGAATTGAGCCAGCGGTCCCCGGCCAGATGGGGAAGTACCCTGAATAGATACCCGTTGCAATACATTTAATAAGTTTTTCTTTCATTGTGCGTTCTTACTTCAACACCGTTTTAATCATGTAAAAATACTTTACTACGTAATTTATTCCCGTCCAAACTGTAATAACCGCCGTTACCCATAACAGCAGATTAAGATAAAACGGGTAATCGAACTCAAAAAATGAGAGTGCCGGGCTGTGGAAATGTTCCAACGCTTTGATGAGATTGATATATCCCAATACTACTCCAACAACGCTGAATTGTATAAAGGTCTTGACCTTGGCCCACCAGCTTGGCATGATAACCACCCCCCGGTACGCCGCCAGTAGACGAATGCCAGTGACAAAAAACTCACGTCCCACTATCAACATGACCGGCAGCGGCGACACATAACCGAGCGCAATAAATGATATCAGGGCCGATGAGACCAGTATCTTGTCGGCCAAGGGGTCCATAAATTTTCCGAAGCCGGTGACGATGCCGTATTTGCGGGCGTAGTAACCGTCAGCCAGATCGGTCAGGGCGGCAACAATGAACAATACAAGAGAAGTCAGCCGCGTGTAAAAATTGTCGATGATGAAAAAAAACATAAAGATCGGAGCGATGATGATTCTCAGGAGGGTCAGCTTGTTGGGTGTGTTCATGGAATGACAAAGTACACCGCCGAGCAGAGAGTGTCAATCAGGATTTCGGAACCTTCAATAAGCTCGCTGCCAGGTGGACAACGTTTCTATAAGCTATCCGGTCGGTTTCCGGAATGGCTGTTCTCCCATTCGCGCTGCTTCCCCTCCCATTTTGCTGTTGCTTAATGGAGTCCGATAATCAATATTGGAGTAGTGTCAGTATGTAAGCTGACTCAAGCCAGAGACAGTTATGCCACAAAACCAAGACAATGACAAAACTCAAACCCACATCGTCCTGACCAAGGGGACAATGGTGTCGCACTACCGAATCATCCAGAAGATCGGCGCCGGTGGTATGGGTGAAGTGTATCTGGCAGAGGATACCAAGCTCAAGCGGCAAGTCGCGCTCAAATTCCTTTCCCCACATCTTTGGCAGGACGAAGATTGCCGTGCACGCTTCAAGCGCGAGGCACAGGCAGCAGCGAAGCTTAGCCACCCGAACATCATCACAGTATTTGAAGTCTCGGAGTTTCAAGGGCGGCCGTTCTTCGCGATGGAGCATGTCGAGGGGCGGTCTCTAAGAGAGTTTTCTGCAGATAAAGACCTGTCTATTGAGCAGATTCTTGAACTGGGTATCCAGATATGCGAGGGATTGAACGACGCACATGAAAAGGGTGTGACGCATCGAGATATCAAACCTTCAAACATCCTAATCGACTCTCATGGTCGAGCAAAGATAGTGGACTTTGGCCTGGCATCAGTGGTGGGATCAGACCAGCTGACCAAGACCGGATCAACACTCGGCACGATCGGCTATATGTCACCTGAGCAGGTACGGGGTGAGGCAGTTGACCATCGCACTGACCTGTTCTCTCTGGGTACCGTACTCTACGAGCTTATTATTGCCAGGCGCCCATTCCAAAGAGACTCTGATGCAGCAACTCTTCATGCCATCACACACGAGACTCCGGAGCCACTGTCTCGTTACCGCACGCATGTGCCAAGTGAACTCGAGAGCATCGTGAGGAGAGCGCTCGAAAAAGACCGGGAGAAACGTTTTCAGTCGGCAAACGAGGTTCTGCAGCAACTTGAAGAATTACGTGGGCAAATGACGGAGGCTGAAGCAAAAGTGGTCGATTTGCGTGTAATTCAGCGCATTCTGAAAAAACCACGAGTCGCGATCCCTCTGTCGGTCATTCTCGCTTTTTTAGCAGCAGCCATGTTTTTCATATATCAGCATCGCACAAACGTGCAACAAGCCAGAGAGCTTCTACCGCAGATTGAGGAATTGGCACAGGTAGAGAAGTATTTTGAGGCCTTTGATCTGGCTGTAGAGGCGGAAAAGCACATAAAGAATGACCCGAAGCTCGACAGCCTAATGCCGCTGATATCCGATAGACTCTCCGTTATCACTCAACCTCAAGGAGCACATGTTCATCTGAAGCCATTTGCACCTTTAAGGACTGGAGAACAACAAGAACACTATGTCGGAATCACGCCTATCAGCGATTTACGTATTCCTTGCGTGGATCACATAGTACGTCTCGAAAAGGAGGGTTTTGCTCCGGAGGAGCGCTTAGCTTCAAGTCGGTTAACCAGGATAGAGGGATGGGCATTTGGTTCATCTGGTAACAATATCGAAATAGAAGTCCAGTTGAGCGAATGGGAAAAGATTCAAGAGAATATGGTTTTTGTTCCAAGGGGAGATTATGAATTAGTGGGGTGGGGATCGCCCACGACTGCTGAGGTTCAATTGGATGATTATTTCATAGACAAGTATGAGGTAAGCAACAAATCATACAAGGCGTTCATCGACTCCGGAGGTTATCAGAGAAAGGAGTATTGGGCGTTCTCCTTTATCAACGACGGAAAAGAGCTGACCTGGAAAGAAGCGACGGAATTACTAAAAGACCGTACGGGTCTTCCCGGACCTCGAGGTTGGATCAACCAGAATTTCCCAGAAGATCAACAGCATTATCCGGTGACTGGCATCACGTGGTACGAGGCGGCTGCTTATGCAGAATTTGCTGAAAAGAGTCTACCTACCATTTTCCAGTGGGAAAAGGCTGCTCGGGCAGGCCGTTTCACCCATACAACCGGGGTTGTCATGCCTTGGGGATATATGAATCCGAAAGAGACCGTCAAGAACCGGGCGAATTTCGAGGGGAGTGGGCTGTGTCCTGTTAGTGAATATGAATTTGGTATCAGTCCTTATGGATGCTACAACATGGCCGGCAATGCCAAAGAGTGGTGCCGCAATGAAATGAACGGTGGTTACATAGTTGCGGGTGGTTCCTGCGAGGATCCTGCTTACATGTTTGCTTATTACGGTTCTCTTTCAGGCTTTCATTCCTCGAGCTCGCTCGGATTCCGCTGCGTCCGCAACACTTCGGATAAAGACAGCGATCAGGGCGCAATGACAATCAAGTTAGAAACGGAGATTCCTAGTTATACTCCAGTCGATGCAGAAACATTCCAGAGTTTCTTGAGTCATTATCAGTACGACAAAAGACCGCTTGATGCTCAAGTTGTGGAAGTCAAGGAGACAGCAGACTGGTCCAGGGAAAAAGTGACCTTCGATGGCGGGGATGGTGATCGAATCATTGCCTATCTCTATCTTCCCAAACATGCGGCCAAACCTTACCAGTGTCTTAGTTTTATTCCGGGGGGAAATGTATTCTGGGCGTCACCCGTTCCCTGGAATGCTGAATGGCTGCTGGCACCTCATATAAAGGCAGGGCGGGCCGTACTGGCGGTGGTGCCGAAAGGAGCAGTGGAAAGAAGGTGGGGATCGGATTACAGTGATCCTGAACTTCATACGGTAAGATACCGCGAGGAGACTGTTCTCTATGCGACAGAGTTTAGCCTGGGACTTGATTATTTGTCCACTCGAGGCGACATAGACATGGATAAGATCGCCTATGTGGGACTGAGCTGGGGGGCATGCGATGGACCGATTTTTGCCTCCGTTGAAAACCGATACAGCTCAGCCATTCTTGTTGGTGGTGGTTTTGACAAATCAGATTTGCGAAAACTTCCTGAAGCGAATCCCATCCACTTTGCGCCATATGTTATGTGTCCGGTAATGCTCCTGAACGGGAAATATGATGAGATCACAGCCTACGGAACGTCAGCTCAGAGCCTCTTTAATCTCTTACCAGAGCCCAAGAAGCTAGCTCTTGTTGAAGGAGGACATTGTCCGACTCTTGAGGTGCGAGTTCCAGTCGTTGAGGAATGGCTGGATGAGACACTTGGGCCTGTTAAGTATAAACAGGAATAGAAAACTACCAGTTGATCGGTAGTCATCCAAGTAGACTGACAGGCCATCCGCCTGCCGATGCAGTCAACAAACTCACCTTCTGACCCTGCTCGCTTGTTCTCGATGTCGATGTCAACTATGGGTCATGACTTTTTAACATTGCTTCAGACCGGTCTGAATTCTATCTTTCGGTTAGCCGATAAAATAGTGACGTTGTAATCAGCCATTATGAGGAAACCTGCCCATGACGGCAGACAATTCAAGTAATGACTAAACCAGATCATTCGTAGCCCTGACCAAAGGCACTATGGTGTCGCACTACCGGATCATCGACAAGATTGGTGCGAGGGGATGTGGGAGGTGTATCTAGCCGAGGGTACGAAGCTCAAACGTTAGCGGTGCTTGAATTTCCTGGCAGGGCGTGAGCTTAAAGTTTTCATTTACTTATAACCATAGAAGCCGACTCTGCAGCCATTTGCGGAAAATGAGCAAGAAAACTGTAAAAGAGGCTTGATTTATCAAAAACTATGCCGATACTTTACCTGGAGATAAGTCAAGGAAACGGCCATGAACAAAGTGAAAATACTGGTAATTGATGACGACCCCAAGGTCGCCTGGATTTTGTCGGAGGGGCTTTCATCCAAGTTTGATTTTGTCTCAGCCCGTGATGGTATCGAGGGTCTACAGATGGTCTCGACTGAAAAGCCGGAATTGATCCTGCTGGATATCAAGATGCCAGGTATGAACGGGATTGACGTGCTCGAAAAACTGAACAAGGTTGAGCATCGTCCCGAAATTATTATGGTTTCGGGGCATGGTGACACCGATTCCGTAGTCCAGTCGGTCAAGCTGGGGGCGGTGGAGTTCGTCAACAAGCCTTTTGATGTCCAGGAAATTGAGATCCGCATCAATGGCGTCCTGGAGCGCAGTCAGTTAAGAAAAGAAGTAAAAGAACTCAAGACGGAACTGGAAGCTAAGGACCCTTATGCGAATTTCATCGGCGATTCCCTGGCTATGCAAAAAGCGAAGGAGATAATCGAACAGGTAGCGGATTCTGAACTGACTGTTCTAATACGCGGCGAATCGGGGACGGGCAAGGAGATAGCCGCACGGTCGCTTCACCAACTTTCCCGGCGTAAAGGGAAACCATTTGTAAAGATTAATTGTGCGGCGATACCCCGCGACTTGCTCGAAGCAGAGATGTTCGGTTATGAAAAGGGCGCTTTCACCGGTGCTCACAAAACCAAGCAGGGCCGGTTTGAAGTGGCTGATAAAGGGACGATTTTCCTGGATGAAATCGGTGACATGCCGCTGGAACTACAGTCCAAGCTCTTGCAGGTATTGGAGCAACAGGAGTTTGTGCGAGTGGGAGGGATTCACAATATTCATGTGGATGTAAGGATAATCTGCGCTACCAACCGCAACCTTGAAGGCGCTATTCAAGAACACGGTTTCCGGGATGATCTGTTTTACCGATTAAACGAAATAATCCTCGTTCTTGCTCCACTTAGGGAGAAGCCGGAAGATATTCCGCTGCTGGCCAACCACTTTATTGAGAAATACAATAAGTTGTACAACAAACAATTCTCTCATCTTTCAGTAGAGGTTGTCAACCAGTTTATGACTTTCACATGGCCGGGGAATGTCCGTCAGCTTGAGAACATGATAAAACAAGTGGTGGTGAGAGGAGATGACTCGATCATATCTGATCTGATTACTTCCGCCACCATGCAACCGACTACCCGAATAGCCGTTGGTACCCTACAAACTCCTCTTGTCGCATCTAGCCAACTAGAGCTTTCAAACAGCTATTCCCTCAAAGCGCGAGTCGGAAAGACGGTGGCAGAGGAAGAAAAAAAGCTCATCGCTGAGGTCCTTACCAAGACTAACTGGAACCGGCGCAAGGCGGCTGATCTGCTTGAAATAAGTTACAGGTCTCTCTTATACAAGATCAAAGATTACAATCTTAATGCTGCCAAGTAGGTCAGTGAGCGTGTTACTGATCTCAACACCCTGGCTATTATTGTTGCACTAAATATGCATCGTTCTGCACTGTCAATTGTTATTTTACCCTGATACATACATTTCAGTCGTCTCTTATCTGTCTGGAATCCAATTGTTAAACAATCACTTACTATCATTTTGACGATCACGAAGAGAACGCCTGTGTGAAATCTTTTTTCCTTTTCTATGCAGACATACTTGTGGAATGATTATTGCTGTCTAATTGTTGAGCAATTCAGGAATGCGCATGATGAACGAATTGGACATTCGGAGTTTATCGACAGACTCTTTTACGGTTAAAGTCGTTGCGGAACTGAAAAGAGCCGAGAGATACCGCTTTTTTGTCTCGCTGGTAGCGCTTGACTTATCGTTTATCCGCACCCTGTTTGGAGATAACAGTCACCAAGTGGTGAGCACTCTCTTAGAGACTGTCCAGATAAATACTCGAGTAATTGACAACCTATCTCTCATAGGTGGCCTAAAGCTGGTATTGCTGTTACCTGAGACCTCGCGGCAAGGGGCTGAAATTGCGGCCAGAAGATTGAGCGAACTGATCCGCACCAGCCTATCTTCGCATTCAGATCGAAAGATTGAAGACATGATTCCCCTGGAAATGGCTTCATTTCCTGATGCTGCCGGTACCAAAACCGTGAAAGATTTCGTCAGGGAACTGTCAGAACAAAGCAGGAACTAGTTATCCCCTGTTTTCTATACCTCCCATTCCCATTGAAGATCGTCCATCCCCTCCGGACGGTCTTCTTTTATGTAAAACCGTATGCTTTTTTGAGTACCCTCACACTGTTGATTTTTAGCAATTGATCGATGATTGTCCTCCTTTTGTTTGGTTCCTGGTAAGGAGTCTCGATACGCAAGACGCCGAATATCACTACAGAACATTAGAGCGAACAATCTTCTGCGAATCACCACCCCAGAATCTGTTCGAGGTTCTTGTTGATTTTTTCGATACGCTCTCGGAAATCATCCTTTTTGTTTTTTTCTCGCTTAATGACTTCCTTCGGGGCGTGGGCAAGAAAGTCGCCGTTGGCTAGTTTCTTTGATGTTTTTTCAAGTTGGACTTTCAAATTCCCGAGTTCCTTTTCCAGCCGTTTCTTCTCGACCTCGACATTGATTAAACCCGCCAGCGGGACAAATACTTCGGCTCCGGAAATGACGGTGGAAGCCGCCACAGGCGGTTTCTTTATGGCTACGCCGGTATAGAGGTTTTCCACTCTGGCTAAGGAACGAAAATAGCCAATATGCTTTTGCAGTAGCTCACCAAATGAAGCATCTTTCACGCGAACATAAAGGTCCGACTTCTTGCCCGGATTGACGTTGAGTTCCGCTCTAATCGCGCGCACAGCAGAGATAACTGCCTGAATCTGCTCCAGGCTTTGCTCCAGTTGGTCGTTTTTGTATTTTCCCTCACTTTTCGGCCAGGTGCTGAATGTGAGCGTTGCGTCACTGTCCTCTTTGAGGTTGAGCAGGTCAAGGTAAATTCGTTCCGTGACAAAGGGCACAAACGGGTGCAGCAGCTTCAGTATCTGATATAGTAAGTAGGTGGCAACATCGAGTGATCCTTCTCGGATGGGCACCCCCGGTGGGTCAGGTTTGATTAATTCTATATACCAGGAACAATAGTCGTTCCAGACAAAGTTATACAGCATCTTGGCGGCGGCAGAGAGACGAAATTCGCTGAATGCCTTGTCAACCGCCTCAATGGTACATTCCAAACGGGAGAGGATCCAGCGGTCAAATATGACCAGGTCGTTGTCGTTCACTTCATTGATGACGGCGGGTCGACCCTCAAGACGCATTATAATGAATCGAGAGACCTGGTGCAGTTTGTTGACGAAGTTACGGCCGATCTCGAAGGTATTCTTGCATATCCAGGGGTCCTGACCATCCGGGGTTGCCAACACCAGTGAAATGCGGAGGGAATCAGCACCATATTTGTCAATAATTTCAAGCGGATCTATCCCGTTGCCGAGCGACTTTGACATTTTGATACCGTTAGCATCCCGCACGGTGCCGTGGATGTACACGTCGAGGAATGGCGCTTCCCCCACAAACTCGTAGCCGGCCATGACCATGCGAGCCACCCACAAAAAGATGATTTCTGAAGCCGTGCTCAAAACCTTGGTGGGGTAAAACTTTTTTAACTCTGGAGTCTTATCCGGCCAGCCCATAGTGGAAAAAGGCCACAGCCACGAGGAAAACCAAGTGTCGAGCACATCTTCATCCTGCTCCAGAGCTTCTGGTTCGTACCCCGGACACTGATCGGCCATGGGGCGGTCAACCGAGACGAACATAGCGCCATCTTCAGCATACCAGACCGGTATCCGATGTCCCCACCAGAGCTGACGGGAGATGCACCAGTCCCGGATGTTCTCCATCCAGTGCAGGTATGTCTTTGACCAGTAGTCCGGATGGAACCGTATTTCCCCACTCTTAACAGCCTCAATCGCCGGCTGGGCCATCTCGCTCATCTTAACGAACCACTGATCCGACGGGTACGGTTCAATGACATTATGACAGCGGTAGCAGGTTCCTGCTGATAGTTGATATTTCTCCGTTTTTTCGAGCAGTCCTTTCTTTTTCAGCTCTTCGACTAATTGCTTGCGGCCCTCATACCGGTCAAGCCCCTTGAGCTTGCCGGCATTCTCATTGAGAGTACCATCGGTATTGAGAATGTTTACCTCGGGCAAATCATGTCGGCGCGCGATTTCAAAATCGTTAGGATCATGAGCAGGCGTAACTTTTACAACTCCCGTTCCAAACTCCGGATCAACATAGCTGTCAGCGACGATGGGAATCTCCCGCTCCAGAATCGGCAGGATGACTGTCTTCCCGACATACTTTTTGTAGCGGCTGTCCTTCGGCGACACAGCCAGGGCGGTGTCGCCTAACATCGTTTCGGGCCGGGTGGTAGCGACGGTAAGATACTCATCCGAGCCTTTGATCTTGTACTTGATATACCAAAGGTGGCTGTCGAAGGTCTGATGTTCAACCTCATCGTCGGATAGAGAAGTCTGGCATGAAGGACACCAGTTGACGATCCGATGGCCCCGATAAATCCAACCTTTCTCATATAATTGGGTGAACACTTTGGCCACCGCCCGTGATAGACCTTCGTCGAGCGTAAAGCGGGTACGGTCCCAGTCACAGGAACAACCGATCTTTTTCAGTTGATTCAGGATTATCTCTTTGTTGCGCAAGGCCCACTGAGCTGTCCTTTTTACAAACTTCTGCCGGCCCATCTCCCGTCTGGTGATTCCTTCCTTGGCAAGCTGCTTTTCCACAACCACCTGGGTTGCTATTCCAGCGTGGTCGGCACCCGGTATCCATACGGCTTCATATCCCTCCATACGGTGTTTCCGGATGAGGATATCCTGGACGGTGTTATTGAGGGCATGGCCAAGATGCAATACATCGGTGACATTCGGCGGGGGAATGACAATGGAATAAGGCTTTTTATCCGAATCGACCAGGCCATGAAAGCATTCGGCGTCCAGCCAGCGTTGATACAAAGCGTCCTCAACCTCGACCGGGGAATAGGCTGATGATTTTTTGGTTCTGTTGCCGTTTTCCTTGCTCATGTCCGTACTATTCTTTATATTTGCCGACCAGTAAATAATTGCCAGGTCAGCTGGTTCTTGAACACAAAAGTATAATTTTGCCCGCCCCTTTTGTCAAGGCAAGAGACGAACCGCCAAAGGCGGGCTAGCAAGAAGGCATAACCGGCATTAGGTAGTATTATCGTCAGGTATGTCTGATATTAAAAGCCGTATACTCGATAAAACCCTCACTCCTTTTGAGAGGCTCATAGAGCTCATTGCTGTGCTCCGTTCCCCGGAAGGCTGTGCCTGGGATCGCAAGCAGACTCACCAGAGCCTTTTGCCGTATCTGATTGAAGAAACCTACGAGGTGGTTGAGGCGGTAGAAGCGGATGATTACGAGGCCCTCCGCGAGGAGTTGGGGGATTTGCTGTGCCAAGTGATTTACCATGGTCAGTTGGCCAAGGAAACAGGGACATTCGATATTGACGATTCAATAAACTGCATTGTCGACAAGCTGGTCCGACGGCACCCGCACGTGTTTGGTGAACGAAAGGATCTAAACCCCAAGCAAGTCAAGCAGCAGTGGGAAAAGCTCAAAATAGAATCGGGTCGACATAAGTCTGTTCTTTCCGGCATTCCCGGCTCCATGCCGGCGCTGACCATGGCCTTCCGCATTGGCGAAAAGGCTGGGGGGGTGGGTTTTGATTGGAAACAAGCTGCTGACATAATTGGCAAACTCGATGAAGAAATAAGGGAAATAAGCGAAGCAATACCGAGGGGAGAAAAACAGGCGTTGTCAGAGGAAATCGGCGACCTGCTTTTTGCCACCGCTTCCCTGGCTCGAAAATTGGAGATTGATCCGGAACAAGCTCTCCGAAGCTCTCTGAAAAAGTTCCGGCAACGGTTTGAAAAACTTCAGCAGTGCGTGAATGGAGCAGGTAAAAGTTTTGATGATTTTTCTCTTGAGCAATTGGAAGAGATCTGGCAGGAGATAAAGTGATGTACGACCTCGGAGAGTCGACCAGAGCAGGAGTTCAACAAACAATATCAACCTACCTCTGACAGTTAGATAAGACTCGATAGAGGTTGATATTCCCTTGTCGAGTGAAATCTTAACACGGCAAAAAACATAAATTTTTTGTTGTTTTCAAAAATGTCCAAATTTAGCTTCAGGGTGGATTGGAGTGACTATTGACAAAAGGTGGGATGAATAGAAAGAGGTTGCGAAGTTGAAGCAATTGAACATAAGTGAAAAGAGACTTGTTACCTAAGAGGAATTTCCAAGGAGGAATGCCTATGAAGTGAGTGCTGAAGAGCGGATTAGGATGCTTTGGTTGCCGGGTCAAGTATCCGGAAAGCTGTAAACAGCATGCAACAGCGATGATCTTAAAGTAAGGATAGTAAACATGAAAAGAGTTTTAATTATAACGTTTTCTCTGATGTTGCTGATGGGTGTGAGCTCATTTGCTACCAACACCCGTGTTCTGACAATGGGTGATAACAACACCATCCTTCTGGATGAAGCCAACATCTGGCAATTCCCCTCGCGGATCAATGACTACCCAAACTTTGTCATTGGCGAGTTTGGCGCTTTCAGTCATGAGTATTACTCTGATGAGAGTAGTTCTTCCGATGATTTCACCGAGCTTGGCATCCACTGGAGATTCAACGAGGATAATCCCTGGGTGCTGGGTACCTACCTGCACAATAGTGATGTGATCCATCCCATCACTAGTCCCCTCCGTAGTTATTATGGTTTCCCGTACGGCTACAACCTTCAGTTTGTTCCCTTTAACGAGTTCACACTAAGGTCGAACCAGAGAATTGACCTGTTTTATGGCCGTTTGCTGGGCGCCAATCAGATTCCCTTTGGCTGCCGTTTAAGCTTGGTTCACTCCTCACAGCGATATGATGTACCGGCCAACATGGATGAGGAAAAGTTCGCCATCTATGATTTAAGCGCGGGGTGGACTGTGCCCGGCCCCCAAGTTGATATCACGGTCGGCTTCGAGCTTATGACCTGGACAGACAAGGCAACAAGTATAGCCGATTCAACCGTTTGGGACGAAAGTAAACCTAAAGGAAACTACATGCTCTATGCGGCGATAAGACGTTTCTGTCAGCCTAGCCCCCCCTGGACAGTTGTCCCTCATGCGGCAATTTATATCGGCAAGAATGAAGCCGAATACTATGAACTTAATCCCCCCTTCACGGGCACCGACTCTTTGGCCCAGACCGACAAGTACAATTGGTTCGGCTTCGAGCTTGGCTCGGGTTTACAGTATACCCCCTCAAACGATGCCATGGCGGTTATTGACTTCGGTCTACGTT
>Ga0315551_10000705_pt1 | contig 26592 bp, 20 predicted proteins | sample SalMarSW160290MG_FD_203678 | JGI IMG/M metagenome (GOLD analysis project Ga0315551, IMG submission 203678) | Salt marsh sediment microbial communities from the Plum Island Ecosystem LTER, Massachusetts, United States - Salt Marsh Sediment SW1602-90 ...
CTATACCGCCAGCTTAAGTACGGCGATAACCGATGCTGCCGGCAACCCGCTGGCTTCAACCTATTCCTGGAGCTTTACCACCCAACCGGTACCGCCGGGAACGGTTTTAGTTAGTATTGACGCCCCCGATGGTCCGAGGACTGGCAGCAGCTTTACCGCTAACGTTAATATCAGCGACGTGACCGATTTCGATGCCTGCCAGTATGATGTTACCTTTGACCCTCTGGTACTGCGGCTGGATGATGTCACCGCCGGAGAGATAAACTCAACCGAGATACCGGTTGACATCTTTAACGAGCTTTCAGCCGGTACATTCCGGGTGGTCCAGAACGTCCCCGGCTTAACCGGGGCAACTGGCTCTGGATACCTGGCGGTACTCAACTTCTACGCTCTCGGCTCTGAGGGTGATGTCAGCACCATAGCCCTGTCCAACGGCACACTGTCCAACATCCTGGCTGAGGAGATAACGGCGGTATGGGTCGGCGATTTGGTAACTATCACCAGACGGCCCGGCGGCGGAGGTGGTGGTGGAGGAGGAGGTGGAGGTGGAGGGGCAGATACCGCACCTCCGGTAATCTCCGGTGTGGGCGTGTCTAATGTTACTAAGACCAGCGCTGATGTAGCTTGGAATACAAATGAGAAGAGTGATAGCTCGGTGGAGTACTGGGCCAGCCCCGGTGTGGTTACCCCCCTGGATACAGAGCTGGTCACCGAGCATATGGTCCACCTCGATGAGCTGGCCCCGGGTAGCAACTATTACTTCAAGGCCATGTCAACTGATGAGGCGGGCAACCAGGCGGAATCCGAGGACCATACCTTCACCACTCTACCAGAAGCGGCTTCTTTTACTACTGACCAACTCTCGGTATCCCCGGGCGCAGTTTATGTAGGGGAGGCGGTAACCATCAGTGTGCTGGTTGCCAACAACGGCGATGCCGCCGGTAGCTACACGGTGACGCTCAAGATAGACGGTGTGGTAGAGGAGACCAAGGAAATAACGCTCGACGCTGGCGCCAGTGAGGAGGTGATCTTCACCACAGCAAAGAGTATGGCTGGTACCTACTCGGTAGAGGTCGGTGGTCTTAGCGGTTCCTTTATAGTGGAGGAACAGCCGGAAGAGACCACTCCGCCACCGGATATTCCGGAAGAACCGACTATCAACTGGCCAATTATCTGGGGCACAATGGCTGGGGTACTCATAGTAGGCGTGGTTATCATGTGGCTGGCCATAAGGAGAAGGGCCTATTAGTGTACGAGGTTTAAATACTAATATGGGGAAAGTAAAAACGATTTACCGAATACTGGTGCCTGTCCTGGTTGTTTTGGGCATGGCACTTTCCCCTTTTACGGCCATGGAAACAGCCAGTGCATCCAGTGTCAGCAATGCGTGGGTGGAGCTATCAGATGGCACTGCTCTTAATAAAACGGGCACTGCCTTAGAGTATGTTGTCCACTTCACCACCACTACGGCTCTGAGCGGTGGCAGGGACACCATTACCGTATTCTTCCCCAACGGGACCACCGAGATGGCTGGAGAGGAAGGCTCCGACTATGCTTTTGACTTACCCGATGCAACGTCAATAGACAAGGACTATGTGGCGGTTGACCCTGATGGGGCGTTGACCACTACCACTGGCTACACTGATTGCTATACTGACCCTGATATTGGTACCTATAGGGTGAGGCTGACCGTACCCGAGAATATAGCCGCCGGCGCCTCACCCTATATCAAATTTGAGATCGCTGCCACTATAACGAGCGCCGCCCAGGATAAGACGGATACTGGCGCTCTGTGCTTCTACCGGGTAAAGGTGGAAACCAGCCAGGACACCACCCCGGTTTACTCCGAATACTTCTATCTGGGTGATGTGGATAGTTATGTTGCTAGTGTTGCTGCTCTGTCAGGCTACCCCAATCCAGCGACAGTGGGTGCTGCCGCCGAATATAAGTTTGGATTTACTGTGGGTTCCAGCGGTGCCCTGACCGGCGGCTCGGGCACCATTACCGTTATTTTTCCCTCGGGGACCACGGTGCCGGCTTCAGCCAGCAAGGACTATGTGCAGGTGGATGTCGATGGCAGTGCTGGAGCCTATTCTTTAACTCCATGTACGGTTGATCCCACCTGCCACTCCGATAGCCGCACCGTGACCTTAACTATTCCCCAGTCAGTGGCTGATGATGCCAATGTGTACATCCATTTTGCTTCAGGGTTTGGGTTGTTAAACCCCACCACCTCTGCCTCCACGGCTAAGGTGAAGATATATACCAGCGCCGAGCCCCTGTATGCTGAGGCGGCTACCGGCTATGCGGTAACCGCTGACACGGCGACTAAGCTGGCATTTGCCAACGTGAGTGACACCTATTCCGATGATGCCACCATGGTAAACATGTACTCTAGCACTATCTATCTTCAGCTCCAGGACCAGTATGGCAACAGGAAGGCGCCCGGCGGTGACCAGACAGCGAGTCTGAACACGACTTCAGACACGGGAAGGTTTTATTCTGCCGCCGATTCTCAGATAAGCTCGGCCACTATCTATGATGGTACCAGCGACCCTGTGGGTATCACCCCCGGCCAGTTTTCCTTATTATATAAGGATACTACCGCCGGAACTCATACCATTACCGCTACGACTGGAAGCTATACCCAGGCCAGCTGGACGATAACCGTGGCCCCGGCGGTCTCGCTATATGATACCAGTAATGAGCTGGTCAATACCTACGCCCCCACCTCCACCGCTCCGGTAGATGAGGGTGAGAGCTATCATGGCGGTGATTATGTGCAGAATGCCATCAATGATGCCCTGCCCGGTGAGACGGTTAAGCTGGGCGATGGCACCTATGAGCTGGATATCGCGCTTACCATGGAGAAGGCAATCACCCTCCAGTCAGTGAATGGTGCCTCATCGGTAACTATCAGGCCGACCACCACCCTGGATCAGGTAGTAACTATTAGCGCCACCGGCAGTGCCACCTACGGTGTTACCATTGATGGTATAACCTTTGACCGCCTGCGGAGCGGCGCCGTCTTTACCGATGGCATCTACGATAGCTCGGCCGATTATATCACGATACAAAACTGTATATTTAATTACATATATAACCAGGGAATTGTGCTCACTTCAACAAGTGACGCCTTCACCAATGGCACCATAAGCAACAACACCTTTACCAGTGGCGGGGGGGGTGACCCCCCGGCCAGCGATGACGCTGCCATTGATGTCACGGCGGCATCTGACCACGCCATAAGCGGGATTACCATAAGCGGTAACACCATCACCGGACAGAAGGGCAAGGGAATCTACCTCGCCGGGCAGGATGACACCTACACCGTCTCCTCGGTAACCATCACCGGCAACACTATTACCAGCGCCACCAGCTACGGCATTCAGGGTTCCACCAATACCGCTACCTTCGCCGTCACCGGCAATACCATAACCGGCTGTTATGGAGACGGCATAGATGTACAGGGCACCGCCTATACCATAAAAAAGAATGTGGTTACCGATAACCTGGGTGACGGCATTGATGTGGAGCTTACCTCGGCCAGCCACCTCATTAACTACAATGATATCTATGATAACGCCGGCTACGGGGTGAATGTTCGCTCTTCAGTAACAACGGTAGATGCCAAGTATAACTGGTGGGGCGATGCCAGCGGGCCGACCTATACTGCGGCTACCGGAGCCAGTGTTGATGTATCTAACCCCGAGGGCACCGGCGAGAATATCACCGACCGCGTTACCTATTACGAGTGGCTGTATCAGCCTATAGCTAATGTTATTGCCGATAACGCCGCCTATTATTCCCGGGTAGTGAGCTTAAGCGTTGGCTGGAATACTCTGTCTGCGCCGATAATACTTGACAGCTCAACTGACACCGTTGGCGAGGTGGTGGATATAGCCAAAATAACCATCGCCTACTGGTATGACGCTGGTGATACCGATACCGATGGCAACTACTGGGAACAGGTGACCACTGACTATACGCTTGAGCCGTGCCATGCTATATATATCAAGATGAGCGCTACCGACAGCGTGCTGCTCAAATATAACGCCACCGATATATCTCTGCCGACCAAGCAATTATATGCCGGCTGGAACCTGATAGGTCTAGCCAGTTTGACGACCAAGCACGTCGATGACGCCGTGCAGTCGGTGGCTAATACTCCGGATAGCCTGCCCGGTTACTCGCAGGTTATCAGCCCATCAATGAACAGCGAAGACTGGACCTTTTCTTACGGTCAGAGCTACACCGATGAAGACATGCTGGTGGGCGAGGGCTACTGGATTTATATGCAAAATGACTGTACCCTGGTTGGCTTTACCGTTACCCCGATAGAGCCGTCACTGGATTAAGCAGAGGGAAGTGATGAAAGCGAAGTCGGTTGCATTTATAGTTCTGGCAGTATTGCTGGCTCTGGCTACCACTCTGGTCTACGCCGATACCGCCCCACCGCTGCCACATGCCTTCTACGGCACGGTTGAAATAAACGGCAGCCCGGCACCGGTGGGGACTTCGGTTGAGGTGAGGGGAGAGGGGGTTGAGACTGGCGTTGACAACAACCCGATAGTAACTACCGCTGAAGGTGAGTACGGTAGCGCCGACCCAATGGCGCCCAAGCTTATTGTCCAGGGGACTATAGCCGATGGAGCCACCGTAACCTTCTATGTGAACGGTTTTGCTACCGGGCAGACTGCCGCCTGGCATAGCGGCGAGATAACTGAACTGGACGTAAACGCAACTATAGAGGGGTCAATGCTGGGGGACGTCAATGGTGACGGTTTAATAAATGCCCTCGATATAACTACGGTTGAGAGGATTATAGTTGAGCTGGATGCCCCAATGACTGGTGCCGATGTCAATCAAGACGGTACGATTAACGTTCTGGATATTACTAGGATAGAGAGAATAATTGCTGGTCTGGATTAAGTAGGAGAAAGGCCTGCCGCTTGTGGGTCGAGCCGGCGGCGGGTGGGGTGGGGAGGTAAAAACTAAAAAGAAAGGAAGTTTAAAAAACTAAAAAAGGGAGGAAAACAATGAAAATTAAAATGTTTGCCTTTATTCTTCTGGCGGTGCTGCTGGCGCTGGTGGCCACCCCGGTCTACGCCGATAGCGCCCCGACGCTGCCACATGCCTTCTACGGCACAGTCGATATAAACGGCAGTCCAGCACCGGTGGGGACTGAGGTTGAGGTGAGGGGGGAAGGGGTTCAAACTGGAGTTGGCAACAACCCGATAGTAACTGCTGTTGAAGGTGAGTATGGCGGTGGCACCGACCCAATGGCGCCCAAGCTTATTGTCCAGGGGAGCATAGCGGAAGGGACTACCGTAACCTTCTATGTGAACGGTTTTGCTACCGGGCAGACTGCCCAGTGGCACAGTGGCGCGGTGGCCGAAGTAAATCTGGCGGCGACTATAGAAGAGGGCGCGGTCCCTCCGGATACTAGCGACTCAACGCCTCCGGACACAGGTGATTCAACACCTCCGGATACGGGTGACTCAACACCTCCGGATACAGGCGACTCAGCGTCACCCAGCTCAACTGAGCCAGGGCCTGAGGGAGACTCGTCGGCACCACTATTGCCACCGTCAGAGCCTCCAGCTGGTTCCGGCGGCGTGCCGGTTCTGTGGCTGGTAATTGGCGGCGCGGTTCTGGTGGGGTTAATCATTGCCTTCTGGATAGCCAGAAGTAGGGCATATTAGTTAGATAGTTGGCAAGTTTTGGCCCTCGGCTGCCGGCAGCCGAGGGCTAGTCCCTCTTTAGCTATTTGCTATAATGAGAGAGTGATGTACAGGTTTTTCACCGGTAAATCAATTCTACTGGCGGCTTTTTTAGCCGCCCTGTTAATGGCTGCCTGCCCACAACCTCCGCCTCCTTCCTCCGAGTCCACTATCGGGGAGATAAGGGCTGCCCCAACCCTCTACGAGGGGCAGACGGTTACTATTGAGGGGGTGTATCAGGGTTGGCAGAGTGGCTACGGCAGTCCACCGGTGACCCGCAGCGATTGGCTGGTGGAGGATGCCACTGGCTGGCTCTACGTTACTGGAGAACCGGCTGGCGACTTTAACCCTCTGGATGATATCGGCCGTCCGATAACGGTTACCGGGCAGGTTGAGCTATCCGAAGAAGGCGAGCCGTATTTAGTTGCTGAGGAGGTAGAGATAGAAACGACCAAAGCCACTAGCTTGCTCTTGATGCAGATAAACTTAAGGCAGCAACAGCTCGCCGACCCCACGCCGGAGAGATTAGAGCAGATGCAGGCGATGGGTATGAGGATAGAAGACCTGGAAATGCAGCGGGTCTTTATCCGTCTTGCTCAGGAGCCGACGGCGGAGCAGATAGACGAGCTGGAGGCGATGGGCATTATTCCGTACCCCGATTCCTGGATACCCTCCGCCGAAGGGCCGTCCGCCGGGTTCCTGGTGGCTGATATGCCTATAGACAAGCTCGATAAACTGGCCGGTAAAGCTTACATAATCCAAATAGACTCTGCTGAACAGGCCCTCGAGCCCCTGGCCTAAAAGGCATCAGGATTGCCTAAAGATACCCAAGAGTCACCTAAAAGTACTATAAAATAGCGCTCCTTTTTGTTGACAGTAGGCAATATATCTGCTACACTAGTGCTCAACTGTCCACAAAACTTAAAGGAGGCAGCTATGAAAACCCCCCTAAGGATTTTTGGTACCATTTTCCTTTTATTGTCCCTGACCCTTGTTACTATGCCTGGTGTTCACGCTATTTCTCCCTCTGAGAGTGGGCACCAGGCGATTTCATTACCGGCAGCTGGACCTGAGGCGAAGGTCAGCTCACTGCTTGCTTTGCAGGTAGAGGCCAAGCTGCGCTGCCAGCAGGTTCAGCTAACAGCCGGCGAGCTGACCATGATGCAGGCTAGTGGCATGAATACCGAAGACCTGGAGACACAGCGGATATTTATCCACCTTGCCCAGGAGCCGACAGCCAAGCAGTTAAAGGAACTGGAAGCGACGGGCATTACCCCATATCCAGAGTCATGGATACCGCCGGTAGGGGAGTTCCCCACCGGCTTTATTGTGGCTGAAATGCCTGTGGATAAGCTTGGCACGCTGGCGGGCATAGACTATGTTGCCCAGCTGGATACGGCCGAGCAACTGTTAGAGCCTCAGAATGACCAGGCGGCAGTTGCCATAAACGCCGACGATGTATGGGGCTCAGGCTATACCGGTGACGGTGTCAGGATAGCCGTGCTGGATTCCGGTCTGGACACCTCCCACCCTGATATCCCGGTGCCGGTAGCCAGTAAAGACTACTCAGGTTGGCCGGTGCTGGATGACACCATTGCCAACAGCGTGACCGGTCACGGTACCCACGTCGCCGGCTCGGCTCTGGGGCGGGGTACGCAATCTGCCGGGGCAACCAGTGAATATAAGGGCATGGCGCCGGATGCCGACCTTATCTTTCTTAAAATTGGTAATGATACCAATGGCAACGCTTCGCTTGATGCCATGACCAATGCTATTAAGGCGGCGGTGGATACCTATGATGCCGATATTATAACCATGAGTTATGGTGGCTGGGGGGACTACCATGATGGTACCAGGCAGACCTCCCAGGCGGTAGACTACGCCTTTAGTCAGGGGGCGGTAGTCTTTATCTCGGCGGGTAATGAGGCCGGCGCCGGTGAGCATTACTCGGGTACGGTTGATGCTTACAGCAGCACCGGATTTATCCAGGTAAATGTTACCGGTTCCACCGGGGCAAACGCCGGGCTTGGCTTTAACCTGGTCTGGTTTGACGGTCTGGCCGAAAACAATGACCTGGTTCTGGAGTACTACGATTCCACTCAGACGGCTATGGCTGACACCTGGGCGGGTAGTCAGGAAGAGAGCTGGAAGGGTACCGAACACGAACTTTCCGGCTACGGCCCCGAAGCCGGCTGGTACTACTATCTGCCGGCGGGAAGCCCGACCTACTATCTGAAAGTCACCAACAATTCCGCCAGTGACCAGTTCTTCCATATCTACTTTGAAGGCATTGCCAGTAGCGGGGCTGCGGTGGGATTTCAGAACGCCGACCCGTTTTATACCCTTGGTTCACCGGCCGATGCTGAGAAGGCTATAGCCGTTGGCGCTTATACCAGCAGGAAGAACTGGACCGCTTATGATGGCGTTACCTATCACTTTATCAATCCCGAACTGACGGCAGGTACCATGGCTTATTTCAGCAGCCGCGGACCGAGGGTAGATAGTGGCGCGCCGCAGAAACCGAATCTGGCGGCTCCGGGCAGTGCCATAATCTCGGTGCGTGACCAGGATGTCTATACCTGGCCCGGCGGCGCCAGCGCCTATTTCGTCGATAACGATGGTTTGAACCTGAACGGCTCAGGCCCGGCGGACTACTACGTGATGCATGGGACAAGCATGGCTTCTCCTACTGCTGCTGGAGCCGCGGCTCTACTGCTTGAAGCCAAGCCCGAGCTAAAAGGGCACCCGGCTGATGTTAAAAACCTGCTCCAGTCAACAGCTAGTTCGGTGGATACCAACAATAATATAGATGGCTATGGCCTGCTTGATATCCAGGCGGCGGTGGACGCCACCGCTTCTGAGTTTGAGGTGGACTGGCTGTTTATGGTCTACCTTGATGCCGACAATAACCTGGAGAGCGCTGGCATAGATGATATGAACGAGATGGAAACCGCTGGCTCTAACGATAACGTCGCAGTCGTGGTTCAGATGGACCGCGCTGAGCGCGACTATGCCGATGACACTACCAATGGGAACTGGACCGGTGCCAAGCGGTTCTATGTCACTCAGGATACCGACACATCGATTATTAACTCCCCGGTGATTGAAGACCTGGGAGAGGTGAATATGGGCGACCCGGCGGTACTGCAGAGCTTTATTGAGTGGGCGGTGGCCAACTATCCTGCCCAGCATTATGCCCTGGTGCTGTGGAACCACGGCAGCGGCTGGAGGGAGAGAGAGGGCAGTGGTGAGTCGGTGAAATCCATCTGCGTTGATGACGAGTCTGGTGATGAGCTGACTATGACTGAACTCCGCAGCGCCCTTAATGCGGCTAACCTTAGCACCGGCAAAACGCTGGATATCGTTGGCTTTGATGCCTGCCTGATGCAGATGGCCGAGGTGGCCTATCAGGTAATGGGTAGCGCCAGCCGTCCTCTGGTTGACATAACCGTGGGCTCGGAGGAAACCGAACCCGGTGACGGCTGGGATTATGCTGCTACTCTCACCGCCTTGACCGCCAACCCGGCGATGACACCGGCGGGACTGGCTACCCAGATAGTTAACGACTACGTAAGCTCCTACAGTTCGAGCTTGGATATAACCCAGTCGGGTGTGGACTTAGATTACATGGAGGCGCTGGCAACCGCTATTGACAGTTTTGCTATAGCCATGACCAATGCCACCGGCGATTGGACGGCTATCAGTACGGCCAGAAGCCAGGCGCAGGAGTACTACTATTACTACTATATCGACCTCTATCACTTTGCCCAGCTGGTAAATCAGGATGCCACTATCAGTCAGACGGTCAGGGATGCCGCCAGTGATGTGATGACGGCGGTAACCAATGCCGTTATTGCCGAGGGCCACACGGTATCAGTGGGTGATTCTCACGGGCTGTCAATCTACTACCCGGAGACTTCGGGTAATTACTTCTCCAACTATGAGACTGATGTCCTCTTTGCCACCGATACCCACTGGGATGAATTCCTCTATGCCATCCTCTTTACTTCTCCAAGCGTACCTGACATCACGGTGTCACCGACCAGCTTTGAGGTAACGCTAGCCCCTGATACCACAGAGGATTATACCCTGACCATTGGCAACGATGGCACCGGTGAGCTTACCTATGACATTAGCGACCAGGAGACAACCGGTAGTCAACCCCAGGCTACTGTTGAGAGCACACCGGCAGCGGAGCCGGGAATTGATGCCTCCGGTAATGAAGTGGTGGGCAAGCCAGAACCAAGTAAAATGACGGTACCACGAAGTGCTGGAGAGGTAATAACATCCTTCTCGGCACCTGGAACCGGGCCATTAGGTCTAGCTTGGGATGGTGAATACCTGTGGAACGCTGATTGGGAAACCGGGATGATTTACAAGCTCTCCCCCTCAACCGGTTCCGTTGTCCAGAGCTTCTCTTCCCCGGGGGGCAGACCTTTTGGCCTGACCTACGATGGCACATACCTGTGGGTAGCGGTAAGGGATGATAACACAATTTATCAACTTAACCCGGCAACCGGTTCAGTGGTTGATAGTATCCCTTCGCCGGGGATAAATCCGCAGGGCTTGACCTGGGATGGAACGTACCTCTGGGTGGCAGAGTATTATGACAACGATATCTATAAGTTAGACCCTTCGGATGGCTCGATACTACAATCGTTTAGCTGGACAGGGACATACACTGGTGGGCTGGCCTGGGATGGAACCTACCTGTGGCATTGCGATTCAGACTTTAATACCATTTATAAGCTTAACCCCACCGATGGCTCAGTCGTTACCTCCTTCTCCTCTCCGTATGATTGGCCGGCTGGTTTAACTTGGGATGGGACGTACCTCTGGAGTTCTGATTCTAGTGAAGACACTATCTACAAGATTGATGTCGGGGAGCAGGAGCAGGATTGCTCCTGGCTGAGTGAGGCACCCATTTCGGGCACGGTGGTGGCGTCTGGCTCAGACTCGGTGACGGTGACCATAGATACCACCGGTCTTGCCACAGGCAGTTACAGTGCTGAGATAGCCATCGCCAGTAATGATCCTGATGAGGCCTCTACCACGGTGCCGGTTACCCTGGAGGTTAGTGCTGGGGCGCCTGACATCACGGTGTCACCGACCAGCTTTGAGGTAACGCTGGCTCCTGACACGGTAGAAGACTATGCCATGACCATCAGCAACGAAGGTGGGGCCGAACTCACCTATGAAATCAGCGATCAGGAGGCGAGCGGTGGCACAGAGCCGACCGGCAGCGGGGGCAACCCGGCAATGGTTAAAGAAGAGATGGGTTCCCGCAGTCCTGACCTGACCCTGGTCAATACCGAGTATGATATGGCCATTTCGGTTGAAGATATTGCCGGAAATTACGGCATCGGCAGATATACCGAAGCCACCGCTGATGAAATGCTGCTGCTTTACGGCTATCCCTCTGCCTGGAGCTCCTACATGACGGTTCAGCTGGATGGCAGCGATTACTATCAGGATGTCACCATGGAGAGCTATGTAACACAGGCGCCCACCGTCGATGGCAACAGTATCACTACGCAGTGGTCATTGCCGACGGATGTAGGTGTCTCCCTGAGATTGACCCTGCAGCAAGACACCACTAAATACCAGGCTACTATTACCAACAACGACACCACCAGCCACGAGGTAAAGATACGCTTTCTCTTTGACACCATGCTGGCCTACAACGACGGCTCCCCGTTCATAGTGCCCGGAGTAGGCAACGTAACCACGGAAAAGGAGTACAACAACCCCGTATTTGACTACTGGCAGGCCACCGATAGCCTGTCCAGTCCCACACTAACCTCCAACTGCACCTTTGACACCAGCAACAAACCCTACAGGGTACAGTTTGCCTACTGGCCGGATATCTATTATGTCCCCTTTGACTATACCGCCACCATAGACCAGCCAATAACCTCGGATACTGCCGTGGGCATGTACTGGAACCTGGGCACGCTATCCGCCGGCCAGTCCCAGGACGTAACCTTCTATTACGGGACTACTGACGCCATAATCGGCACCCCCGAGGTAAGCATAGTAACGCTGTTTACTGACAGCTCTAGCTACCTGCCTGAGGAAGACGTGACCATCTATGTTGATGTGGGTAACGGCGGTGATGCCGACCTGACCGACGGCGTCGTTACTATCAATGTAGAAGACCCGGAAGAGACGCTGGTGTTTTATGACACCTCGGCGATAACCGTGGTGGCGGGAGAGGTGGCCAGCTGTAACTTTACCTATAGTCTGCCGGCGGAAGCCGTGTTGGGTGAATACACTATCACGGCAAAGGTCTATGATTCGGAAGTGACCCTGCTTGATGAGGAGACGACTACCTTCGCCGTCGGTAGTGCTGATTGCTCCTGGCTGAGTGAAAGCCCCATTTCGGGCAACGTGGTGGCAGGTAGTTCCGACCCCATAACGGTAACCATAGATACCACCGGTCTTACCGAGGGTACTTATAACGCCGAGATAATCGTCGCCAGTAATGACCCCGATGAAGCTTCGGTCACCGTGCCGGTGACCCTTCACGTTAGTGCTCCTGGGTTACCGACGGTAATCTCGGCCAGCCCTGATTCCGGGGAGCAGGGGGCAACGCTTGAGGTCACTATTGGTGGCACTAATCTTAGCGGAGCCACGGCAGTAAGCTTTGGTGATGGTATAACAGTCAACTCCTTTAGCGTGGTCAGTGCCACTGAGATACTAGCCAACATTTCCATCAACACCGCTGCCACCCTGGGGCTGAGAGATGTTTCAGTGACCACTTCAGCCGGAACAGGAATGCTCACTGACGGCTTTACCGTGGTAGCGGTAGGGGCGGTTACGGTTAGCATTGATGCCCCGGATACAGCTGCACCTGATAGCGATTTCACCGCTAATATAGATATCAGTCAGGTCACCGAACTAGACTCTTGTAACTATGATGTCACCTTTGATGCCTCGGTACTGCGGCTGGATGATGTAACCGCAGGGTTGATAGGCTCAACCACAATACCCGTGGATATGTATAACGAGATGAGCTCGGGGGTATACCGGGTGGTTCAGAATGTTCCCGGCTTGACCGGGGTAACTGGCTCCGGCTATCTGTCGGTACTGTACTTCCATGTTATTGGCTCTGACGGCGATAGCAGCGCCATAACTCTAACCAACGGTACGCTCTCGGACGCTCAGGCGGCGGAGATAGAGGCGACCTGGGTTGGTGATTCGGTGAGTATCACTTCGGCGCTGGCTGGGGATGCTAACGGCGATGGTATGGTTAATGCCCTGGATATAACCAAGGTGGAGAGGATAATTGTGGGGATGGATGCCGAGACACCCGGTGCTGATGCCAATGGCGATGGCATGGTCAATGCTCTGGATATCACCAAGATAGAAAGAATAATTGTCGGCCTGGATTAATCGTTTAGGCTAAAGGCAAACCTTAACACGAGCCTGAGTAAGAAATCACCCCCCTCGCAAGAGGGGGGTGGGGTATTTGGAGGGTATTATGAAAGTACAAAAAATACTTATAGTGGCCTTGGTCTGCGCTCTTCTGCTGATGTTCCCCCTGCCGGCCGTTGGTGAGCAGATGGTCACTCCGCCCGATTCCCGCAGCGCCCCCGTGGAAGAATGGAGCCAGACCTTTGGCGGCTCAGAGTATGACTGGGGTAACTCGGTAACCCAGACCTCGGACGGTGGCTATATCATTGCCAGTATTACATACTCTTATGGTGCGGGAAATGGCGATATCTGGCTGATAAAGACCGGTGCCAGTGGGGCTGAGGAGTGGAGCCAGACCTTCGGCGGCTCGGGGCAGGACTACGGTCAGTCAGTAGCCCAGACTGCTGACGGCGGCTACATTATTACCGGCTCCACATACTCTTATGGTGCTGGCCATAGCGATGTCTGGCTGATAAAGACTGATGCCGACGGCAGTAAAGAATGGGATGAAACCTTTGGTGGTTCAGGTGAGGACCATGGCGACTCGGTGGCCGAGACATCGGATGGGGGTTATATTATTGCCGGCTCCACACAATCTTATGGTAACGGCTCCAGTGACGTCTGGCTGATAAAGACCGGTGCCAACGGCAACGAGGAGTGGAGCCAGACCTTTGGCGGTTCAGAGTACGACTATAGCGGCTCGGTAGTCGAGACATCGGATGGGGGTTATATTATTGCCGGCTCCACAGAATCTTACGGCGCTGGCGGTAGTGATGCCTGGCTGATAAAGACCGATGCCAATGGGACTGAGGAATGGGACAAAACCTTCGGTGGCTCAGATTACGACTGGGGCAGTTCGGTAGCCGAGACATCAGATGGGAGCTATATTATTGCTGGCTCTTACGGCACTGGCTCCAGTGATGCCTGGTTGATAAAGACCAGTGCTGATGGAAATAAGGAATGGGACGAAACCTTTGGTGGTTCAGGTGGGGACTGTGGTTGCTCAGTAGCCCAGACATCAGATGGCGGCTACATTGTTGCTGGCTATACATACTCTTATGGCGCGGGCTCCGCTGACCTCTGGCTGATAAAGACCGATGTAGGTGGGGCTGAGGAGTGGAACCAGGCTTTCGGCGGCTTAAATTACGAAGATGGCCTCTCGGTAGCCGTGACCTCAGACGGCGGCTACGTTATTACCGGCTCAACAGTCTCTTATAGCGCTGGCGGTAGTGATGTCTGGCTGATAAAGCTGAGTGACTCCGATACCACCCCGCCAGCGCCAGTTGCGGTCAGCATTGATGTCCCCGATGAGGCCGCCCCCGATAGCGATTTTACCGCCAATATCAATATCAGCGATATTATTGACTTTGACGCCTGCAACTACGATATTACCTTTGATGCCTCGGTGCTGCGCCTGGATGATGTAGCCTCAGGGCTGATAGGCTCAACCACGGTACCGATTGATATGTATAACGAGCTAAGCTCAGGGACATACCGGGTTATCCAGAATGTCCCCGGTGTGGCCGGTATAACTGGCTCCGGCTATCTGGCGGTTTTGTACTTCCATGTCATCGGCGCTGAGGGAGACAGCAGCGCCATATCTCTGTCTAACGGCGTGCTTTCGGACAATCAGGCTGGGGAGATAACGGCGACCTGGGCCGGCGATTCCGTGGATGTTACCTCGGTGCTGCCTGGAGATGGCAACGGTGATGGTTCCGTTAATGCTATTGACATAACTAAAGTGGAGCGGGTTATCGTCGGGCTGGATACCCAAACTCCCGGCGCTGACGCCAATGGTGATGGCAATATCAATGCTATGGACATTACCAAGATAGAGCTGATAATTGCCGGCCTGGGTTGATTAAATGAAAATAATAAGAGCTTTTAGTATTGTATCCGTTGTGGTGGCACTGCTTCTGGCTGGTGGGGCAGTGCCATCGGTGGCGGCGACATCGGGGGTTACCGTGAGTATTGATACCCCGGCCGGGGTCGCCCCCGAAAGTGACTTTACCGCCAGTATCAATATCAGCGATATTATTGACTTTGACGCCTGCAACTATGATGTTACCTTTGATGCTTCGGTGTTGCGGCTGGATGACGTAACCTCGGGCCTGATAGGCTCAACGACAATACCGGTTGACCTCTATAATGAGGTTGCCAGCGGGACACATCGAATTACCCAGAATGTTCCGGGGTTAGTTGGGGCAAGTGGCTCGGGATACCTGGCTGAGCTGCATTTCTATGTCATCGGTTCGGTTGGTGAGAGCAGCCTGGTGGGTCCGTCCAACGGGGTGCTCAGCGATGTCGCCGCTGGCGAGATAGAGGCAACCTGGGTGGGAGGCTCGGTGAGTATAGCCACAGAAGCTTCTCAAGCCACCATCGCACCTCGGGCAGCTAACTCATCACCCGGGGCTACTACCCTGCCCACTGAGTCAACTGGCTCGTCACCGCTATTGCCGCCACCGCCGCCTGCAGCTGGCCCTGACGGTGTGCCGGTTCTGTGGTTGGTAATCGGCGGCGTGGTTTTTCTGGGGCTGATTATCCTCTTCTTGGTCGCCAGAAGCAGGGCATATTAGCTGGCTCTTATTTGATGCTGAGACTTAAGTCCTGCCGGCTGGTAAGAGCAGCGGCGGTGTCCAGAAAATCCTTTAGTGAGGCGCTTTGCTCTCTCAGCTGTTTTAGCTCGGCACCAATGGGACTTATAGAGGTTGGGCTATCGGCGTAAGTCCCGTAAAAGGCAAAATAGGCTTGGTTTAGCTTTCTGATATAGTAGCCCATGGAGGCTAAATATTGCCGTTTCTGCTCCATGAATTCCTCGGCCTGGCTGATTTCCCCCTGGGCTAGATAGGCGTCAACCGCCTGTCTTATTCCCCTCATCTCCCGGTTAAAGTCAAACTCCGGCTCCTCGGTCGGCGGCCGGGGACTATTTTCATAGCCTGGGTAGTATGTTTGACATACTGTATTACCTATCTCCTTACTAACCATGCTAACTACAGCTTCGTTCATGGTGGCAATATCATAGTTACGGGATATGCCGGTTAAGTCCAGCAGGTATTTAAACCCCAGCGGCTTAAAGGCCAGGTAGCTGTGCAGCCATTCGTGAGCTGCCGTCTCAATAGTAAACTGCAGGCTGGCGTCGTCAATAACGAAGGCGGGATATGTCCCCAACCCCCCCAGCCCCACCACCAGTGAGGAGACACCCAGTTTATCCACCTCCTCTTCAATGCTCTCCATTGCCTCCACGCTCAGGTCTTGTTGCAGGTGAATTTCCCTCATGCTCTCTATCCTGTCTCTGGGCGAGACCACCAGCAGGCGCGGCGGCGGCTCCAGTTCAAAGATCAGTGGCGGAAAGCCGACCTTTAATTTTATATATTTATCCAGCGGATGAAAGATACCCTCCTCCGCCAGCACCTCTCTTATCTGCTCGGCTATTATTTTCTCTACTTCGTTGGTTAGGGCCGTTTTTTGCTGTTGCAGCCTGTCAAGTTCGGCTTCAAGCGAGGCTAAATCACCCTCTTTATTACCGGCGTTAACAGCGGTAATTTCTGCTTCCAGGCTTTTTATCTGCTCAACTAGGTTAAAATATTCAACCACCACGCCAGCTTTATCTTCGCCCCTTTCCCCCTTACCGGAAATCAGGTTATTTAGTTCACCGGTTATGGTTACCAATTCCCATTGGGCGATGCTGAATTGATAGGGTTTGACTATCGATTTCAGGGAATTGTCAAAGTCAGCGGCGGGAGCGCAGCTCCCCAAAATTAGACAGAGTGACAGTATGATGAAAACAAGCGGTTTTAGTCTCAACTTAGGCTTGCCTTTACCCGGTCAATAATTTGAGACAGTGCCGGGCCGGTCTTGTCATGGATGGCAATATCAGCGTAGGGGTCATGGGGGGTGGGTGTCAGGTTAATGATAATCAATCTGGCGCCGCTGTCTTTGGCGATTAGCGGCATCTGGGCGGCGGGATAGACTACCAGCGAAGATCCGGCAACCAGGAACAGGTCACAGGCGGCCGCCCTGCTTTCAGCTTGGCGGGTTTCCCGTTCCGGCATAGCCTGGCCGAAGGAAATGGTAGCCGGCTTCATAATTCCGCCGCAGCTATCGCACCGCGGCACCTTTATTCCTGAGCTAAGCCTTTCCTGGATTTGCTCCCTGGGGTATCTTTGCCCGCAATCCAGGCAGCTTACCCACCGGGCGGTACCGTGTAGTTCAATCACCTTTTCCTCTGAAATACCAGACCTCTGGTGTAAGCCGTCAATATTCTGGGTAATGACGCAGTCCAGCTTGCCTATACCGTCCAGTTTGGCGATAGCCTGGTGACCAGGATTGGGTTGAGCCGCTGCCATCTCACCCCAGGATGAGGTGGAAAATTCCCAGTATTTTTCCCGGCTCTCCTCGCTGGAGAGAAACTTCTGAAAGGTGAATTCGCTGGGGTCGAATCGGCTCCAGACTCCTCCCGGGCTGCGGAAATCGGAGATACCCGATTCGGTGCTCATGCCGGCTCCGGTAAATACCACCAGCTTTTTTGACTTAAGAATCATATCGGCAGCGGCTTCAATTTGGCTCACGGCTAATCCTCCGTCTGAGATATGGGGTTTGTTGGGCTGAGGGTAAGAGCGGATTATATTTCAACTTCGTTCTGAGTGGCATCGAGCAGGAAATATTTCACCTCACCCCCGCAGAATTCCCGCACCAGCTCAGCCAGTTCACCGGTTATGGCTTTAGCCTCGTCCTTTGACACCGGCGGCAGGCAGTCCACATTTATAGCCACGTTGCTGGTGGCCGGGCTGAGTTTGGTCTGGTCGCCCTGCCTCCAGTTCCAGCGCCGGCACATTACCTTGGAGTTGTCAAAATAAATCACCTCGCCGGCTGGGGGGTGCTCAATAGCCTCGGAGCCCAGCGGTGTAAACGGCTCATCGCCCTTAGCCAGGGTAAGGCGAAGGTCGCCCTCAACCGATTCCAGGTCATCGCCGCCGCTGGGTACGATATGTTTTAGGGAGAAGTAGTTAAACAAAGCCACCAGGGTGTTGATATAGGGCAGCTGGTCACCCCGCCGCGCCCGCCTCCCCAGTGACTCAATAGAGCAGTAGAACTTATTGGGGTTGGTGCCGAAGTCGGAGTAAGCCTGCCGCCAGGGGGCTATACGGGGGTGGTTTTTGATGTCCTGCAGGGCCTCATCCTGGGTGGCCTCTTGGACAACCTTGCGCAGTAGTTCAATCAGTCGTCGATTTTCGCCGTTGTTATCAACCCCCCGCGCGATAACCACTCCCCGAACATAATCGGGGAATTTAGCCAATACCTCCGGAGCTACTATGTCTTTCATCTAACCTCCTATGGCATTCTGGCGGTAACTCTAGCCAGTTCCCAGGCATATTCGTAGAGGTGCATCCCCTTGCTTAAGGCAAACAGCTCGCCGTCGTCAACCCCTATCTCGCTGGCCATATACTCCTTGAGCAGCTGAATGGCAGCTAGGTTTGAGGGGAAGCCAGCCCACAGGTCCCAGGAGCGGAAATAGACGTAAAAGTGTAGTCTGTTATCTCGGATTCGGGTATCTATGGCTCTCAGGCAGGGAGGGTCATCCAATTTTATAGAATCGGCATCGCCCACGGCCATAAAAGCCTGGTTGGTATTGTGTCCGTCCTGCTTATACATTTCGATTACTTTTGGTATCTGCCTTTCCAGGTACTGGCCGTAGGTATACTGCTCACCCTCCCTTTTGTGGGCGGTCATCAGGTAGGGGAGGTAGTCTTCTATGTAGTCCATGGAGGTGGGTGGCGGCACCCCCTGAGGCGTGGACGGTATTATTGGCCTGGTTGCCGGGTTCTTCACCTTGACCAAGACAAAGTCAAGCTCTTTACGGTGCTGTCCGGCGTAACTGCCGCGGTCAATCCTGTACTCATACCCCTCGGTGAGGGTCTTACGCAGGCAGAGGAACCAGGCCTCGGCAAGGTCTCTCGCTTCAATTACTGAAATATTCACGCTTGAACCGCCCTTCTCTTATAGAGCCCGGATAAACTCGGGGCGCAACCGGGACATATCTTTACTGGTTAAGACCTCGTCTATCAGTTTGAGCATCTCCGCCTTTTGCTGTGGCAGGCGTGCCTTAATCGGCAGATAGTTGGAGGCGTGGTTGGCGGTGAAGAAGCAGTTGGTAAAGCTGGAGTTTTCTATTATTAGTTTTAGCTCTTCCAGAGATTGAAACGGCGAGATGATGGTGAATTTACCGTCCTCCCACTCTTTATGCAGGGGGGTGCCGGGGACGAGCATTAGTGTAAGGGCGCCGGCAAAATCGGGGTCAAGAGCGGTGAGTATCCTGGCGGTGCCCAGAGCGTGCTTCTTGCTGCCTTCAATGCCACCCAGCCCCAGTATTACCGTCACCGAGAGGGTTATGCCGGCCTGCTTTATCTTCCTCCCCGCCTCCACAATCTCATCGTAGCTGGCCCCCTTGTTAATCTTCTTGAGCAGCGCCTCGTCACCCGTCTCCACCCCCAGATAGGCAATCTTAAGCCCGAGTTGATTTAGCTCTTTGAGCTCGTCGACACTCTTTATTAGAGCCGACTGGGGTGTGGCATAGGTGCCGATCTTGTCCAGACGGGGGAATTTCTGGTTCAAATATTTTAGAACCTCCACCAATCTACGCTGGGGGCAGATTAGGGCGTCTCCGTTTTCCAGGAATACCCGCCTCATGCTCCAGTTGTAGTGCTCGGCCACCTTATCAATATCCTGCTTGATATCTTCAAGGGGCCTTATTCTGAATTTGATGCCGGTAAAGGTGCCGCAGAAGGTACACTTATTATGGGAGCAGCCAAGGGTTACCGGCAGCAAGAAGCTGTTGGCTTCACTGGGCGGTCTTACTATCACCTGTTCGTTATACATGCTATCTTAGTCTGCTTCTTATCTGGCTTAGGATTAGCGGTGTCCCCCTCCAAAAAGGGCGAAGAACCTGTCTTCATAATCATCAAACACGCCCCAGCGGTCTAGCTCGTCCTTCAACTCTCTGGGCTCGATGTCGCCTTTGTGAGCTGATTGGAAAAGTTTCTCAATCCTTGCCCTGACGTCGGCGGATATACCCCTGGTGTCTATATCCAGAAGCCCTTTATTCCCCATCTGCTGCAGGTTATCGGCTATGGAGCTTCGGGTCATTTCATAGATAAACTTCATCAGTGATACATCCCAGAGATCATCCTGTCCCTTGATAATGGAGGCTAACGGGTCGCCACGCTTATCAATCTCACTGTTTATCTTATCGACTACAGCCAGCAGGCTATCTGAGATGATGTTAAGCTCCTTAGGCTCATTCTTGTAGGTATAAAACAGCCCCGGGGCGTTAGGGCCGTGAGTATTAATCAGGGTCTCGAAGTATTTTTTAGCCTCCGAGCTAAATCCTTCCAGGTGGGAAAGGTAGTAGGGGGTTACAATTCTTGGCTTCTCGGCGATTACCCTGCCTTCCCTAACCACCGTTTCGGTGGTAGCCTCCACCAGTTCGGCGTAGGCAGGCTCGGTGACCAGGTAATAATATACATTGGTTGTGCCGAAAGTAGCCAGGCTCCGCTTGGGTGGCCTTAATATCTCGGTACGACTGACGGCGTCTCTAATCCTTTCGTCCTCAATATCCATCTTTATTTCCTAGACTGTGACCAACAGCTCCTGCTTATATTCGTTAAGGAGGTTGATATACTGCGAATCCAGCTGTACCAGCAGCTTGCGCCACTCTTCCTGGAACTGCGGCTGACTTTCTATATCTATGTTTAACCCCGTCGTCGTGCCTAACTGCTGCTGCATTGCCTGTTGAACTTTGGCGCTGAACTCTCCCTTAAGTTGCTCATAGGCCTGCTTTCTCTGCTGCTCACCCTGCTCTGCGTAGTGGGTGAAGATGTTTCTTATCCGGCTGAAGATATTTTCCACTCCTATTTTATCCTTCTTCAGCGCTTTAAGGCCCTCCATTGCCTTTTTATTATTTTTTCGGATGGAGTCGTTCTGGGGTAGGTTGATATTCCTAATTAATATTTCGCCAGCCCCCTCTTTGATGTAGTTGACTACTTTCTCATCATACTTGCCCAGTTCGGTAGCCAGATTCAGGTTTTGCTTCAGGTATCTGGCGGCCAGTTTTTCCCCTTCGGGGACGTGTTTCCATCTCAGGCGCTCCTCTTCGGTCACTTCGCCCAGTTCTTCCACTTTCTCCATAGCTATCTCACGAGCGCTCTTGATATCACTCATTTTTGAGTCTCCCGGTGTTATTACTACTCATATTATACTAGATAGTGGTCAAAGCCTCAAAGTTAGTTTTTCTTACCAAAACCCCCCCCCCAAAATGGTTTTTTACCCCCAAAAAACTTTGTTTTTTCGGGGGCCCCGTATTCACCTCTTAGACTTTCTTTGCCCCACCCCCCAAAAGAAATTGAGAGAAGTAACACTTCTGTAGAGTGGGTCAGGGTGGGAAATAGAACATTCACTAAGAGAGGCAGGGATAGGTTGCTAGGTAAATTAAGAGGTTTATATTTATTGAAGTAAGCGATTATGATATAATTTACTTTACCCCTTTAAGAGCTGATACCTATGGAAAAAGACTTTGAAATTTTAGACCATACCGCCGACGTTGGCATTATCGCCTACGGGGCTGACCTCAAGCAGGCGTTTGCCAATGCGGCCAAGGGACTGTTCAGCCTGATAACCGAGCTTGATGATGTGGAGGAGGTCCTTTATCGGGATATAGAGCTGACCACCAGCGATGAAGAGAGCCTGTTGGTGGCGTGGTTGAACGAGCTGGTTTACCGCTTCGACACCGAGGGTGTTCTTTTTAAGCGTTTTGATATTACCCAGCTGGGCGATACCAGGCTCAAGGCTAGAAGCTACGGGGAGAAGGTGGATAGCTCAAGGCACAGCCTGAAAACAGGGGTCAAGGGAGCCACTTACCATATGCTTAAAGTAGATAAAACTGATGGCTTTAGAGTTCAGGTGCTGTTTGATATCTAGCGAGGTTAGAATGGCGGCGCACTGGAAGGAAATAGTAAGAAAGATAGACGACTACCGCTGGGAGATACCGACCAGCTATAAGGCGGGCATGACAGTGCCCGGTCTCATCTTTGCCAGCGAGTCCATGCTCGGCCATATCTGGGAGGAGCACGCCTTCGAGCAGGTAGCTAACGTGGCTTTTCTCCCCGGCATTGTCGGCCACTCGCTGGCGATGCCCGATATTCACTGGGGCTACGGCTTCCCTATAGGTGGGGTGGCGGCCACTAGGGTGAGGGATGGGGTGGTATCGCCCGGGGGCGTTGGTTTTGATATTAACTGCGGCGTCAGGCTGGTGCGGACCAACCTTACCGAGGATGAGGTTAGACCAAAAATCGAACAACTGGTCAACCAGCTTTTCGTCGATATTCCTTCGGGGCTGGGCTCGGAAGGCAAGATAAGGGTGAAGGAAAAAGAGCTGGAAGAGGTCATGGTCAGGGGTAGCCGCTGGGCTATGGAGAAGGGCTATGGTTTGCCTGAGGATATTATAGTTACCGAGGAATCCGGCAGTATGAAAGGGGCTAACCCGGATAAGGTTAGCAATAAGGCCAGGAAGCGGGGTATCCCCCAGCTGGGGACTCTGGGCTCGGGCAACCACTTCCTGGAGGTGGGGGTGGTGGATGAGCTTTATGACGCTGAGGCGGCCAAGGCGATGGGCATCGAGGCTCTTGGGCAGGTGTTGCTGCTGATACATACCGGCTCACGGGGCTTTGGTCACCAGATTTGCACCGACTATGTGGCCTTATTGGGGGAAGCGGTAAAAAGATATGGTATCAGCCTACCTGACCGCCAGCTTGCCTGTGCCCCGGTAAGCTCGCCGGAGGGGAGGGACTACCTGGCGGCGATGTCATGTGCCGCTAACTACGCCTGGGCTAACCGCCAGTTCATCCTGCACTGGGCCAGGGAATCTTTCGCTAAAGTCTTCGGCAAGAGCCAGCAAGAACTGGGCATGAGGCAGGTTTACGATGTCTGCCATAACATCGCCAAGCTGGAGGAATATAAGATTAACGGTAAAAAAGAGCAGCTCTGCGTTCACCGCAAGGGGGCGACCCGGGCTTTTCCGGCGGGGCACCCCGATGTCCCTGAAATCTACCGGAGTGTCGGCCAGCCGGTTCTCATTCCCGGCGACATGGGTCGTTACTCCTATGTGGCCCTGGGTACCGAGGCGGCGATGAAGGAGACCTTCGGCTCCACCTGCCATGGCGCCGGCAGGGTGCAGAGCCGGGCGGCGGCCAAGCGCAGCCTTAGGGGCGCCGATGTTGCCCGGGCGCTGGCGGACAGGGGAATCACGGTTAAAGCCGGCAGCCTGGCTTCGCTGGCCGAGGAGGCATCCGAGGCCTACAAGGATGTAACTGAAGTGGTTGACATAACCCATAAGGCTGGCATCTCGTTTAAGGTAGCAAGGACAAAACCTGTTGGAGTAGTTAAAGGATAGAAAGATGTATTTTAAAAATGTTATCGAGGCCCTGGGACACACCCCGCTGGTTGAACTGGGTCAAATGACCCCCAACAAAAAGGTGAAAATCCTGGCCAAGCTGGAGGGGCAGAACCCGGGGGGGAGTGCCAGCTTGAAGGACCGGGTAGCCAAGTACATGATAGAGGCAGCGGAGCGTAGCGGAAAGCTGAACAAGGACAAGATTATCCTGGAAGCCACCAGCGGCAATACCGGCATAGCTCTGGCCTGGCTGGGGCGTAAGAAAGGCTATAAGGTCACCATAGTTATGCCCGATAGTATGAGTCTGGAGAGGCGGCAACTGCTCAAAATCTTTGGTGCCGAGCTTATCCTGACCAATGGGGCTTTTGGCATGGCCAAAGCTATTGCCACCGCCAGGGAAATGGTAGCTAAGGACAAGAAATACTTTATGCCCGACCAGTTCTCCAATCCGGCTAACCCTCTGGCTCACTATGAAACCACCGCCGTCGAGATATTAAACGATTTCCCCTATGATAAGATTGACGTTCTGGTTGCCGGGATTGGCACCGGAGGTACGCTAATGGGAATTGCCCGCCGGCTGAGGGAGAAATACCCCCATATCAGGGTAATCGGAGTTGAGCCGCCTCTCGGTGATAGCATTCAGGGTTTAAAGTGCCTGGGGGAAGAGATACCACCTTTCTGGGACCCATCTCTCCTCACCGAGAAGACTACTGTTACCAGCCAGCAGGCGGCAGAGGTAACCAGGCAGTTACTGGAAAAGGAGGGCATTTTTGCCGGCCTGTCTGCCGGGTCGGTAGTCTATCAGGCGGTACAAATCGCTGCTGAGATGGGTGAGGGCAATATTGTGGCCGTTTTGGCCGACGCCGGCTGGAAATATCTCAGCGTGGACCCCTGGTCCAAAGCTAAGTAAATATGGGCAATAGATTTATATGCTGCCTATTATATAGGGGTGGATAGCATAAAGCGAAAGGAGAGAGAATATGGAAAGCAATTGGAAATTCAATCACATAGGTGTAGTAGTCAGGGATGTGGATGCAGCCGTCGAGTACTATCAATCTTTAGGTATAGTCGATAAAGCCACGGATCGTGTTACCATGGAAGGCAAAAAGGCCAAGCTCGTTGGGAGGTTTATCAACATAGGTTCATTACTGATTGAGCTGTGGCAGCCTGTCAGGGGGGAGACTGTCCAGCAGGAGTTTTTAAATAGCAGAGGTGAAGGTGTGAACCACATCGCCTTTCATGTGGATGACCTGGCCAGGGAGAAAGCCAAGCTGGTTGAGAAAGGCATACCGGTTGTGTTTAGTGTGAAGGATGAAGAGGGTGACATGGCTTACTTCGACGCCCGTAAGGTCGGTAATACTCTTATAGAATTGATACAACCTCCGAAATAGGGTGCGGCTATCCCTGCTGATGTCAGAGGCTTGGGCAGCAATATAAGCCTTTGTATATCATGCCGGCAGGCAAGACAGCCTGAAAGCAATTTAGAGTAAAGGGCAGAATGTCCCGCCTATCACCATAACTACTATTACTATAATTAACCAGACTACGAAGGCTATCCCCAGGTACATGAGAAGCATTCTCCAAAACAAAGCCCAGGCGAAGCGCCAGGTTACCTTAACCTCAATCTCATCCATCTTTACCACCTCCTTTTTGTTTTAGAAGCAGTATTTTGGGTTATCGGCTAAAGCCAGCTCTATTCTCTACCGCTGAACGGTGGGTACTTATCGGTTACCAGATAGGCGTAGCTGTATACACGTACGTCCCATCGGAACCACCAGGTAATGAAGTCAAAGAACACCCTGGGGTATTTGGCCGTGAATAAGATAGCCCACCAGGAAAGAAAGAGGATAAAAAAGGCGGCGATGCTGATAAAACCTAATACTATTAAATGGGGTATGGTCATGGGCATGCCGGCCCCCGGTTGCCACTGGATTCCCAATCCCTTACCCACGGTAAATTTAGGCATGGGGATAGCGGGAAATCTGAAGAAGGTGGTCAGCCGGGAAAGCTTATCCGGGTGCTCAACCCCCAGGATGACGGGGTAGTCTGCTTCCTCCCGGCCGCTGAAAGGCGGGTATCTATCGGTTAGAAGGGAAGCATAACCACCTACCCTGGTGTACCAGCGCAGCCACCAGACAACAAAGTTGAAAAAAACCTCGGGGTATTTGGCCGTGAACAGGATTGCCCACCAGGAAAGGAAGATAATAAACCAGGCGGCGATGCTGATAAATATAAGCACGAACCAGTGGGGTATGAGCATAAATAGCCTAAAAAAAGTCGTCAGCCGGGAGAGTCTTTCCGGGAAGGCAACGGTCAGGGTTACTGGATAATCCATCTCTATCACCTCCGTTATTTTTTTGGCGGCAATATTACAACCCGATTTCAAGGCTTAGGGATTATCTTTTTTCTGTTTTAGCAGCCAGTATTCAAGGCTGTCGGCTAAAGCCAGCCAGCTCGCCTCAATGATATTGGTCGAGCCGCCAACCGTGCGCCATTCCTCAACCCCGTCGGTGAACTCGATAAGTACCCGAACCTGGGCGCCGGTACCCATGCTTTCTTCAAGGATGCGTACTTTATAGTCAACCAGTCTTACTTCGGCTATGTTGGGGTAAAACCGGAGTAGTGACTTGCGCAATGCCTGGTCCAGGGCGTTAACCGGGCCGTTACCCTCGGCCACGGTGTGCATTACCTCGTTGCCCACCCTTACCTTGACCATTGCCTCGGAGAGCAACTCCTCCGGGCTTCCCTGCACGGGCGCGCGCCGCCTCTTCTCCACCACCACCATAAAGTCAACCAGTTCAAAGGGGGACTGGTAATCCGGCTTGGCCCGCTGTATGAGCAGCTCAAAGGAGGCTTCGGCATTCTCGTACTGGAAGCCGCGGCTCTCCATCAGCTTGACCCGCTCCACCAGCTTCTTGGCTTCCTTACCTTCCGGGGGTAAATCCAGTCCCAGTTCCTTGGCCTTGTATAGTATGTTCCCCTTGCCTGATAGCTCGGAAACCACCACTT
>Ga0315551_10000707_pt1 | contig 26560 bp, 23 predicted proteins | sample SalMarSW160290MG_FD_203678 | JGI IMG/M metagenome (GOLD analysis project Ga0315551, IMG submission 203678) | Salt marsh sediment microbial communities from the Plum Island Ecosystem LTER, Massachusetts, United States - Salt Marsh Sediment SW1602-90 ...
CATTGCCCGCCGGACGATGGGCGTCGTCAAGATGAATCTCGTCTTTACGGCAGTTTATAATGTAATGGGGCTTGCGCTGGCTGCATTTGGCTTTTTGCCACCCATTCTCGCCGCCGCCGCCCAATCTCTACCAGATTTGGGAATACTCGCCAATTCGGCCCGGTTGTTACGGCAACGCTGAAAGGGGGGCGTTTATTTTCGGGCCACATTCCAAAAACCGGTCGGCCCAACAAATCGTTCCAGGCGACTCGCTACCGCTGCGGTTTTTCAAACAATCTACGCCTAGGGTGTCGGCTTTGGCTTGTAAATCGGTTTGCTGGCATGCAAGCGCCTGAACCCGGCCGTTGAACTAAGCGCTTCCCGCAAGGTTTAACAATCTCCCCAAAGGTACAAAAGAAGAAAACCAAACGAGCACCATCCCGGCTGACCGGAAAGAGATCCAGCCGTCTTCGCTCACCTGCACACGACTGTCGGACTGTAAAGCGTTGATCGCCTCCGGCATGGGGGACAGGGGAGTGTTCGCCTAGGCGAGGAAGCCCGCTATGGCAATAGCGGAAGATCAGGCCCCTGATGATCTGTTCGATTTGCGAGTTTCTACTTGCACTCATCCACAACTACCGGATCATAGCATGATACCAAAAAGAGTCAATATTTTGTCAAAGTAAATCTTGACAAAATATTGACAATCAAGTATACTTTGTGGATCAAATTAGTACTAAAAGGAGCAGCCTGACCTTGCAATCAACAACTCCATCATGGGAACAGCATCTGTTTACCCTCGCCCAGGAAGCCCTCGGTACCCCGAGAGAGGCACTTAGGCCGGATGTTAAGAGGGAGAAGGACCGGGTTTTACACGAAGCCATCGCAGCCTGCGAAGCGATCACAGCTGAATACAGCCGCTCCTTCTATCTGGCAACCAGCCTGTTGCCGGGAGAAAAGCGTCTTGCCATGCGAGTCCTGTATGCATTCTGCCGCACCGCCGATAACCTGGCAGATGAGAACGTAGAGCAGCCGGAGACCAGGCTGCGTCATTTGCGCGAAGGTATACGGGGAGAGCGCAGGGTCCCTGACAGTCTGGTGCTCACGGCCTGGGCTGACGTCCAGGCAGGCTATCAAATTCCTTTTCGTTATGCGGAGCAGCTCCTAGACGGTGTGGGGCGTGACCTGGTACAGCGGCGTTACCGGACCTTTAAAGACCTCTCGATTTACTGCTATGGTGTGGCATCTACAGTGGGGTTAATGAGCATGCATATCACCGGATATTCCGATCAGGGAGCAATCCCCTATGCTATCAAGTTGGGTGTTGCTTTGCAACTCACCAATATCCTGCGTGACGTGGGGGAAGACTGGATTGCTGGTCGCTTATACCTCCCCCTGGATGAGCTGGCCACCTTTAGCCTTAACGAAAATGATGTGGCGGCCGCCAGGGTGGACCAGCGCTGGCGCGGCTTTATGCGCTTCCAGATTGCCCGGGCTCGACGTCTGTATGCCGAGGCTATGCCTGGGATTGCCCTGCTCCATCCCGATGGCCGTTTCGCCGTGGCTGCCGCAGCCATTCTTTATAAGGGGATTCTGGACGATATCGAAGCGCATGATTTTGATGTTTTCAATCGGCGTGCTTTTGTAAGCCGAGGGTTAAAACTGGCTGCTCTGTTGCGTGCATTCGGTTATACGAAAAAGAATCAATTGCAGAATGTATGAGCCAATGTGAGAGGCACTGAATACCGCGCGCCTTTCAAATGTAAAGATAAGATCATCCATTACGGAGGATTAACATGACATCTCAACCAACCGCCATCGTTATTGGTGCGGGTATCGGCGGAATCGCTGCCGCAGCTCGCCTCGCCCGGAACGGATTCCAGGTCACCGTCATCGAAAAAAATCAGCAGCCTGGAGGCCGATGTAACCAGATTGTCCGGGATGGACACCGCTTCGACATCGGCCCCACGCTGTTCCTGATGCCCGAAGTGTTCGCCGAAACCTATGCGGCTCTGGGCGAGCGTATGGAAGACCACCTCGACCTACGCCGCATCGACCCGACCTATACTGTCCACTTTAGCGATGGTCTCAGCCTGCAATTAACCGCCGATCTACTTAAGATGCAGCTGCAGCTGGATGCCATCGAGGAAAACGCCTTCGATGGCTTTCTGCGGTATATGGCCGAGGGCAACAAACATTACCGGGTTTCCCTTGAAAAGTTCGTTGGGCGGAATTTTTACAATATCTTCCAATACTTCAGCCCTGCCAACCTGCCGCTGTTATTCCAGCTTAAGGCGTTGACCAAGCATTACCACAATATTGGCTCCTACTTCAACGATCCTCGACTGAAGGCCGCATTTACCTTCCAGAATATGTACCTTGGTCTCAGCCCTTACGACGCCCCGGCCACTTACTCCCTGCTCCAGTACACGGAACTGGCTGGAGGCGTGTGGTATCCAATGGGCGGGATGTACCGGGTCATCGAGACGCTGACCGCCATCGCCGAGAAACTGGACGTCCGGTTTGTGCACAACACCCCGGTGAAACAACTGAAAGTAGAGGGAGATCAGGTGACCCACCTAGAGCTCGAAGATGGGAGAACCCTTACGGCGGACCTGTTTGTGGGTAACGCAGATCTACCCTATATTTACAAAAACCTGCTGCCCGATGTCGCCGAAGGTAAGGCTCTGGAGAACAAGAAATACACCTGCTCGACCATCATGTTCTATTGGGGTGTGGATGAGGTTTATCCTGAGATTGGCCACCACAACGTTTTTCTGGCGGGCGACTACAAAACCTCATTCGACCGCATCTTCAACGAACATACCTTACCCGCCAAGCCGTCGTTCTACCTGCATGCGCCCGCCCGCACCGACCCATCTTCTGCCCCCACCGGTCAGGATACGCTGGTAGTTCTCCTCCCGGTGGGACACCTTGACGCAAGCCGCGGCCAGGATTGGGATGCTATGGTCCATCGTGCCCGTAAGACTGTCTTCGAGCGGCTTTCCAACCAGATGGGTGTAAGAGACCTCGATCAGCACATCAAGTTCGAAATCGTCTATACGCCGCTCGACTGGAAAGAACAATTCAACCTGGAGAAAGGGGCTGCTTTCGGGCTGAGCCATAACTTCAAACAGGTTGGCTACCTGCGTCCCCAGAATCGCCACGCGCGTTATAAGAACCTATACTTCGCTGGGGCGAGCACCCATCCCGGAACGGGGCTGCCGATCGTGCTGCTTTCCGCAAAGCTGACCACTGAAAGGATAATTAAGGAATTCGGGCAGTATAATGAGCGGCGAATCATCCGCCCAGTTTCCCTCCCAACGCAGGTATAGCCGATATCTTCGGCCAGAAGGTAATCGATGCCCATCATCAGCCAAACCCCCGCCTATAACTTAAAAGCCGTTATGAAAGAGACTGGCCTCACGGCCGACCTTCTGCGCGCCTGGGAACGCCGCTACGGATTACCTATGCCCCAGCGCACACCCGGTGGCCAACGGCTTTATTCAGAGTACGATATCGAAACGGTGAAATGGTTGAGAGCGCGACAGGCGGAGGGTCTTAGCATCAGCCGGGCAGTTGGACTATGGAAGGAGATCATCAATGCAGGGCGCGACCCGCTGGCGGAATATTCACCGAAGGTCGCCCCTCCTGCTACTGACTTCTTGCCTGTTGCTGACACACCCATAGAAATCCTCCGCCAAAAATGGCTGGAAGCCAGCCTGGATTTTGATGAAATCAAGGCAGTGGAGATATTAAACCAAGGATTCGCCTTATACCAGGTTGAGACCGTATGCTCCGAAATTCTTCAATCTGGATTAAGGCATATTGGCGAAAAATGGTATTCCGGCAAGGTCACCGTCCAGCAGGAACATTTCGCCTCTGAATTGGCTATCCGCCGTCTTGAGGCGCTCCTCGCGGCCACACCCCGCCCAACCCGCCAGCAAACCGTGCTTGTTGGCTGTCCACCTGACGAGTGGCACACCTTCTCTGTTTTGCTGCTTAGCTTGCTGCTGCGCTGTCGAGGGCTGGAGGTTGTTTATTTAGGGGCCAGCGTCCCCATCGAGCGGCTGGAGGAAACCGCCGCGGCTATACGACCCAACCTGATCGTACTCGCCGCGCAGCGACTCACCACTGCTGCTACTTTACAGTCCGCAGCTCTGGCCCTCCAAGAGCAGAAAGCCACGATCGCCTACGGTGGACTTATCTTCAACCGGGTTCCCAAAATACGTGAGCGCATCCCGGCTTATTTCTTGGGAGAAAGCCTGGACGGGGCCGTACAGCCGATCGAACGGTTGGTTTCCGCTCCCACACCATTCTCAACCGTGGTACGCACGGATAAAACCTATCAAGAGTTGGTTGGATTGTACCGGGAGAAGCGCTCGCTCATCGAGATCGCTTTGTACAAAAACCTGCAGGAAGCTCACCTGCCTACCGAATATATCAATGTGGCCAACGCTTTCTTTGGCAACGGACTCACTGCCGCGTTGGAGTTAGGTGATCCTGCTTATCTGGAAGCCGACCTGGAATGGGTTAAACATTTGCTCACCGGTCACAATATCCCCGGGGAGAGGCTCATGCCCTATCTGGCTGCTTACAGCCATGTTATCAGGAATATGATGGGAAAGACCGGCGCTCCCATTATCGATTGGATTGATTCCTACATAACTCAGGATGAGGCAACCCATCAGCCAGGATTTACGCCTTTGGCCTTATCCAACCAATGAAAGGAATAACCTGTGTTAAATAGAAACTCGTCATCCTTTCCAAACATCCTATTGGCCGGTATATTCGCTTCGGCAGTGCTGACCGTCATCATTGCCTGGACCGCGGAAGGGCTGGCTGGCTTTGAAATCATCGGAAAAACCGTCCCGTTTGCCTACCCATGGCGCTTGGTTGATCCGACAGCGCTTTCTCGCCTGACAGCCTGGGTCAGCTATGCCCTGCACAACTTGATCGCCTGGGTGATCATTTCACTGGCAAAACGGGAAAAGCCCAAATATGCCAACAACCTGCGCTGGTTCAATTGGGCGATGATTATTACCAATGTCAGTTTCGTTCTCCTGCACCTGGTGCAGTCACGCATATGGTACGACGGTCTTGCCCAGGATGTACCTGAAATCTCCGCCCTGGGCTCAGTTGCGTTGATACTGATGGTCATTCTCATTCTTGAAACTCCTCGCCGGGGATTGATATTTGGGAAAAAGATCAAATTTCACCATCAGTTCATAAAGATCGTTCGCGAATATCACGGTTACCTGTTCTCATGGGCGATTATTTACACCTTCTGGTACCACCCAACCGAGGGAACGGCCGGTCATCTGGCTGGTTTTTTCTACATGTTTATGTTATTCGTCCAGTCGGCGCTGATCTTCAACCGCGCTCATCTCAATAAGTGGTGGACAGTCATCCTGGAAGTATTTGTCCTGATTCACGCGGTTCTGGTAGCCATCTTGCAGGGTAACGCATTATGGCCCATGTTCGCTTTTGGTTTCGCCGCGATGATCTTGCTCACCCAAATGTACGGCTTGGGCTTCAGCACCCGTACGAAGTGGCTGGTAGGCGCCTCGTACATCATCCTTGTGTTCGGTATATATGCTTTTATGGGCCGCCTGGCAAGTATTCATGAGATCTTGCGCATCCCGCTGCTGGACTACCTGGTCGTATTCCTGTTATATGGAATGTTCCTGGCGGTTTCAGGGATAACGAAGTTGTTTGGAAGGACCGCATTGCCGGAGGTCCCCATTGACCAGACATAGAGTACTTTAAATTGCATGGGAAATACCTATGACGAATAATCTGAAGGGAAAAGTAGCAGTCGTTACCGGTTCTACCCGTGGGTTCGGCTTTGCCATTGCACAGGAACTGCTGCGTGTAGGGGTGAAGGTGGTCCTTTCCGGGCGTTCACAGGCGGCGACGGATAACGCAGTGGAAGAACTCAAGTCACTGGGATCAGTCTACGGGTACGCCTGCGACGTCTCGGTAGCGGATCAAGTGTACGAGCTTGCCCGCAAGGCTTTCCAATGGAATGGCCATATCGATATCTGGATCAACAATGCAGGTTACACGCCCGTGGCTGGTAGTGTGATTGATTTCCCGCCTGAAGAAGCCCTGCTCACCTTCAAGACCAACTGCCTGGGGGTCTTCAATGGCACCCAGGCTGCCTTGTCCGTGATGCTGCCGTTGAAGCAGGGTATGATCGTAAACATCTATGGGCGTGGCTCAAATCTGAAAGCTGCCACACCTTCAGGTTTATACGCTGCGAGCAAGGCCTGGGTCACCTCCTATACCCGCACACTGGCAGCCGAGTACAAAGGGACCGGTATCCAAATCATCGGCTTCAGTCCTGGCATGATGCTGACCGACATGTTGGTGGTAGAGGAGGTTGTCGGCGAGCGGGTGAAAGAGACCATGAAAAACATGCCGATGGTGCTCAAGGCGCTGGCGATCCCACCGGCTATCCCGGCAGCAGAGTTGGTGAAACTGCTCGAAACCAACCGGAAGGAATTCATCGAATACCACGTGATGCGCGGCTGGCGCGCCATGTCTATGATTGGTAAGCTAATGTGGATGCAGATCAATCCCAAGGCCCGCCCGGCGCCGGTGGATTATCCATTGGCTGCGCCATTTCGTCCCCCAATTGAAGGCAAATAATTCAAAGATTGAAGGGCAAACCGGAACTTTAAGCTTGCTCAAAAACAGACAACTTTCACCTTGATTATCTGATAGAAAAACATCCAATGAAAAATAAACCTCTTGCGTCGATTTTTATGGTCGTCTTCATCGACCTGCTCGGCTTCAGTCTGATCCTGCCGCTACTGCCATACTTCGCAAATACATTCAATGCCAATGGAACTGTGACCGGGTTGTTGGTCGCATCCTACGCAGCCATGCAGCTTATTGGCGCTCCTTCGCTCGGCCGTCTTTCCGATCGCTACGGGCGCCGCCCGATTCTGCTTATCAGCATCCTGGGGACTTTTATTGGCTTCTTGCTGCTCGGATTCGCTCGTTCGCTCTGGATGCTGTTCGCCAGCCGCATGCTGGATGGATTGACCGGCGGTAACCTGAGCGTGGCACAGGCTTACATCTCCGATGTGACCGACGAAAAGAGCCGTGCCAGAGGATTGGGGATGATCGGGGCAGCCTTCGGGCTGGGATTCATCATCGGGCCAGTGACTGGCGGGGTTCTCAGCCAGTGGGGTTACGCCGTACCTGCCTTCGCGGCCGCGGCGCTATCACTAGCCAATCTGCTGATAGTCTACTTGTGGCTGCCTGAATCCCTCACCCTCGACCAGCGCGCTGCTTTTTCAGTAGTAAAAACAGGCATCAACATTTCTTCCCTGGTGACCGCCCTCCAGCGTCCCTTTACTGGCTCGTTACTGATTACACGCTTCTTTTTCGGGTTAGCCTTTGCCATCTTCCAAACCATCTTCTCGCTGTATGCTTTGACCCGCTTCAACCTATCTGCGACGCAAACCGGGTACATTCTGACTTACGTCGGCATACTCTCGGTCTTCACCCAGGGTTATCTGATCGGTCGCCTGACCAGCCGAGTGCGCGAAGACATCTTGATTTCCATCAGCGTGGCGATCATGGCGCTCTGCATGCTTGGGTGGGCCCTAACTCCCTCTGTAGCCACACTGCTTTTCATCCTGGCTCCAATGGCTATGGCCGGCGGTCTCTTGAATACTATCCTTTCCAGCACCCTGACGAAAACCGTCGCCGCCCAGGAGATCGGCGGTATCCTGGGTCTCTCGACGTCTATTGAAAGCCTGACCCGGGTGCTTGCCCCGACCCTGGGAGGTGTGCTGCTTGCCAGTATCGGGAATTGGGCACCCGGGTTATTTAGCTTTATCGTTCTGGCTGGACTAAGTGTGTATGTATGGATGACGATATACAATCACCCCATTATTTCCATGTTTAAACAGACTCAAACTGCGCCCGTCTCTGTCGCCGATTAAGCGCAGCCTTAAATCTTGGCCTTTAGCCTGCTTCCGTTAAATGGAGATGACAATGTACCAAACAGACCTTACCCGTTATGAACTTCCGCCCGAGGGAATCACCCTGCTTGGCTACGTCATCCGGCGCATGCATAAGACCCAATGGCTCATGCCCGTATCAGCCATGCTCGACGAAGGCAAAACAGACCTAGCCCTCGCCCGCATCGCGATGTACGCCGTGACCGCCTCCACATCGTTCGGGCGCGCCTACTATCAGCCGCGCTTCAACTCTGCTGGCGACGAAATCTCCGAACCCGATCCCAACACGGGGGCGCTCGTCTCAGCCAAACTCGAATCCAGTTCACCGACTAACAAAATTTCCTACATCGCCACCCTGCCCGACGGAAGCACCTTCACTGGCCGAGAAGAAATCACTGGCACCACCGTCGGCCTGCGAGGACTCGGCATGCCCGCTCCGTCAAAATTTTATTTCAAGTCGGGCGATTACACCGCAGAACTGACTGGCGTCCTCACCAGCGAACTCGCCCTCTCGCTCATCGGTCGCACGCGCATCCGCGCCTATGGTTTCCTCAACTTTAACGACAACGCCGGCAACACTGGCAAACTCAACATTGACCGCGATAACAACATCGAACTTGAAATCAACGGCAAAAATTTTCATCAAATTTGGGAAGCAGGCTGAAATGAATCAGCTTCGCACTTTGTTGTTCGTAGCATTCAGCCTTATCGCATTCCTGCCCACATCTTCCGCATCGGCTCACTATCCCATCTGGGGTAACGAAGCAACCACCGTCATCCCAAACCTAAGCACCTCCTACGCCTTCTACCGTGACCTCAAAACGGGCGAAGTTGATGTTTACACTTTCGAAGGCAAGGCGGGTCAGCAACTTCATGCAGGCATGCAAATCCCTGCGGTTAAAGGTCTTGAAAATTATGCCGTCACGATGGTACTTTTTGGTCCAGGCCTCCCCGAAGCCGACCACGACCAGCTCCCGCCCGAACATCCCGAGGATCTCGGCGACCTGATTTTTCTGCCCAAAGTCACCGATGATTTTTTTGAACCCTTTACCCAAACCAATTACTGGGGCCGACAGGACATTGACATGTTGCTGCCCGAAACCGGACCGTACTATCTGATCGTCTGGAACCCGGAAAGTCAGCCAGGTAAATACGTTCTGGATACCGGCCGCGCGGAAGTCTTTGAGCTGGCTGACCTGTTCCGTTTTCCGATTTGGTGGGTGCAGGTGCAACTGTTCTTCGGACGTGGTCCATACCTGTTATCCGGTACGGCTGGCCTTCTGGCGGTGATCGGTGCTGTCATTTATCGAGTAAGAAAACGAAGAAGTTAAATCCACACCAGACCATTCTATGGAAACAGAAATGGAAATAAGAAAAGATACCCTGCTTGATATCATAATCCGGGGTGATTCCGACGGATTGGGCAGGCCGTAACCCGCCTGCTTGTCGATGGAGACTGGACTAATGCAAACCTATAAAGAAGCCATATGAAAGCTCTCTCAGAACTGACCCCTGAAATTGGCCGCCAAGCCCTGGGCGCCATCCTGCGTGAAGGCTCCATCCTTGGCGCCCTGCGAGTGATGTATCACCGGTTGGGGCGCATCTTCCGCATTCCCATGCCCAGATTCCACCCGTTTGTCGTCGGCGGACCAGATTCGGCCCGCAAAGTGTTCGTTACTGAGCGCCATAAAGTCAACTGGCGGCTGCCTGGTGATCCGGTCACCAGGCTATTGCGGCGTGGCGTTCTGGTGGTGAACGGGGAGGAGCATGACCTCCTTCGGAAACTGATGGAACCATCCCTGCACTCGGGGGATCTCCCGCAGTACTCTCAGATGATGGTTCAGCAGACCGACCGGGTTACTAGCACCTGGGGAGACGGGGAGACGCGGGATATGTTGGTGGAATCCCGCCGTATTGCCCTGCTGATCGTCATGCAGGGATTGTTTGGGGTGGATTTTTGGGAGGATATGCCTAGGTTATGGAAGCCCATTCTTAAGGCGATTAGATTTATCTCTCCCGGGTTTTGGATCCTCTCGCGGCGCATCCCGAGGCTTGGTTTCCACCGATCGCTTCGCCAGGTTGATGACTACCTGTTCGGGATCATCCGCACCCGGCGTGCCAACCCGGGGCAACCGGACTTGCTAGGCCACCTTATTGAGGCCGGTCTGGACGATGATCGAATCCGCGACCAGATGCTGACCATGCTAATTGCCGGACATGATACTTCTACCGCATTGTTGGCCTGGACCTTTTATCTACTTGGCAGTCATCCTGATATCTATGATCGCCTTCAGAGCGACCTCGACACAGCCTTACAGGGTAAACTCCCGTCGTCGGCGGCTTCCGGCTGGCAACCGCCCCTGCTCGACCAGGTTATCAAGGAGACCCTGCGGTTGTACCCTCCCATCCATGTTGGAAATCGATTAGTGGCTGAGGATATGGAGCTGGAAGGCTGCCTCGTGCCTGCTGGCGAGCGTTTGATGGTTTCTATCTACCTGACCCAGCGCGATGGCGAGTCATGGGAAGATCCTGGCCTTTTCTTGCCGCAGCGTTTCGAACGAGGTCGGAAACAACCACCTTTCGCTTATATCCCCTTTGGCAGAGGACCGCGCGCTTGCATCGGAGCAGCGTTCGGGCTAATGGAAGCACGCTTAGTCCTCGCCCGCCTTCTCCAGACCTTTCACTTTCAACTCATGAACTCCAAAGTACATGCCCACATGGGTGCGACCCTGGAGCCCAGGCCTGGGGTTTACATGCGAGTTCACCGGAAATCGACATGACGTACTTCGGTTTTTTGTTCCAATTCCTGGCAGGCCCGTTGATTATTTTCTTGATTATCACGTGGTGGTATGAGCGTCGTGGGAAAATCATCCCTGAATTCCAAAACCGGCGGGCAATCTGGATAGCGATTGTCTTGCACGTGCTGTTGGCGGTTACCTACACTACGCCATGGGACAACTACCTGGTCGCCACAGGGGTGTGGTATTACGATCCAAAACTCATCTCCGGGTTGATCTTGGGCTGGGTCCCGATAGAAGAATATACTTTCTTCGTTCTCGAGACCATTCTAACAGGCGTTTGGTGGTGGTTCCTCGCCCGCAGGTTAATCCCACCCGGAGAATTCAAACCTGGAAGGAATATCCGCATCATATTACCGACCATCCTTGGAATGGTCTGGATGGGGGGAGTCTATGTCTTCGTCTCAGGCTGGAAACCGGGGACATACTTTTCGTTAATCCTCCTCTGGGCGCTGCCCGCCATTGGCGTACAATTCGCTTTCGGCGCGGACATCTTGTGGCATTTTCGCAAGCTTGTCGCTTTGGCGGTTCTGCCTGTATTCCTTTATATATCTGCAGCAGATTCACTGGCCATTTCTTCCGGTACCTGGACCATTGACCCAGCCCAGTCGACCGGAATATTCATCGGGAGGCTGCCAATAGAGGAAGCTGGGTTTTTTCTGACCACGGTTATGCTCATCGGATTTGGCCTGACGTTAACCATGGCTCGCGCCAGCCAGGAGCGGTGGACTTCCTGGAGGTATCGGTGGTTTCCCAGCCCAGACGCTCCCCACCTCCCTAAGCGGTTGGGAGTAAAACATGAGGCGCCGGTCTCAGGTACGCGAACCAATCTGCTTCGCCCCAATTGAGGGTTTCTCCGGAACCTTCTACCTTCACGCTATCACGCTCTTTCTCAGGTCTTGAAGTTTCGAGTCTGCCTCTGCCCCCAACCCCCTCGTCATCGACCTCCTGGTGAAGTGAGTGCAGGCAGTGTCCATAAGATACGCCTGCCTCTCCGCCACGCCTCTTGCATCGCGGGGAAAAAACTTGTATAGTAGTTCCAGATACTACATTTCAAGAATCCGCCTTAGGGGGCGGAGAAAGGAGCAGGCTCCATGGCTGGAATACCATTTAGTTTTACGATCTGTCTGCTCGATTTAGACCGCACTGGCGCGACCGCGCTTTCCTGCAATCACCATCCGACCATCCCTTTCCTTTGCTTAAGAAATTAGATTATACAGACATGATTTTTAATCGAAAAGTTAGCTGGCAATAAATGGTGAGGTTTCATCTACCTGCCCATCGTGATGAGCAAATGCAGAAGCTTATACTCAATTTCCTGAGAATAATCGGTGTTTTACTAATCATCGTCGGTTTAATTGCTGCATATTATGGGCCACTAGAAATATTCGTTTTCTATCTTTTTTCAAAAGGTGGTCGTTTTCACTATGATGGTTTTGGGATAGGGTCATTTTGGTTTGCCGCTTTGGTGGTTCAGAATATTGGATATTACATCATTGCTTCCTTATTCATACCTGTGGGAATTGGACACGTAAAGTTGCGCCGCTGGGCATTAACTCTCACCCAACTTTACATATGGTTTTGGTTAGGAGCAGGCATCTTGCTTGTTGGTAATTTGATTGTGCTGATACCATCGGCATTAAAACTTGAAATTAGCCGAGATGTTCTGTTTGTACGATTGTTCATAATTGGAGTTTCTTCGTTTACCTTTCTGATTTTGTTACCTGTTCTAGCACTTTGGTTCTACAAAAGCGAAAAACTCAGATCGGTGTTCGAAGAGCACGATTCAAACAGATACTGGACGGAAAGATATCCTTTCCCTTTACTGGCCTTATTACTTCTGTTTGTAACCATGGTCACAGGGATGCACATTGCGATTTTCTTTCAAAGTTTGTTTCCGATGTTCAGACAAATCATGCTTGGTCGTCAATCAGTTTATATAATTTCTCTTTGTATCCTAATTTTGGGTATTCTGATTTATGGAACAGTCCGGTTGGAAATATGGGCCTGGTGGGGCTCATTGATATATGTTTCTTTGCTAACCATTTCATCTGTAATGTCTTTTTCTAGACATGGTTTTTCCGATATTATCCTAATGATAAATTTACCAACAGATGAGGCCCGGCTGATGGCTTTAGAAGCTGGTGCGGATCTTTGCCTGGTGGAAGCTTTCCAACCCAGGGTATTGGTTGCACGTGTGCGCGCCTTGCTGCGAAGGGTTTATTCTGATGGGTTGGCGTATCCTTGAGAGGTAATGATTCATTCACTGGCTGGAAGATGGATCCTAAAAGTTGTCCCCGTGCCTAAAGCACTTTCAACCGAAATCGTGCCACCATGGGCTTCTACCAGCGATTTGGCGATAGCCAGGCCCAGACCACTTTCACCACTTGGCTGCTGGCGAGCTTTATCCCGCCGAAAAGATCGCTCAAAGAGATAGGGCAAATCCTCCACGGCGATACCCATACCGGTATCGGTAACCTGCAGGCTTACTCCACCGTCTTCTCTTTGAGCGGACAACCGGATCTCACCTCCTGAGGGGGTGTAGCGCAGCGCGTTGCTTACCAGGTTTCCCAATACCTGGGCTATGCGTTCCACGTCCACTTCCACCAGGGGCAGGTCTGGGGCCGTATCCACCTTGATCGCAATATTTTCCTTCTGGGCTTTGACCTGGTGCGCGATGGCAGTGCGCCTCAGCAACTCCCCCGGGTCAATCAGCTGGGGCATGAGTGGGAGCTCGCCCGCATCGGCTAGAGAGATGGTCTTCAGATCGTCGATCAAATGGCTGAGGCGCTGGGCTTCCGTATGCATTACGGCGTACATCTCTGGAGTAGCCTGCAGCTTTCCATCGCTCAAGGCCTCAGTGTATCCTAATATCACGCTCAGCGGGGTGCGTAAATCGTGGGCAATATCCGCAGTCATGCGGCGGCGTAAATCATTGGCATGCGCTAACTCAGCGCTCATCTGGTTGAACGATTCGGCCAGCACACCCAGCTCGTCCCGCGAGCGGACTTTGACCTTATGGCCCAGTTTCCCCTTTGCCAGCATCTGTGTGGCAGAGGTCAATTCCCGCAAAGAGCGTGTCAGCGTGTAAGCCAGGATTCCCCCTAATACCAAAGCGATTCCGACGGCTCCCAGCGCGCTGAATATGGTAGCCTGGTTCAAACTGGTTAAAAAATTCCCCTCCGGGGTGCCAGGGTTAAAGCGTTCCAGAACTTGTGTAAACAGCAACCATCCAACGGTTTCACCGTCTACTTCCAAGGGCACACCCTTGTTCAGGTTAGACTGAGAAATTTGTTGGCCCAGGCGCTCCTGCCCGCCTGCTAATACTATCGTCCCATTCGCATCTGCAACGGTGAAAAGAGCTCGGCGCACTTCCCAGCGTGCCCCGGCATACGGGTTAGGGAAGGGTTCACCCCTGCCAGGGCGGAATACGCTATCTATACCGTTCCAGCTCCCATTTTCTTGGTAATACTCGGTCAGGTTACTAACCAGGGCTTGTTGATTTTGATCCAAAATGAATTGGTCAAACTCACGTTGGGTACGCTGCCGGACGAAGACCGCCACCAGAACAGCTCCGGTCAAACCGACCAGCAGAAAGGCCAGCGTTAATTTGGAAGCCAGTGAGCGTATCATAAGTTCCTTACTTGATCACTTGCGCTGTGGCGCAAAGCGGTAGCCGATGCCATAAACGGTTTCCACATACCTCGGTCTGGAGGCTTCTGGTTCAATTTTGGCGCGCAGATTACGGATATGCACGTCGATAGTGCGTTCGTAGCCCTCGTAAGTTGTCTTCTGGATGCGTTCCAGCAATTCCTGGCGTGAAAACGTCCTGCCGGGAGCAGCCATCAATGTCGCCAACAAATTAAATTCTGACGGGGTAAGCTCTACTTGTCTATCGCTTACCACCACCATTCGTCCAACCCGGTCCACCGTGATATCAGCCGCCCGTAAAATATCCTGTTCGACCGTCTGTTTCTCCATCCGGCGTAGCACGGCCCTTACGCGGGCAGTAAGTTCGCGCATGCTGAACGGCTTGGTCACATAATCATCTGCCCCCAATTCCAGCCCTAACACTTTTTCGTTTTCTTCCAGTTTGGCCGTCAGGATGATTATGGGGGTCTCTGCCTCCCGAGCATACACCCGCATAAACTCATACCCGCCCATATTCGGCATCATCAGATCCAGGATGATCAAGTTAGGTTTTTCCTGGCGGGCAACGAACAGGGCTTCCTGTCCATCGCTGGCCGTGAGGATTTCGAAACCTTCTTGAGTTAAGTACTGCTTTAATAAAGCTCGCAGTTCTTTCTTATCATCCACAACCAGGATTCTTCTCGCCATTTCGCCTCCTGCTTACTGGACCGCAGCGACCAGTGAAATTTCCAGAGTGACCGGGTCATCGATGCTGGCCATTGAGGACACCTGTCCTGCAAGCATAACCATTATGGCACATATTATATTGTACCGATAATTTTCTTAATCATCTGGAGGTTTTCGTGTACTTTAAATCATGGATAGCGCTTGCAGGGAAATTTTGCGACCTGCCACCCACAACTATACTCGTTCTTCTACTACCAGGAGGAGCGCAGCTTTTGGCTGCGCTCCCGATTTCAATTCTAGAGATACAATCCTGTAGTCCTGGGTTTAATTAGAGTCCACTGCCCGGTGTCGCAGAGGGTGTGGTGTTCGGCTTAAAATTCGGAGCTCGGTTAAATCCACCGCCGAATTTGCCAAACCCGCTGCCTCCACGTCCGCCGTGCCCGCTGAAACCCGCTCCGCAGCCAAATCCACCGGCTCCTCTGAAACCACCGGCCAGGATTTGGTCAGCTTGGGCCTGGGTGATCACGCCATCGCTAACGGCTTTCGCCACGGCTGCCTGGTAAGCAGCCTGCTCGGCATCACGCACTTCAACAGCTGTCTTTCCGACCTGAGCGAGGATTTGGCTCAAAGTCATGCCTTGGTCACGATAAGTTTGTAGCTGTGCGGTGCTGATCCCCAGGGCTTGAGCGAACAGTGCGTTCGGATCCAGATAACTCTGCAGAGCCTGGCGCGCCTTGATCATGTCTGCCTGTTCCTGGGTGAGCGTACCGTTGGCAACAGCCTGGGCCAGCAAATCGGATTCGGCTTGCTGGCGGGCAGCCTCGAGCTTGTCGACGCTGATCCCCAAAGCATTGGCCAGCAGTTCATCGTAATTGATGCCGCTGTCAGGTCCAAAAACCCCGTGACCCTCAAATCCGTCCCCAAAGGAGAATCGGTAGCCGCGCAAGATCATAGCATCAGCCTGGTCTTGGGTGATCAAGCCCTTTTCGACAGCCTGTTGGATGGCGGCATCACTCGCTTCTTGCTGGGCCGATTGTAATTCTTCTACACTGATGCCCAGTGCGTTCGCCAGGGCTTCTTCTTCAGCGGATTTACCGCTGGGGAAACCCGGACCGCCTCGAAAGTTCATGACACCAATGTTAGTATGCAGGACCGCGGCTGCTTTGGCGCTGGCATTTGAGGTGAAACTGAATGCCACAACACCTGCAGCCACGGCCAGGATTATTGTGCCGCTAAGCAGCGCTATAGACCATTTGACAAATTTATTCATACATCTACTCCTTGTTTTCTGATTGATATTTCATTTTTTCCAAGACCGAGCATCGGCCTCATTGGATCCTTTCAAAGGATACCAATCAGTTGTTTAGAAAATGTGAAGAAGTGATTAGGATAAGATTTAGATTTTTTAATCTCGAATGAATTGAAAGCGGCTGCTGGTCTGCCGGCAAACCATTCTCCTGGAGGTGTTGTTGCTTTGTCTTTCCGGCTATATCCCCCTGCCAGGAGGTCGCGCTCAGTACCGGTTATGTATGATCTATATGCTTTTAAAGAGAAAGGGATCGGGAAGAGATCGGCAGGCGGACATGGAAGGTCGTCCCTTGGCCGACTGTGCTGGAAACTTCAATAGAACCCCCATGAGCCTCAGCGATATTGGCTACGATCGCCAGACCCAGACCAGTACCGCGCGCCGCCCTTGATTTCTCGACTCGATAAAACCGGTCAAAGATGTAGGGTAGATCCTCAGCCGGAATACCGTCCCCGCTGTCTGTTATCGAGACTTCCAGCATGTTATCGATTGCACGATGAGCGGATAGCATAATGCCGCCCTTGGAGGTGAATTTGATAGCATTATCTAGCAAGTTAGCGAAAAGACGAATCAAACTGTCACTGTCGCCGGTTATGGTGATGCGCTCTGAGATGTTAGTAGTTAACCTCAATCCCTTATCTTCGGCTAAGGTACGCAGCGAATCGCTCAGATCGAACAAGAGCGTAGTTATATCCACTTCCTCAAACTCGAGGGGTTTATTAGAGTCACCCCGCGCCAGATTTAACAGATCCTCGGTCAACGATCTTAGCCGGTCGGTTTCTTCAGCCAGATCGTCTAGAGCCTGCTCATAATCTTGCGGAGTGCGCCGTTCTTGACGGACAACGCTGATAATAGCTTGCATGGCAGTCAGGGGCGTGCGCAGCTCGTGTGATGCATCCGCAGTGAATTGTCGCTCACGCCGGAAGGCGTCATCCAGTCTTCTGAGCATATTATCGAAAGTTGACGCCAGACGCCCGACTTCATCGTTGGTGACCGGTAGATTAAAACGCGCTGACAGGTCTTCAGCTGAGATCCTTCTGGCTGTTCGCGTCATCTGGTCGACGGGAGCCAATGCCCGCGCTGTCAGGAAGTAGCCACCCAGCCCAGCCACACCGACCAGCAGGGGTGCACTCAGCAGAAGCGCAGTTAGCAAGCGGTCTAAAGTGTCCTCCACATCTCCTAGGGATTGCACTACCTGCACTATCCCGACCAGTGCATTGTTTTCGATGATGGGCACGCTGTAAAAGCGTACCGGATCGCTTTCCCCAGGTTCATTGAGCGTAAAGAAAATCGATTGATGGGCTGCAGCAGCAGCCAGGCTTTCTGCGCTGACTGGCAAATCGCTGAAAGGGCCAAACCCTTCGAGTTGGTTCCCGGCCGGGCTTAGGATTCGAATAGTCAGGCCTCGTTCTTGCAAATCCGTGACCGAAGACCCTTCTGGCAAGCTCTCGGAAAAGTTGATCTGGCCGTTTTGTATATTCGCGGTGGTGCTTGCCTGGGAGGCAGTCAACCGCAGCGAGTCATCCACCGCCTTCAGCAAGCTATGTTTCAGGTTGGTGTAAACAAAAACGCTGAAAACTGCCAGCACAACCAGAAGCAGCAAAGCAACCCAGAGCGCGAAGCGGAAGCGGAGCGTGCGCCAAAACGCGGTTCTTTCGAGAGCGTAATACGAATCCTGGTTAATTGGCTTCATCAACATCCTTGGTAGAAATCCGGTAGCCTGCTCCCCGTACGGTGTGGATTAATTTGAGTTCATAGCCATCGTCGATCTTGCGCCTGAGGTTGCGGATATAGACATCGACGACATTGGATTGGTTGTAGACATCATAATTCCATACGTGTTCGGCAATCATGGTGCGGGTAAGTACTCGCTCCGGCTCACGCATCAGGCACTCCAGTACAGAGAACTCTTTGGCAGTTAGTTTAATGGCCTGGTTACCCCGTTTCACGTAACGCGTCAACGTGTCCAGCTTTAGATCAGAGATCTGCAAAACAGGTGATTTTGGAGCATCCAACCCTCGGCGGGTCAGCGCCCGCACCCGCGCCATCAATTCTTTCATGGCGAAAGGTTTTATCAGGTAATCATCCGCGCCGGCGTCCAGCCCGGATACCCGATCGTCGATCGCATCGCGTGCGGTAAGCATCAGGATCGAAACTCGATCGCCTCGCTGGCGTAGCTGCTTGCAGACTGCGATCCCATCCATTTCGGGAAGCATAATATCCAAAATAATCAGATCGTAAGGCGCTGCCTCGGCCCAATCTAGCGCTTCTGGTCCGCTGTAAGCCGTATCTACGGCGTAGCCCTGTTCTTCCAACCCGCGTTTTACATAAGCGGATATCTTACGCTCGTCTTCGACCACCAGTACTCGCATCGTTTTTCTCCTTCCACGCTTGTGAAGATTGTAGCAGGCTAAGATGAAATCTACATTAAATGAGCGCATAAGGAAAACTGCACCCCAGGAACTTCCCGGGGTGCAGTTGGGATTCAGAGGCCGCGATTGAGTTTATCCTTCGCTATCTCCACCCATATCCGTGTGCAGGATGGCGCCGTTACCAGCGTCCACCTTTACATCTGATCCGTTGCTTAGTTCAACGCTGTATACTAGGCTGCCATTCTCATTATCCAATTCAGCCTTGACCACCGTAGTGCCGGGATTGGCCGCCACCGCAGCGGCTTTGGCTTCGTCGACGCTGATCGTGGCCTGCCCTGCCAGCGCGGCAGCCTCGTCTGTTTCGCTCATCCCTTCGGTAGCTGTCTGGTCTAGCGAGATACTGCCGGCATAACTCGGGGTTTGTTCGTCGGGTCCTGCATTCTCTGTACCAGGCGCTTCGACGCCATCGGGTTGCCCATCTTCCATCTGATCACCGACCTGTTCTTGGATAGCGTCGTTGTCAGGACTTTGGGAGGGCTCTTCCACACCGACCGCTTCTGAGGCTGGATCGTTTACAGCATTCGCCGCTGGCGGCGCAACGCTGGTGGCTTGCACCTGAGGTTCATAAGTGTGCAGGGTCCTGGCTAGAGATCGGGTGCTGGCAAACCCCATAGCCCCGACGGTCATTAGGGCAATCAGGATCATTGTAAAAAATCGGCTAGGTTTCATTTGGTATGCTCCTTCTCTAGGGTTAATATTTTTCGAACGGTCAACCGTTAACCATATTAGCATTTTAGCAAGTTCACATGAAGTGGTAATGAAGCCGGCATGAAACCTCTGGCCACCCTTTTTTGCTTTATCTGCTGCTGCCCGAAACTGATATACACCAGCCTCTAACAACTTAATCGTCACAGCTTGACCAATCGAGAGCAGACCTGAGTCGAAGGGAATGCATAACAGCAAGATGTTGGCTTTTTGCAGAGCAAAGGGGACTAGGCCGGTATCGATTAGCGTGGAGTTGAATAGGATTGGTTGGCTTGTTTTAGTTTTCCTGCCAATTGGTCTTGCAGCTCGGCAGCAATCGATGGCTTGGTTGCGATCAGGTTCTCGAGTTCTTCCGGATCTCTAGCCAGGTCGTATAACTCATCTTCGATAGTCTCCCCCTGCCCTCTTATATAGTGGATCAGCTTGTAATCTCCGTTGATCGCCATGAAGGTACCACTGGTGAAGGGGCCATGCCGGGGGCTACCCTTATTATCCATGGCGAAAATCGTACGCCCCCTGATGGAATTTGAGGCATTAAAAGTTGGTAAGATCTGACCCTCACCCCATTCTGGGATGGTCTGATCGTAGATATGCAGCAGGGTTGGCAAAAGGTCAATGCAGCTGGTCTGGTCGAAAACCTCCTGGTGGTGGTTCGATCCGGGGCTGGCGATGACTAATGGCACGCGCACGATCGATTCGTAAAGGACCGGGGTGACGTGGCCGCGAATGCCGCGTTCGAATAGCTCCCCATGATCGGAAGTAAGGATCAGATAGGTGTTTTCGAGGGTGCCATTTCCTTCCAGAGCGCTCACCAGTCTCCCAAATTCAGAGTCGGCATAAGCAAGGTATTGATCATATTTGAGGCGATTGTAATCGAGAGTAGGTTGGTCGAATCCTTCGGAGGCAAAGCTCTCCGGCTTGGCTGGGGGAGAAAAATTATCCTGGAACATGCCTATAAAATCATAACGGGGAGTGTAAGGTCCATGTGGCGGAAGGAAATGGTAGTAAGCCAGGTAAGGCTGCTGCATGGTTTTAACCTGTTCGATAGTCCAATCAATGGAATCTTCCAATAAAAAATAAACGTAATCCTGATTGGGCACTGCATCGGGGTACTCTTGTTTGTATTCTTCGTTGATTTGCTTTTCTTGAGCCTGACTGATCTGGCGAAATAACAAGGACAGGAACAGCGAGCCGGCAACTCGTTTGTTACCGCGCAAGATCACGTTTTCACCGGTAAACGAAATGTTGTAGTCGTCCTTAAATAACCGGTCCGAATACTCGAAGTCTTTTAGAGCCAGCTTTCGAGGCATTCCCAAGGCGTTCAGGTAATTGCGGAATTGGTAGAGTAAGGTGATGGCCAGGAGATTATGTGAGTAACTGGTCGTAAATGTCCCCGGCGGTGCCAGCTTGAAGATATTGCGCGGGACGAATGTATCGTTAACCATGCCTTGCAGATTCACGGCGTGATGCGACCAGGGTAGGGCGCCGCTCAGCAAAGAGGCTGTTCCGGGTGTGGTAAAGCTGCCTCCAGAATAATGGTTGTGGAAGACCGTAGACCTTTCCGCAAAGCGATCAATATTTGGGGTGGTCTGGCGCGGGTAGCCATAAAGGGACATATGCCTGGCAGACAGGGCGTCCAGAATGATGATGAGCACGTTCGGCTGGGTGGTCGTGCCCGGTTGGGTTTCGATTTGGTCGAGGGATCGCAGATATGGGACATTAGCAAGTGACAATAGTGCCGCTAATTTTAAGAAATCCCGCCGGCTGATTTTTTTGGTCATCTCTGGATATCTCAGTTAAATATTTCTGACGACCACAATCAGGATAGACAGGCAGCCAATCAAAGCATAGATCATGGATAACACCGATACTCGTCTGAACACTGCCTGGATAGCATTTTCAATTCTGGGGAAGCGTAGGATGAGAAGATAGTATATGACGAAACCTAGCGCAATGAGAGCAAGGCCGAAAAGGGTCCGTTTCTCACTCAAACGGACGACCTTATCATAATTGAGCTGTATGACCATGGCCAGAGCCGATACCAGAATGGCCAGCATGCTGCCAATTGCCGCCCAATGGGAGCCGAATAGTTTTTTTGGCAGGATGAAGGTGAATAACAACAGCATAACGGAGAGCACCAGGAAGAACAAAACGCTCTCGACCAAAGCAAATGCCAACACATAAGCAATCGCTCCCACTAAATCGGGAACGTTCAATCGCAGTAATAGTGCTGGCATTTGATTGAAAAGATTGTAAAAGGACCAAACGTATACCGGGAACAGGCAGGCTGAGAAGACCAGCAGCAGGTCCTCTCTAGAAATTCCACGGCGTTTAAAGATATCCAAGCCCTTTCAACCTTTCTTCGATTGTTTTCTGGTCTTCCGGGTCAATCCTGGGCGGCCTCTGGCTTGGTTCGCCGCCGTGATCTAGGATCCTGTCGATCGCCAAAGGGGGGATGTCTCGGAAAGATGGGTGAGGGAAGTTAGACAAACCGGTGTTAGCAAAAAGCACTCCGGGAACGGCCTGTGGGTCGATGCAATGATCCGAGTGCCAATGGTCTGTGTTTGAGACCAGACAGGAAGCCTCCCATTTACCCAATCCAGTTTCTGCGGAGGCGCGGTAACCAGGAGCATATCCCACCACCAGGTCCGGAGCGTGAGGCAGCCAGGGTCCGTTGAAAGCCTCTTCGCGCAGATATACGCGTTGTACTACTGCATTTCCATCCGGACCTTTCCAGGCTGTCAAATCTTGGCGCAATTGGTCCCGTAGAAATTCTACTTCCTCTGGCATGACGCAACCCTGGCCTTCGCGCTCCTTTAAGTTGAGGTACAGGCTGTTCAGGCCAATGGCATAGGCTTTGCTCCTGGACCAATCTGCATTGCTCAAGACAGGCTCCTGGTTTTCATCTTTGAGCGATAGATAATGATTTTCGACCAGCCAACGGTTAAGATGAACCTTGAAATCAAATCTGGTGAAGCCATGGTCTGATAAGACCAGCAAGCGTGTTTTTCCCTCATTCCTGGCATTTATGGATGCTTCGACCTTTCCTACCAGGGCATCCAGATGCAAGTACCAGGATTCAACGATATCTGGTCGGCTATGCAGATACATGTGCTGTATTCGATCCAGGGTATCAAAGACGATTGCTAATACCCCCTCCTGGAATTGATCAAGCTGGTGGAAAAAGATGCGTTCGCGGGTGTCATCAATCGATTGGCACAATACTGTAAACTGCTCGTCGGAGATCCAACCCTCTTCTAAGCCAGTGGTATCTTGCGGCCAACCGAGAGTCAGAAATGGTCCATAGCCATTCCAGGTATCTCTAACGAAACCAGGCGGCGTGGCATAACGCCAGGGTGAATGGAGAGGATGGATTTGTAACGGTAGAAGATACAATCTGGGTTCCGCATCCACTCGGGTAAGCATGGCGCGCGTAATAGCCTGGATAGATGCCAGCAGACCTGCCTTAAAGGAAACTTCAAAGATCGGGCTCCATTGCCCTGTGTCGAGCTGCATGGAGGCCTTATCGAAGGTCAGTCTCGCTCGGTTTTCGTCGATTATGTCGAGCTGAAATTGGAGGGTGGTTTCTTTCGATCCTCGCCGAGTCTTTTGTGATGGGCCTTTTAATAGACCGCGGTAGCGATCCTCGCCGAGTTTTTGGAGCGGTTCGATCGGAGTTTTGAACTTTGCCTTAGCCAGCTCACCATCTAGAGAAAAGACCACCCCTACTCCCAAACGACCCTGGATGTCAGGGGTGCCCAGCCCCGGAATAGTCTGAACGGGTAGCTCTAGACGAGCTGGAAAAGTGGCGGGCCACCACAAGGTGGTCGCCGGGTATCCTTGCAGGGTTGCCTGTTCAAAGATGGTTCGAGTTGTATGCGCCGGGATAAATTGTGTGCCGAACAGATCGGTTTTGGTTGGTAGCAGAGAGGGGATCAGAGAATAAGTGGCCGGGTCGCGCAGCACAAAATCAAATATGCCATGAACCCCAGGATCGGCCCCTGTGGCGATGCTGGTCCAAGAGACTTCGCTTTGCGGCGGGTTGGAAACAGCCAGACGGGCATAATTGCCATTCGCCACGTACTTTCCCAAGTGGGGCATCCGATCCTGTTCATATAACCTTTCAAATATACCCGGATCGAATGCGTCTAATCCAAGAACAATGGTTTGCATGCTGGCAATATTGGGTTGTTTAGATGTAGATGTGGGTGGTGTAAGCCCTATTCAGCTTCATCGTTGCTATTCCCGCCTTGGCCCTCCAATCGGTCAGATCTCCTGCGCATTAAACGAGCCCAGAACATTCGTATCTTGCTTGAAAATAATAAAATAAGCCCTGAAGTCATTGCAAACACGATGGCCAGGATCTGGAAGAGCATTCCCCCAGTATTAGGATCAATATACATAGCATCTCCTGCTCAAAGATAATTGGAACAATTAGCGAATTTTGGTTTTGTCTTATGGCTGTCTGAAGAATTCCTGGAATTATCCCTTCTTAGTCGCTCGGTCAAAGGAATTGCCAAGATCTGCAACCCTTTAAGGGTAACACAAAGTTATTAAGAAATTGTTTAGAAGTGATAGAGAAAATAAATTGTTTTGGAGAGACTCCCGATAACCCCTGGGCTTGGAAGCTACTGGACATTTTTCTTGAGCAAACCGGGGATGAATATTGGCAGATAGAACCTGACCTTTCCATCCATACCGTATGCTTCCCTATGCTGGCATGCTGCGCCCTGATATTAAAGGAAGAGTCTTACCCGGTCGTGGGTACCTCCAAAAGGGGGATTTTTACCGCAAAACTCGATCCTTTGCCTACCTGGCTCTCTACCATCACCTCGCCCCCGTGTGCCTGAGCAATCCACTGCACGATGGAGAGTCCTAACCCAATTCCGCTGGAGGCCTCTCCTTCCTGGGCCCCCCCCTGGGCATGCTCGTGATTGCGGGAGCGGGCTTTATCCACCTGGTAAAAGCGATCAAACAGGTGCGGTTGGTGTTCGGCAGGAATTCCGGGACCGTTATCTGCCACGCGCACCCATCCCATGGCTTTATCCTCGCTTTGATCCCAGCCCGTCTCCACCCGTACGCGCCGTTCCGCTCCCTGAGTGTATTTGATGGCGTTCTCGACTAGATTCGTGATCATCTGGCTCAGGTATTGTCTGTCGCCATTGATCTTGAGTTCGGGCAGGTCCCCAACAGAAAGTTCCACCTCATTTCGGGCGGCAATTGGTGCCACACGTTCGATTACTTCCAGGGCTATGTCGCTCAAATCCATTTCTTCCAGATCCAGGACCGTTTGCCCGGCGTCCATGCGCGACAGCGTCAGCAGGTTATTGACCAAGCGGGTCATAAATTCGTTTTCGGATTGGATGATGCTCAGAGCGCGTTTGTATTCTTCTGGAGACCGCCGGTTGGTCAGCGCCCGGTTGGCTTCCAGGTTTACGATGGTCAACGGCGTTCTTAGCTCATGGCTGGCGTCAGCTGTGAACTGGCGCTGGCGTTCGAAAGCCGCCTGTAAGCGCGCCAGCATCTGGTCAAAAGTATCCGCCAGCTGTCCCAGCTCATCCTCCTTCCCCAGGTTCAGTCTGCGGCTCAAGTCGGTTTCACTGATCTGCCGGGCGGCCTGGGTGATGGTCTTCACCGGTCGCATTGCCCGATCTGCCAGCCAGTACCCCCCTGCCAGGGCAATGACCAGTACGACCAGTGCTCCGAACAGCAGCGTCAAAATTAGACGGTGAAGCTGGCCCTCTGGGTCGACCGGGCTGCCCAGGATCAGGAAACCGATGACGTTATGACTGATCGAGATTGGCGCCACAACGAAGATGTATTCTTGAGTTGCGCTCTGTTTTGTGGCCGTGGCAGAAACCAGTGAATACGTAAAAGGCCCTTGCCCTGCTCCCCCGCTGATCCCGGTTTCCGCCAGCCGGTTGACGTCGTTGTTGGTTACTGGCCCGTACTTCTGAACTACTTGACCCTTGGTATCGACCACTGCCAGAACCTCTTCCTGTTGGAGAAGGGGACCGGTTTCTGGAGAAATATTCGGTATGGTGATCTGGTTTTCAAACGGCTCTAGGTGGGAAAACCCATTCAACGACTGAATTTGATTGATTTTGTTTTCCAGCCGGTCCAGGGTTTGTTGCCTTAGATCGCGCCCTTGTATTGTGTAGACGAATACGCTAAAAACCAGCAGCACCAGCCCCAGGATTACCACAAACCAAAGGGTTAGCCGGAGACGGATGCTGGTCAGGAGGGTTCGCAGGTGTTCTGGAATGATTGTGCTAAATTTTCTCATCGTTTTTCCGAGGGTTTGCTCAGGCGATAGCCAGCCCCTCGTATGGTTTCGAATAGTTTGACTTCATAGGGGTCATCGATTTTTCGTCGTAGCCGGCGGACATATACATCGACTACGTTGGATGTCGCCTGGAAATCATAACTCCAGATATGGCTTTCTGCCATCTCACGGGTGATCACCCGGTTGGGATTGCGCATAAAGTATTCTAATAATGCAAATTCCTTAGCAGTCAATTGGATGGCTTTCCCATTCCTTTCCACGAAGTGTGTGGCAGGGTCTAGTGTGAGATCTCCCGTTATCAGCAGTCCAGTCTTATCCGAAGATTCGCGCCGCAACAACGCCCGCAGGCGTGCCCGCAGTTCCTCCAGGGCGAAGGGTTTGACCAGGTAGTCGTCCGCGCCGCTGTCAAGCCCCAGCACGCGGTCATCCACGGTGTCGCGGGCGGTCAGCATCAGGATTGGGATGTTGATGTGCTTGTTCCTTAAGTCACTGCACACTTCCAGCCCATCTTTTTGAGGCAGCATGATATCCAGGATAATAGCATCGTAGGGATATATCTCGGCCAGCTCTTCTCCTTCCAAGCCATCATAGGCCGAGTCCACCGCGTAGCCTTCGTCAATCAGGCTCATCTTCAAAGAGTGGTTTAAACGGCGGTTATCTTCAACCAGCAAAATACGCATGCTTTCATCCTCTCATTTTATATACAATCATGAGCGTTCGGAAACTTGAGTCGGCCAATTTTCGGCCATGTCATTCTG
>Ga0315551_10000709_pt1 | contig 26531 bp, 27 predicted proteins | sample SalMarSW160290MG_FD_203678 | JGI IMG/M metagenome (GOLD analysis project Ga0315551, IMG submission 203678) | Salt marsh sediment microbial communities from the Plum Island Ecosystem LTER, Massachusetts, United States - Salt Marsh Sediment SW1602-90 ...
CTGGTCGTCATTTGTTTTAGAGGACCCGGCCGTTGTCCCGCAGGCGCCTCTCGAGGTACTCCCGGTCCAGCCCGAGGGTGTCTACCAGCTCGATCACCTGCTGCCGGGACACCAGGTTCTGCTCGGTGTAGAGAAAGCTCAATGCCTTTTCCGCGATGCAGGCAACTTTCAGAGCGTTCATCATGACCGGCTTCGGTTCCTCCACGTCGAGGTAGCGTTCCCGCATGTGCCGATGGAGTTCGGACGGCTCCGTATCACCCCGGATCAGCGCCAGCTCGGTGCGCAGGGGCTCGAGATCTCCGGCGGCGGCTTTCTCTCCCAGGGGTTTGAGGATCAGGTAGGTATACTCCTTGGCCGGCAGGTAGTGATGCACATCGCAGCGGGTACAGTAGTTGGGCTCCCGGGGATCGTTTTTTTTCTGATCTCCGCCCACGATGATCAGGGGATCGAAGTACAGCGCCGGGCACTCCTGCCCGTCCACCAGGTAGTAGCGGTAGGTGTTGAGGGAGTCCTCCAGACACTCGGCATGCTCGCAGTAGGCGGTGAGGGGGAAGATATCTGTGGCCGTTTCCAAGAGCAGACGGGCGGTGGCATTGAAGATCTCCCTGCGGAAGTTGAGGATCAGGGAGGGAAAGATGAACACCGTACCCCGCAGGCGCGAGTCGTTTTCAACAACGTAGGCCAAACGCTCCTCGTAGAAGGCGGCTTCGTCTATGATCCAGGTGCCTACCTCCGGATGCCGGGTGATGACCGCTTCCAGCTCGAAGGAATCCCGGATGTCCGCGGTGTATTCCCCGCAGCGTTCGTACCCGTTGCGGTAGGGCAGCGCGTCGGCCGGATAGCCGGGAAAACGTTCCTTGTCCAGCATCGAACGTATGAAAAACACCCTGCGGCGGTCCGCTCCGGCGGCGGTGGTCATCTGCTGGACCGATCCGGTCTTTTTCTGAGCGACCTGGGAGTCCCGCCACACCCGGGCGCTGTACTCGGTTTTTCCCGAGCCCATGGGGCCGATCACCAGGATCCGGCGGCCGGAACGTTTGAAGTCGAAATGGTTGAAGGCGCTGTGGAAGCGAAGATCCGGGAAGCCGAGGCTCTTCAGCAGCTGGGTTTCCTGCTCCATGGCTACAAGGTACCCTAGGACGGCGAGTGCGACAAGTCGGCGAATTGCTGACAGCAGCTGAAACGGAGCGGCAAAAATAACCTTGTATTTCTTCTCATATTATTGTAAAAATATACAGTTTGATATTATAAACATGCAGGACAACGATTATGGAGCGGTCCGTACGCCTCGCCCGATTGCGGCACATCATTGAAACCAGGCAGATCAAAAGCCAGGAGGTGCTGCTCAGCTTCCTCTCGGAGGAGGGCTTCAAAGTCACCCAGGCGACTCTGTCCCGGGATCTCAAATACCTGAAGGTCGGCAAGATTCCGGACGGCAAGGGTGGTTATATCTATACCTTCTCCGATTCGGCCAGCAAGGTGGGATCGGACAAGAGTCTTGTGGAGGATTTCCGCAGAGGTTTCATCTCCATCGAGTTCTCGGGCAGCCAGGGGGTGGTGAAGACCCTTCCTGGGCACGCCTCTACCGTGGCCTTTGCCATCGACAACCTGAACATCCGGGAAGTTCTGGGAACCATCGCCGGGGACGATACCATTCTGCTCATTCCCAGGGACGGCGTGTCCCGCAGCCGGCTGTTCAAAGCTCTGCAGGAGCGCATTCCCGGTCTGGAAGAGGAAATGGGATGAAAGCGGCCATTCTGGGGACCACCGGCTACACCGGAATGCTTCTGGCCCGGCTGCTGGCCGAGCATCCCGAGGTCGATCAGCTCCTCCCCGTATCCTCTTCGAAAGCGGGCCGGAAGCTCTCCGAGGTGGATCCGGGATTTCAAGATCCGCAACAAAAGATTCCCGACGGCGGAACCTTGCTTGAGCTGGAAGCGGCACGGGAACGGGACCCGGAGGTGGTGTTTTCCGCGCTGCCCCACCTGGAATCGGCCCGTCTCTGCGCCCCCTTTCTCGACAAATCCGTAATCATCGACCTGTCCGCCGATTTTCGCCTGAAAGATCCGCAAATCTTTCAGGCGGCCTACGGTTCGCCGCCGCCGAGGGCGGATCTGCTGGAGCAGGCGGTGTACGGATTGCCGGAGTGGCACGGACCGGCGATCCGCCGCGCCGATCTGATCGCCAACCCCGGCTGCTATCCCACCTCGGTACTGCTGCCCCTGCTGCCGATCGCCCGGGAGGGCCTGATCGGCGGGGAGATCCAGGTTTGCTCGATCTCCGGGATCTCCGGGGCGGGACGAAAACTCAAAACCGAGTACTTGTTCTGCGAACGCAGCGAAAACGCCTGCGCCTACGCCCCGGGAAAGCGCCACCGCCATGTTTCGGAGATGGAGGAGCAGCTCAGAGCCGAGGTGCCGGAAGCCTCGATTCTGTTCGTACCCCACCTGGCGCCCCTGCGGAAGGGGATGAGCTCCACGATAATGGTTCCGCTGTCCCGCCGCGCGACCGAGGCGGAAATTGCAGCCGTTTTTCAGGCCGCCTACAGCCAGGCACCCTGCATCAGATTGAGGGGCGGAACCATGCCCCAGACCGCCGAAGTGCGCGGGTCGAACCGCTGCGACATCGGCTGGCAGATCGAGGGTCGGACCCTGATGCTTTTTTCGGCTCTCGATAATCTGATGAAAGGGGCATCCGGCCAGGCGATCCAGAACATGAATATCCGGCTGGGGTTCCCCGAGACCAGCGGCCTGTCTCTGTCCGGGGAGATCTGAAGAGCGCAAGACACCCGTGAGCACTCCGAAACCGACAAAGCCGGTGATCACCATAAAGATCGGCGGCAAGAGCGCCGAAGACAACGAACAGCTGCGTCCCTTCGCCGCGGATCTCGAAGACCTGATGGCGGATCACCACCCGCTGATCGTGCACGGCGGGGGTGCGGAGGTCAGCCGCATCAGCAAACGGCTCGGCTTCGAACCCCGTTTCCACGAAGGCATCCGCATCACCTTGAGTGAAGAGATGGACGTGGTGGAGATGATTCTGGCGGGAAAGGTGAACAAGCGCCTGGTTCGATTCTTCCAATCCCGGGGACTGCCCGCGGTCGGGCTGTGCGGCGCCGACGGAGCGACCTTCAGCGGCCGCGTCCTCGGCAAGATCGACGGCAGGGAGACCCGTACGGGAAACGTTGCCGAGGTAGACCCCCGCCTGCTGACGGCGCTGTTTGCAGCCGGTTTTCTCCCGGTTCTGTCCTCGACTTCGATGGATAACAAAGGCGTCGGTGTCAACATCAACGCCGACAGTGTCGCCTTTGAGGTTGCCGGCGCCCTCCACAGCCGAAGCCTGGTCTTCATCTCCGACATCCCCGGAGTGTTGAAGGAAGACCAGGTGCTGAAGAGCCTGAACCGGGATGAGGTACGCAGGGAGATAGCCTCCGGCGTCATCAGCGGCGGCATGATTCCCAAGGCCACCTCGGCCGTGGAAGCCCTCAAGCACGGTGTCGGCCAGGTGATCATCGGCCAGTACTGCGGCCGGGGATCTCTGCGGGCTCTGCTGGAGGGCGGAATGGGTACCTGTTTTCATCTTTAGAAGAGCGAAGGAGCAATCGTATGAGCAATAAAACGGCTTTGATCAAGGATCACCCGCTTCCCAACTGCTTTTCCCCGGAGCTGCTGATGATAAGCAGGGGAGACGGGGTCTGGCTGGAGGATGCCTCCGGCCGACGCTACCTGGACTTCACCGGTGGAATCGCGGTCAACGCCCTGGGGTACGGCAGGGAAGATATGGCCGATATCGCCTACCGGCAGATGAAGAAGCTCGTTCATATCTCCAACCTCTACATCACCGAACCGGCCCTGGAACTGGCCACCAAGATGATAGCACGGGGAGTGCGGGAGGTCCGGGGCGCGGGTGAGGCGGGCGGGGCGTCCGAAGGCAGCGAATTCCAGGCCGTGCAGTTTCTCAACAGCGGCTCGGAAGCCAACGAAACGGCTCTGAAATACGCCCGTCTGTACGCTCTGCGCACAAAGGGGGAGGGTCATCACAAGCTGCTCAGCTTCACCGGCAGCTTTCACGGCCGCACCATGGGTGCCCTGTCCGTGACCCCCAATGTGAAGTACCAGACCCCCTTTCTGCCCCTGGTCCCCGGAGTCGAGGTGGGGGAGTACAATGACGTGGCCGCTCTGGAGAGACAGCTGGACGACGGCTTCGCCGGGGTCATCGTGGAGGTGATCCAGGGTGAGGGAGGCCTGGCCGGGATGACCCGGCAGTTCGCCGCCGCCCTCAACCGGCTCTGCCGCCAGCATGATGTGATCCTGATTGCCGATGAGGTGCAGACGGGCTTGAGCCGAACCGGCAGCTTCTACGCCTCTACCGGCGTCGGCCTGGAGCCGGACATGATCACCCTGGCCAAACCCCTGGCCGCCGGTCTTCCACTGGCTGCGACACTGATTCCGAAGAAGATCAATTCCCTGATCCACGTGGGCGACCACGGGACCACCTTCGGCGGAGGGCCGGTCACAACGGCGGTGGCCTCCAAGGTCTGGGACATCCTCTCCAACCCGCAGTTCATTGCCCAGATCCGGGACAGGGGGGAGTATCTGGCGAAAAAGCTGGGGGCCCTGACTGAGAGGTATTCCTTTCTGGGCGGTGTGCGCGGCCGCGGCCTGCTTCTGGGCCTCGAGGTGCTGCAGGAGCGGCTTTCCCAGAACCCCGATGCTGCCGAGGTCATGCCTGGGCTGCTCACCGCCTTCCGGGAGGAGGGCATGCTGATCCTCCGATCAGGGACGAACGTTCTGCGCATCGCCCCGCCGCTGATCATCGGCAGCGAAGAGATCGATACGGGGCTCGCCATCATGACCCGGTTATTCGACAAGATCGAGTCCGGGGCGCTCAAGCTCAGTTCATAGATTTCGAGGAGGTAAGATCATGGCTGACATAAAGAAAATCGTACTGGCCTACTCGGGAGGTCTGGATACTTCGATCATCATTCCCTGGCTGCGGGAGCATTACCCCGGCGCGGAGGTCATCGCCATGTGCGCCAACGTCGGTCAGGAGGATGACCTGCCCGGTCTGGAGAAGAAGGCAAAGGCTTCGGGCGCCTCGAAGCTGTACCTGCTCGATGTCCGGGAAGAATTCGTCAAGGATTATCTGTTCCGAGTCTTGAGGGCCGGAGCGATCTATGAGGAGAAGTACCTGCTGGGCACATCCATTGCCCGCCCGCTTCAGGCCAAGCATCAGGTCGAAGTGGCTCTGAAAGAGGGAGCCGAGGCGGTGGCCCACGGCTGTACCGGCAAAGGCAACGACCAGGTCCGCTTCGAGCTGACCTACAAAGCCCTGGCACCGCACCTCAAGGTGATCGCTCCCTGGCGCATCTGGGATATCCGCTCCCGGGAGGAGGCCATCGACTACGCGAACACCCACAACATCGATCTGGGTAAGATCACCAAGGAGAAGATCTACTCCCGGGACGAGAACCTCTGGCACCTCAGCCACGAGGGGGGGGATCTGGAGGATCCCTGGAACCGGCCCAAGGAGGACATGTTCCAGCGCACCAAGAGTCCGCAGGAGGCCCCGGACCGTGAAACCGAGATCACCGTCGAGTTCGAGAAGGGTTTCCCAGTCGGGGTGAACTGCAAGCGCATGGCGCCCCTGGCCTTGGTGGAGGAGCTGAACCGGCTGGGAGCGGAAAACGGCATCGGCCGGGTGGACATGGTGGAGACACGACAGGTAGGGATGAAGAGCCGCGGCGTGTACGAGACACCCGGCGGTACGATCCTGCATGCCGGCATCCGGGAGCTGGAGCAGATCACCCTGGATGCGGACGCCCTTCACTTCAAGCGCATGCTGGCCATGCGCTACTCCGAGCTGATCTACTCGGGCAAGTGGTACACGCCCCTGCGGGACAGCCTGGAGGCGTTCATGGAGAAAATCTCCGAATACACCAGCGGCACGGTACGCCTGGTTCTGTACAAGGGGAATGTGATCGTGGCCGGCCGCAAGTCACCGTACTCCCTCTATCTGCAGGATCTGGCCTCTTTCGGCGCCAGTTCCTACGATCACGGGGATGCCGCCGGTTTTATCAACCTCTTCGGTCTGGCCACCGGCGTAGCGGCCATCGTGCACCGGGGCATCGACAAAGATACCGGGCAAACCCCGCAGATCAAGGGCATGGCCGGCTTCCACGAGAAGTAAGGATGCCCTCGCAGAGGGCTTCCATGAAAAATAAACGGAGGTCGCTGATTCTCGGGGTAAGGCAGCCAGAAAGGATGCCCTCGCAGAGGGCTTCCATGAGAAGTAGACGCTACCTGTCTTTCAGCTGATAGGCGCTGCGGATCGCCTGAAACAGACCTTCGAGTATTGGGCTTCCCGGTCCGCTGATCTTGGCATCGGCCAGGACATCCCCACGCTCGCGGGCGAAGACCGTGTACAGCTGCTTCAGTGCATCGCTCTTGGCCTCAGCGGCATAGCAGATCCGGACCAGCCGTCGCATCTCCTCCAGGTTCATTACCTTCCGGGTACCCCCGAGGGTCAGGAAGAAGGCCTTGCCGTTGTCCGATTCGTCGATTGTGACTGCAGCGGCGGCCGCAGGGGTTTTCCGAGGTGCCGACTTGCCTTTGCCGCTTGTCAGCTTCTTCTGCTCCAGCTCCACGATCTCCCGGTTTAGCTTGTCCACCTGGACGTTGCGGATCAGGATTTGAGCCTGTTGAATCAGGAAGATCAATCCCTCCTCGTCGACCTGTTTGATCGCCTCCGTCAGTTCTTTCTCGAGCCTGGTTCTCTGGGTATCTGTTTTCTTTTTCGCCACCTTCTAACCTCTCTGCCCGATTGATTATGCCCGCCACCACACAGTATAGACCATCGGGGAATTTCTGCAAAACAGGAAAATTGACTTTGTCCGTGCTCTTGAGTACCATAATTGTAATGGACGAATACGACGAGGGGGATGAGCAGCGGGACAGAAGGTACCACAAAAAGCGCAAGTCCTCCGAAGCCTCCCTGACCTCCGGAATCATCTTCACCGCCGCCTTCGGCATCGCCTGGCTTGCGATGGTAAATGCCGGAAGACCGGGATGGTTCTTCGTCTTTCCCATGCTGTTTGCCGGGGTCCTGCCCATGGTCGAGGGAATCCGCCGGCTGGCATCGGCACGCTCTTCTAAACCGATGGCGGCGCAACCGAAAAAGCCCAGCGTGGCCTCCGTTGAAAAACAGATCCTTCTGGCCGCCAAGGAGGAAAACGGAGTTGTCACTCCGGCCTTGATCGCCCTGAAAACCGAGCTCTCGATCCAGGAGGCGGAGAAGAAACTCGATGAGATGGCGCAGAACGGCTACACCATGATGCAGATCCGGGAAAACGGCCGCATCGAGTACGAATTCCCCGAGTTCATGCCCCGGTTGGGGGATGGAGCCGGGGAGACGGTCTAGAGGTCGGGGAATCCGGATATCTACCGCCGGAGGCCGATTGTTGATACGAAAGAACCGGTGTTGGTTCAACGAATTGGACGAATCGGGAGTCTTGTTGACACGGATTTTGGCCCGTGGTAGACTCCACAACCTGCAGTTTTGTGCAGCGGGCTGTAGCGCAGTTGGTTAGCGTACGCGTCTGGGGGGCGCGGGGTCGGCGGTTCAAATCCGCCCAGCCCGATTGTTAAAACCTTGTCGGCTGAGGTGAGGGGAAACTACGTTTCCTGCCGGCAAGGTTTTTTTGTCGCTCAACACAACGATGGGATCAGTATTTGTAATATCTCGTCTTTCCCGATAACCAAAAAGTGTGCGGTCACAACCGGCTGAATCCGATTGACAATGCGCGGATTAAGGAATATTATTTAGCATATTAATAGTATTTATCTTTTTTATATGATTTTGGGGGAATCGAAGTGGCTACGAAACCAATTAGTATTACAATTGATGAAGAATTGGCTGAAAAGCTGGCCAAGATTGCTGAGGATACACACCGAAAGAAAAGTTACTTTGTGAACAAGGCGTTGCAGGAGTATTTCGAGGAAATTGAGGACTTAGAGTTGGCGCTGGAACGCAGAGGTGGAAAATCTACGCCTATTGCCAAGGCTAAGGAGGAACTCGGTCTTTAGTCACATGTATGCGGTGGAAATCGAAAATCGATGCCTCAGGGAACTGAAAAAACTCGACCGGGCAGTCGTACGCCGAGCTTTCAAACTGATCGAGGGTGTAATTGTTAAAGATCCATATTCCGGGAAAAAACTGAAGGGCAGGTACAGCGGTTTGTTCAGCTATAGGTTCTCCGACTACAGAATCATTTATGAAATAAGAGAACAGCAACTGCTTATTATCATACTCCGGATTCGACACAGAAAGAATGTCTATGATGGGCTGTAACCCTTTGGAATGGTATTGGAATAATGCCTGTTAACCGAACGGGCTGAAGGATGGAAACCTGTTCATATTTCGATGTACCGCTCTATGCTCACTGGCGGTTGAAAAGGGTCCGGCCCCCGTCGGCCGCCAGCTGCTGACCGCAGATGTAGTCCCCCCAGCTGCTGAGGAGGAAGGCCACCAGTCCTGCGATGTCCTCCGGCTTTCCCAGGCGGCCCACCGGTATCTCGGCCAGCAGCTTCCGTTTCTTGTCTTCATCTGCATACCGCGCCATCAACAGCTCGGTCGCGATCGCCGACGGATGGATGATGTTGGAGGTGATCCCCCTGCGGGCGTATGTGCGGCAGATGTAGGCCATCAGGCCGCTCATTCCCGCCTTTGCCGCCACGTAATCGATGGCCCCGCTTCCACCATCGTATACCGCCGTGGAACCGACCAGGATGATGCGCCCGAAACGGGCCTTGATCATGTAGGGCAGCACAGCTTGGATACCGTAGAATGAGCTGCTCAGGTTGAGTTCGATGTTTTCAGCCCAACTTTCCGGGCTGATCTGTTCAACGGGCATGGCCTGATTTTTCCCCACGTTGCAGACAAGAGCGTCGATCTTCCCGTGCTTTTCTGCGATCATCCCGGCCAATTCCGCAGTGCCTGCCGCATCAACGGCATCCAATGCCGCGTGTTCCGCTCGTCCACCCTCGTGCGTGATCTCATCGAGGAGCGCCGCCATCCGGGCCTCGTTTTCCCGGTTCCCCGTGTGGGTGAATATTACCACAGCTTCCGCACGACACAGCAGCTTGACGATACCCTCTCCTATACCCCGGCTTCCTCCCAGAACCAGGACGATTTTTCCGGTCAAATCGATCTGAAGCATCAGCTGCCTCCTCTCCCATCCTGCGGACGCGCAGTCAATCCATATCCTTTGCCATGCCGCCGCCTCCTCTTGGACCCAAGACTTGACCCAGCAACGGCGTCCTTCAATCTATCAATTTGCACTGTTTTGGTATACGTGCGCTGTTTGCTTGCGGCTCCGGTCGGCATATCCCGGCGTATCAATGAAATCTTCCGTGCTTGCAAGCTCGCAAGGGCGAATGCGTCAGATCGCTGCGGGAAAACCGTTCCGGCGCGTGCCTCCGGTCCGAGAGAATCGGAATGGAAACGGCGAGGCAAAGGAGTTACAATAGCTGAACAACCGCAGGCAGGTACAGGAGGATATCCGGTGGATGCTAGATGGAAGAAACTGGCGCAACTACTTGTACAGCACTCCGCGGGGATCAGCGGGGGCGAGAAGGTGATGATCGCGATGGTTGAGGTGGAATCATACCCGCTGGTTCATGCGCTGTGCGAGGCCTGCATAAAGGCGGGCGCCTACCCCCAGGTCCAGTTTCTCTCCGAAGAGCTGAACCGTCTGGTGCTGAAGTACGGCAGTGAGCAGCAGATAGGGTGGGTGCCGGAAATCGAGGCTTACGGGATGGATTGGGCGGATGTCTACTTCGGTCTGCGGGGCGCCCACAACCTGGACGTGTTCTGGGACATCCCGGCCGGGCCTCTTAGCCTGCTGCGGAAGGCGATGGGGACGGTTTCCACGATGCGCTGGCAGAAAACCCGCTGGTGTCTGCTGCGGGTCCCCAACCAGGCGTTGGCGCAGCAGGCGGGTGTGGACGAGGAGACGATTACCGATATGTTCTTCCGCGCCTGCTTCCTGGACTGGCCTGCCCTGCGTGAGCAGTGGAATCGAACGGCGCGTATCCTCTCTAAGGGAAAATCCGTGCGCCTCGTGGGCCGGGGCACGGATCTGCGCTTTTCGGTAGAAGGGCGAAGATGGGAGGTGGCCGACGGAAGGATCAACATGCCCGACGGGGAGATCATCACCTCGCCGGTGGAGACGAGCGTGGACGGGGAGATCTGCTTCGAGTTTCCCGGCGTGCTGGGAGGGCGCCTGGTTCAGGATATCCGCCTGGGCTGGGAGAGGGGCAGGCTGGTCGAAGCAACCTCAGCGAACAACCGGGAGTTCCTCCAGGCGGTGGTGAACACGGACCCCGGCGCGAGCTCGATCGGTGAGTTCGCCTTCGGCACCAATCCTGAGGTGACCCATTTCTGTAAAGATATCCTGATCGATGAAAAGATAGGGGGTACGGTCCATATTGCGCTGGGGCGGTCGTATCCCGACACGGGAGGCACGAACAGTTCCGCCATCCATTGGGACATTGTGAAGGACACGCGGCGGGAGGGCCAGGTGTTTCTTGACGGCGAGTTGATCTTCGAGAAAGGGAAATTTCTCGTTTGAGGAGGAAAGATGATCAGGGAACCGATTCGCGATCGGGTGCCCCGATGAAAGACAAATACCTGCTTGGTGTGGATATCGGTACCTACTCTTCGAAGGGAGTGCTCGTACGGTCGAACGGACAGGTCGTCGCGGACCATACCGTACAGCACGGGATCGACATGCCGCAATCCGGGCATTTCGAGCACGACGCAGATCGCGTTTGGTGGAAGGATTTCACCGAGATCGTGCGAGCCCTGTTCGACACCTCCGGGATAAAACCCGAACAGGTCGCGGGAATCGGCACCAGCGGGATCGGCCCCTGCGTTCTTCCCATCGACGGTCACGGCCGGCCTCTGCGGCCGGCGATCCTCTACGGTATCGACACGCGAGCCGCTGAAGAGATCGAGTCGCTGGAACAGACCCTGGGGAGGGAGGAGATCTTCCGCATCAGCGCGGCGCATCTGAGCTCCCAGGCATCCGGTCCGAAAATCCTCTGGATCCGCAACAACGAACCCTCCGTCTACGAAGCAACCCGATGGTTCCTGACCAGCCAGGCCTATCTGGCCTACAGGCTCACCGGCCTGGCCAGCATCGACATCTACACAGCCGGCGGATATTCGCCGCTTTTCGATGTCCACCATCTCCGCTGGCATGAAGAGGCCGCCCGGCATATCACACCCACGGAGCGTCTGCCAAAACCGTACTGGAGCTGTGACATCGTGGGTACGGTAACCGCCGATGCGGCAGCGCAGACCGGGCTGGCGGAAGGAACGCCGGTGGTCGCCGGCACGACGGACGCCGCGGCGGAAGCAATAAGCGCCGGCGTGTCCGAAGCGGGTGACATGATGCTCATGTTCGGAAGCAGCCTGTTCTTCATTCTGAAGACGGAGCAGCTGCGGGAGACCGAGCACTTCTGGAGCTCCAACTTCCTCGAGAAGGGAACGTGGGCCCTACTGGGGGGTATGTCCACCTCGGGAAGCCTGACCACGTGGTTCCGGGAACAGTTTGCCCAGGCGGAGGTTGCGCGGGAGAACGCCGGTGGAGACAGCGCCTACGCGCTGCTCGCTCGGGAGGCGGCTCGATCGCCCCTGGGAGCAAAGGGCCTGATAGCCCTGCCGTATTTCGAGGGTGAGCGGACTCCACTGCACGACCACAAAGCCAGGGGCATGTTTTTCGGATTGAGCCTGAAGCATACCCGCGGAGATCTGTACCGGGCCATCATGGAAGGGGTCGGCTTCGCCGTGCGGCACAACCTGGAGGTGATGCGGGAGGAGGGAGCCGAAGCGCTGCACGTACGGGCGGTCGGAGGAGGCGTTCAAAACACTCTGTGGTTACAGTGTGTCTCGGACATCGCGAATATCGAGTTCACCATACCGGAGCGACAGTACGGCGCCAGCTACGGGGACGCTTTCATGGCCGCCGTGGGGGTCGGTCTGTTCACCGATCTGGCAGAGGTGACCCGATGGGTGCAGAGCACCCGCCTGATCAAACCCGATCCGGAAGCTCATCGCAGATACGGCCCTCTGTACAGAATTTTTAGATCCCTCTACGAGACGAACAAATCGCTGATGCACGAGCTGTCCGATACCACGGCAGGCTGACAGGGATCCGCTGCTGTTCCTTGACCCGTCCTGCCGGCACGACTATAATGAGCGCGAAATCCCGAACAGAAGGAGTACTGATTCACAGATGAGCTGGGTCAAAGAAATATTTGGGGTGGAAAAACCCATAATCGCAATGTGCCATTTGAGGGCGATGCCGGGGGATCCGGGCTACGAAGCGGATAAAGGCATGCCCTGGGTCATCGATATGGCGGCCGCCGATCTCCAGGCGCTCCAGCGCGGCGGAGTGGACGCGGTCATGTTTTCGAATGAGTTCAGCCTGCCGTATCTGACCAAGGTGGAGCCGATCGTGACGGTATGCATGGCCCGGGTGATCGGGGAGTTGAGGAAGGCGATAACGGTGCCGTATGGAGTCAACGTGCTCTGGGACCCAACGGCATCGATCGAACTGGCCGTCGCTACCGGGGCGTCCTTCGTCCGGGAGATCTTCACGGGCGCCTACGCGAGCGACTTCGGTGTTTGGGACACGAACTGCGGGGCGGTGGTGCGCCGGCAACATGCTCTGGGCGGCGATTCGATCAAAAAACTCTACAACATCGTTCCCGAGGCGGCGCGCTACCTGGCCGACCGAAATATTGCAGATATCGCCCGATCCACGGTTTTCAACGGCAAGCCTGATGCTATATGTGTGTCCGGGCTGATAGCCGGAGAATCCACCTCCGCGGCCACGCTGCGGGTTGTCAAAGAGGCTGTTCCCGACACGATCGTTCTGGCCAATACCGGTGTTCGCCTGGAGAATGTCGAAGAGCAGCTGTCGATCGCCGACGGGGCGGTGGTGGGAACCACCTTCAAACGCGACAGTTATACATGGAATGAAGTCGATGAAAGCCGGGTCCGTGCTTTCATGGACAAGGTCGACTCGGTTCGAAGCTGATCTACGATGAAAAACAATACCAACCTATCCAACAGCCTGCGCCTTCAGCTCATTGAGACGATGCTGCGGATCCGGGAGTTCGAAGAGGTCACGGGGGAGATGTTTCTGCGCGGATTGACAGCCGGCTCCATGCTTCATCTCTCCGTCGGCGAAGAAGCGGCCGTTGCCGGAATCGGGCTGGCCATGCAGGATGGTGATTACTTCACCACCCATCACCGGGGTCACGGGATTTTCATCGCCCGGGGAGGAAAACTGGACCGTATGATGGCCGAGCTGTTCGGCAGGAGCGGCGGCTACTGCCGAGGAAAGGGCGGGTCGATGCACATCGCCGACATCGGCGTCGGACACATGGGGGCCAACGCGATCGTGGGCGCCAACATACCGATTGCTCTGGGCGGCGGGTTTACGAGCAAGTACCTCGATGAGGGAAAAGTGAGCGTGGCTTTTTTCGGCGACGGTGCACTGAATCAGGGCATCCTCTACGAATCGATGAACATGGCCGCCCTGTGGGATCTGCCCGTGATGTTTGCCGTCATCAACAACCAGTACGGTATGGGCACGCGGATAGACCGGGCCTCGGCCTCCCTGGAGTTCGTCAAGCGCTCCGAAAGCTTCGGGGTTCGTGGTGCCGAAGTGGACGGCATGGACGCTGAAGCAGTATGGCTGGGCGCATCGGAGCTGCTGCGCCACAGCCGGGAAGGACACGGCCCGACCTTCCTGATGGCTAATACTTACCGATACTACGGCCACGGCCGCAAGGACCCCAGCCCGTACAGGGACAAGAGCGAAGAGGAGCAGTGGCGGAGCCGGGATCCGATACAGATGCTCAAACAGCGCCTCCTGGATGAGGAGATCATCTCGGAGGAAAGCTTTCGGGAGCTATCGGATCGGGTCAACGGGGAGGTCGAGGCCGCCGTAGAGTTTGCAAAAGCTTCGCCTCTGCCCGAGGATGCGGATCTGTACAGGGACGTATTCGTCGAGACGCAGGGTGAGGAAACAGTATGAAGGAGATGAGCTACAGGGACGCCCTTCGCGAGGCTCTGTTCGAGGAGATGCAGCGGGATGAGAGGGTGTTCATCATCGGTGAGGAGGTCGGGCGCTACGGCGGCGCCTATGGGGTAACGCGCGGCTTGTTTCAGGAGTTCGGCGCTCAGCGGTTGGTGGACTCTCCGATAAGCGAGGCCGGTATCGTCGGCCTTGGAGTCGGCGCGGCCATAACCGGACTGCGACCGATCGTAGAGCTCATGTATGTGGATTTCGTGGGGCTGGCCATGGACCAGATCGCCAACCAGATGGCGAAGTTCCGATACATGACGGGAGGGCAGCTGACCATCCCGATGGTGCTCAGGACCCAGGGAGGGACCGGCCGCTCGGCCGGCGCACAGCATTCCCAGAGCCTGGAGAGCTGGCTCGTGCACGTACCGGGACTCAGGGTGGTAATGCCCGCCACCCCTCGGGACGCCAAGGGGCTGCTGAAAACCGCCGTGCGCTGCAACGATCCGGTCGTTTTCATCGAGCACAAGGCGCTGTATTCCGCAAAAGGGGAGGTCCCGGAGGAGGAATACATGATTCCGCTCGGCAAAGCCTCGGTGCTCAGACAGGGCAGGGACGCCACGATTCTTTGCTATTCCGGTATGGTCTCCCTCACCTTGAAGGCGGCCGCTGCGTTGAGCTCGGAGGGCATCGAAGCGGAGGTCGTGGACCTTCGATCCCTGAGTCCCCTCGATACGGAGACGATCCTGTCCTCGGCGCGAAAAACCGGACGGGTCGCCGTGGTGAGCGAAGCCCACAGGACTCTGGGGATGGGCGCTGAGCTGAGCGCGTTGATTACCGAGCAGTGTTTCGAACAGCTCAAGGCCCCCGTTTTGAGGATCGCCGCCTCGGACACTCCGGTGCCGGCCAGCATTCTGGAGAAGATATCGATACCGACCGAGGAGAGCGTACTTCAGGGGATTCGAGACCTCGTATCAGGAGAATGAAGCATGAAGTATGACGTAGTCCTGCCCCGGCTGACCGAAACGATGGAGGAAGGCGCCCTGCTCAGCTGGCATAAAAAAATCGGCGATTTCGTGGACAAGCGGGAGCATTTCTTCGATGTCGAGACCGACAAGACGACAATGGAAGTGGAGTCGGTGGATTCCGGTTATCTCTGTAAAATTCTGGTTCAGGAAGGCGAAACAGCAACCGTCGGCAGTGTGATCGCCGTTCTGGCCGATACTCAAGCGGAGTGCTGAGCACCCTGCCGGCCGCTCATACCGTTTTCTCAGCCGCCCTCCCAACGGGTTCCCCGCAGATCGGCCCATAGCCCGCCGTCCGCATATCTCTCCGGATGGAGGATCTTCGGTCGGGGGTCCTCGGCCACGTCGAGCTGGTGGACCATCCATTGGGGATAGGGGACTCCCGGGTCTGATACAAGATCGAGCTCTCGGATATCCTGCTCGGAAAGATCGAGATCAACGGCCGCGATGTTGTCGATCAACTGCTCGTTCGTGCGGCCGGCAATGATCACGCTGCTCACCCCGGGCCGGGCCAGCGTCCAGGCCACGGCCGTTCGAGCGCAGCTCGCCCCGTGCCGCTGTCCTACTTTTTTCAAGACCTCTACGATTTCGAATCCTCTGTTGCGGTCGAACAGGACGAACTGGCCCGCTTCGGCGAAGCGTGTCCCGGAGGACGGTGCCCGACCTTTCTCATACTTGCCGGTGAGGAAGCCGCCGGCCAGAGGGCTCCAAACCAGGATCCCGATCTTGTAGTACTCGGCGAATGGCAGCCACTCGTACTCCAGGCCTCGGTTTACCAGGCTGTAATGCAACTGAGCGGTTATGTACTTTTCCAGGTGTTGACGCTCCTGAACGGCAAGGGCCGCCGCCGCCTGCCAGGCGTAGTAGTTGCTCAAGCCCACGTAGCGCACCTTTCCCAGGCGCACCAGGTCGTCCAACGTCCTCACCGTCTCCTCCAGCGGCGTGTTGCTGTCCCATCCGTGGATCTGGTAGAGATCGATATAGTCGGTCTGCAGCCGGCGGAGACTGCTCTCCACGCCCGTCATGATATTCGCTCTGGTGGCTCCGCTGCGATTGAAGTTTTCGCTCATCGGCAGCCTCACCTTGGTAGCCAGGACGATCTCCTGCCGAACCGTTTTCAGGGCAATGCCCAGGAGGGTCTCGCTCTCCCCGAGACTGTAGACATCAGCGGTGTCGATGAAGTTGATGCCGTTTTCCAGAGCGCAGCGAACCATTGAATCGGTCTGTTTCTGGTCCAGGCCGCCCATATTCATTTTGCTTCCGAACTGCATCGAGCCCAGCGCGATTTCGCTTACGATCAATCCGCTGTTTCCAAGTTTTCTGTATTTCATGCTCCTTCTTCCTCTCATCAATGGAGGGGGCGGCCCGGGCCCGCCGCACCGGCCTGAGCTTTCACAACCGGGCGAAGCCTTGCACGATATAGACTCCGGCAGTCGCTCCGGGATCGGCCTTGCCAAGGGATTTCTCTTTGTAGTACGCAACGCGGCCGTGTTTGGCTACCATCTGTTTGGTCGCTTCGAGCCCCCCCTTGGCCGCTTCGAGCGCTTCGGACAGGGCCTCCTCGAGGTCCCGATCCGCCGCGGCCTGCAGAGAATCCGCGGCCGGCTTTATCGAATCGATTACCGTCTTGTCCCCCGGTTGTGCCTTTCCCCGGTCCATCAATCCCTCCACAAAGGCCTGAAAAAAAGCGGCCAGATCCCGCGTATCGATCTGTTCCTTTCCGATCAATGCTTTACCGCCGCGCATAAAGCCCGTGGCGATCAGAGTTCCCATGGTCGATGGCGCGGTCTTGGCGATGGTCATCCCGGTCTTTACCAGGATCTTTCCGATATCCGTTTCATCGGTCTGAGCCAGCTGGTCATCGGCACTGTCGAACCCCTTGGTCATGGTCAATCCCAGGTCACCGTCACCCATGACGCTGTCGATCTCGATCAGCTCCTCCTTCTTTTCCGCCATGAGCACCCGGATCGAATGGATGATTTTCAGTACATCCTCTCTGGTCAGCGTTTTCATCGGGCTCAAACACCGAGCTGAGGCTGGCAGTAGAATGGGGTATATGCGGGCCGGGCCAACAGTTCTTTGATCTCCCCGTCCAGGCGCAGGAGGGAGATCGAAAACCCGGCCATTTCCATGGAAGTCGCGAACTCTCCGGCAAAAACATGATAGACCGCGATCTTCCGATCTTTGAGAATTTGGTCCACCCGCCCGTGCACGACGTACAATTCCTCTTTCGGCGTGGCCCCCAATCCGTTCAGCAGCACGGCGACTTCCTCCCCGGCCCGAAAGGGAAGATCTTCGAGCAACGCTTTCATCATTTCATCGGCGACCTCTTCCGCCGGCCGCAACTTTCCCCGCCGAATACCCGGTTCTCCGTGTATCCCCATGCCGATTTCCATCTCGTCTTCTCCGATCGAAAACGAGGGTTTTCCGACCTCGGGTACGATACAGGGGGTCAGGGCGACGCCCATGGTGCGCACGTTTGCCGCCGTTTTTTCCGCTACACGCTTGACCTCCTCGATGCTTGCCATCTCGTCCGCTTTGGCACCTGCTGTCTTGTAAACGAAGAATATACCTGCAACCCCGCGCCGTTTTCCTTCCTCTCCTTTTCCCGCAGAGGCGACATCATCGGCAGCTACGAACGACTCTACCTTGATTCCTTCCATGTCTGCCATTTCCGCAGCCATATCGAAGTTCATGATATCTCCGCCGTAGTTGCCGTATATGTACAGCACTCCGCTCCCGGAATCGATCTCTTTGGTAACGTTGAGCATCTGCTCGGAGCTCGGGGATTGGAAAACCCCGCCCACCGAGCAGCCGTCGAGCATTCCGTCACCGACATACCCGAGAAACAGCGGCAGATGTCCTGAGCCGCCTCCTGTTGCCAACCCCACCTTTCCCTGTTTTTTCTTGGCCGTTACGATACAGCGAAGATCGTCCGCGGCTGTGCGCAGTCTGTCGGGATGTGCCGCCAGAATGCCCTCCAACATATCGTCAACGAAACGCTCGGGGCGATTGATGAATTTCTTCATGTAAGTGCTCCTTCATCAGCGATATTTTCTCACCGCGTATGCGGTGAGAATGTGCGACCGAATCTTCCGGCGTTTGACGCCGGTCAGTTGCCGGTAAAATCGAGCTTTACGGGGACTGCGCTCCGGCTGAAACGCTTTCCCCGGACTCAGAGACGATCCTGCTTCTGCGCTCCCTGAAACGGTTCGTGAAGTAGTTGATCACCATTACCAGCAGCAGCATGAATCCCCACATGAATTTCTTGAAAAACGGCGTAAAAGCCAATATGTTCGATCCGCTCTGTATAACCTGCAGGAGCACGATGGCCATCACGACACCGAGCACCGAACCGAAGCCTCCGTTCGGATCGGTACCGCCGAGAATTACCACCAGAACCGCCTGAAGGAGGTACGCGTAGCCGTAGCCCGGTCTCATCGAGTTTACCCGGGATATGATCACGATCGCCGCCAAGCCGGAGAGAATCCCCGACAGAAGATAGGTATTGAGAACGATCCGCCGGTTGTTGACTCCGGAAAAACGCGCCACCGAGGCACTGGAACCGAGCATGTACATGTGAAATCCCTGGCGGGTGTGTCTCAACATCAACGATATCAACACGGCGACTAGGCTGAAGATGATCAGCGGTACCGGAAAGATGAGGACCTGGCCGGTGCCGACGATCAGGAACTCCTCGGGGAAACCGCCGATGCTGTACCCTTTGGTGATGATCACCGCGATGCCCAGGAACAGCCCCTGGGTCCCAAGGGTGGCCAGAATCGGGGGGACGCCTATTTGGGTAATGAGTGCCCCGTTGAACAGACCGCAAAGCGCCGATGTTCCGATACCCGCTAAAATAGCAAGCAGGATGACCACGGGCACCGGCACGGAGGTCAAATGGGCCAGCACCAGTGCTGCGATTACGCCGGATAGATTCGCTGTCGATACGACCGATAAATCGATGCCCCCTGTGAGCATGGCCAGCAGCATGGCCAGGGCCAGCAGCCCGAACTCGGGGAACTGGCTGGTCATCGATTCGAAGTTGATGACGGTGAGGAACTTGTTGGGAAGCGCCAGGGAGATAAGGGCGACTACGGCAACCAGGATGATCGCAAGTGTAATGTTGTGGGAGTGTCGTTTCATCAGCTCTGTTCCCCCGTGATCGACAGCGGACTCGAACCCGGCATCAGGTCCCCGCCGCGGTTAATGCACTTCTTCCGCTCCGGATGCGGTTCTGGATGTACGTCACACTGACGCCCACGATTATGATCAGGCCGATGAAAAACTGCTGCCAGTAAGAAGACAGCCCGATCAGGACGAGGTTCTTCTCCAGAATTACGATCATCACCACGCCGAGGATCGTGCCGATGATCGACCCCGTACCGCCGGTAATCCTGGCCCCTCCTATCACCACCGCAGCAATGACACTGAGCTCTGTACCGACGATATAGTTCGGATTACTGTAGCGGATGAGTGACAGATGCATGACACCCATGATTCCCGCCAGGAAACCCACATACATGTAAATGAAGAATTGAATCAGGTGTATGTTGAGGCCGCTGCGCTTAGCAGCCGTGAAATTCCCGCCGATGGCATAGATACCGCGGCCGAGTACGGAAAAACGCAGAATAACCCAGCTTATCAGCACCACGGCTATAAAGAACAGGACGAATACGGACAACCCGTAGGTTGTGCCGTCGGCACGGGTGAAGCTCAGGATATTCAAGGAACTGAAGGTCTTGAAACAGTTGGGAAGACCTCCGGTATTGATGGATTTCGTACCGACGAACTCCAGAAGCGCTCCGTGAAACAGGCTCAGGGTACCCAGGGTTGTTATCAGTGTAGGCAGGTTCAGCACGGAGATGAATACGGCGTTGATCGCACCGAGGGCCATACCCACTGCACAGGAAACGGCGAATGCGAGCAGCAGATTATCGATTCCCGTGGCAATCAGCGTGTTCACGGCGATATATTGTCCGGCGATCGCTACTGCGGTGAAGGAAACATCGATGCCGCCGGAAAGAAGAACCACGAACACCCCCATCGCCAGAATGGCCATCCCCGAGCTGCTCTTGACAAGGTCGAAAAGATTCTCGACGGTCAAAAACGAGGGATTGATGATGGTGAGCACGGTCGAGAAGACGATAATGACCAGCAGCAGATAGAACTCGGTCCTCTGGAACGTTCGTGATCTCATTTGACAGCCCCTCGGGGTTGATCATGGCTGAATACGGCGACCACATCTTTTTCATCTACCTCACTCACCTCTTCATACTCCTTCACGATTCTCCCGGACATCATGATGAGAACCCGATTGCAGTTTCGCAGTACTTCCGGGATTTCGTCGGAAATAATGACTATTGCGATGCCTCTTGAAGCAAGGTCCCGAATAATCTGGTGGATGTTTCTTTTGGAGCCGATATCGATTCCGATGGTCGGACCGTCCAGGATGAAGATCTTCGGATCCGTGGCCAGCCACTTGGCCAGAACGACCCGCTGTTGGTTTCCCCCGGACAGGCTCGAGGCCGAGGCTTCGGAGGTGGGTGTTTTGATCTTGAGATCGCTGATCCACTTGCCGATCGCGTTCGATTTCGAGGTCCTGTCGATTATCCCCAACTTGTTGAGGAGCCTGGTGATGATTGTGACGATGATGTTGTCACCGATGGACTGGGATTCGAAGAGGCCCTGGTTCAGCCGATCCTCGGGAAGGTAGCCTATGCCGTAGCGGGTAGCCTCCTGAGGGGAACGGATCTGCACCTCCTTCCCATCGATGAGTATGGTCCCGCTGTCCGGTTTGTTCAGTCCGAAGATGGCCAGGGCCAGCTCGGTCCTCCCGGAGCCGACGAGCCCGGTGATTCCAAGGATCTCACCCGCGGCCAGCTTGAAGCTTATATCCTGGAATTGCCCTGCCTTGGAGAGGTTTCGCACTTCCAGAGCGGGAGGTTGCGAGCCCTGCAGGTCGTATTCATACGGTGTGTATCTTATCTTCTGCCCCGTCATATGATAAATCAGCGTGTCATTGTCGAGCTCGGAGGCCTTGAACTCGCCGACCTTGCGGCCGTCTCTAAGGATCGTCACGTTTTCGGCGATCTCGAAGACCTCGCTCAGCTTGTGGCTGACGAACAGCACCGCTACCCCTGTCTTGCGCAGCTTCTCGACAATGGAAAAAAGATGATCCACCTCCTCACGGGTGAGCGCGGATGTCGGCTCATCCATGACCAGCAGCTTGCAGTCCTGGGTGTGAGCCCGGCATATTGCCACGATCTGTTTCTGGGACATGGAGAGGTTTTCCACGCGCTCGGTCAGATCCAAGCTCTCCCCCAGCTCTTCCAATGCCTTCTGCGCGATCAGCCGGACGTTCTTCCAGTTGACAACACGGCTGTTGCTCTCAATGGTCTGGTTGAACGCAATGTTCTCTGCGACGTTCAGGTTCGGATACAGAGACAGGTCCTGGTAGATGATCTCGATCCCTTCACGGATCGCATCGATCGCCTGCAGTCTCTGGTACTCACGTCCGCGGATGACGATCCTGCCGGAATCGGGCTGGACTACGCCCCCGATGACCTTGATGAGGGTGGACTTCCCGGAGCCGTTCTCACCGACCAGACAGTGAACCTCGCCGCTGCGGATGGAAAGGCTGACATCGCTGAGCGCCTGTACCCCCACGTAGGTTTTGCTGATATTTTTCGCTTCAAGATAATAATCACTCATGGTCCTGTTCCCGCATTCGGGATTGCTCGATTGGTCCCTGGCCGAGGCGATGCAAAGAAAATGGTTGAGGGAGATACTCCCTCAACCATTACAGTACAATGAAGGGGGGCTGTCCGCAACCGGTGGACTACAGTTTGTAGCTTCCGTCTGCGTTCGTCCAGTCGCTGAGGTTGTCTACATTCACGTCGACCCAGGCCTGGCCGTAGATGATCGGCACCCCGGCCTTGTTTTTCTGAATAGTGATCTTTTCGTATCCGGGTCGCTTGAGGTTCATTCCCTCCTTGACCGTTTCACCCTTCAGAGAGAGGTAGGCCACATAGGCGGTCACATAGCCGGCGTCTGCCGGAACCCAGAAATGGATCGATTTGGCCGCGCCGCTCTTCAAATAATCGCCCGCAACGGAAGGCAGGCAGGTGCCGAAGGCGGCCATCTTGCCGATCATTCCCTTCTCTTCGATCGCCCTGGCCGCCCCGGGAACCGTGCTCATCGCACTGCCCATAACCGTCTTCAGACCCGGGTAGCGTTTGATCAGCTCGAGGGTCTTCTCGTAGGCGATCTGCTGATTCTCCTGCTCCTCTATGCGGGTCGTCGCCATCTTGAGCCTGGGGTATTTTTCCTTTGCCTGGGCTTCCTCACCGTCGACCCACTCGTTGTGGGTGGTCGAGGTCAGGTGTCCGACGAATGGCTGCCACAGTCCTTCTTCCTTCATCCACTTGGCCATGATATCCATCATGTGGCGGCCGTAGGCGATGTTGTCGAAGGCCTCGACATCGTAGCTGATCTGCCTCTGGTTGGATGCTTCGTGGGTAAAAGTCAAAATCCCGGCGTCGTTGGCCTTCTTGAAGGCCGGAACGAGGGACTCCGGATCGTTCGGCACCACCAGGATGGCATCGACGCCTTTCGCGATCAGGTCCTCGACCAGAGCAACCTGTGCGGCCGGATCGGCAGTGTCCGCGCCGATCTGATAGGCGTTGACGTCCGGGTACGCTTTGTTAAACTCCTCTATGCCGAGCCGCATATTGTCGAACCAGGCTACACCTTCCAGCTTGACGACCATGACGATCTCGAACTGCTCTTCCCCCGCGCCTGCCGTCTCTCCGCCACCCCCGGCAAAGGCCAGAGCCGCCGCAAAGCACGACAAAACAAGTGCTGCGAAAACCTTTTTCATAACCACCTCCTTGGTGTTGAGATATCGTTCATTGTATAGTTGCACGCCTGTTGCCTGTCAATACCACGCACTGACCGACAGTTGCAGGTGGGGACGGGTTGGCGGGGTCGATCCCCAAACACCCCTTGGTTTGTTTTGTTTACACCTCAAAGCCGAGCTGATAAAATCTGCCTGAAAAACTTCGCTTACGGAGGATGCACTATGGCCGAATACGTTCTGGGCGTTGACGGAGGGACCGAAAGCATTCGTGCCGGGATCTTCGATGCAAACGGGGCCTGTCTTGCCTACGGCACGAGTCCCAACACCAATATACACCGTCACGCCGGGTGGGCGGAGCAGAGCATAGCCGGATGGGAAGAAGGCTTGATCGGATCCATCCGCAGCGCCGTCCAGGCAGCCGGGATCGACCCATCCGAAATACGGGGGATCGGGCTCGATGGGACCAGCTGTACGGTGGTCTGTCTGGACGACAGAGGACAGCCTCTGCGGGATGCGGTCATGTGGATGGACGTGCGTGCCTCCCGGGAAGCGGAAGAAATAGCCGCCTGCGGAGACCCGGCTTTGAAATACGTAGGTCACAGCAATGTGTCCGCGGAATGGTTCCCCTGCAAGGTTTTGTGGCTGAAGCGCAACGAGCCGGAGGTATACGCCAAGGCAAAGACGATTTTCGAACACACCGACTGGCTGGCCTACCGCCTGACCGGAGAGGTTTCGGCCAATATCAACACCACTACGGTTCGCTGGTTTTACAACGACCGTGAAGGAGGGCTCCCCACATCTCTATACGAACGGATCGGTCTCGGTGATGTTTTCGAAAAATTGCCGGGGCGGGTGTTGAAGATCGGCGAGCCGGTTGGACCACTCAGCGCAGAAATGGCCGAAAAGACGGGACTGGCTCAGGGCATCCCCGTGGCGGCCGGGGGTGCCGATGCCTACATCGGGGTGATCGGCGTGAATGCGCTGCAGCCCGGAATGCTGGCACTCATCACCGGCTCCTCTCAGCTGCAGATCGGCATCTCCGACATCGAGCTTCACGCCAGGGGGCTTTTCGGAAGTTTTCCTGATGCGATCCTGCCCGGCTGCCACGTCGTAGAGGCCGGACAGATATCCACAGGTTCCATCCTCAAATGGTTCACGACCCATTTCACCAATCGGGAAACAGCCGAAGAAGCGGAAAACAGAGGGTGTTCGGTGTACGACGTGCTCGGCGAGCGGGCCGAACAGATAGAGCCGGGTTCTGAAGGTCTTCTGGTTCTCGAGCATTGGCAGGGAAATCGGACACCCTGGGTCGACGCCAACAGCAGGGGAGTCATCCGCGGGCTGACGCTGAAACACACGCCGGCGCATGTTTTCAGAGCGATAATGGAAGGAGTTGCCTACGGTACGGCAGTTATTTTGGAGCGCATGGAACAAGAACGACTGCGCATAGATGAGATCATCGCCTGCGGAGGGGCGACAAAGAGTGACCTTTGGATGCAGATCATGGCCGATGTGACCGGCAAGAGGATATCGATCCCCAAGGAACAGGAGGCGGTCTCCCTGGGAAGCGCTATCGCAGGTATGGTTGCCTCCGGGATCTACCCCGATATCCGTTCAGCCGCCGAAGCCACGGTGCAAACCGCAAAGACGGTCGATCCGAACTCGGAGAATACGGAGTACTACAAAGAATACGTACGGCAGTACATCGCTACGTATGAAAAGCTTGCCGAAGAGTCGAAAAAACTGGTGGCAACGATTCGCTTGAGAAACGCCGGAGTTTGAACGACGGTCGACCGTGATCGAATCTATGCTCAGGTCTCGATTTCGATCTGCTCTTTCTCGGGAATTTTCAACGCCGCACAGTCCAGGGCGTAGGCCCGCTCGGGAAGCACGATCAGAACATTGACCGCATCGCTTCCAAGAGCGTAAGGTGCGTGGTGCCACACCCCGGCGCGCAGGGCCACGAATGTTCCTGCCGGGACCCGGAATGCTTCGAATCTGTCCAGGGGGATCTTATCCGGTGGTGTTGCGGGTGCCACGTGGATGATGATGTCCCCGTCCAGGGGAAGAATTCCTTCCGAGCTCCCGTCGTGGTATTCGACCATGTTGATCACAAACGGTCGTTTCTGAACCCGGCAGACTGAAATCGAGGCGCTAGACACCGATCCCAGATTCAGCTGGACCATATCTCGGAAAAATTCGATCGGCTCCTCGCCGATCTTTTCGGTCCCGGGATTGATCATATATTGGTAGCTGCCGTAGACATCGAAGGAATCCCTATCGAGCTCTTTGACCCTGATTTTTCGCATACCCCTCTCCTTCTTTGGTTTTTACTATCTTAATGCAGGGCTGCCGTCCTCAGCAAGCGCGTGGCTGCCGCCAGTCGATTACGCCCGCCAGAACCGGGGCGTGAGCAGCAGCCCGCCTTGCGCAGAGTGTCCAGGTTGTTTCCCAGCTCGTTGAGCACCAGGCAGTGGAGCAGATTGTTCGCGTGTTGTACAGTTTTGACTTGAGGAGAATAGAAGCCGGCCATGATCGTCGACACCCATGCTCATCTGTGCGACTCCGCCTTTGATCCCGATCGTTCAGAGGTGCTCTCCCGTGCTCGGGCGGCCGGAGTAACCGGGGTGGTGTGCGTGGGCGAGGGTCTCGAGGATGCCCGCAAGAACCTGGCGCTGGCCGCGGAGTATCCGCCGCTCCTCCCTGCGGCGGGACTGTATCCGGGCCGCTTCGATTACGGGGAGGCAGAGACTCTGATCGAGTTGATTCGCAAGGAACGAGCTCGTTTTGTCGCCGTCGGCGAGGTCGGCCTGGACCACTGGATCGTAAAGAAAGCCCCCGAGAGCGAACAGACGGAGTTGGAGGAGCTGCAGCGCGAAATGTTCCTCCGCTTCGTCGACCTGGCTGTGGATCTGGACCTGCCCCTCAACATCCACTCCCGCTCAGCAGGCCGGCAGACTATCGCCGTGCTGCTGGAACGGGGAGCCAGCCGGGTGCAGATGCACGCCTTCGACGGAAAAGCCTCCACAGCCCGGCCGGCCGTGGAGGCCGGATACTACTTCTCCGTTCCTCCGTCGATTGTCCGTTCACGGCAGAAGCAGAAGCTTGTCGGCCACCTGCCCCTGAACTGCCTGCTGGTGGAGAGCGACAGTCCGGTGCTTGGACCGGAAGGGGGTGTGCGCAATGAGCCGGCCAACACCGTCACGGCTCTGCGGGCCATTGCCGAGATAAAGCAGCTGCCCGAGCAGCAGGTAGCGGAAGCCGTCGCGCAGAACACCGCCCGACTGTATCGGCTGGCCTCGTGATGCAGGCACGCATCCGCACCCTATTCAGCCCGACATTTTGTTAAAACGAATTGCACCAGGGCGTATAGGATGAGTATTGCTCGAATTGCCAGCGCGACGATCATCCGGTTCCAGAAGCAGCGAATGACCTGCCTGACCGCAGCCGGGCGGTAGCCGGCGCCGGGTCTCCTCGGCAATTGTTTTTCAACCGTCATCATGGACAGCATTACGCAAGTAGCGTGCCAAACAGGGGTGTAAATAAT
>Ga0315551_10000710_pt1 | contig 26527 bp, 27 predicted proteins | sample SalMarSW160290MG_FD_203678 | JGI IMG/M metagenome (GOLD analysis project Ga0315551, IMG submission 203678) | Salt marsh sediment microbial communities from the Plum Island Ecosystem LTER, Massachusetts, United States - Salt Marsh Sediment SW1602-90 ...
CTTTTTGGGCGGGCGGGTATGGGAAGCAAAACACCGGGATAAAACCGGGGCGGGGGGCTTTAAAGCCACAATTCTCCCACCCTGTCACCATCACCATAGATAATCCAAACTAAAACCCCACTAAATCTAACGCCCTCTGGCATTTTTCTGGTCTATATGATACAATTGTCAGTACAAGAAATCCAGGGGGTGCGACATGAGACTGCTGGTCATCGGGCTGGGGCGGGGCGGGGGTAAGCTTGCCGAAGAATTTGCCAAAATAAACAAAAAAGCCAGAGCCAAGCGGGGACTGGGGATAATCACCGATACCTTTGCCGTTGACACCGACCCGGCTGACCTGAACGGCCTGCGTGCCGTAAAGCCCGACCCCCAGCATAGAATCCTCATAGAGAGCCCCAGGACGGACGGGGACGCCGCCGTCCAGATGAGTGAAATCGGCGCCGGGATTATCACCGAAAACAGCAACAGGATCCTCGACACCATCAGAGCCACCGGGCGGATCTTCGAAAGCGATGCCTTCCTGCTCGTTGCCAGCGTTATCGGCGGTACCGGCTCCGGCGGCATGCCGGTAATGGCGCAGGCCTTGAAGGACTGCTACCAGGACAAACCGGTATACGCCCTGGCCGTTCTCCCCTTCCAGGACGAGGAGGCGGAGGAAGAACGAAACACCTATAATGCCGCCATATCGCTCAAGTCCATCCATTCCGTCGCCGATGCCGTATTCGTGGCCGATAACCAGCACTACGTCAGCCGGGACACCACTCTGAGGGACAAACCGGCCAGGATTAACGAGCTGATGGTTACACCCTTCTACAACCTGCTATGCGCCGGCGAGGAGGAAAAAGCCAAGTACGTCGGGGCGAGCATGGCTGACTTCGGCAATATCAGAGAGACGCTTAGCGGGTGGACCGCCATCGGTTACGGCCAATCGCCGCTGCCCTCTCATGGGTTATTCGGCCGATGGCGCAGTTTCAAGAGCAAGACCGCCGACAGGCACGCCGGCGTTCAGGCGGCGGAGGCGGCCATAAGCCAGCTGCCGGTCGACTGCCAGCCGGCGGACGCCGAAAGAGCCTTATACTTGGTAACGGCGCCGGCGGCCGATATGAAGCCAGAGATATTCCAGGAGCTGGGAGGCTTCCTCAAAAGTGTATCGCCGGGGGCGGTGATAAGGAGCTGCGACTATCCCCGGGGGAGGAGAGAGATGGCGGTGACGGTGTTACTCTCCGGGCTCAGCTCTATAGAGCGGATAAAGGGGTACTACGACATCGTGGGCGGCCTGGTGCGCAAGGTAAAGAAAAAGCAGGCGGAAGCCGAACAGAAAGCCAGGGCCATGGAAGCGGCGGCCAGGAAAATACCCTCGCTGCTGTGATTAAAGGTGCAGCTCTATTATATCGCCGTCCTCTAAAATATGGTCTCTCCTGGCCATAACGCCGTCGTGCTTGCCCGAGCCCCAGATACGGGCATACTTCATCCCGGCGGCGAAGTCCTTGTGCACCTCGGCGGCGGCATCGGCCAGTGTGCTGCCCCGGTCAATGACGATGGGGTCGGTAAAATCGGGCTTACTTCCCGGCACCTTGGTATAGACCCGGATGATATCCAGCACCTGGTAGATTTTAGCCTTAAGCTCTTCTAAGCCCGTCCCCTGTTTAGCGGAAATAGCGATAAGGGGAAACTGACTTTCGTATTTAGCCTTCAAAGCCTCATAACTGCCGGCGGCGCCGTCAAGGTCGAGCTTGTTGCCGATGAGTAGCGCCTTCTGGTGCCAGACGGTAAACTCTGAATCCGCCCCGGTGTCGCCTATTATTATTCGCATCTTCGCCAGCTGAGAAATAATAGATTCCATCTGCCCCAGCGGGTCGGCGCTTAAGTCCAGCATTATCAGCAGGGCGTCGGCCCGCCGCAGCAGGGGCGGCAGCCAGAACTCGATAGACTGGGGTGCCAGGGGCGGGGTATCAATCATCTGTATCTTGATGTTCTCGAACTCCATCATCCCCGGGACGGCGCTGTGGGTGGTGAAGGGGTATTCGGCGGCGGGCGGGGAGGCGTTGGTAACGGTGGCCACGAGCCGGGACTTGCCGGCGTTGGGCAGACCGATTACGGCCACCTGGGCGGCCCCCTCCTTCTCGATAACCATTGACGCCCGCCGGGCGCCGCTCTTCTTGGCGGCCAGCTGGGTAAGCTTGGCGATGCGGGTCCTCAGCTCGGCGCGGAGGTGGTCGGTGCCCTTGTGCTTGGGCATGATGGCCAGCATCTCTTCCAGGGCGGCTATCTTCTCCAGCGGGTCTTTGGCCTCCCGGAAGTTCTTTTCGGCGTCGAAGTATTGCGGCGGCAGGTTGGCCGGCATATTTAGATAGACTCCTTTATTTTTTGGGCCAGTTTCGGGGTCATGCCTTTAACACCAGCCAGCTCCTCGACCGAAGCCTCGCGTATGGCTTTAACCGAGCCGAACTGGCGGAGCAGAGCCCGCTTGCGCCCGGGCCCGATGCCGGGAATAGTGTCCAGCGCCGAGGCGAAGGCCTGCTTTCTGCGCACCCTCTGGTGATAGCCCAGGGCAAAGCGGTGCGCCTCGTCCCGGAGGCGCTGCAGCAGCTGAAGGCCGGGGGAGGAGCGGGGCAGGATAATCGGCTTTGATTTTTGGGGGATAAAAATTTCCTCGTTTTCCTTGGCCAGACCGGCGGCGGGGATAAAATCAGCCCCCATTTCCTTCATTGCAGTTCGGGCGGCATTAAGCTGTCCCTTACCCCCGTCGATGAGGACAAGGTCGGGCATGGCCGCCCAGCTGCCCGAGGCCTGGTCACCCCGCTTGAAGCGCCTTTTGAGCACCTCGCCGAGCATGGCGTAGTCGTCAACGCCGGAGACGGTCTTGATTTTAAAGCGCCTATAATGAGATGGTTTGGGCTTGCCTTCCTCAAAGACGACCATACTGCCCACTGCCGCCGCCCCCCGGATATCCGATATATCGTAGCCCTCAATACGGGCGGGGAGACGGGGCAAATCAAGCTCCCGCTTTATCTCTTCCAGTGCCTCCGATATAGCTCCGGGCGAGGCCATCTGCTTGATTTTTAGCTGCTCCAGCCCCTGACGGGCGTTCTCGGCCACGATGCCGATCAGCTGTTTCTTGCTGCCCCTCCTCGGCACCCGGATTATAACGCGGCTCCCCCGCTTGGACGAAAGCCAGTCCTGGAGCACGGCGGCATCCTCCGCCGGGTGCTGGAGCAGTAACAGCGGGGGGATGTGGGGGGCGGAAGCGTAGAACTGCTTGATGAAGCCGGACATTATCCGGCCCGGCGGCTCGGAGCTGGCGCCCTGCAGGAGAAAGCTCTCCCGACCGATGAGCTTGCCGCCGCGGATGAAAAATACCTGCACATAGGCCTGGTCTTTATCCCCAGCGAAGGCGATGACATCCTGCTCACCCTTTACCGTGGCGGCGATTCTCTGCCCCTCGACCACCTGCTCCACCGCCTGAATCTGGTCTCTGAGGCGGGCGGCTTTCTCAAAGTCCATGTCTTCCGCCGCCTGCTCCATCTGGGCTTTAAGCTTTTTAACCACCCTCTCCTGCTTCCCCTCCAGGAAGAGGATTACCTGCCTGACAACCTCGGCGTACTCCCGGCGGCTGACGGCGCCGATGCAGGGAGCCAGACAGTTGCCGATGTGATATTCAAGGCAGGGACGGTCATCGCTGCCGGTGATTGGCTTCGAGCAGGAGCGGAAGGGGAAAATGCCCTTTATCAGCTTGAGCGTCCGGCGTATTGACCTGGCGCTGGCGAAGGGGCCGAAGTAGCGCCCGCCGTTCTCCTCCAGGCGGCGGGTGATGTGCACCCGGGGCCAGTCCTCACCGAGGTCTATCTTGAGGTAGGGGAAGGTCTTATCGTCCTTGAGACGGACGTTATAGCGCGGGTGGTGCCGCTTTATCAGGTTAAGCTCCAGGATAAGCGCCTCCTGCTCCGAGGCGGTGACGAAGTATTCCAGGTCGGCGATTCTGCTCACCATCCGCCCGATTTTGGGGGCAAGCTTCTGCCCGGCGCCGAAATAGGAGCCTACCCGATGCTTAAGGTTGACCGCTTTGCCCACGTACAGTATATTGCCCCTGGCATCCTTAAAAAGATAGACGCCGGGACGAGAGGGCAGCCCCCTCAACTGCTCGGTGACATAGCCTGCCGTCATACAGATTTATTGTAGCACAGCCCCCGCGGGGGGCAAAGTCTCCCCTCTGGTGACAACTGTCCCGCCCCTACCCTTGACAAATCTACCTTTTGGTATATCATAGAGACTAGTAGTTACCACCTAAGGGAGTATTAAATGAGGCGGTTCCTGAGCACCCTGCTCGCCCTGGGGCTGGTGTTGAGCTTAAGCCTGGTGACGGCAGTGCCCGCCCTGGCAGCGCCCGAAGTCTGGGTTGATGCCAGCAACGCTTGCCCCGGCACCGGTACGGAACTTGACCCCTATTGTACCATTCAGCTCGGTATAGCCAACGTAGACACGGGGGGTACGGTTCACGTGGCCGCCGGCGCCTACAATGGGGACATCACCCTGGTGAACGGGGTGAAGGTGCTGGGGGCAGGGGCCGACGTCACCACCATTACCGGCACCGGCAGCGGCCCGGTGGTGGAAGCCGCTGGCCTGACCTCGCCAGCGACCCGGTTCGACGGCTTCACTATAGAGGGCGGCAGCGCCGGCGTCGGCGGCGGGATGTACATTGATGGCTCGTCGCTGACGGTGAGCAACTGCGTCTTCTTCGACAACGAGGCTCCCAGTAACGACGGCGGCGGGATGTACATTATTGACGCCTCTCCGACGGTGACCGGCTGCACCTTCGACACAAACCGGGCCGGTACCCACGGCGGGGGAATCGCCTGTCTGGGCATTACTTCCTCCCCCATCATCGCCAATAACATCATCATCGGCAACGGGGTAACCTCACCAGTTTTGGGAATCGGGGGCGGGGGAATCGCCTGTCTGGGCAGTTCCTCCCCCACCATTATCAATAACACCATCGTTAACAACACGGTAGTTTCAGGTATGACACTCGGGGGCGGCGGAATCTACACTGACAGCTCCTCCTCACCCACCATTATCAATAATATTATCTTCGGCAACTCGGCACCTACAGGCGGCGGAATCTACGCCGCCGGCACCTCACCTATTTTTGACTATAACGACGTGGTTAGCAACTCACCTAACGAATACTATGGCTGTTCGGGAGGAACCAACGCTAAATCGGTAGACCCCGAGTTCGTCGTTAGCGACCCGAAATACCATCTTAATCACTTGGCTCCCTCTCCCTGCATTGATGCCGGCTATAATGATGCCGTGACCACCGCCGGGCTGACCACCGACTATGAGGGTGACCCGCGCATCTCTGACGGCGGCATACACGGAGCCATAGTTGATATGGGGGCCGACGAATACTATGTGGCACCACCACCACCACCATCTCGCGGGGCGGTGGGGGGAACGGTCTACCCCGTAGATAAGGCGGCTCTGCTGCTGCCCTGGCTCGGTTTAAGTATAGTCCTGATTCTGGCCGCCGGCGGCTTGATTTTAGTAAGACGCCGAACCCGATAGACCACGGCAACAAGGGTAAAGCCCTCCCCCTGGTGCCAGAGGTGCACCCCTCCCTATTGACATTTGTCATCTGGTGAATTACACTCCTGCTAACAAAACTATACTCATACTAACCAAAATACACTTTTACTCACCATTGTTGGGGGGCTAAAAACGGCAAAGAGACTGGCTCTGGCAATAGCCATACTAACGCTTACCGCCCTGTTGTTCTCTGGCATGCCTCTTCATCAGGCTAAGGCCAGCCCAGAATGGCTATCCGGCTGGGGTTATCGCCGGGCGATAGATTTAAGCCCAGCAACATCCGTTGCCGATTATCAGGTTCTGGTTATTCTTAATACCAGTATAATGGGCAACCCATACGACAATATTAACCCAGACGGCTCAGATATCCGCTTTACCGCCTCAGACGAGACCACCCTTCAGGACTACTGGGTGGAATCCTGGGACACCAGCGGCACCTCAAAAATCTGGGTCGAGGTAACAGCACCGGGAACATCAACAATTTATATGTACTACGGCAACGCCACTGCCAGCAGTGCCAGCGATGGCGACACCACCTTCGAGTTCTTCGATGATTTCAGCGGCGACTTAAGCAAATGGATAATTGACCCTGAAAATACTGATAACACAGTTTATATTGACAATGGTGCTTTAAGACACGACCCAGATTCAAGCCAAAACAAGAACTCGTACTATGACACAAGAATACAAACGGCAGCCTATAAAATACTTGATGGTGTTATTGAGTACTCAGTTTATCTCGCTGGCTTGACCTCAAGCTCTCCGAGAATTATTCATCAGCTCGGCTTCCGAGTAAAAAGTCTTAACTTTGAAGACGGTTATTGCTGGCGTTTGCAAAACTCAGCCGCTGACGGAGGACATTTAGAGTTTGCTGGAATAGCAAAATGGACTCCTTTCGGTACCGCTTATCCGGCTACTACGGGCAATGTCTGGCATACCGTTAAGGAAGTCGTATCGGGTTCAAATTATACTGGATATGTTGATGGAGGCAGTGCTTATTCGGGCACCAACAACACAAAGCTAACAGCAGATTATTTAGTATCACACGTCCACGGGGTAGGTCTTACCACGAGCAGTTATGCTCTAGTAGATAATGTCAGGGTCCGTAAATACGCCTCCTCGGAGCCCGCCTGCACCATTGGTGGTGAGGAGTGCAACTCACCTCCTGCCCCACCCGGTGACCTGGGGCCTGCCGATCATGTTGACGGCAGCTGGGTGGACGATGACACCCCCACCCTGGAATTTACCCAGAGCGACCCGGACGGCAATACCGTCAGCTATACCATCCAGATAGATGATGACGATGATTTCTCATCTGCGGCGGTGGGCTATACTTCGGAACTGCTCCCCCACCCGGGGGCAACCAGCTTTACCGTGGGGCAGGCCGAGGGGGACGGGCTATATACTGCCAGTGACGAGGGGCAAACCCTTCCCGACAGCGACTATTACTGGCGTGTGATGTCCACCGACGAGCACGGGGTTGACGGCAACTGGTCGGTAGCCAACGGGGGGAATATAGCCTTCCGCCTGAACACCGCCTCCGAGGACGGCTGGGCGTCTAAGGATAAATACCACACCGAAGAGGATGTTCGTATTAGCGGCAGTGGTTTCCCAATCGGCTCCGATGTGGATGTCTACGTGGTGGGAGATGGGAAGTGGCTGGGTGGAGAAACAATTGCCGACTACGGTATAGCTGCCACGAAGACCCTCACCGCTGATGGCAGTGGGGGCATTGAGGGAATAATATGGGATGCACCGCTTGAGATAGGCGAATACGATATAGTCTTTGACGCCGACCGCAATGGTGACTACGATGAGATTACCGATTTCGTTGACGACCCCAATCACCCCGGATTTACCGTGGTAAAGCATATCGTGGGCGGGACGGTCTACCCCGTAGATAAGACGGCTATCCTGCTACCCTGGCTCGGCTTAGGTATAGCCCTGATTCTGGCCGCCGGCGGCTCGATTCTAATCAGACGCCGAACCCAATAGACCACGGCAACAAGGGCAAAGCCTTCCCCCTGGTGACAGAGGTGCACTCCCCCCTATTGACATTTGCCATCTGGTGAATTACACTCCTGCTAATAAAACCATACTCATACTAACCAAAATACACCTTTACTAACCATTGTTGGGAGGTCAAAAACGGCAAAGAGACTGATTCTAGCAGCAGCCATGCCGTTACTTATTGTCCTGTTGCTATCCGGAGTGCCAGCGCAGCCGGTGGCGGCAGACCCTGACTGGTGGAATACAGCGTGGAGCTGCCGAAAAGCGATAACGGTTACCGAATCATCAGGGTCGGCGTTAACCGATTATCAGGTCAAAATCGATTTAATCCATGAAGACGACATGCAGCCCGATTTCGGTGACCTGAGATTTACCAACGCCAGTGATACACCACTGGACTACTGGCTGGAGTCCAAGATGGACAGTGACTCAGCCACCGTCTGGGTTAAGGTGGACGCCATTGCCGCCTCCACTACTACCACCATATACATGTACTACGGTAATGCCACCGCTACCAGCACCAGCGATGGAGTCGATACCTTTGATTGGTTTGATGACTTTGAAGACGGGAGCATCAGTGGCTCATATACCAAGACCGGTTATGATGGCTGGAGTGAAGCTGGTGGTGTTTTAACTTTTACCACGGGTGGAACAACCCTTAGCGACCCCAATGTTTTGATAATTGACAACAAAACCTATGGCTGGGGTTATGAAATAAGAGGCAAGATACGGGTAAGACAATGGCAAAACCATGACTACTCAAGGATGGGACTGGGGCTGAGAACTGAAGATGTAGATGGATATGGTTACAAAGGCCTTTTCCACTGGCGGTCCGGTAATAAGACAAGAGCTATACTGCATAACTGGGTAAACTGGCTAACAGAATCCAATTTCAACTGGTCTCTTGATACATGGTACTGGATTGGCTTCTATGCGGAACTGGAAGGGACTACCCGCTACTTATATGAAAAAGACTGGTTGGTTGGTGATGCTGAACCAGGCTGGCTACTAACGACATCAAGCACAAACACCACTCACCAAGACGGGCAACCCTGTATCGCTGGTTCCAGCATTCCCGGTGGAGGCTTTTCCACTCAGTTTACAGGCGACTGGGATGATGTATTGGTAAGGAAGCGTGTCGACCCGGAGCCGACGGTTTCTCTGGGCGCGGAGGAAGAACGGCCACGTATGACAGTGGGCGGCAAGGTCTATCCCGTAGATAAGGCAGCTCTGCTGATGCCCTGGCTTGGTCTGGCTTTACTCCTGATTCTGGCCGCCGGCGGCTTGATTTTAGTAAGGCGAGCCGGTAGACTAAGATAATTGTGAAACGGTATCTAATTATAGCCCTGGCAGTGTTCAGCGTAGCCCTGCCGGGGCTGATTTTATTCGCCGGTTGTCCGCCACCCCACCCCGACTCCAGCCCAAAAGCCGCCATCGTTGACCAGCTTGCCATCCTGGAGCCGAACCAGGCTTTTATCGACCAGGCGACGGCCGAGCTCGAAGCCAGCGGCTTTGAGGTGGATATTTACTCCGGGGAGGAGGTCAGCGTTGAGCTCTACCGCCAGCTGCCTAAATACGGCTATGAGCTTATCATCTTCCGGGCTCACGCCGGCCTGCTCAAGGCGGAGGAGGGTTCGGAGGTGGTGGGGGTGAAAAAAGCCACCTACCTGTTTACCGCCGAGGAATACAGCCAGACCAGATACGTCCGCGAGCAGCTGGACGACCAAATACTGCCGGCGGAAATGACCCCCGACTTTCCCCTTGTCTTCGCTGTTAATTCCAAGTTTGTCCTGGAGAGCATGCAGGGGCGGTTTGATGACACGGTGATAATAATGATGGGCTGCTCCTGCGCTTACCTCGAGGACATGGCCACCGCCTTTACCCTTAAAGGTGCGTCAGCCTACCTGGGCTGGGAAGGCAGCGTGGGCCTGGACTATGTTGACCGGGCTGCCGCCGAACTTATCAACAGCCTGTGTACCGGAGGCATGACCGTAAATGAGGCGGCCCTCGAAACCATGACCGGCATCGGGCCCGACCCGGACTGGGGCGCCGGGCTTAGATTCTACCCGCAGGAAAGCGGCAGTCAGACTATCAGGGAGCTGATAGGGGTGGCGGGCGGGAAATAGGGCTGTTTTTCCCGCCTAAAAAGCGCCTTTCCGGCTGAATTTTCTTTCTAGTTATGTTAAAATACATAAAATCACCCATGCAGCGAGGAGGAGCGGTGAAAGAAGCTATTGATAAATTCCTGAACTACCTGAAGGTTGAGAAGGGCTTTTCCCAGAACACCATAGTAGCCTACGAGAATGACCTGAACCAGCTGGCCGGCTTCCTGGAAGAAGAGGCGGCCAAGGGGGGCACCATCACCCCCTGGACAGCCTTCGACCGGCAGACCATCTTGAGCTACCTGACCAACCTCAAGGAGAGACGGTACGCCGCCACCACGGTAGCCCGCAAGGTGGCCGCCATCAAGTCCTTTTTCGGCTTTCTGGTGACGGAGGGGCTGGTAAAGGACAACCCGACACGGGACGTGCCTTCGCCCAGGGTGGGCAAGTCGCTGCCCAAGCCAATCTCAATCACCCAGGCCCGCCAGCTACTGGAAGAGACGGAAAAGCGGGCCACGCCGGAAGCCAAGAGAGATAAAGCCATGCTGCACCTGCTCTACGCCAGCGGCATGAGGGTAAGTGAGCTGGTCTCGCTGAACCTGAACGACGTGGATACCGGGGGCGGCTATGTGCGCTGCTTCGGCAAGGGGGGCAAGGAGCGGCTCATCCCCATTCACAGCCAGGCAGTTGTGGCGCTGAACGATTATATAAGCCAGGGCCGCCCCAGGCTGAAAGCCAGCGAGGGGGACGAGGCCCTGTTCCTCAACCGGCGCGGGGAGAGGCTGACCCGGCAGGGACTGTGGCAGATAATAAAGGGCTACGCCAAAGCCGCCGAGCTGGGGATTGAGATTACCCCCCATACCCTCAGGCACAGCTTTGCCACCCACATGCTTAGCGGCGGGGCTGACCTGAGGTCGGTGCAGGAACTGCTGGGGCACGCCAACATTTCCACCACGCAGGTCTATACCCACCTGACCACGGAACATGTCCGGCGCACCTACCAGAAATCTCACCCGAGGGCTAAGTAGGAGGTAGCAGATGGCGGGTAAATCAAAGCGGGGCAGACACCTGCCGCGGAGCAAGAGAAAGGGCAAGAAGGTCTTTTCGGCACCGGCAACTCAAGCACCAATAACGGCCGGAGTAGTTGAGCCGACTTCCGTGGCCGATAAACCAGCACCTCCGGCACCAAAGCTGAAGGCCCAGGTTATGGTGGCTGAAACTTCCAACGTGGTCGCCGAGCTGCGCCGGATCGGCATCGTGGCGGGGGTAATAATAGTTATTCTGGTAATTCTGGCCCTGATTTTCGCTTGAATCTTATCCCGGCAGCGGGTGGCTATTATGGACTTTGAAGCGGCCAGGGCAGAGTTAATCGAGCAGCTTAGCACCGAGATTAAGAACAAGCGGGTACTGGCGGCCATGCGCAATATCCCCAGGGAACTTTTCGTGCCCCCGGAAAGCCGCCACCTGGCCTACGAGGATAAACCGCTGCCCATCGGCTACGGGCAGACAATCTCCCAGCCGTTTATTATCGCCATTATGACCGAGGCGCTGGAGCTTAAGGGTACGGAGAAGGTGCTGGAGATAGGCACCGGCAGCGGCTACCAGGCGGCCATACTGGCCGAGTTGGCCGAAAGGGTCATCACCACCGAGCGGGTCAAGCCCCTGGCCGAGATGGCCAGAAAGCTGCTGGCCAGGCTGGGCTATAACAACATTGAAATACATCTGGCCGAGGAGACCCTGGGCTGGCGGCGGGAAGCCCCCTACGATGCCATCATGGTTACCGCGGCCGCTCCCAAGATGCCGTCCGACCTCATCGCCCAGCTGGCCATCGGGGGGCGGCTGGTGATTCCGGTCGGCTCCCGCTACGTCCAAGAGCTGTGCAAAATCAGCCGGGGCCGGAAGAAGAATAAAATTGAGAACCTGGGCGGCTGCCGCTTCGTCTCCTTAATCGGCAGGGGCGCCTGGGAAGAGGAATAAAAGGAGAATGAGATGGAATTAATGGAAGCAATAAAGGGCCGGAGAAGCATACGCAGGTATAAGAGCCAGCCGGTTGACGATAAGACCCTGGAAACCATCCTGGAAGCCGCCCGCCAGGCGCCATCCTGGGCCAACACCCAGTGCTGGCGGTTTATCGTGGTGCGGGACAGCCAGCTGAGAAACAGGCTGGCCGATACTGCAATTGAGGTGGTCACCGGCAAACCCAACCGGGGGGGCGAAGCGATGAGGGTCACCCCGATAGCCATCGTCGCCTGCGCCGAGCTGAGGAAGGCGGGCTACTACGCCAAGGAGGGTAAGGCGCCGGTTACTGACAAGGGCGACTGGTACATGTACGACGTGGCCCTGGCCATGCAGAACCTGACGCTGGCCGCCCACGCCCTGGGCCTGGGCACGGTGCATATCGGCGCTTTTGACGCTGTTAAGGTAGCTGAAATCCTGGGGGTGCCCGAGGGCTACGCCGTCGTCGCCATGACACCGCTGGGCTACCCCGATGAAGAACCCACCCCCAGGCCGAGGAAAGAGCTGGCCGAAATCGTTTTCTATGATAAGTTCGGCGGCGAGTAACTATGGCCCAAAGAGAGTTAGGAGAGTTCAACACCAGAGTACTGCTAAAAATAGCCGGCTGGCTGCTGGTGGTTCACGGCATAGTATGCCTCCTGGGAGCCCTTTACCCATTCTATATACCCGTTTTTCTATTTTACTTTATCCCGATACCCTTTTTTATTAAACTGGTCATCGTGCTGCTAGGCGGGGCGGCTCAGGTGGTTTTCGGCGTGTACCTGGCTTTCGACAGGGTGCATCAGGTCAGGTGGTACTGGCTAGTTCTAGCCGTTGTTGTTATCGCTATAGCTCTCCTGACCTACCCCCTGTTAAACTACTTTTTTGGTCTGTAGCCTGTGGAAGAAGAACCGAAAACTTACGCCGTTATAAAATACCGCTGGTGGATTGTTATTGCCATCGCCCTATTTGCTATTGGCATTGCCTTCGGTCTGGCCGACCCGCTTAATATCGCCAGCCTGCTTTCCGACGAGCTTATCGGCCTGGAAGAGCTGGGCGGAATCCTGGCCCCGTTTACCTTCTCCATGTTTATATTTATCTTCATCAAGAACGTTATAACCCTGCTTTTCAGCTTCGCCTTCAGCCCGATTTTCGCTATAATACCTGTGGCCACACTGCTTCTCAACGGCTGGATTGTGGGGCTGGTATCAACTATGGTCACGGAGCAGGAGTCCCTGGGCTTCGTCCTGGCTGGACTTTTGCCCCACGGCGTTATCGAGCTATCCGCCCTGTTCATCGGTGAGGCGGCGGCGCTCAGCTTCGGCATTATGGCGGTAATCGCCCTGTTCAAAAAGGAGAAGCGAGGGCTGTTTCTGCCCAGCCTGAAGCAGAACCTGAGGTACCTGACCCTGGCCGTGGCCCTAATGCTGCCGGCGGCGGCTATCGAGACCTACCTCACGCCGCTACTGGTAGGCTACTAATGACAAGGAGGCAACACTATGAACGAGCTTGGTCTGGTCGCTCCCTTCTGGGTAATCGTGCTGATATGGCTGGCTAAAGTGGTGCTGCTGGCCTTTATCTCGGCGCTCCTGGCCCTCCTCGGTGTGCGGGTGTTCGACGCCCTCACCCCTCACATCGCCCACCGCGAGCGCATCGGGGAAGACCCGGTGGCCACCGGACTGTTTATCGGCGGTTTCTTTATCCTCATCGGGCTGGTTATCCACGGCGCCATTACGGCGCTCACCGCCGTTACCGCCCCCATAGTATTTTACATCTTCGATTTCAGGACCTGGGGGCTATTGGCTATAAGCTTCGTGGTGAGCCTGCTCATCGGGGTAGCCCTGTTCTACATCATTGATAAGCTGACGCCCATGATACCCTTCGCCAGCATCAAGCAAAGCCCGGTAGCGGTGGGGATACATGTCTTCGGCTACCTGGTCTTCTTCGGCTTAATCCTCCACGCCGCCCTGACGGGGCCGCTATGAGAAAGATTGCGATTATAATCGGCCTGATTTTATTCGCCGGGCTACTAACCGCCGGCTATGCCTGGGCGTCTCCATCCGAAAGCTTCAGCGAGAAAAACGGCGACGTCTTCGACGACTGGGAGGTATGCCGCACCCGGGCCTTCGGCGAAGACGGCTTTTACCAGCTAACTGAGGCCACCTTCCGCCCGGTGATAGCCTTCGAGAGCCTGGGGGAGAACGCGGCCATAGCCTACCGCCTGGGTAAGCAGTTCGCCGACGAGTACCCCGATCCCATCCAGCGGGCGGAGGCGATATTCAGCTTCGTGCGGGACCGGGTCAGGTACACCACCGACATTGACCAGTTCGCTCACGACGAGTTCGCCCAGAATGCCGATGAGCTGGCGGCCATCATCGAGGAGGGCCGGGCCGGCTACGGTGACTGCGAGGACAGCGCCGTGCTGCTGGCGGTGATGTATAAAGGGGCCGGATACCGCTCGGCGATAATCATCGGCGAGGAGCATACCGCGTCCCTGGTCTACCTCCCCGACTACACCCAGGCGCCGGTGCTATTTGAGGTGGAGGGCGAGCCGGGCTGGGTCTGGGCGGAGGCCACCGGCAGGAATAACCCGCTGGGCTGGACGGCCAAGGAGTATCTCGACGTCAAGCTGGCGGCCTACGAAATAACCGGGGAAGAGATAGTTAACGAGGAACCGACGGCACAACCTTTGGTCGCCGTTGCCCAGACCGGAGGCGGCGGGGGCGGGGGCATTTTCCTCACCCGCTATGCCTTCTTCGGCATAATTCTCCTGCTGTGGTTCATCCCCTCACTGTTCAGAAGAAGACGGCGCGCTCGCTAGCCCGTGACTTGCCGTATCAGCCACCTCCGAGTATAATAATAGCTTGTTGGATTAAGATATAGAGAGTAGGTGCCCACATGCCAAAACAGGGACTGGAGAACATCCGCAACGTCGTTCTGCTGTCACACAGCGGCGCCGGTAAGACCTCGGCCGCCGAGGCCATGCTCTTTACCGCCGGAGCCATCAAGCGGCTGGGCAAGACTGACGACGGCAGCACCACCTCGGACTACGAGCCCGATGAGGTAAAGCGCCAGATAAGCATAAACCTGTCTATTCTCCCCTGCCAGTGGAAGGATACCAAGATTAACCTCCTGGATACCCCCGGCTACGCCGACTTTATCGGCGAGGTCAAGGCGGCGATAAGGGTGGCCGAGGGGGCGGCAATTATGGTCTGCGCCGCCTCCGGGGTAGAGGTGGGCACCGAACAGGCGTGGGCCTACTGCGAGCAAGACGCCTTGCCCCGCCTTATCTTTATCAACAAGATGGACCGGGAGAACGCTGACTTCAATAAGACGGTGGGACAGATACAGGCCAAGTTCGGCCCCAGGTGCCTGCCGGTGCAGCTGCCCATAGGCGCCCAAGACAAATTCGAGGGCATAGCTGACCTGCTGACCATGAAAGCCTACAGCGGCACCGAGGCTAAAGAAGCCGAGCTGCCCGAATCGCTTGAAAAGCAGGCCGACTCCTACCGGGAGAAATTAATAGAAGCCGCCGCCGAGGCTGACGACAAGCTCATCGAGAAGTACCTGGAAGGCGGCGAGCTCAGCCAGGAAGAGCTCAGTAGCGGCCTGCGGCAGGCGGTGGCGAGCGGCAAGGTGGTGCCTATTTTCACCGGCTCAGCGTTGAAAAATATCGGCTTTAGATTATTCCTAAACGCCATCAGCGACTTTCTGCCTTCGGCCAAAGAGCGGAAGGTGGTAACTATAAGCGATTCCACCAAAAGCACGGTTGAGTCCAGCGCCGACGCCCCGCTGGCGGCCTTAGTCTTCAAGACCAGCGCCGACCCCTACGTGGGCAAGCTCACCTACTTCCGGGTCTACAACGGCGCCATCAGCAGCAACTCCCAGGTGTGGAACGCCACCCACAAGGGTATAGAGCGCATCGGGCAGCTCTTCCTGCTTAGGGGCAAGAACCAGGAACCGGTGGCTCAACTGGGGGCGGGGGATATCGGGGCGGTGGCCAAGCTGGCCCTTACCAACACCGGCGACACCCTGAGCAGCCAGGACAAGCCGCTCAAGATTGCCCCCGTCGAATTCCCCGAGCCGGCCTTCAACCTGGCGGTACACCCCAAGACCAAGGCCGACGTGGACAAGCTGGGAGCGGCCTTAACCCGCATGGCCGAAGAAGACCCCACCCTCCGTGTGCACCGTGATACCGACACCGGCGAAACGGTTTTATCCGGAATGGGAGAGTCACATTTGGAGGTGGCCGCCGAAAAGATGCAGCGCAAGTTCGGCGTGGCGGTGACGCTGGAGACACCCAGGGTCCCCTACAAAGAGACGATTACGGCCGGGGCCAAGGCCGAGTACAAGCACAAGAAGCAGACGGGCGGGCACGGCCAGTACGGGCATGTCCTGCTCGAGCTTGAGCCCCTGCAAAGGGGCAGCGGCAACGAGTTCGCCAGCAAGGTAGTGGGCGGGACTATCCCCCGGAACTATATCCCGGCGGTGGAAAAGGGGGTCAACGAAGCCTTTAAGGAAGGGGTGCTGGCCCACTACCCGGTCACCGACCTCAAGGCCACCGTCTACGACGGCAGCTTCCACCCGGTGGATTCATCGGAGATATGCTTCAAGATTGCCGGGGCCGGGGCGCTCAAAAAAGGGCTGGCCGAGGGGCAGCCCATACTGCTCGAGCCGATAATGAACATCGAGGTGACCGTTCCCGAGGAGTTCACCGGCGATATCATCGGCGACCTTAACACCAAGCGGGCGCGGGTGCAGGGGATGAACCCCGGTGGAGGCATCAACGTTATTGAGGCCCAGGTGCCGCTGGCCGAGGTACTGCGCTACGCCATCGACCTGAAATCGATAACCCAGGGGAGGGGCGGCTACAAGGTGGAATTCAGCCACTACGAAGAGGTGCCGGCCCACGTCGCCCAGAAGATCATCGCCGACCGGCAGGCGGAAAAAGACAAGGCCTAAGTAGCCCTTATCTCCTGCCGCATGAAGGCAATATAGCTGACGGCAAAGCAGACCGCGGCCAGGCCTATGAGGGTGGTGAGCTGCGGCCAGACCAGCAGCAGGCTCTGGCCCAGGGGCAGGGGGTTGGGTATCATATAGGATACCTCGCCCGAGGTTAATATCCCCAGACCTCTGGAATGGGGCAGGAGCATGGCCATGGTCGCCTCCTCGAAGAGGGTATTGGGGGAGAGCCGCATCAGCGCCAGCAGGGTTTCCACCGACTTGGCTACCGACGGTACTATCAGCATGGTATAGAAGAAACCGAAGAACAGCCAGACGGCGATAGAAGCCAGCAGGGAGATAGCCAGGTTCCTGATTATCACCGAGAAAAGTATGGCCAGACCCATCCAGAAGGCGCCGAAGACAACAATAGAAACGAAGTAGATGAAGAGCCGGATGATTTCCTCGGCGCTGGGTGGCACCCCGATCATCCTCAGGCCGTAGCCGGAAACAATGAGCAGGGTAGTGGCCATCATGATGGCCAGGGTAATCATCCCCGCCAGAAACTTGCCGTTGATGACACTGTCCCGATAAAGAGGCTGAGACAGGATTCGGCTCATGGTGCCGCTGGAGTACTCCCGGTTGATGGCGTCAAAGCCGAGGGCTATCCCGATGATGGGGACGAAGATGCCGATGAAGCTGACCAGCGAGGGTATGTTCTCCCCCGATGTGGTAAACAGGTTGAGGAAAACAAAGCCAGACTCAAGGCTTACCCCGCGAATTCCCTGCTGGGCGGCATAAAGCCCGGCGGCGCTGGCCAGCAGCACCAGGATAAAGAGGATTAAACACCTCAGGCTGGTGAAATAGTCAGCCAGTTCTTTCCTGATTATAGTTATCATTCTTTAAGCTAACCTTCCTGGAAATACTTCTTGTATATATCGTCCAGCGAGAACTCCTGGACCTTCATCTGAATCAGGGCCGCGCCGCTATCCACCACCACCTTGGAAATGGCCGCACGCAGGTCGGAATCGGCAATTATATGCAGGAAATTACCCTCAGCTTCCACGTTCTTTACCCCCTTAATCTTGCCGATAACCTCTACCAGCTGCGGGCTGGCCCCTTCGGTTTCCACCTCTATTCTGTAGCGGCCTTCGGCCAGAGCTTCCCGGCCCAGAGCGTCCAGGGCACCTTCAACCACCAGCTTGCCGTTGGCCAATATGGCGATACTGTGGCATATCCTCTGCACCTCATAGAGGCGGTGGGAGCACATGACCACGGTTGTCTCCATCTTGGGCAGGCCGGCTATCAAGTCTAAAATCTGATTAATCCCCTCCGGGTCAAGGCCGGCGGTGGGCTCATCTAAGATAGCCAGCTTGGGCTTCTTGACCAGCACGTCGGCGATGCCTAAGCGCTGTTTCATCCCCCGGGAGAACTTGCCCACGGCGGTGTCAGCCACCTCGGTCAGACCAACGGCTTTAAGCACCTGCCCAATCTGTGGGTCGGCTTCGTCATCGGTCATGTTATTCAGCCAGGCGATAAAGCGCAGGTTCTGCCGGGCGGTGAGGCCGTCATAGAAGCCCAGTCTTTCCGGCAGGTAGCCGGTGAGGCGCTTTACCTTGAGCGGTTCCCGGGTGGAGTTAAAGCCGAATACCCGGGCGCTACCCGAAGCCGGCTCGGTCAGTCCCAAGAGCATGAGGATGGTGGTGGTCTTGCCGGCGCCGTTGGGACCGAGCAGGCCGAAGACCTCGTTTTCGGCGACGTGGAGATTGAGGTTATCAACCACCGTAGTGCCGTCGTACCTCTTGGTCAAATCCTGGGTCTCTACGACTATCTTCTTGTCCATATTTTACCGTCGGCTAAAGCGCATAAAGATGTATATCAGGCCAGCAATCACCACCACGATAATAGCCACCCCCACCCAGCCCCAGATGGTGGGTGTCTCCACACTGACCCTGATATCCATATCGTCCTCGATTTGCTTGCCCTTGGCGGTGAGGCTGATTTGATAATCCCCGGCGATGGTCTTGGCCGGCGGCTTGATGTTGACTTCTACCGTCTGAGAATCTTGGGCCGCCACGGTATCTATCTCTTCAGGGGAGAACTCAATAGTCCAGCCGGTCGGTTTGTTGGAGGAGAAGACAATATCATCAATAGCCGCCGAGCCCTGGTTCTGCACCGCTATGGTGAAATAGTTATCCCGGCCGGCCGTAGCCGTGGTATTGTAGCGCTCCTCGGCGGGGGCCAGAGCCATTATGTAGGTGGAAGTCACCACGGCGGTGAAGTCGATGCTGCCGCTAACTTCGCCTGAGGTCGCCCCCACGGTTATCTGGTATTCCCCCGGCTCGGGCAGGAGCCAGTAGGGGGGAGCTACAGAAATAACTATCTTCGTCACCGGGGCAGTTTGGTAGGGTATGGCCGGCTCAATCCTGATGTCCAGTATCTGTTTGTCTTTGGGATAGGTGGGGGTAATAAAGGTCGTCCAGTCCTTGGGCCCGCTAACCGTCAGGTCAAAGGTCCGGGCCTCGGTTCCCCCGGCATACTTCAGGTCAACCTCAAACTCAAAGCCGGTGCCGGCGACTCCCTCCAGCTTGGTGTGGGTGGCCGTCAGCGTAATCGTTTCCGGGGGAGGGGCTTCCTCCTCCTGGGCCAGGACGGCGACCGCCGGGGAAATAACCAGCAGGCTGACCAGCAGTAGAGACAACCCAAATAGTATTCTTAGCTTCATGGTATCGCTCCTTATTTACTGACTTTATTTAGCCAGAAGCTCCTTGAGCTTCTCGGTGAAAGCGGGTACTATCTTTTTCCAGTCGCCCACCACACCGAAGCGGGCTTCCCTGAATATATTTGCCTCGGGGTCCTTGTTTATGGCTACTATGGTCTTTGAGCCGGAACAGCCGGACATGTGCTGGCTGGAACCGGAGAGGGCAACGGCGATATAGAGTTCTGGGGTGACAATCTTGCCGGTAAGCCCTACCTGCGCCCCGGTGGGCACCCAGCCGTTATCAACGGGGGGGCGGGTAGCGCCCACCGCTCCCTTTAATATCTTGGCCAGCCCCTCTAACTGGTCAAAGCCTTCGGCGCTGCCGATGCCCCGGCCGCCGCTGACCACCACCTCGGCATCCTCCAGCTTTATCCCCTCCACCTCCTCTGGGACCTTCTCCAAAACCTTGGTCCTTATCGCCGAGGGGTCAAGGCCAGCGTCAACCTTGATTACCTCCCCTTTTCGGGACTGGTCCGGCTCCAGCGGCGCCATTGCCTTGGGCCGGACGGTGGCTATCTGGGGGAAGGAATCGGTGATGAAAACGGCCTGGGCGTTGCCGCCGTAGACCGGTTTGGTCTGAAGTAATTTCTTGGAGTCGGGGTCAATAGCCACCTCCAGGCAACCCAGAGAGGCGGCCGTGTTCAGCCGGAAGGCCAGCCTCGGTGCCAGGTCGCGGCCGATGGAGGTCTGCCCCATGATTAAAACCTGGGGCATGGCCTGCCCCACCACCTTCTCCATGACCGAGACGTAAGAATCGGTCTGGTAGTCCTTAAGCAGCGGGTCGTCAACGACATAGACCTTATCGGCACCATAGGCGATGGCTTCCTGAGCTAAATCAGCCACGCCGCTGCCAACCAGCACCGCCGCCAGCTCCTGACCCAAATCTTTAGCCAGCTTACTACCGCCGCCAAGCAGCTCGGCGGAAATCGAGGCCAGCTTGCCTTCTTTAGTCTCACCTACAACCAGAACACCTTTATTTTCAGCCATTATTTTACTCCCTATCTATAGCAGAATAATATTAAGAACTGGTTAAGAATTCCTTACAATACCTTGACTTCCCGCAGTTTTACCGCCAGATTGACGGCCGCTTCCTCCGGATTCTCTCCCTCGATAACCTCGCACTTGCCTTCGCGAACCGGCTGGAACAGTTTCAGCAGCCTGGTATGCCGGCCCTGAGCGCCTATCTGGGCAGCCTCAACGCCGATATCGGCTGGCTTCCAGACCACCGGCTCCTTCTTCTTGGCGGCCATAATCCCCTTTATGGTGGGGTAGCGGGGCTCGCCAATCTCGTTGCTGGCCGTAATCAGGCAGGGCAGTGATACCTCAACCACTTCATAGCCATCGTCGGTTTTTCTCTGCACCTTTGCCTTGCCATCGGCGATGTCCACCTTCCCGGCCAGGGTGACACTGGGCAGCCCCAGTATCTCGGCAATGCCCGAGCCTACCTGCCCGGCATTCCAGTCCGAAGCCTCACGGCCGCAGAAGATGATATCGTATTCGCCTATCTTCTTGATGGCCATGGCCAGGGCGTAGGCGGTTGACCAGCTATCGCTCCCGTCGAAGGCCTCATCCTCCAATAAGACAAGCTCGTCAGCCCCCATCGCCAGCGGTTTCTTGACGATGTCCCTGAGCTGGTTTGAGCCCAGGCCGAGGGCGGTGATCTTGCCCCCTGAGGCGTCCTTGAGCTTTAGCGCTGCCTCAATAGCATATTCGGCGTAGGGGTCGACTACCGGTGAGACCCCCGCCGGCGGCATCACCTTATTGCTGGAGGGGTCAATCTTGAAACTGGCGGGGGGTGCCTCGGGGTCAATTACCTGTTTGATGCAGACAATCATGTTCATAACGCCTAATTCCTCCGTTTAATACTTGAAACCTGGGGGAGAACCCAAGTATCTAATTTAACAGTGTATAGGTTGTCTGTCAAGTTGAACCGGGCCGGCAGAAAGGCTTAAAAGCACCACCCGGTCGATGCCGCCGAGGTCGGGCATAACCTCTATGTCACCGCCGGGGAAGATGTTATGTAAAATAGCCGTTACCGCTTTCCTCTGCCCCTGCCCTATCTCCAGAAGCAGGGAGCCGCCGCCTTTAAGCTTACCGCCCGCCTGCTGGCACAGCTGCTTTATAGTCTCCGTCCCGTCGGCGCCGCCATCAAGCGCCAGCGGCGGCTCGAGACCCGGGTTTAAATCCGACCAGCTGACATAGGGCAGGTTGGCCACTATGATATCAACCGGCTCCGGTAACGGCTCAAGCAGGTTCCCCTCTAACAGGCGGACTCTACCCGAAACGCCGTGTTTGCGGCAGTTGACAGAAGCCGTTTCCAGAGCGGCGGCGGAGATATCGGTAGCGTAAATTTTTGCCCGGGGCAGGCCAAGCGCCAGGCTAATGGCAAGCGCTCCGCTGCCGGTGCCGATGTCGGCAATGATAGCTAAGGGGTAGTTTTGAGTTAAGCTGAGTGCGATTTCTACCAGCAGCTCGCTTTCCGGGCGGGGGATGAGGACACCGGGGTTAACCTTAAAATCAAGCCCGTAGAACTCGCGGCGGCCGGTGATATAGGCCGACGGCTCGCCGCTCAAGCGGCGCTCTAGCAAACGCCGGAAGGTCTCTTCCTGTCGGGGGGCCAGCTCTTTTTCCAGGTCAATATACAGCTGGACCCGGCTTATTTTAAGGGTATGCCGCAGCAGCAGCTCGCCCTCTAAAGGGGCATCCTCAACCCCGTTTTGGGTGAGAACGTCCCGGGCACGGCGGAGAGCTTGCTTTATGATCAAGCCAGCTGCTCCTCCAGCTGTTTGGCCTGCTCGCTGGTGGCCAGGGTGTCGATGAGCTTATCCAGGTCGCCGTCCAGGATGCGGGGCAGGTTACGAAATGTCTGGCCGAGGCGGTGGTCGGAGATGCGGTCCTGGGGATAGTTATAGGTCCTTATCTTTTCGGCGCGCTTGCCGCTGCCCACCTGGGAACGGCGCTGCTGGGTTATCTCCTCCTCCTGCCGGCTCCGCTCTATATCCAGCAGGCGGGCGCGGAGCACCGCCATCGCCTTGCGGCGGTTTCTAAGCTGGGAGCGCTCGTCCTGGCATATGCTGACCACGCCGGTGGGGATATGGGTAATGCGGACGGCGGTGGCCACCTTGTTTACATTTTGCCCCCCCGCTCCACCGCTGTGAAAAATATCGATTCTAAGGTCTTCCGGGTTGATGTCTACCTCGACCTCGTCAGCCTCGGGGAGAACGGCCACGGTGGCCGTCGAGGTATGAATCCGGCCCGAAGACTCGGTGGTCGGCACGCGCTGCACCCGGTGCCCCCCGCTTTCATACTTGAGGCGGCTGAAGGCGCCCTTGCCCTTGATCTCAAAAGTAATCTCCTTAAAGCCGCCGATGCCGCTCTCATTACTGTTAATTATATCCACCGTCCAGCCCTTATCCTGGGCATAGCGGCTGTACATGCGGAAGAGGTCGGCGGCGAACAGCCCGGCTTCATCACCACCCGTCCCCGCCCTTATTTCCATGATGATGTCCTTATCATCGCTGGCATCCCGGGGCGTCAGGGCGGTTTTAAGCGCGTCAAGCTGTTTTTCAAGCTTGGCGTCAAGCTTTTCTATCTCCTGCCTGACCATAGCGCTCATGTCTTCTTCCTGAGCGCCGTCCAGCATGGCTTTGGTGTCTTCCAGCTCTCTGGCGGTTGCCCTGTAGGCCCTGTACTTGGTCACCACGTCTTCAATGCCCGCCTTCTCCCGGGCCAGCGCCTGCAGTTTATCGTGGTCGGCGGAAACCTCCGGGCTGGCTATCTGCCGGTCAAGCTCCTGGTAGTGTTTTTCTATCTGCTCTAATCTGTCCAACATAACGGTATCCCTACGATGGAATTATAACATAGGCATAGGGGGTGCTCAAACGCTTTGGTCTTGCTTCCCACCCTGACCCACCCTACAGAGGTGATACCTCTTTAACACTCCTTAAAAAGGGGGGAGGGGACTTACTTTTTGTGGTAGAATTTACATAATGAGGTGAGAAATGTCTTCAGACCAATCCCTACAACGGATAGCTCAGGAACTAGAGAGAATAACTAGGGTGCTTGAGCAGATTCTGCAGCAGCTTCAACAGCGATAAGCTGGCGATCTACCGTTTCCCAGCCAAAACCGACCAAAAGCCAATACAAGGGCTAATCACTAGCTCCGCTTTTTAGCATAGGGTTTCATTAACTTCTCAAGTGGTTTACCTTTGACAGTGACACGCCGAACCTCCCGACCCCGGTCAACAGCCACAACGGGAGACAACCCAACTGTCTTCCCAAGGATAAGCTCCTTTAGGTGCTGGGTAGCTTTTTGAGCTCCCCTTTTCCCCTTTTCTGGCGCATCGTAGCCAGTGGGACGGATACGTTTCCCCCCAGCAAGTTGAAAGGTATCAGCGTCAATTACTTTTTTGGGTTTCCCTGTCGCCATTTTAACCCTCCTTTAGAGCTTCCCTTGCTAGCTTGTCCGCTCTTTTAATAAATGGACTGTTACTTGAAACATGCCTGTATTCAACCTTATCTCTGAATTGTATTTCTGTTGCTCTAACTAGTTTATTAAGTTCTCTAAGTTCCTTATTTCTTATCCTATACACATGGTTTAGTTGTTCGATTATTAATAAACTATCAGAGAAGCAAATCGCCTTCCATGTACACTTTTCTTGAGCCAACTCTAATCCTTTTATTAGCGCACGATATTCAGCTTGGTTATTCGTGCTATCTCCGATAGCTTCTTTATGAGCGATTAATTCTATGTTTTTCTCATTCAATATAGATACACCGATTGCACCTTTTCCCGGATTTGGGCAACACGCACCGTCTGTGTATATTTTTACAAACCTGTTCAAATTTGGCATCGGTGTCCCTTTACGCACATAATTATACCACGAAAGTTCATTATTGCCGAAGCGAATTTTAGGTCGAGAGACCCTCTTTTCCAATCAAAATCGCTAATTGGTGGGGTTAAAGAAGTCTAAGAGGAAAAACCTTTTTGGGCGGGTGGGTATGGGACGAAAGAGAACCGCTAAAAATGGGAGCGGGGATAAAAGGGGCTTTAGCCCCACCATAAGGGCGGCGGGCGGGAATAGATAATAAAATGGGGTGGGGCAATAGAAAGAATATCTGGCTCCCCGAGCTGGACTCGAACCAACAACCTAGCGGTTAACAGCCGCCCGCTCTACCAATTGAGCTATCGGGGAAGGCACAGAAAGAATAATACCTATACTTGCTTTAACGAGTTTAGGGTCAAACTAAAGCCAGCACCGGCGGTTCTAGCTGGACGCCGGGGTCTCGCCGGGGTGCAGTTTCTTCCACTTCTCCAGCAGCTGCTCTTTGCTTTCCTTATGGTCCTCATCAGGCACGCAGCAATCCACCGGGCAGACCTCGACGCAGCGCGAGGATTCGTGAGAACCAACGCACTCGGTGCACTTATTGGAGTCAATTACATAGATTTCCTCTCCCTCAGAGATAGCCTCATTGGGACACTCGGGCTCACAGGCCCCGCAGCTAATACAATCCTCGGTAATCTTCAATGCCATTTGTTAAATTTATCCTCCTGAAACTTGATTACGGCCTATTTTAGCACCTATCCTGATTCAATGCACCTTTTTAGTACCTCCTTAGATTGCCAGCAACTGATGCAGTTTTTACTCGGGCGGCTCCTCTTTCATCCAGATTCGGTATAGCTTTTCGCCACCCTCCTCAAAGCATTTGAACCCCTTGGAGTCCACCTCCTCCACCTCAACCTCGCCCAGCTCACGGCACTGCTCAAGCCAGTTACGGAAATGGGCACCGCCGCCGAAGTAGACCTTGCGCCACCTGTTCCCCTCCTCGTCTACTCTCTCCCTGACCAGCTCTTCCTGGGCCAGCCTTTCTCTTTCCTCTTCTTCAACCATCTGTCCCCTTATAGATTAAGGTCTAAGACTGGACTAGTCAAGGGGTTAGCTTCTTTCGCCGAAAATTTTAGTCCCTATCCTCACCAGGTTGGCCCCCTCTTCCAGGGCAATCTGATAGGAGTTGGTCATGCCCATAGACAGGTATTTCATCTCCACATCAGGCAGTTTGAGGGCTTTAATCCGGTCAAAGAGCCGGCGGGTAATAACAAAGTAGGGCCGGGAATCTTCGGGGTTGCCAAAGCGGGGCCCCATGGTCATCAGCCCCATTACCTTTATGTTGGGCAGGCTGGAAATCTCTTTGATAAGCTGCTCAGCGTTTTCGGGCAGTACCCCCGCTTTCTGCTCCTCGCGGCCGCTGTTTACCTCGACCAGCACCGGCATCACCCTGCCCATTTCGGCACACCGCCTGTCAATCTCCCGCGCCAGTTCAATAGAATCGACGGTCTCTATCATGTCGAAGAGGGCTACCGCCTTCTTCACCTTGTTTTTCTGCAAATGCCCGATCATGTGCCAGGCGGCTCTACCGCCGATAGCGGCGCAGGCTGTTTCGGCTTCCTGGACATAGTTTTCCCCGATAACCCTTACGCCGGCTTCCACCGCCTGCAACACCTCATCGGGCGCCCTGCCCTTGGCAGCGGCCACCAGCTCAACGCCCTGGGGCAACTCTTTCAGTAGCTTGCCGATATTTTCTTTAATTCCCATGGCCAAGACCGGGGAAAACTGGCTGCCGAGCCAGGATTCGAACCTGGGCTAAGGGATCCAAAGTCCCCTGTGCTACCACTACACAACTCGGCAACCGGAAATGGTGCCGAAGGTCGGACTCGAACCGACACGGGGGTCGCCCCCCAACAGTTTTTGAGACTGTCGCGTCTACCCATTCCGCCACTTCGGCTCGTAAACTCACCTGGAGCGGAAGACGAGATTCGAACTCGCGACCCTCTCCTTGGCAAGGAGATGCTCTACCGCTGAGCCACTTCCGCCCGTATTAACATGGTGCCGAGGCCCAGAATTGAACTGGGGACACGCGGATTTTCAGTCCGCTGCTCTACCGACTGAGCTACCTCGGCACGGGTTTAATTGTATCTATTAGGCATGTTAGTGTCAAGCAAGTTATTGACAGGGATGCCCGCCAGCACCAGCAGATAGGGGAGGAACACGGGCGGGAGCCGATGATAAAATAGCCCCATTTAACTCCTACTAAAGGGTTATTGACAAGGCCTTTACTGAGGGCTAGACTCAAA
>Ga0315551_10000712_pt1 | contig 26517 bp, 22 predicted proteins | sample SalMarSW160290MG_FD_203678 | JGI IMG/M metagenome (GOLD analysis project Ga0315551, IMG submission 203678) | Salt marsh sediment microbial communities from the Plum Island Ecosystem LTER, Massachusetts, United States - Salt Marsh Sediment SW1602-90 ...
CGAGGTCCTTGAACGCCGCGCGGGCTTGCTCATTCAAGGAGTCATCTCTTTCAGTCTCTTCGTGGAATCTAACATATAGACCATGCAGCTTTTCCACTGCGTCTTCATCGAGTTCGATTTCACTACCCCACTTCCGGAAAGCCACAATCATCTTGCCGAATTGTGTTCCCCAGTCACCAATGTGGTTAATGCCTACCACCTGATACCCAAGTTTTTCGTAGATACGCCTTAGAGAGTTACCGAGGATGGTGGTGCGGAGGTGCCCTACGCCGAACGGCTTGGCGATGTTCGGCGATGAGTAATCAATTACATACTTTAGACCAACACCCTCGTCTGAATCGCCGTAGTCGCCTCCCAGACTAAGTATCTCACTTATCGTCTCTTGTGCCAGTACCTTAAAGTCCACCCTGGCGTTAAGAAAGCCTCTTACAGCTATGCTCTCCACCAAAGCGGTAGGGGCGGAGGTTGATAAAAGAATGTCATTTGTCTGGACGGCAATCTTGGAAGAAATCACGTCAGGTTGTTCTCCCAATAGAGCAGCATACTTAAAAACCGGGAAGGCGAAGCGTCCCAGGCGACGATCTTTGGGCTTTTCAAGGTTGTAGTAGATAAATTCTGAGCTGAAAACTTGCGTGTCACCCTTGGCCTGATACCTCTTTTTGTATACCCGTTGAAACGCCACCGCTGTGGCTTGGGAGAATTGCTGCTTGAATTTGTCTTTTTTCATACAAGCCTAATCCCAGGCGACTGTTCCATCAATATCTACTAACCTCATAATAATAATCCGATGGGATGACTCAGGCAAGTAACAACGCAGAGTACTTTTGACTGCTCTTTAGAATGCTTTTCTGATTGACATCAGGAAATGTCCCACCTGCTTGAAACACGTCCTCGCTGGCAGGTAACTAAGTCAACAAAATGCAAATATTATTTGAATTCAAATGTTCCAGTTGCAATAAATTTAACTGGGCCGATCAACTCAATTGAGTTGTTCGCTTCAAGCCATCTGACCAAAAGGGAGCCTGTTTCAAAAACAACCTCGCAACTTCGGTCAACCAGTCCCAACATGATTGCAGCGCAAACCGCGGCCGCCGCTCCGGTGCCGGAGGACCCAGTAGATCCCGCTCCCCGCTCCCATCCGGCAACCTTAATTTTCTTGCGACTAATGACTTTTGCAAATTCCACGTTAGTCCTGTTAGGAAAGGCGCGATGCACCTCGATTTCAGCTCCAAGAGCTTTCCAGTCGAACTCGAAGTCGTCGACAAAAAGAACAGCGTGAGGATTTCCCACCGCCACGCAGGTGACTGGGAACTTCACTCCCCCAACCGCCAAAGGCGCATTAATCATATATCTCTGTTCGGTCGTGACTGGTATGAGCTCGGCTCTGAATTCAGGCTCTCCAAGGTTCGATTCCACAACGTAACCCTGCTGAGTAAACTTCAATACCTTAACCTTATCAAGCGTCCCGGCTGCTTCAAAGACAAACGTCCTCTTCTTCTTATCACGTAAAAACTCATGTACTCCTGCAATCCTCAGACCGTTGCCGGATTTTTCCGCCCAACTACCGTCAGCATTAAAAATATCAATTCGACGGTCTCCTTTTTTACTTTCCGAAAGATACAGTATTCCATCAGCTCCCACCCCGTAGTGGCGGTTGCAAATTGACCTGGCTAAGCGGCTTAGTCGAGCCTTACTCATTTTGGGGTTTGTCTGGTTAATAATTAGAAAATCATTTTGTAATGCGTGGTATTTGCTAAATACGACCTGCATAGAATCACTATAAAAGGTTAAAGACTCTATTTGGCAATAAAAAAGCCTGCTGTCGGCAGGCTTTTACCCGATTAATTTTAGAAATAAATACTAAGACTGGAGAACTATGCTTAAGCCACAGTCCCAACTGCTCTTCTTTTTATCTAAATCTGATCTGCCGCTCTACATGTTCTCCTTGAACAGCCTGGCCAGTCTCTTGATGCCTTCCACAATATCTTCATGCGAGGCATTGGAAAAATTTAGCCGTAAGGTGTTAAGCCCCTGACCATCAGGGTAAAACGGCTGGCCATACACATAAGCCACCTTCATCTCAATCGCCTTGGGAAGCAGCTCTTTTGCAGACATATGCTTGGGCAGCTCGATCCATAAAAATAAGCCGCCTTCAGGTTCGGTCCATTTGATTCCCTCCGGAAAAGCATCGCGCATAGTTTTAATCATCAAGTCCCGTTTAACCTTGTAGTCGGCTTTTAGCTTTTCTATGTGCGGTTCGAGCTTTCCTGTCATCATATATTCGTAAAGGATATACTGACAGAGGGCGTTCGAATGCAGGTCGGTACACTGCTTAACCTTCTCAAAATAATTCATTATGTCCGCCGGGCCATTCATCCAGCCGATTCTCAGCCCCGGCGCTACAATCTTGGAAAAGGTCCTGATAGCAATGACAACATCGCCGCCCATTGACTTCAAAGTCGGCGGTTTCTCTCCCCCAAAGCGAATATCGCTGTATGGATTATCGTCAATAATAGGCACGTCGTACTTCGTTGCCAGTTCTATTAAAGCCCGGCGGCGTGATACTGACATCGTTATACCGGTAGGATTTTGAAAATTGGATACCGTATAAATTAGTTTCGGCTTGTACTTGGTCAGCTTTTCCTCGACCTGTTCTATAATCATCCCCTCCTCATCCATGTCCACTGTAGCATAGCGGGCTTGGTAATAATTGAACGCTTGCAATGCGCCTACATAGGTGGGGTATTCAGTCAGGATATAGTCACCGGCGGTGATAAAAGCACGGGCTACCAGCTCAATCCCCTGTTGAGCACCGGAAGTAATCAGGATATTGTCAATTTTGCTTTGTACACCATCCTCTATGGCTTTCTTGGCCAACAGCTCACGAAGGGGCGTAATCCCGCGGGAAAGCGAATACTGGACGCAGTCCGAGCCATACTTCGCAATCGCGCTTGTCATCGCCTCTTTTAAGTCTTCAAGGGGGAACAACTCAGGCGCCGGCAAACCGCCGGCAAATGAGATTACACCAGGTTGTGAGGATATTTTCAAAATCTCTCGAATAATGGATGTCTCCAGTTTCACCACATGGGGGGCTATTTCCCACAACTCCGTGCGTACTTTATCGTTCTGACCAACTATCATAACATTGTCCTTTCCTTGCGTCATCTCGAAAAAGGCTTTACTGCTTGTATAATACTACATGTTGGCGGAAATTTCAACAGGAAAAGTACGGTTGTAAGCAACACGACGCAACATTTGGACAAGTTGAGCTTCTGACGCCGATTGCACCTCTGTCTATAGGCAGCATTCCGTATTGCCGTTTCATATGTGTCCCAAAGAGTTACCGCACAAAAATAAAACAGCACCTTAGATGGAATTCTGACTTAAGCGCTTTCAACGGGAATACAAAGGCAACTTCCTGTAATCTATATTCAAAGTCCCACAAGTTTGGAGCCGACAGGTGTTGTTCTTGAGCATTTATTTATAAGGTAATAGCCACCGAGCGGGATCGAACCGCTGACCTACTGATTACGAATCAGTTGCTCTACCGGCTGAGCTACGGTGGCTTGGCAAACTTATGGGCTATGCCCGCTTTTCTCTTGATGGGCAAATATAATAACAAAAAACGGATATTCAAGAGCTTTAAGGTCACCGAATACCTGACCTGACGAAACAATCCCAAAACACTTCCCAATGCAAAAGAGAATGTGGACAAGAACTCTCCTCTATACTGAACCAGATTCATACCTCTTCCTTATGCCAACCGACTATATCCTGAGCTGCTTCTCCCAAGTCATCGAAATCGTTTGCCCTGGCTGACATTTTGGGTATAATTATTGACAGAGATACCAGATGTTGGTAGGTGGAACGAGGTCATCATAACGAGGAACTCTTGACCAATCCTCAAGGATTCTAAAGATATGACTGTTACAACCGAAAGAAGCAACATGCCCTTTGAAGTCAAGGACTGCACTATAATTACTCGTATGGGTGGGGTTGATACGGCCGTCAATCTCAGAGAATTGTACGAACGGGTTACCATTTGCCCCATCGAGTGCATCTTTCACCATTTCTGTGAAACGCTTATTCGACCTACTTTTGACGACCCGGAATTCCGCAATGATTTTGCAGTCTGGTCGGCCCGGCAGCTCCGGGATCGAGTTCTGGCTGAGCGTCTCGGCGTCATAAATCCCTATTCGCTTGATAATTTCGAACAATTGAGAGAAATCGTCCTCGATATAATTGATGAACGCCTGAGCGAACTGGTCTATATCCCCTGGGTGCCGCGGGGGAATGACTTCCGGTTTATGAGAGGAGTGACAGTCCTTTTTGACTGTGGCTTGGAATTGACGACCCCTGACGATTTGGTTAAGCAGCTCCCCAATTTCAGCCATAGCTCGATTTACTACCATTTTATCGAAGCGCGCCGAAGAACTCCCGATAAAGCCGATGACTTTTCTGCCTGGCTGGCGGGATTTGGCTCTGGAACAGAGTCGCTTATCAGCGCTTTGAAAGGGATAGACTTTTACTATCTCACATTGCCGGAATTGAAGAAGTCACTAATCAAAGCAACTCAAAGCCCTGGCTCGGAGATCAGCCATGCACACCAAGTCGTTAGCCGCGTATGAACCTGTAGTTGGCCACGTAGCCATCTCCCAGTTGAAACAACTGGCGCAGGACCTTGCCGGAGCACGGGTGGTTCATGTTAACTCAACCAGAGCCGGCGGCGGAGTGGCCGAAATCCTGCAGTGGCTCATTCCACTGATGAACGATCTTGGGCTTAATGCATCACGGGAAGTCATTGAAGGCTACAGCGATTTCTTTAACGTCACCAAGACCTTCCACAACGGCTTGCAGGGGAGTCCGGTGGCGCTGCCGCAGTCAATGATTGAGACCTATGAACAAACCCTCGCTGAAAATGCCGATCGCTTGCGGTCCACCTTGGAGAAGGCTGATTTTGTCTTTATTCACGACCCGCAACCGGCCTTCCTGCTTGACCTGTGCTCTAACCGCAAAGGGAAATGGATCTGGCGCTGCCATATTGACGTCAGCCATCCAGACCGCAAGGTGTGGAATTACTTGAAAAGAATCGTTTCAGAATACGACGCCAGTATTTTCTCGATGCCCCATTTTGCCCAGCGCCTTGATCACCCCCAGTTTATCATAGCGCCGAGTATTGACCCGTTGAGTGAAAAAAACGGTGAACTCACCCAGCAAGAGATTAACACTACCCTAGATCGCTTCAGCATCTCCAAAGAGCTGCCAATACTCACGCAAATCTCCCGCTTCGACCGCTTCAAAGATCCGATTGGTGTAATAAACGCCTTCAACATGCTCAACAGTTCGGTTGACGCTCAGCTTGTTCTGGCCGGGGGTGGAGCTACCGATGACCCTGAAGGGGCCGCTATGTTCGAAGAAGTGCAGGATGCCGCCCAGGATAACGACCGAGTCTTTCTCTTGCTGTTGCCCAGCGACGCTCATCGAACAATAAACGCTCTCCAACGAGCCTCTACCATCGTAATTCAGAAATCCCTTCAGGAGGGCTTCGGTCTTACTGTGACGGAAGCGATGTGGAAAAGCAAGCCGGTCATCGGGGGAAACGTAGGGGGTATCCGTCTTCAGGTGTACAATCATCAGACCGGCTTTCTGGTGGACACTCCGGAAGGGGCAGCGCTACGCATCCGTGAGTTGCTTCGTCAACCTAAGAAAATCGAGACTATGGGAAAAACCGCCAAAGAATTTGTCACCCACAATTTCCTATTGACACGTCACCTTCGCGAATATCTGACTTTGATGTTGGGGTTGCGCCGCGGCCTGGAAAACTACCTGATTGCCGCCTGAATAGGACTTAATGGAAATTCTTAATTCCCAGCTTAACCTCAAAAACTTCTTCAACAACCTCAATTCAGCACAAAAACGTGCCTTAATTCTTGACTATGACGGCACGCTGGCGCCTTTTCGACCTGAGCGAGATAAAGCTGTGCCTTATCCGGGCGTGCGGGAAATCATTGGTAAGATCATATCCACCGACAAAACCCGCCTGGTTATTGTCACTGGCCGTCGCATTAATGACCTGATCCCTCTTTTAGGGCTTGATGTTTCCCCGGAAATCTGGGGAAGTCACGGCCTGGAGCACCTTAAGGGCAACAACGAATACCAATTGACAGAGCTTGATGCCCTCGCTCGACAAGGACTAACCGAAGCAAATAAATGGAATGAAGAAGAAGGCTTAGCGAGCCTGACCGAACCAAAACCCTCCGGCGTCGCCTTTCACTGGCGGGGTCTGAGCCCGGAGGAAACCTCTAAGCTCAAAAAAAAGATTCAAAAGAAATGGCTTTCCACCGCACCTAACTTTGGCTTAATTCTACAAGAGTTTGACGGTGGGTTGGAACTGAGAATCGCTGGAATAACAAAAGCAACCGCCGTTGTGAGTATTATTGAGGAAATGGGAACGGATGCTGTGCTGGCCTATATGGGAGATGATCTGACTGACGAGGACGCCTTCAACGCCCTCAGGACACAGGACCTTGGTATCCTTGTCCGCAACTGCTTACGTGAGACCGCTGCCGACGTGTGGATAAAACCCCCCGAGGAATTGCTTGATTTCCTTGAGAAATGGATTGAATGTGGAGGGTAGACCATGAATATCTTTGAAACAACGTTTTACAACAATTCCATGTTCGAATGGATGGTAGCGATTGGCGTTGCCATAGGTGTCTATCTTGTCATCCACGTAGTCAAACTGTTCGTGGTACGGCGCCTGGCAGCTCTAACCAAGAAAACAGCCAGTCAGATTGACGACATCTTGGTGGAAGTTATCAAACGTACTAACTCCCTTGCTATTCTGGTTATTTCCCTTTTCATCGGTTCACTGTTTCTAACGCTGCCGCCTAATGTCAGCCATATCATCAAGATAATTGTCACCTTAGCTTTCTTCCTCCAAGTTGCCCTGTGGGGCAACGGCCTGATTGACAGTTTGATTTCACGACTTCACAAGTCGAGACGTGAGAGAGACCCGGCCAGCGTTTCCGCGTTCGGTGCGGTTTCGTTTTTCGCTCGAGTGCTATTGTGGTCGGTGATTGTATTCTTGATCCTGGACAACTTTGGGATAGACATTACCGCCCTGATTGCAGGGCTTGGGGTGGGCGGGATCGCCATCGCACTGGCGATACAGAATATTCTGGGAGATATATTTTGCTCGGTGGCGATTCTAATAGATAAACCGTTCGAGGTTGGTGACTTTATCATCGTTGGTGACCTTATGGGGACTGTTGAGAAGATTGGCATCAAAACGACCCGCGTCAGGTCGCTTTCAGGCGAGCAGCTTGTCTTCTCGAACACCGATTTAGTAAGCAGCCGTATTAGAAACTATAAGCGGATGAACGAGCGACGTGTTGCCTTTTCTTTCGGGGTAATATACCAGACACCGGCTGAGAAACTCGAGGCCATTCCACCAGCTGTCAAAGAGATTATATCATCAATAGAGAACACCAGGTTCGACCGAGCACATTTTCATAATTACGGCAACTCATCTCTTGATTTCGAATGCATATACTACGTACTGGATCGGGACTATAATCTGTACATGGACATCCAGCAGAAGATAAACCTTGCCCTTTTCCGTCACTTCGAAAAAGAAGGGATCGAGTTTGCATATCCAACCCAGACTTTGTATATTAGTAAATAAACGCAATGTGCTTGCGCGCTGTTTTAGCGCGTCACCATGTTGAGTGCAAGTTCTTAGAGCTAAAGTCAGGAGAGGGGAAATGCAGCTTTCTGGAAAACGCCTCCTGGTAGTTTCCAATAGATTGCCTGTCGTTATTATCAGAGATGATGACCGGTGGAAAGTCGAACCCGGCTCGGGGGGGTTAATCACGGCGCTTTCTCCAGTCATTCGCGAAAACCGGGGGATATGGGTTGGCTGGCCCGGATGCGGACCTCAAGCACCGGCGTTATCACTGCTTCAGGAGTACAGCGAGGAACTGGACTACGAGCTGAAGCCGGTGATCCTCACGGACAAGGAAGTTCAGAAGTTCTACCGAGGATTCTCTAACCAGACTATCTGGCCGCTCTTTCATGACCTGCTGGGGTACTGCAACTTCGACGCCGAGCAGTGGAATTCCTACGTTGATGTCAACCGCCGGTTTGCCGAGACGATTGCTGGGCTCATTGAACCAAACAGCTTCATCTGGATCCACGATTACCAGCTTATGCTGGTGGGACATTTTCTCCGGGAAATGAATATCGACCGCCAGGTAAGCTTTTTTCTTCACATTCCTTTTCCTTCCCGCGACCTCTTCCGCCGACTGCCGTGGAAACATGAAGTATTACAGAGCCTGCTTGAGTATGATCACATTGGCTTTCAAACTCAGCATGACCGCCGCAATTTTATCCAGTGCGTTAAGGCCTTTATACCGGAAGCGACGGTGAAAACCTATAAAAGAGAATCGGTCGTCAGCTATGGGAATAGGACGATAAAACTGGGGCACTATCCCATCAGTATTGACTTTGACGAATTCAACGAAGGGGCGAAAACCAAAGAGGCAGCCGATGCCGCTTGGTTCGTTCATGAGAATGTTACAAGTCGAATACTGGTCTTGGGCTTGGATCGGCTGGACTACTCCAAAGGAATCCCGGAGCGTTTTCTGGCGTTCGAGCGGATGCTGGAGAAATATCCTGAGGTTCAAGGCAACATATCACTCATCCAAATAGTCATACCCAGTCGTCTGAGAGTTCCTGAATACCGGGATTTGAAGGAATCTCTGGACATGATCGCCGGCAGGATAAACAGCCGTTTTTCAAGGCACGGGTGGATCCCCATTCACTACATGTTCCGTAGCTTGGATCGCACTCAACTGTTAGGACATTACCGTGCCTGCGAGATTGCTCTCATAACACCGCTGAGGGACGGGATGAATCTGGTAGCAAAAGAGTATTGTGCCAGCTCCGTTGACAACAATGGTGTCTTGATACTTTCCGAGTTTGCCGGGGCTGCCGAACAACTGGCCAAGGGAGCCATCATGGTCAATCCCTACGATCTTGAAGGTACTGCTGACGCTATCTACACCGCTTACATCATGGATGCCGAAGAACGGAGAAGGAGGATGAGAACCCTCCGTGCCGAGGTCAGGCGCAACGACGTCAAAAGATGGTTAGAGTGGTGCTTAGGGTCACAACATGAGACCCCCTCGATAGTATTGTCCAATACAATGGCAGATGCTTAGCATCAGCGCGGAAATCCCACCGGCATAATCAACAAAGCCGCCTCATCAACCCCGTCTACTCCCAAAAGTCGATTAACGGCATCATCGTTGAAAGCTCCGATGGCGACTGTTCCCATACCAAGCGAAGTTGCCTGAAGGTAGGTGTTCTCACATATAGCGCCGGCCTCAATATAGACATAGCGGTATCCCCGGTCGCCGTATTTTACCGTCGAACGATCAAATCTCGCCGTAAGAATGAGCGTTACCGGCGAAGACCCCACCGCTTCTTGCTCGTTGGCAGCTTTGTGGATCTGCCGGCCAAAGTCTCCTTCTTTGACAAGTTCCAGACTATTGTCTGAAACCTGAAAGTGGTATAGACCGTTGGTAAGTGTGTCGACATTGAGGACTATGACATAGGTCTCTATAGGGTAGAGCGCACCGCCGGATGGAGCGGCACGGAAATCATAACCTCCCAACGAGTCCGTCACGCCGTTAGCAGACAGAAGAATTTGGGCCAGTTGCTTTAGAGTTATCGGACGGTCTGCAAAATAGCGCTTGGAACGCCTCTCGCGTATGGCCTGCTCAACGCTCATCCCCTCAAAGGCTGGGGTCGGCAGCTTTACTTTGGAAGCGCTCTCATATTTTTTATAAAGAGGGACTCGTTCCCCCCAGCCGATATCCTTCCCCTTGTATCCCTTGTCACCGAAACTGGTCTCATTGTGAAACCTCTGGCCAATGGACATCGAATCCATCTGACTTGACTTCACCGGTAAGGCCAACATGGCACTGAGTAAAACAAACTTCATGGAATAGCACTTCATCATTCTCTCCCATATAATGCTCTATGAATAAAGGACGCAACCCTTTCTACTACGTCAACAACGTAACGGGGCTTATATATAACTTAATAATTTAAGACTGCTGACCCTCTTAGGCAAGTTCGGATGTTGGCCTGATATGCAAGGAAATTCGGTCGGGTCGCCCTTGGAGGAAATTGCACCATTACAAGATCGAAATCTGTAGTTATAACTTATCGAAAGTTGTCGGCAAGAATACTTATTGATCCTACCGAATCAAGCCTTATAATAAAGCAACTCAGTAGTAATAATAGTTGTCGCAATTCGAACTGTGAAAGAAACCCGGCTGGTAGAATTCCTGAAGCAACATCGCGACTTTACCGCTGTCTTTGTCGTATTCTCCATTCTCGCTGTGCTGCCCATGGCCATCTTCAGACTTCTCCCCTTTGTCGATCTGCCCTACCACCTGGCTGTTGCCACGATCCATAAACATATGGGTGAACCTACCAACTTTTTTGCTCAATTCTATAGTTCCGAACTTTTCCTTAGTCCAAATGTCTTCCACCCCCTGTTCTGTTCGCTGGACATTTTTCCCTCGGTAGAGTTTGCCAACCATGTTTACTTCTGCCTCTACGCCCTGCTGCTGCCGCTTTCCGTTTTTATGGTCATCAAGAAAATCGGGGGGAACCCGTGGTTTACCATATTATCATTCACGCTGGTTAACAACTACAGCCTGCACTGGGGTTTCGTCGGCTACACGATGGGTTTGCCATTCATCGTTCTTGTTTTTTACGCCACTCTACATTACCTGGATAACGACAGCATCCGAAGCCGAGTCGTACTGAGCACGCTACTCATACTAATGTTTTTCATTCATGCCCTGGCTACTTTATTTGCCATGTTGCTGTACGCCGGTTGTTGTCTTTACCGACATAGAGGTTCACTGTTGAAGGTGGCCAAAGACAGCCTTTTGCTTCTCCCCACAGCGATTATCACTTTTGTTTGGTGGAACTTCTACGCATCCGGCTCCGGGATCAGCCTGCCGACGTCTCTGGTTAAGTACTATTCGGGGGATTACCTGAAGTTCTTCGCTAATCGACCGGGAGAACTTTTCCTGCTTGATTCCCAGTCCTTGTTCGAGGGCGACAAAGGAACGTACATCGCTTTATTCTTTTCATTGTTCATTGTTGCTGCGGTTTTATGGGGCACGCTGAGAAAACCAAAGATGCCTTCAATGAAGTTAAGAGCCCCGCACTTGGCGCAAGTCTTCCTATTCGTAGTTGGCTCATTTTTGTGTTTCTTTCTGTTACCCCAGCAATTCCCAGGGCAAAATCTTATCTATGAGCGCTTCTCGGTTCTGTTTCTTATCTCAGTCATATTTCTTGGAAGTCTTGTCTATCCGAGCAAACTTCACTGGGGACTAAAAGCTGGTTTTTGTACGGTTGCCCTATTGTATTTTGCATTGTGGTTTGATTACTACAGTGATTTCAATAAAGAAACCGCTTCGTTCACGCGGGCCGTTTTTCCCCAGGATTCTCCAGACAAACGCCTGGCCGGGCTGATCTACGACTACACGTTCCGGGATAACCCGGTGTACATCCACTTTCCAAACTATTACATAGTTTGGAACCATGGGATTGCCTCTTCCACTATGGTAGATTACCGATTCGCAACAATCAGGAGAAAGGTTAGCTGGGATGTACTCCCCCCTTACGCTACTTGGGTTGGCAAAACAGGGCAATACGACCGGCGGTATGATAACATGGATTATCTCTTGGTTCGGGGAGCGGTCCCTTTAGGAGCCGCCAGGCGACTGGATAAGTTCCACCCGATCAAAAAAAACGACCTCTGGATGCTTTATGCCAGGAAGCCGCAATCTTAGATACCGCTTTCCATCACTCATTCGCCGCCCTCGTATGGAGCCGGACTACTGTTAAGCCTGTATCTAACAAGCTGCTCTCCGGCTCCCGTACCGATTTCGAATAGGCAATGAAGGTAAGGCAGGTTCCCTGTGTCTCTGTCGTTTATTGGTTGATATTGCAAACCGCGCCGGCAAATTACTTTATGTACGAAATACACTTTGTGTGTGCCGGAGGCCGGACTCGAACCGGCACGCTCCATTCAGAAGCAAGGGATTTTAAGTCCCTGGTGTCTACCATTCCACCACTCCGGCCAGCCATGTCATGGCATTTGTTTTCTTACGAAATGAATCTATTGACAGAAAGGCCAAAACTCAAGAGAAATATCCCTATACTTTGACAGTCAACCATCTCCCCCGCTGATAGTAGGCGCAGAATAGGACTGTGGAGATAATGCCGGCAGCCGAAATCGTCCACCACACGGCGGTCTGGCTGAACCCCAAATGAATTGTCAAAAGATAAATCGGAAGTGTTTCCAGCAGCCAGGAGTGAGCGACATTCATAATCATGGCGGGTGTGTTCAACCCCACCCCCACATGAATTTCCTCGATCACAATAAAAGCGCCAATAAATGGGAGCCCGAGGGCGAATATCTTGAGCATAACATCACCAATGGCGATAGTGCTGCCGGCCTCGAAGAACAGGCCCATGATCTCCGGTGCGAAGATAAATGTCAGCAGACCAAACACGAGCATAATCCCTACACCCAGCCATATTGCCTGATCGGCCGTTTTTTTGGCTCGGTCGTGCTTATCAGCTCCAACATTATGCCCGATCAGGGATGAAAGACCCAGCCCAATGCCGACCAGAAGCATGATGCCAAAAGCGGTTACCTGGTTCCCAACCCCATACGCTGCTACCACCGCCGTCCCAAACGGTGCTACCATGCGCATGATCACCAGCCGCGCCCCGGAAAATGATATCGATCCTAACCAGGCGGGAATGCCGATTTTTATGATCTTCCACATCGAGGCAACAGACACCCGTTCTCTTCCTCGAAGGTGTAGTTTCACGTTTGTATTACCCCCATAAAATAGAAAGAATCCCACGGAAAGTGTCAGTGTATACGATAGCACCGACGCATACGCCGCACCCTTAACACCCCAGGCAGGAAACCCCAGATAGCCGAAGATGAAAATGGGATCGAGCACCATATTCAGGACATTGGAGCCCAGCATCAGGAACATTGCCATGTTAGGGTTGGCCACGCCGCGCATGCCGGTGAAAATTGAATAGGTGGCATACATGACTGCCATCCCTAAGAACATGATGCGTCCGTAGTCAATGCCCAGCGCCAGCGTTTTCCCTTCGGCGCCGATCAGTTGCAGCATCTGTCCGGCAAAAAAGAACCCGGCAATACCGAAGATGCCGCCGAAGACCAGTTTCAAGATCAACGTTTCTTTGATGGACTTTTCGGCTTTGTCGTACTGCTTTTCTCCATAGCGCCGCGAAATTATGGCCACCGAGCCGGTCCCCACAAGCTGGTTAAAAGAAAAGAAGAACCACAGGATATTGCTGAAGAACGTGATGGCTGCCACGCCCGCTTCCTGTTGTGGCAAGCGCGACACCCAGTACATATCTACCATGGAATAGATGTGCTGGACCAAAAACCCGAACATGGAGGGTAACCCCATCTTGATGATGGAATAAAAGATAGAACCCTCGGTGTAATCTGCTCGATTTTTCTCAACAGCGTCGGCCATACGGTCTCCAAAAGAAATGTGAAGATACCAAATAACTTTAAGTGACAAAACATATTATGAAAAAAGAGAGAAGCGATGGCCTTATCATGGATACCTTTTATTTCGTTAAAGTGATCAAAATGGCTCAGATTGGTCGGATTACTCAATTTTTCGCTTGACAAAGAAGTGCCGAGATGTTATAGTTTAACGTTCGAGTTATCTTTGACAAACTTAAAATACTACTCAAGGAGAATTACATCTCTTTGTAGCGATATTAGGTTGAAATTATGACGTAGTAATAAAAAATACTCGGTCGAGAGGGATAAAGAGGACGGGAGGAACATGCGCGAGGAAGTTTTCGACTGACCCGTCTATTAATTTCTACCCTCACATCAATACAGCTCAATACAGCCGTAGGTCGGGTTCCTGCCCCTCAGACCGGGTGGCATTCTCAAACTTGTTTGGGGATGGTCATAGTCTCGTAGGTCGGGTTCTGAGTCTGCCTCTGGCGGACGAAAAACCCGACAGTTGTTGTTGATTCGATATGAAGGTATGGGAATGCCTTTGAATAACAGGTACAAAGATAATAACGCAAAGTTTTCAGCAGATTTTGTCTGTGCGACAAGTTCGGCAATACTATTATCTTTCGCCCTCGCATTCCCCGAATTCTGGCTTATTTCATTAGCGCTGGTTCCTTTTCTGTGGCGGCTGTGCCATGTGAGCCTGAGAGGAGCCTTCTCCCTCGGGGCAATGCTGGCCACGTTTTTTGTTTGTGCGACCAGTATGAGTGACCTCATACTTGCCCCTAAGTTATTCCTTATCAAATTACTTTGGGTTAACATTACCTTTGTCACCTTTGGCCTGATCATAAATAGAGCAAAGAAACACGTTGGATTTGATCCTGTTTTCGTCGCCCTTTTATGGTTCCCAATGCAATATATCCTGATTCGTTACGTCAAACTTGGAGATATCTTTTCAATATCACATAGCGGCTCCAGACTCGTAATTGGATTTTACTCGCTTATTGGTATCCTACTGGGTTCTCTTGTCATCCTCTTGAGCAACTCACTGATTCTGCTTTTTCTCAAGTACTTAGCACAAAAGATATTCTCCCTTAATACAACTATATTAGGATGCAATAAAGGAACATATCTTCTCTTAGATGAAGTAATACTTGAAGAGCGTTGGTATCATTTCCCTGATGTCCGCGCCTCACCGTGGACGTGACTAAACATCAAGATCTTATCAGTATAAAACAGTCTTTTTTTAATGTGAAAGCCATTGAAGGAGAAAAACGTCATGAAATGGAAAACAGCGATAATGTTCTCAGCAGTTGCATTGTTTATTGTTTATGCAGCTGTACCGGTGGTAGCCGACTGGTGGCCGGGAGACGACCACAAAATGCATTTCCCACAAACGCCTAAACCGGGCGGCTGGGATGTCGAGTTTGCCGCGTCAAGACTAGCTGACGATTGGATATGTTCAGAGACAGGGGCGGTCACGGACATCCACTTCTGGATCTCGTGGATGGAAGATATGGTGCAGCCCATCGATGACATACGAATTGGAATCTGGTCGAACGTGCCCGTCGGCCCACATGGCTTCAGTGTGCCAGGTCAGCTTCTCTGGGAGCGCATTTTCACTCCTGACGATTTCATAATTATTGAATGGGAGCCTGATTTACAGGGTTGGTACGACCCTTCCTCGGGGTTCTGGGCACTGGAAAATCATGTTCGCCGTTATCAAGTCAACATCGAAAACATCTCGGATCCATTCATTCAGGAGGAAGGCACCATCTACTGGCTGGAGATCGACTTCGGCCCCCTTCCCTTTGTTGGCTGGAAGGAAACGGACCAGCACTGGAACGATGATGCCGTCTTCTGGTACTCACCTAACTGGTGGGCGCTGACAGACCCAATCGAGGGGACTTCAATTGACCTGGCATTTGTGATAACGGGCCAATGCTGCAACCACGACGGCATCCGCGGTGACGTTAACTACGACTTTGCAGGACCCAATATTGCCGACCTGACCTTCCTGGTCTCGTTCCTGTTCAGGGGTGGCCCGGCGCCGCCGTGCTTTGAGGAGGGTGACGTTAATGGCGATGGTGCCATCAACATCGCTGACCTGACCTATCTGGTTGACTTCCTGTTCCGAGGTGGCCCACCTCCTCCGCCCTGCCCGTAGTAAGTAGAAACCTAGGTCAACCCCCACTGTGGGCTTGGCCTGCCTATGACAACGAACGTGTCGAAACCACAACGGCTTCGACCTACTGAAGGAGGAAAAAGTTATGAAGTGCAAAATAGCTATGACATCCATCATAATTGCGTTTGTCATTGGCTTCTTTGTAATAACGACAGCGACCGCCGACGTGATCGAGATCAATCCGACAGACGATGCCTGCGTCAAAGACACCGATCCCAACACGAACTTCGGCACTGGTTCTCTGATCGTCGGGCACTACCCATGGTTCGACCCGGTTAACATTTTTCGCAGCTATCTCAAGTTCGACCTGGGGGGACTGCCGGGTGCGGCGGTGATCGACACCGCGGAGCTCTACCTCTACAACTCCTGGATAGATTACCCGGCAGTCGATGTGGGGGCACACTATCTCTCAAACGATGGTTGGAATGAAGGATCGATCACATGGAACAATGCCCCTACTGGATTCAATCCCGCTGCCACCGACCTTAAGACGATCAGCATGTGCGTGTGGACCTCTTGGGACGTGACGTCAGACGTTCAGGCAGCCTTGGCGGGAGATGGGATCTACAGCGTGGTGATGAAGGAGCCTACGGCGGACGAGGGAGCAGATACGAACAACGTTGGCTTTAACAGCAAGGAGGCCGGCTCGTCACATCCGTACCTCCGCATCAGGTATACCATTCTACCCCCTGCAAAGCCCATTAATGGCACAGTAGATCTAGCACCTTATTTTGACTGGGGTGCCATTTCATCTTATGCAGGATTGACGCCACCGGGGAATATGGGAATCTGGGACATTTGGCACCAAACGAACTTTTATTTCCCGTCTGATTCGCTATCCCCCAACACTACTACCCCCAAGGCCTGGCTCATCACTAGAATTCACTGGGCTACTTTTTACGGGCCTGCCAATATGCTCATTCCCACTAATCCGATAGTCACCGTTCCTGATAGGTACTTCAGACCCTGCAGCCTTCGAGTCAGGATTCCGTACTCGAATCTCATAGATGACGCGACTGATTTAAACGTAATCCAAATATCCTCGGGTGAGCGCAAGACGATCTCCATGACATATTTTAAACAACCCTTGGAGACTATGGTCTTTCTGGCAAATTGTGATGGTGGTGTTTTTGCCCCGGGTTTCCCGAGCCCTGACCAACCGCTAAGAGTATTGATTTATTATCAGGATGCTACACAGGAGATTGTTGATATAGACAGTATCCATCCAGCCGCGCGCGACAATAATATTTACTGGGGACCGTATTTCACGTATGGCAATGAAGTATTCGGCTGTGGGCCTCCATACTTTGATCTTATCTTTCCTGATTACGATCATGCTCATTCGGAGTTCTGGCATTGGTATACGCTGTATCCGGATACCACCAAGCTCCTCGACAGCATTGCCTTTTCAGGAATCCAGCCACTTGCAGACACGACCGATATTCACATTTTGTCTATCTCCTACCATCCCTGCTGTAACCATGACGGGATGCGCGGTGATGTTAACTACGACTTTGCAGGACCCAATATTGCCGACCTGACTTACCTGGTTGATTATCTCTTCCGGGGCGGGCCGGAGCCTCCATGCTTTGAAGAGGGCGACGTGAACGGAGATGGCAGTATCAACGTCGCTGACTTGACCTATCTGGTTGACTTCCTGTTCCGAGGCGGTCCACCTCCTCCGCCCTGCCCGTAGTCAGATGTACTGCAACGAATTCTTCGCTGTGTAGGTGTCGGGTGACCCGGCTCGACACCTACGCTTAAAATGGAAAAGCTGTCACATGTAGTTGAGTAGCGGCAGGTCAAATATCCGGTTGAACTACCGACAGTAATCAGACACGGCGACGAAATCCCCCATCCCCTCTTCACTCCTCGGAACTTAGATACTTAAGCGCTTCCCGCTTCAGACGTTCTCGATCAAACCCGCGCACATCCACCGTCTCAAGGAACTCTATGAAACCGACGTCAAAACGCCCGATGGCTGACCGGCCAAACGGTAAACCGGACTCGTCGGTCTTTGCTCTTTCAAAGCTGATATCAAGTGCATAAGACTTCTGCTTGAGAGCACTGATCACTTCCGTCGGTATAGTTGTCAAGGTTTCTTCGGTCACCCCTTCAACCTTCACCCGGACAATTTTATCGGAGCTGTCCAGACGATCAATCTTTTCTTTCAAAATAACCGCCAGTTGGTCGCCACGCTTACCGGCGGCATTGATGGTCTGGATATCAACCATTTCGCGGCAATGAACCTCGTGAAAAGTGACCCGAAATGGATCAAGCTCGATCTCGACAAACCCCTTGGCGGCGTCCCTCTCCGCCTGCGATAATCTTTCCGTAGAACCGGCGTAATAGGCCCGAGCGGCAACCTTACAGTAGTTGTGGAAGTGGCCGAGGGCGACATAATCAAACCCGTCCATTGCATCAAGGGGGATCTCCTGTTCGCCCAGATCCAACATGGCAAATTCCGGCATTCCCGCCGCTACTCCATGAGCGATAAGTATATTATACCTGGCATCCAAGCTGGGGACACATTTGGTAAGCTGTTCCGCCTGGATTGCCGTTGTCAAACAGTGAGGTAAAGCATAGAATTTTGACCCTTCAATCTCAAATACCTCCTGTCTCGATCCTGCCGACATGTATAGGTTATCGATCTGGTTGAACACTTCAATTGCCGCACCGATGTGCGGTTGCTTGGGAGCGTCATGGTTGCCGGTAATTATGATGGTTGGAATGCTGTGCTCCTCAGCCAAGCGGTACAATTGCTGTCCGGCGATAGCCATGATTCTGTTCAGCGGCCGCACCGAATCAAACAGGTCTCCGGAATGGATACATACATCCGGTTTGATAGCAATAATCTTGTCGACCGCCTCGATAAAGCTGTTGATAATATCTTCTTGACGCAGGGTCAGCCCGCTTTCACCTCGCTTCGGATGATTAGCGCCAGCACCGAGGTGACTATCGGAAAAATGGCATATTTTCATGGAGGACAATATAGTGGGAGAAACGTATGAGCGGAATATTAAAGTAGGTGTAGGGCAAAACCCAAAGGATACTGTCTCAAAAGACAGTTCCGGCAGGTCTTGGCGCCGACTTGGTCGGTGGTGTGACCTGCCGTTCACTCCGAAAGTGCCAAACGCACAACACATTCGACAGGCTGTCAGTTCACACTCGCCAAAGGCGAGCAAGAACTGACAGAACAGGCTATTTGGCAGATGTGGACATCTGCCATACACATTTGGAAGGGTGTCTACAAATGAGACATGTCAATAAATCCCGTACCGCGAGATGCGGTCGCGGAGGGTGTTGCGGGAGATACCGAGCGTCTCTGACGTTTTGACTTGGTTGCCGTTAAATTGCTTCAGACAGGAAGAGATAACGGCTCGCTCAAAAGCCGACTCAAGGAAGTGAAAAATCTGCCCCGGTGAATTGGCTATCAGCTTGGGCATGACCGGATCAATAATTTTCTTGAAGGAATCGGTATAGTCCTCTTCAAAAACACTGAGGTCAGCATCAACCTTGGCGCTCCCCTCTGAGAATATAGGGAAATCCTCCGGTTGAAGGGTGTCACCCTTTGACATAACCAGAGCGGTATGGACATTGTTCTCCAGCTCGCGGACATTGCCCGGCCAGGGATACTTCAGCAACATCTGCAGGGCTTTTTTGGACCCGCTCTTGACGGGTTGAGAAAGCTGGCTGGCGAACTTATGACAGAAGTGCTCTACTAAAAGGGGGATATCACTGCGGCGTTCGCGAAGAGGGGGAATAAAGATGGAGAAGACTTTCAGACGATAAAACAGATCCACCCGAAACGATCCCTGCTTCATAGCCTCAACCAGCGATTGGTTGGTAGCAGCAATGATACGGACATCGACATGGATAGGCTCGTTTCCTCCAACCCGCTCGAACACTTTCTCCTGAAGAACCCGCAGCAGTTTGGACTGGGTAAGCATCGACATGTCGCCGATCTCATCGAGAAACAAAGTCCCCTTGTTTGCCTGCTCGAATTTTCCGATTCGCTTAAAATAAGCACCGGTGAAAGCACCTTTTTCGTGTCCAAATAGTTCCGACTCCAACAGTGTTTCATGTAAAGCGGCACAGTTGACAGAAGAAAAGATATTGCTCCACCGTTTCGAGTTGCGATGGATAGCCCGTGCTACCAACTCCTTACCGGTGCCGGACTCGCCAAAAATCAAGACCGCCGCGTCAGTCTTAGCCACCTGACCGATCAGTTTGGCAATCTCCACAATTTCAGGAGACCTGCCGACGATCTCGTTTATGCCGTGCGTCTCGGTCTCCTCCTTCCCTGGAGTCATCGGACTTTTGACAGTCACGGAATAACCGCAGGCCTTGTTTACCGTATCGATGAGCTTCTCGATTTGAAATGGCTTGGTCAAATACTCGAAAGCCCCTTCCCGCATAGCCTCAATAGCGTCTTCAGTCGACACAAAACCAGAGATTACTATCACCGGCAATCCCCTGTTTACCTGCTTAATCTGCTTGAGAATGTCAAGTCCGGACATGCTGGGAAGATTGACGTCAAGCATTACCAGATCGAGATCGTTATGTTTACTGACAAACTGCTCTACATCAGTGCCGTCTTCCAGAAATTCAAAGCTGAATTTATCTGAGTCAAAAAGTTTTGCCAGCGATTGTGACAAATCCTTATCATCATCAACCAACAGTATGTTTTTCATATCTGATAATACCTTCGGCAGTATATCTGTATTATCGGCTTGATTTAAGATTTTTTAAAGAGAGAAATGAGGATCAGTGGGCTTACAATCAACTTTCCGGTTCTCTGCACAGGTTGTATTTTTTCAATCAGCTCATAGAGGGTAATTCGGCTGGTTTAAAGCTACCGGCTTACCTCGGATGTATTACCGTTGTGGGCGGTATGTCACCGGCTTCGGCGGAGGCTATAAAAAAGTCTATCGAGGTTGGTCAAAAATCACGTCTCCTCATCCGCCAGAAGGCGGACCGCCGTACCCATCCAGAAAAAGTAGAAAAAGACGTCAACTATCAGCCCTGCCAGCAGAAGCCAGTAGACAAGTTCTGGCTTGAACTTCTGCACAATCTCCCCCGACCGACTACTAAGTATGGACACAATCACGGGACCGGCCAGGACTACCAATGACAGGAAAAAACAAGTGAATGGATTTTTGATAAAAATACGCAGAGAACGCTTCAACGCCCTAAGTAAATTCTCTCTGAATACAGCTACTGAAGGTATCATGTGGTAAAACAACGCCAATATGACCATATATATGAAAGGCAGCAAAACAAATTCAAAGGCCTTGATCCGCCTCGGCGAGCCAGCCAGCCACGGTTCCAGAAGGTCGGAAAGCTTCAAATTGACCAGCATTATCAGGCCGTTGATCACCAGCCATGCCAGCACCAGATGTATCCATGACGATAGAGTTGCCTTGAATGTAGACCTATCCACTTTCTCAATATCGAGGAAACTATCGTAAAACATCAGCGCCGTTGCACCCAAAACGGCTCCCTCGAAAATAATACCAAGATAAAACTTAGCCCAACCAAAAAAGTATGGCAAAAGCAGGAAGTGACCCGGGTAATGGGTAAAGCCCGTCGCCTGGTGACTGCCGAATAGACCGGTCCAGAACTTGATAAATCCATAAAATACGGGCGACATGAAGTCGTAGTGCGCATACAAAAGCAGCCAGTTCAGCAAGAAGTAAGCAAACAATAACAGCCAGATTCGCCCCCGCCCGAACTGCTTGAAAGTGTCAACGAAGAGGCCGATGAAGCGGTTTATGCCGGAGACAATACTCATACTACCGACTGTTAGGGCACTGTAATCAGATTAGAGCCCGCAAATAGCCCGTGCTTGTCGAACACGAAAACCCTGAAGTAGTACGTATTGACATCTGGCAACTCGTAAGCAAAAGTCAGAATATTCTGATTGGTTTCTACTTTTACCAGCACATCCGAAGTATCTACGCTTGTAGAAACGCCTCTATACAATCGGTATGACGCAAAATCTTGTATGCTGCTCGAAGTCCAATTAAAGGTGGCGGTGATAGTCGTGTCCGTAGTGGTAGTATCGTGCTCGATCACTACTAACAACTCCACCGGCTCCGGCGGGCTGTTGATGTTTAGCAACTGCTGTGCTGTAATCTGCGCCGCCACGTTGCCGGCGGCGTCATTGAATGAGCCGGTGACACTGCCATTATACAAGGTGAAAGTTACCGGGACAATCCAGTTGCCGTGATAGATTCCGTCGTCGGCAGTAAGATCACCATTGGTACCGTCATCAAAGAGCTTCACCTCCCCCACGCCGGTAAAAGAAACCCTCGCCGTGCCGCCACTCTCGCCCGCATCAAGGCCAAACGTTACCGTATCTCCGGGTGAAAAAGTGATTCCGGTAGGCGTGAAAAAGACTGAGTCAATTCGGGCATGAGTATCAAGGGTAATATCATCGAACAGAGGTTCCCCTGATTGAGAGCCATCCCCAAACAGGAGCCGAGCATAGACGGTTTTATCACCGTCACCCTCAGAGAGTGTGAAGCTCGTTTGGGTACCTATAAACTGTACATACACAGCATCAGCAAATGTAGAATCCTCCGACAGCATCAAGTGCGAAGTTTCAGGAGGAGCGTTAATCTGAATCAATACATTGCGACTGTTGGTGTATTCCTTGCCATTTGCTATTGTGATTGACAGAAACATAGCCTTAGCCGATACCGCCCCTGACAATTCTCCTTGAAGCCCTTCATTGATCACTGCCGCCACCTTAAAAAAGTAGCGTTGATTTGCCAACAGCCCGTCTACAGTCATACTGAAACTGCCGGTAGAATCACGCAGTGTATAACTGGACTGGGTAGAATCGGAAATATAGATACGAAAACGGGCCACGCTCGCGCTGTCGGATACCTCCCAGCTCAAAGTCACCGTCCCTGCGTTACTTACTCGCGCCACTAAATTGACCGGCACCGGCACCTCACCAGGAAGAGAACGAACAGGGTCTTCCGATTCAATATAGCGGCTGCACCCTATAATAACAGCAACGCTCAGCAGGACTGCCGCAATAACCCAAATGCTTTTCATCACACCGGAACCCTTTCTAAAAAGCTTTCGAGATTGTCAAACCGACTTTATCAGAATCGGCCGAGGGACGTACAGCAAATCCCTTAACCGAAAGGGTTGCCCTTTGTTCCGGAAAGAAAAACAGCACATCAATAACATTGATTCCCCACACGGCGATTGCCGCGCCGGTGGTTATCCGGCGCACGTTCTCAGCATCATACGCCTCTTTTTGAGCCGCATCCAATTCCGATTTGAGCCGGCGAAGATCCTCGATACTGCCGGCGGCGTAGGTCGAATCATAGTCATGCAGTTTTCCTTGGAAAGTATCGTATTTGTCGTCAAAATCCTCGTCGGCGATAAGATAGGCAGCGACAGAGCCTAAAGCCAAGGCAGCAAAAAAACAGCTCTTGGTCTTCTGGTCGGTATACTTCTGCCCCCAGCCCGGGATAAACAAAGATCGCACCGCCGCCTTGAATCGTGTCTTGGGCGATAACCTGACATTGATCTCCATCTTCTTGGTGGGATCCAAAACCACACGGTCCGAATAGGTCTCGTATCCGGGCCTTTTGAGAACCAGATCATAATCGCCTATTAGTAGCTGACGGAATCGAACTGGGGTGACACCCGACACAATCGCCTCTCCGGACAAAGTGATCTGAGCTCCTTCAGGGTTTGACCGTACCGTGACGTCACCCTGCCCGCTCTCTTGCGCTCCAGAGAGGATGGGAAAAGTTGTAATTGCTACAACCGCCGTCAAAATCCTTTTTAACGCCATAGTTATCTTGTCTGACTATTTGTTAATCCTTCAAAATTATCGGAACAATACAACAATCATATACTCAAGACAAGTTATATTAAAACAAAGGCCGTGAATCGTTCCACGGCCTTCATAAATTGACATTTTTCAAATGGGTGAATTCAGCAGGCTCCTTTGCCGGTGAAGACGACCACGACCGTTTTGAACAGGATCTTTAGGTCGGTCCATATCGACCAGTTTCGAATATACTCCAAATCCAGTCTAACCTTTCGGGAAACGGATGCAACCGAAGAATCATACCCATTTTCCACCTGGGCAAGACCTGTCAGGCCAGGTTTCACCGCCAGCCGTCCACCGTAATCATTAACTCTGTCAGAAAGGTCATGAACGAAGTTTGGCCGTTCCGGTCGCGGACCAACCAGCGACATGTCACCCTTCAACACGTTGATAAACTGTGGGATTTCATCCAGGCGGGTCTTGCGGAGAATCTTTCCCAGACGGGTAATCCTGGGGTCATTGCGAGTCGCCCAAACTGGCCCGCATTTCTTCTCTGCATCCTGGACCATTGTCCGAAACTTAATAACCTTGAACGGCTTGCCCATTAAATCCACGCGGCGCTGGTCTCTTTCCCGCCGGTCTTTAACATCGGACCTCCGACAGTAGCGACGATCTCTCTTGCGGCGGTTGACACCTATCCGGACCTGGGTGTAAAATACCGGACCTTCCGAGTCAAATTTAATCAGGAGTGGCAAGATAAGAAACGACGGAAGCGTTAGAAGCATTGCTACCATCGCCCCGGCAACGTCGACAGCCCTTTTTGTAACCTTGTTCACCATCGCTTTTAACCTGTCCGTCCTTGTAAGCACTACAGGTACAGCAAATATAAACAACAAAGAACAGGCAATAAATAACATCCCTTTGAGGTATTCGCAATAAAAATATCTCAAATGATCAAGAAAAGTTACAACCGCTGCGGGTGAAGTCTGTGGGGCTGGTATCTCAATGCTACCAGCAACTCCGTAACTGAAACCTTGACGAGTCAGGACTGTGGCGTTTTCGTTACCGTAATTTATCCGGTTATTAAGACTGTTATTCATGAGTCTTAGAAAATGCTGGAATCATCCTTTATTATTAAGAGTCGAAAGAAGCAAAAGCGTTGCCGAAACAGCCCCCGTGGGTAAAATAGGTCTCCATAGCCATGTTATCACCCTAACCTATTGATTAACAACGTGATAAAAAAGCTGATGGCAAAATACAATAACGCCGACCTATTCGTCTATCAAGTGGATATGGAATAGTTGCAAAAGGTTGCACAGATTGTAGTTACAACCTGCAAACAAAAACACCAGCCTATATTACGGTAAACTGCGTAAAAGGCACTTCTTCAAGCTCGTTGAGGGGACGCTCTCAGGTTATTTTTGGTTGAATTTCAACACAAACGTGAAGCGGTGGAGATCATCTAAGGAATACTGCTCTTTTGGAGTGTAGGCATAGTCAATTTCGATCCGACTGAATTGTATTCCCGCGCCAAAAGAAATGCCGGTCCCAAACGACTGATTCTCTTGACTTGGAAAGTAGTTGTAACCGGTGCGAAGAAAATACTGGTCACCGAAGTTAACTTCGAAACCGTGGCGAATGACAACTCCTCCATAGACCCTTTTCTCAAGTTCTAAAGAGGTGACCAGTGTTCGGTTGAAAGGGTAGCCGGACACACCAATTCTGGCGTTGGTCGGTATACGCTCATTGAGGTCATCAAACTTCATACCGGGGCTGATGTTCGCTATCACCACAGCGACAGCCAGCCTATCAGTTAGGTACCTCCCGCCAACATCCAATGCAAAAGTGGAGGCTGTAAGATTGTCAAGCTTCTGACTAATAAACTTACCGGTCAAACCCATCGAGATATTGTTGCTGACTCTCATTCCGACTGAAAGGGCGCCGGACCAATCATAGGCAGAGATATTTCCCGTGGTTACCCCATTGGAATCATACCCGTCAATCTGTCCGTAATCAAGAAAGGTCACCGAAGCGGCGAGGGTTGATCTGTCGTTTATTCTGTAAGCCATGGTGCCATTCTCAAGGGTAATATCCTGATACCAGGCAAAATGGCCGAAAGTTACTTCTCCCTCCTCAAGACTGGCCAGACCGGCTGGATTCCAATAGGCTGCTAGCGCGTCTTCAGAAACAGCAGTATAGGCACCTCCCATAGCAGCAGCCCTCGCCCCAATCCCAATTAAGAGAAAGTCAGCTGTAGTTCGTCCGGCATTCGTTGCTGCAATTGACACCTTGCCAAGCAGGGCTATGATTACAATCAAAGAAATCCAACCGAATATTATCCGTCTTAGAACTCTCCGCTGCATCTTTTCCCCTTTCCGATCACTGACTTGCAGCCTCTATAAACGCAAGCCCGGTGCCGACAAAGACAGCTTTTCGAGCCGAGATTTCGTCTGCTTTCATGCGGAAATAAAACTCTCGTAACTTATTGTCACACAACCCATTCCCGGCCAACAGCAGCAGCCGAAAAAGACGAGGCTACGACTTCTGCCGTGACACCTTCTAATCACCAGAAATCCTTCACCGGTGACCGCTTGAACACCTTCGTTCAACGAAGTCGTTCAATCTCATTTAGCCAGATACACTCCAAGAGATTACACAAGCATGTTCAAGAACATGACACTATCCTCAAATTGTCATAAGACTGACCACTCTTTATCAGGAGTGCACGGTTTTCTCTATAACTTTGCTCTCTATCGTGTTCACCCAATCCACTGTCAACAAAAAATTCCACCCCGGGGAAAAATATTCCCCAAATAACTTGTCTATCCGCCTTTCTTCGGTTGCTCGTGAGAACAGTAAACTTGTAACATTGCTCCACGGTGGTTTTGACTTTCTCTTTTCGTTAGAAGC
>Ga0315551_10000713_pt1 | contig 26495 bp, 14 predicted proteins | sample SalMarSW160290MG_FD_203678 | JGI IMG/M metagenome (GOLD analysis project Ga0315551, IMG submission 203678) | Salt marsh sediment microbial communities from the Plum Island Ecosystem LTER, Massachusetts, United States - Salt Marsh Sediment SW1602-90 ...
CTCTACCGCCTGATCTTCCCCCAGTACCGGGGTATCCTGTGGTATGCACCGATCCTGATCAGCGTTCCGTTCGCTTTCTATATTCTCTGGAGGGAGGGAAAGTTTCGCGGTCTGGCATTCGTGCTCAGCCTGGTCCCCCTCTATTTTTTGCTGATGAACGCCTCGTATTTCTACTGGGATGGCGGTGGATCTACCGGTCCGAGGCATCTGACACCAACCCTGGCGTTTCTATGCCTGCCGCTGGGGATACTGTGGAGCCGGACTCATAAGACCTTCAAACCAGTTTTATTGGGTTTGCTCGTGCTTAGCTTCCAAATTGCGTTCGTCTCTGCGGCGGTGGACATGGCCAGCCCCTCAAATTTCCGCGAACCTTTATTTGATTATCTGATACCGGCATTTCTAGAGGGCAATATCCTGCGTCCACCTTTTATCAGAGGATTGCACGGTCATATGATTTTAAGGCCATTGTTCTTGATCTGGGCGTTGGGGTATCTGTATGTGCGCAGATTGTTTGTGAGGAGCGATGGTTGAGAATTAATTACTCATGCTATGCAGTTGGTGGTTGCGTAGAAAGCTCGGAATGACACCAGTGTAATTCCCGTAAGGCGTGCTGCAAAGCCACCAAATACAACTGAGCTTTCAACTGATAGGAGCAGGGTGATTTGAATTGCGCATCAATTAACAGGGCAAGAATTCATCCTGCCAGAGAGGGAAACGAGCAATGAGCAAGACGAGCATGCGTGCAATCTCGGGCGAGGAAATGTTGGAGATCTTATATCAGCTAAACTCCTACTCCTTCCACCCCTCACCCCCGCTGCAGGATAGAGAAGAATGGCTGGAAAGAATCCGGGATCGAAAGGGCATCACCTGCTATGCCCTCTTTGAGGGGGATGTGCCGGTAGCTAGCGTAGCCAGCACACCAATGAGCCAGCAGGTACGTAGTAAAGTTTTCAAGATTACTGGGGTCTGGGGTGTGGCCACCCTCCCCGGGGCTCGCCGTAAGGGTTATTCCAGGCGCTTGCTGAGGGGCTTGTTGAAAGCAACCCGCCAGGATGGGCGGGTGCTGTCTTGCCTATACCCATTTCGCGAATCGTTCTACCAACGCCTGGGCTATGTCACCTTTCCCCAGCCATTGAAGGCAAAATTCCACCCTCTGTCACTGGCACCGCTGGCTAAAAAAAATCTAGGTGGTACGGTCAAGGTGGTGCTGATCGGCGAAGGTTACGACCAGTACCGCCAATACCTATACAAGCTGCAAGAGCGGGTTCACGGCATGGTAGTGAGCGATTATGGTGATATTGCCTGGGCACAAAAGAAAAATCAATGGTGGCTGGCCCTGGCCGAGGTGGAGGGAGAGGTAGTAGGTATGATGCTGTATGACCTGCGTGGAGACCACGTAACCGAATTTAACCTGCGTGCCATCCGCTTCTATTACGAGACTAGCCTGGGAAAGTACCTGCTGCTGAAGTGGATCGCCCACCACATCGACCAGGCTAACCAGGTTGAGATCTGGCTGGCCCCTTTCGAACAGCCCGGCACCTGGATGGTGGATATGCGTCCAGACTTTGAACCGGTATTCTTCGCCCCGATGGGACGTGTTTTGGATGTAGGTAAAATCGACGGCATGCGGAGCGGACCAGGGTGTTTCACCGTGCGCCTGAGGGACCAGCTGTGTCCTTGGAATGAAGGGATCTGGCGGTTTGAGAGCATTGCGGGGGACTTAAAAATCCAGGCCGCGCAGAAAGCTGATTGTGACCTGAGCATTCAGGGTCTGGCAGCGTTAATATACGGGACACACGATCCCGGCGACTTCGTGATACGGGGTTGGGGGAATCCTTCACCCGAAACCCAACGGGGCATGCGGAGCATGTTTCCACCCTTGTCCCCGTATATACACGAGATGTTCTAATACAGCTCGTAGACCAGGGCCCTTACTGCAAAAAGGCGCTCAATTATTCTTCTCCGGCCAGATTTTCCATCAGTCAAGGGCCTCTAACGCATACTGGGTTCGCTCCATATCGGGTACAGCAAAGACATATAATCGCAGCTACTCAACCCCTGTTTTTAAAATTACTTCCCAAGGGAGCATATCTCAGGTGACCGGTTGGGTTCAACCTCACCCCTCTAAGCAAAACAGCACTAAACTCAGAAATCTCTTTTGAGTCAGCGGGTTGCGAAGATAGGATGATGAGGACCAACAAAACAAATAAATCCCCTAATTTAGACACAAATTGGGTTAATATCCATTGTAAATTCATTTTGGGTGGAAGTCAAGAAAAATTCATCCCCTTATGTGAAAGGCTTGTCTGACATTGTGAGACAGGCAGGTTTTTCAGTTATTGTTAAGTTCCAAATGCAGGGCTTCTTCATCTAAAGGCTGTGAGACTTCCATTTCTGTCTGCTGCAGTTCTTCAAGTTGCAAACGCCTAGCTTCACGCCAGCGCCGCCACAGGATGAACAATCCCAGAGCGCCCACTATAGCCTGGCCGATAAACACGTCCAACCCGGTCCCAAACACCGCTGTAATGGCTCCCGGCAGCCCATCCCACAGACCGTGCAGGATCACCACTGTCAAATACGCCCCAATCACCTTGAGATTCAATCTGAAATGCCCGGCTTCGCCCTCGCGAAACAGCACACTGGCCAGGATGGCTGTCCAGGTGCCGTGCCCCACCGGCGAGAGGATGCCCCGCAGTAGGGTCACCCCCACCGTCAGCGACAGGCTGCCTCCGCTGCTCAGAAAGGCGCTGAAGGCATAGCCGTTGCTCTCCAGGGCGGCAAACCCCATCCCAGCCGCCGCACCCAGAATCAGCCCGTCCATCTCGGAATCGTGGCGCCGATGCCGCGCGATCACCAGCACCCCCAGAATCTTGACAAACTCCTCGATCAAGCCCACCAGGAAGGCTGTGGCGAAATCCAGCTGCTGGATGAAGAGCGGCTCTAACCAGGAAGCCGCCATCACTCCCAGAATGCCCCCGTAAACAAACCCCAGGGCAGTGGTGGGCAGGGACAGCTGGCTCAAATCCCGCCGCTCGTAGAAAAAGGCCACGTATGTCACCGGCACCAGAAAACTGCCGATCATCACTACCGTGGGAAACAGGTTGGGGTTGCCGGTGACCACCAGGGTGAACAGGCCTATGATGTAAAATAAAAAGCCGACCAAGAGCACCCGTAGCCAGGCGTTGGCACGCCTTGGCGGCCTCTGAATCAATTGGGGATCATCTAACTGCAGCATTGAAACCTCCTCCCTAATCGTCTTGCGCCCTACGGATCACTCGTCTCAGTGCTCTTACTTACCTCGACGATATCCATTTGGGGGATTTTTTCACGGGCTTCCGAAACGAAGCGGGGACCCAAGATACGCTCCAGATCATCCCGTTCTACTGTTTCCTCTTTCAGCAGGGCTTCAGCCAGTTGGTCCAGTTTCTGGCGAGCACCGCTCAACAAGCTCTTAACAACCTGGTAGCGTTCATCCAAAATACGTTGCACATCCTTGTCGATGCGTGCGGCGGTCTCTTCGCTGTATTCACGTCCTTGGGAAAGTTCATATCCTAGGAAAGGTTGCTGTTCGTCGGTATTGAGTGCCATGGGACCCAGTGTGCCCATCCCCCAGCGAGTCACCATGCGCCTGGCCAGCCGGGAGGCCTCGATCAAATCGTTCTCAGCGCCGGTGGTAATATCATCCATGGCGATTTCTTCAGCCGCTCGCCCACCCAACATGACCTCCAGACGGGCGAACAGGTATTCCCGGCTGTAATTATATTGATCCTCTCCTGGCAATTGTTCGGTCACTCCCAAAGCGCGGCCACGCGGGATAATGGTGACTTTGTAAACCGGGTCAGCGATTGGGGTTAACCAAGCCACCAGGGCATGACCGCCTTCGTGATAAGCAACGATCATACGATCGCGTTCATTAAGCAGCAAGGAACGTTGAGCTCCCAGCAAAACCCGGTCTACAGCGTCTTCAAAGTCCTGCATTTGAATGCTTTCATTATCGGAGCGAGCCGCGATCAAAGCAGCTTCGTTGCAAAGGTTAGCAAGATCTGCGCCGCTGAAGCCAGTGGTGGTCTGAGCCATCACGTTCAGATCTACGTCCGGGGCCAGCGACAGGTTACGGGTATGAATCTTCAAGATGCCTTCGCGGCCGCGCTTATCGGGTAAGCCAACCGTAACCTCGCGGTCAAAACGACCCGGGCGTAGCAGAGCCGGGTCAAGCACGTCCGGCCGGTTAGTAGCTGCCAGCACAATGATTTCGTGATGTTCATCAAAGCCATCCATTTCCACCAAGAGTTGGTTGAGGGTCTGTTCGCGCTCGTCGTTGACGTTGCCCAAACCCGTGCCACGCCGGCGACCCACGGCGTCCATCTCGTCAATGAAAACGATAGCTGGTGAGGTTGTTTTGGCTTGCTCGAACAGATCGCGCACCCGGCTGGCGCCTACACCCACAAACATCTCGACAAACTCCGAGGCGCTGATGTTATAGAAGGGTACATTGGCCTCCCCGGCCACGGCTCGCGCCAGTAAAGTCTTGCCTGTCCCAGGCGGCCCAATCAGCAGGACACCATGAGGTATGCGGGCTCCCAATCGGTGGTACTTTTGAGGACGGCGTAGAAAATCGACAATTTCAGTTAGTTCTTGCTTGGCCTCATCTACGCCAGCTATGTCTGCAAAAGTGACTTGAGGACGGTCGAAGGTGTGTTGGCGGGCTTTGCTTTTTCCAAAGGTAAAGATGCCCGACTGGCCACGGGTCGCCTGGCGCCCGATCCAAACCATGACCAGGACCAGCAACAGAAGCGGCAATCCATTTGCCAATAGAATTGAAAATATCGGATTGGGCGGAGGAGAGACGTTGATCTGTACGTTCTTAGAATCTAACAGGGAAATCAGGTATGGATCTCCCTGCGTATCTGGAAATGTGGTGGAGAAATCTACATAAGTGACCGGTGCCGAGGCAGTAGGCTGGGACAAGCCAGTTTGCGTAGGGGCAGCAGTAGGCGTCGGGGCGAGGTAGGGTGAAATGAATGTACCGGTGATTTCACTACCGGAAATCTGTACACTGGCGACATTGCCATCTTTTACCTGGGTCAGAAAGGTGCTGTAAGGTATGGTAATTTGAGGTTTGCCCTGGGGCAGGAATAAAAGCACATTCCAGAGCACCAACGCCAGCAAGACGACCCACCAGATCCAATGCAAGTTTGGTTTTTGGGTGGGTTGTTCAGGGTTTTCCATGGTTGTAACTCCTCACTGCGTTATACAAATTCTAGTAATTCCCTCAGGGAGGGATAATCTGGACAAATAAAACGGCAAAAACGTAAACGCCCTAAAGGATCTGGGTTATTAAAATTAAATTTATTTATAATAAGACAACCTGATAAATATTATTATCTACCAAAACAGACTAAATTGTCTTTAACATTCAATTATAGAATTCTTTTATGGTTATTAAACGCCTTTTCTGCATGACCCCCATATAAAACATTTAACTCCTCCAGCCTACATTGTATATACCCTTGGCGATTAATTCTATCAGGGATTTCCTGATTTATCCTCCAACAAAACCCAAAAAATGGGGACTCTTTATACAATTCAGGATCACCACCGTTAAATACGCCCCGATCACCTTTCGATTAATTCCTCCAAACCGATTCTTGAACCAACTTTAGAACTGCCCGGCAAGAAGCATGAGCATACATCTACAGTGTGGTATTTTACCCTCATACTGGTCTCCCTTATTCTGATAAGCTTTTACTACCTTGAGGTTCACTTCCGCCCGAAGGGCGGACTGATGTATTATCAATCCAGAATCAAGGGTACCACCCATTAAATAATGGATTGTTATTATGGCAATTGCGAATAAGAAATAGAAGTCTCGAGTAAGGTTTTCCCAGGGCTCTTAGATAAAAAATCCTGCTGGTGATTTGCCTTCTATTCACCGCCATTATTAAGCTTAGTTAACTGCAACTATCCGGTTTGTTAACCGTATTCAGGCCGAGCTGTAAGGCGCCGTGTGCTAAAATATTTAACAACCGGTAGAATCTCCAAATAAGCAGAGCTAACCTGATTGGTTGGCTGCGATTGGAAATCATCAAGGTTTGGTTTGGCTTGTTGGCTGAAATATCGAGGTCAAAATCCTCGAAGGATTAATTACGGATAAATAATCAAGAAACCCAGGCTCGCATAAGTAAAATTGCGAAAAGAGAGCGTTTGCGATGAAAAACCCTACCCGCTTTTGGATTCTTTTGGCGGTTATCGTGCTATTTTCAGTAACTGTCAGCTGCATGTTTGCCAGCCAGTTACTTGGAGAGGCTGGACCAGCACCCTCTATAAGCCCGATCGAGGTCACCGCCACTCAAATCCCGCCAACCACACCAGAGGCGACCCAGGTCTCAAGCCCAACCCCTCCCCCCCCACCAGAACAACCTGCGCCAACCTCTACTGCGCCCCTCCCAACTACGGAACCCGCTGCAAGCAATCAGCCGTGTGTCGAGGAGACCTGCGTCTATGACGGGTATTTCCTTTTGGAACGTCCTATCGGAAGCGGTGGACGAAATACCATCGATTACTCTTATCGTTTCGGTATCTATGATAGCCAATTGAAGGACGTTCACCGCGGCGTAGATTTCCTTAATTCAAGCGGAACGCCCGTCCTGGCCGCTGGAGATGGTGAGGTGGTGGTGGCGGGGGATGATCAAAAAACGCTATATGGACCATTACGCAACTTTTACGGCAACCTGGTTATCATCAAGCACCAGCTGCCAGGATTTTCCCAACCGGTTTTCACGCTATACGCGCATCTATCCCAAATTTCAGTGAAGGTTAATGATCCGGTGAAAGCGGGCGATGAAATTGGGCTGGTAGGGATGTCCGGCGGCGTACCTGGTAGTACCTTGCATTTCGAAGTCCGCCTGGGCGAAAATTCTTACGCCACTGCACGTAATCCCGAACTATGGTTAACCCCTCTTCCCGATGAAACCGACCAGCCCCAGGGCGCTCTGGCTGGACGCATACGAGACCCCGAGGATAATTACCTGCAAGTCCCCAATATCGTGGTCGAGCGCTTGAGTGGCCCCGGGTTACCAGCGATGGACCGCTTCTACTTAAAAACATACGCAGAAAAGCGCCTGATAGGCCAACCACCCTGGGAAGAAAATTTTGCCGCCGGAGATTTGCCAGCTGGCCAGTACAAAATTTCCTTCCTGTCTAACGGGATGCAGCAACAGGTTGTGGAGGTACAACCTGGCAAGATCACCGTAGTGAATTTCACCGTCAAATAGCCCCCACGGGATGACGCAAAGATGACCTTCTAATCCAACCATATACCCTGATCGCTATTAATTTAACAATTTACTTTCTTGAAAAACACACCAGGTAGTTTCCTACCTGGTGTGTTTTTAACCAGATCAGCAATCTACGCAGCTCCCACTTCATAGATTGGGGGATTCCCTCTTGACAAGCATAAAAAATTAATATATAGTAATATAGATTGGGAGCGCTCCCAATTTATCAGAAAAATAACTGGTATTGTCAAATATAATGGGTAAATAAGCGCATATTTGTAAAATTAATTCAAATCTTGCGATAATAATAATGAGAGCGCTCTCACAATACCCTCCGATAAGTCATAAATTTCGCATGCCCATGCAGAACTTAACACTTGAAGATATCGCCCAATTAGCCGGAGTTTCCCGCTCGACGGTTTCACGGGTGATTAACGATCATCCCAATGTGAGCGATTCGGTCCGGCAGCGTGTCTTAGAGATCATCCACCAGACCGGTTACCAGCCCAACCTGGCGGCCCGTTCGCTCGCTTCTCAGCGATCCAACATAATCGGCCTGGTCATCCCCCGCAGCGTATCGAACCTCTTTATCGATCCATATTTCCCCCGCCTGACCCAAGGTGTGGCTCAAGCGTGCAATGAGTCCAATTACACCCTTTCGCTCTTCCTATTCCACACCAAAGAGGATGAGCACAACCTTTTCCCACGCATCAGTCGCCCCGGGCTGGTGGATGGCATCATCCTGCAGTCTACAAACGTTGGTGATGGACTTGTTCAACAACTCAGCCAGAGTGGAATTCCTTTTGTAATAGCAGGACGTCCGATGGAGGTTTCTGAGGTCAGCTATGTGGATGTGGATAACATCACAGGGGCATATAGCGCCGTCAGACATCTGGTTCACCAGGGTTACAGGAGAATTGGGACTGTCACCGGTCCGCTAAACTCTACCGCCGGTCTGGACCGATTAGAGGGATTTAAGCGAGCTTTGTCCGAAAGCAATCTCGATTTTGACGAACAGCTGTGCATAGAAGCTGACTTCACCGAGGGCGGTGGTTATTATGCTGCCCAGAGATTATTGCTTCAAAAACCGGATGCTTTTTTCATCGCTTCAGATACCATGGCTTTAGGAGCATTACGGGCCATCCGTGAGGCCGGGCTGGCTATCCCGGATGAAATCGCTCTGGTCAGCTTTGATGATCTACCCATCGCCAGCCGAGCCAATCCTCCCTTGACCACCATCCGTCAACCGATCCGTTATTTAGGAATTAAACTCGTCGAAACCTTGTTAGACATCCTCGAGAATGGGTCGAACCCACCACGCCGGGTGGTCTTCGGCACGCAACTGGTCATTCGCGAGTCATGCGGAGCGAATCGATCCGCCCCAGAAAGGCTCCGATCCTAGGCAGATTTTCCACAAAAAGGCGTGATAGGAGGTGAATGCTGCACAACATAAGAATGTATCCCTATAACCACGATTCACCAGCCTATTGTTCAATTTGGTAGCAAGGCAGTGGAAACCTTGATCGACTTGATTGAAAACGGGATCAAACCTCCCGGCGCACTATCATGGAACCAGAGCTGGTCATTCGCGACAGCTGTGGCGCAAAGCAGAAAATGGTCGTTGAGTAAGAAAAATAGATGTGCATGATAAGTAAGGACTTCGATCCCAGATATTTAATCGCCCTGCAACCAAGAGGAGGTGGAAAATTATCCATATAAAAAACTGATCTGACTAACCAATTGTATTAATCAATCGATAAAATACTAAGGAGAATCAAAATGAAACGCTTGTATTTCTTAATAACTCTATTCATGGTGATGGGCCTGGTGCTGGGAGCCTGCGCAACACCTACCCCGGAGACAATCATTCAAACCGTGGAAGTGCCAGTGATAGAAACCCAGGTGGTCAAAGAGACCCAGATGGTGATCCAGACCCAGGTCGTTGCCCCAACATCCGCGCCGGGTGAACAGCTTTCCCGCAACGAAACTATGTACTTCAATGGTCAACAGTGGAACCCGGTGGTGTGCTGGAATCCATATTCTTCCAACTGTAACAATGCCATGGCGATCGCCCAGCAGGACAATGCCCGCGTCCTCATGTTCGAAACCCCGTACCTGTACGACATGCTCGATGGCGGGTCGTATCCATTACTGGCGGATGGTCCGTATACATGGAACGATGCCCATACCGAGATCACCTTCAAGATTAAACCGGCTGCACATTGGAGCGATGGCACCCCGGTAACCGCCGATGATGTCGCCTATACCTGGTATGCCAATGTCAAGTATGAATCCAATGCTGGGGTTAACTTTAAAGATTTCATCGACTCGGTCGAAGCGGTTGATGCACAGACGGTGGTGGTCAAAGCCAAACTGGATGCAGACGGCAAAGCGGTCAATCCTCTGATGGTGGCGGCTTACCTGACCGGAAACTACGTGCTCCAGGAAGCCTGGACCCAGACTCTTGAAGCGCGTACAGGTGATCCTGAGACATTCAAAGCCGACGTCGCTGAAGATGTGGTTTACTCCGGCCCTTACCATAAGTTCTTCACTGACGATACCAAGGTTATCCTCGTTCGTGATGACAATTACTGGGGCCAGGATGCCAGCATGTGGGGCAAGCTGCCAGTTCCGAAGTACCTGGCGCATCAGATGTTTAAGGATAACGCGGCCGGCTCGGTTGCTTTGGCACAAGGTGAAGTGGATGTCAGCCAACAGTTCAACTCCAATATTCAGATTTTGTGGCTCAACTATGGGCTGCCCATCTCCACCTACCTTCCCGATCCTCCATATGGCATTGGTGCCAGCCTGCCAACCGCCTTCTACAACATGAAATCCTATGGTTTAGACCAGTTTGCAATCCGCAAGGCCATTGCTATCGCGGTGGACTACGACACCATCATCGCTAACGCCATGACCAACCAATCGGCTACCTTCGCCCAGGTGCCACGCTCGTTGATGAACCCGACCCCCGGCGAGCAGGCCCTGTACGACCACGATGCTGTCGCGGACCTGCAGTGGATTGGCAAGGACATTGAAGGCGCTAATAAACTGCTGGACGATGCCGGCATTGTCGACACCGATGGTGATGGTTGGCGGGAATACAATGGGCAGAACCTTCATTACGTTGCAACCTGCCCCAACGGCTGGTCCGACTGGCAGGCGGCGATTGAAGTGGTGGCTGCCGCTGGTAAGAACATCGGTATTGATATCACCACCAACTATCCTGAATGGGGTGTTTATCAGACGGTCGTCACCGATTGGCAAGCTCTGCCCGATACGGGATATGATATCTTCATGATGTGGTCTGATGGCGCTGGCCCGACCCAACCTTGGGGACGCATCCGCCATCTGATCAGCTCAGAATTCGCTGAGACACAAAACAACTGGAACGGCAACTGGGGTGGCTACAAGAATCCTGATGCCGATGCATTGATCCAGGCAATCCCTTCTGAAACCGATCCCGCCACGCTGAAGGAAATGTACACGGAATTGGTCAAGACCTACCTGACCGATATACCCTCCTTCACGCTCATGTACCGGCCGCAATCGTTCCATGCGGTGAACGAGAGTGTTTGGACGAACTTCCCTCACCAGGATGACGGTACCGACCCACCCGTCCCGCCACTAGACTGTATGGATGGTTGGAGTGTCGCGTGCTTGTATAACGTTACACTTGTGAATCCGTAACCATTCATGCAAGGAAACAGCCATGTTTCGCCAACCCCGGAACATGGCTGTTTGTTATAATGTATTAATCGTCTTTTTTTAACAATTTATCAACTTAAGATTACCAGGAGGTGCTGGGTTGAAAGGATACCGCAAATATTTCCTTAACAAGGCTATTTGGTTCTTGGTCACCTTTGTTTTCGCCATCATACTGAATTTCATCCTACCCCGCCTGATGCCGGGCGATCCGGTAGCGGTAATCACACAAAGGGCTACCCAAGGCATGCAAAGTGCCAGTGGGATCCAGGCGGTTTATGAGTATTACCAGAAAGCGTTTGGCACCAACAAACCCATGCTGACACAATTCATCCTCTATATAAAAAATATCGCCCATGGGGATTTTGGTTTATCGTTCAGCCAGTACCCAAGACCGGTGTTAGACATTCTCAAATCGTCCATCTGGTGGACGATCGGCCTGCAGTTCCCGGCGATCATCGTCGGCTGGCTGATCGGGAATACGCTGGGGGCATTGGCAGCTTATCTCAAAAAGGGTTTTGATAAAGTGCTCATGCCAGTCAGCATTTTTGTGAGCAACTTCCCGGCCTTTGGCATGGCAGTCATTTTACTGGTCATTTTTGGAGTCGGATTAAATTGGTTCCCTACTTCAGGTGGATATGGGTTTGACCTGATGCCCGCATTCTCCTGGAAATTTATCTGGTCAGTGATCGTCCATTACCAATTGCCATTCTGGTCGATCGTGTTGATTGCCATCGGAGGTCAGGCGATCGGCATGCGCTCCATGGCTATCTATGAACTGAATGCGGATTATGTAAAATTCAGCCGCTTTATGGGGATCAAAGACCGCAAGATCATCGGCTATGTGTTTAGAAATGCCATGCTTCCACAGGTGACCGGATTAGCCTTATCGATCGGAACCATGATCGGAGGGGCACTGGTAGCGGAGATCATTTTTAGTTATCCGGGACTTGGTTACACCATGCTAAATGGTGTGATGGGACAGGATTATCCGCTGATCTCAGCAACCACATTGATCGTCACCTTGATGGTGCTGATTGCGATGTTTCTGATCGATATCGTTTATGCCTTTATTGACCCGCGCATTAAAGCAGCGCAGTTGGATTAGGAAGTTATTTTGATATGAAACATACAATTCGACAAGTTTTTCGCTCTCCAAATTTTATGTTTGGGTTTATTGTTTTTGTGCTCTTGTTACTCATCGTGATCCTTTATCCGATATTTGTAAAATATTCTCCATTAGAAATCATCGGCCAGGGTACTTTCTTCCCGCCTGGCGTCTATGTGAATGTTTATGACTCCATCGGTGCTCCGAGGTATACCCTTAATCTGGATGATGCTGCTGCCAATCGCATCGGCAGTAAGTTGGACGACCAAGAACGCCTGGACATGAAGACATGGCTTGTGGCAGATGGCTTTCCTGAAGATGAGATCGATATCAGCGATACAGCAAAACTGATGGAACAGTGGGAGAACAATTATGACCCGACGGTGCGGATTCCCGGGATGACTTATGCCAATCAAATGTACTATCAAAGACTCAACGCCTCGCTCCAAGGAATTTTATCCATCGAGGGGGTGACCATTGCAGCAATAAGCGCGGAAATGGGTGCCTTGGAGGAAACAGGTACCATCCCACAATCCGATTACGTGAACATCAACCAGGTTCCGAACGTACGGGTGTTGCCACTTGGAACCGATAACTTCGGCAGGGATGTGCTGACGGAATTGGTTAAAGCCACCAGCGTATCGTTACAGATCGGTCTTGTCGCTGGAACCGTTGCAACCTTAATCGGTTTGACCTTAGGATTACTGTCAGGCTATATCGGTGGCTTGATGGATGACATCATTATGTTCATCACCAATATCTTTACCGTAATCCCCAGCTTTGTGTTGTTGATCTTGATTTCATTCAGTATTGGGCAGGAACATCGCGGTGCTGTTACCATCGCAGTGGTGATTGGATTTACCTCCTGGGTGTGGACTACCAGGGCAGTGCGGGCACAAGTAATTTCATTACGTAATCGCGATCACGTCAATCTTTCAAAATTATCCGGGCACTCCGTCATGCACATTATCCTGGCAGATATCCTGCCATACATCGCTTCTTATGTGGTTATGGCTTTTATTTTGCAGATTTCCTCGGGTATTTTGTCAGAGGCTGGACTCTCTATCCTTGGATTGGGACCGAGAACGACTAAAGTACCAACCTTGGGTTTGATGATGAACTGGTCGTTGATCTATCAGGCGGAAATACTCGGAAAATGGTGGGCGTATTTCCCAGTGATTGTAGTCATAGCTCTGATTACATTCTCTATGAATTTGATGAATACAGGTCTCGACCAGGTATTCAACCCGGCACTGAGGGAGTAGGTATTCGAAATGGCAGAAGTAATTTTAGAGGTAAGAGAACTGACAACAAAATATATCACCCGCTTTCGGGAAAATGTTTATGCGGTTGACCATGTTTCTTTAAAGGTTGAAGAGGGGAAATCGCTGGGAATTGCGGGAGAATCCGGCTGCGGAAAGTCAACCCTGGCGCTCAGCTTGATGGGTTATTACTTCGCTCCGCTGCACTATACGAGTGGCGAGATTAGCATCGACGGGCGAAATATTTCCAGAATGGACCCCGATGACATTCGTACATCGATATTGGGGACGGAGATTGCCTATATCCCCCAATCCGCGATGAACGCGCTCAACCCCACCCAGAAGATCATCCACTTTATTGAAGATGTATTTCAAGCCCATGATCCCTACAAAACCAAACAAGAGATTTATAAATTCGCCAGAGAATGCTTTGAGGTCTTGGGGCTCCCGGCGGAAGTGCTGCAAAAATACCCGGTTGAACTTTCGGGCGGCATGAAACAGCGCACGGTGATCGCGGTATCGGTGCTCCTTTTTCCAAAAATTCTGATCGCGGATGAACCTACCTCCGCGCTCGATGTCACCACACAGAAGATGGTCATCAAGATGCTGCAGCGCTTGATGGAAGATGGTTTCATCAAATCGATGATTTTCATCACGCATGAGCTTCCGCTGCTTTACAACGTGACCGATGATATCATGGTCATGTACGCAGGCCAAATCGTGGAGAAGGGCACCGCCAAACAAGCCGTGTTTGATCCACTCCACCCATATGCCAAAGGTCTCATGGGCTCGATCATTGTGCCTGAAAGCGGCCTGCGGGATGTTAAACTAACCGCCATTCCTGGGGTACCACCCAATCTTAAAAACCCACCGTCTGGCTGCCGGTTTGCCGAACGCTGCAAATATGTTAAACCAGAATGCAAGGTGACTTCTGTCGGTCTTCGCGAGATCGATGGTAGCCGCGCTTACCGCTGCATCCTCTCGGAAAAAGAACTGAGGGCGGCCTTTGCAAAGGAGGCTGATCAACATGCCTGATGAAAATAATATATGCCTGAGAACAATAGGACTTACCAAGGTATTTGGGTTTGGCCTCCAGAAATGTGTTGCCGTTGATCATGTGGATCTGGATCTCTGCGTGAGCGAGGTCGTCTCGATTGTGGGCGAATCGGGCAGCGGTAAGACCACTTTAGCCAAGATGCTTCTGGGATTGATCAATCCTACTGAAGGGGAGGTCTATTATCAGGGGAAGAAGCGCGATATCCGTACTCATCAGAAGAGAAAGGAATACTGGAAAAATATCCAGGCCATCTTTCAAGATCCCTACTCATCCTACAATATATTTAATAAGATCGATTCCGTGCTTTTAGATTGTATTCACATGCGTGGAGGTAGAAGACTTCCACGTGCGAAAAAAGTAGAGTTGATGGCAGAGGCGTGCAGCTTTGTGAATTTGAAGTTCGAGGAATTGACCAACAAGTATCCTTTTGAGCTTTCCGGCGGACAGATGCAGCGCTTAATGATTTCCCGTATCTTCCTGCTGAAGCCTAAGATCCTGGTGGCTGATGAACCTACCTCGATGATCGATGCCTGTTCACGCGCCACCATCCTGGATATGCTGATGCAATTGCGTAACGAAATTGGGATGACGGTTATTTTCATCACCCACGATATTGGCCTGGCGTATTATGTTTCTGACACCGTTTATATAATGAAGCATGGAAAATTCGTTGAACGCGGATCTCCCGATGAGGTGATTCTTCATCCAAAAGAGGATTACACGCGACGGTTGATCAATGATGTTCCAAAGATTTATGAAGAATGGGATCTCTCAACTGTTGAGTATTCCTCTTGAGTTTGGATTCTAACGAAAAAACGTAATGCTCTGAATACTAAACTGGACACACCTTTGAACGTACTACGCAATGCAAAAGTTTATTCTAAATTAACCTCGATTCTCCTGGCCTATGTAGTTTTTATAACCCTGGGGATTCCAGATGGCTTATTGGGGGTCGCCTGGCTCTCCAGGCAAGCGGATTTTTCTATTCCGCTAAATTCTCTGGGAATATTATCCTTTCCTGCTGTTACTGCCTAATTGACCTACAATTCTTTAAGCGGTGCTTTGATTGCGCGAATAGGTGTTGGCAATTTTCTGGCGGTTGGCTGCGTCCCGAACAGCTTGACCCTGTTTGGCTATACCCTTGTTCCATCCTGGTTGATGATGGTTCTGTTGGGTGTGATGGCCGGCTTGGGGCGGGTGCGATTGATGCCGGTCTCAATACCTATGTCGCAGCTCATATTGGCGAGGGCTTGATGCAATGGCTGCACGCAAGCTATGGGGCGTTTGGATTTTACTGATGGTCTATAAAATAACAAGACAGATTCATCAGGAAAACGCATTATGAGAATTCAATCTTTGGCAGGTGCCTGGGAATTTCGCCAGGCGGGCACGGAAGAGTGGCTACCCGCTAGCGTCCCCGGCGGCGTGCATACCGATTTACTAGCCCTGGGTCACATCCCCGATCCCTATGTAGCCGATAACGAGAAGCGCGTCCAATGGGTTGCTGAGTCCGATTGGATCTACCGGTTGAGTTTTAGCTGTTCTCCTGAATTACTTTACGAAGAAAAGATACTTCTGGTTTGTGAAGGATTGGATACTCTGGCAACAGTCGTCCTCAACGGTCATGACCTTGGGCACACCGATAACATGTTCCGTCGGTATGAATGGGAAGTCAGATCATTTTTAGATGCAAAAGGAGCAAACGAGTTAACGATTACTTTCTATTCACCGGTGAAATATGCAGCGGAAAAACAAGCCATGCGTCCTCTACCGGGTGTCCCTCAGGCGATCCCGGGAGGTCCACACCTGAGAAAATCTCCGTATCAATTTGGCTGGGATTGGGGTCCACAGCTCCCGCCGATCGGCATCTGGAAGGATATCCACCTGGAGGGTTACAGTGAGGCACGCCTTGCTGAAGTTCATTTGCGACAGGATCACAGCGATGGAAAGGTGATCGTCGAGGCTCGGATCACCATCGAGCATTGGGGAGAAATGCAGGTGTCTGCGGTTGTACGTATCACGACCACGAATGGTGAGATCATAGAAAAAGAAGCTGCCATTACAATGCAGGGTGAGGTGGTTGTGAAAGTGCCGATTCCCAATCCTGAGCTTTGGTGGCCTAATGGGTATGGTGGACAACCACTTTATCAGGTGGAAGTCTCTCTCATACACAAAGATCCTTCCAAAGAAGGGTTGCTGGACCTGCACAGGTATCAGGTTGGTCTTCGTACGATTGAATTACGCCAGCAAAATGACCAGTGGGGTCGTTCCTTTGTATTTGTGGTCAATGGCATTCCAATCTTATGTAAAGGTTCAAATTGGGCCCCGGCCGATTCCTTCCCCACGCGGATTACGGATGAATATCTGGAATGTCTTATTCGCTCAGCTGCTGAGACGCATCAGAACATGTTGCGTGTATGGGGCGGTGGTTTCTATGAAGAAGAGCGCTTTTACGATCTTTGCGATCGATACGGCATTCTGGTCTGGCAGGAGTTTATCTTCTCCTGTAGCATTTATCCATTGGATGACCCAGAATTTACGGAAAACGTCCGACTGGAAGTGGTTGAGAACATCCGCCGCCTTCGCCATCGTACCAGCCTGGCATTGTGGTGTGGAAATAACGAGATGGAATGGGGTTGGGTGGATTGGAATTGGAATCGACCTGAGCTGCAGGATTTAAAGGCTGCCTACAATCAATTTTTCCACCACATACTGCCTGCATGGTGCCAGACCGAGGACCCGGACCATTCCTATTGGCCCAGCTCACCATCCTCCGATACTCCATTCGTTGATCCGAATGGACAACGCCAGGGAGACTCACATTATTGGGATGTTTGGCACGGAAGGAAACCATTTACCGCGTATCGAGACCAGTACCCACGCTTCATGAGCGAGTTTGGATTTCAGGCTTTACCACCCCTGGCAACCATCCGCACCTATGCGGATGAGTCCGAGTGGAACATGACCTCCTACATTATGGAACAGCATCAGAAGAATGCCAGCGGTAACTCCATAATGGTTGGGCAAATGCTGGACACATTCCGGTTACCCAAGGATTTTGCTTCGTTGGTATACCTGAGCATGGCGCTCCAGGCGGAAGGCATTCGCTATGGCGTGGAGCACTGGCGACGCCACCCTGATCGTGTTGCCGGAATCCTGTACTGGCAGCTCAACGACTGCTGGCCGGTGGCTTCCTGGTCCAGCCTGGATTACTTCGGGCGGTGGAAAGCGCTTCATTACGCGGCGCGCCGCTTCTATGCACCATTGATGCTTTCCATCGAAGATAAAACACCTGAACAAGGAATTTATGTCTCCAATGACTGGCTCGAACCTTGGGAGGGGACTGTGAATTGGTCGTTAGAAACGCTCGAGGGTGAAGTGTTAACCTCGGGTCATGCACCAGTTAAGGTCGCCCCGCAAGCATCGACCCTGGTATGCAAGCTGGATTTTTCCAATCAAATCACGTATGAAAACCTCCGCAAGCTGATTTTTATCGCTGAATTATGGCAAGGAGATCAGTTTGTCACCCGTCAAACCGCGTACTTTGTCCCAATCAAGCATTTATCCCTGACCGATCCGGCTATTACTGTGAACTTGCAAAGTCAGAATGGGGAATTAATCGTTGAACTGATTACGCACTCTCTGGCACTGCTTGTGGAGGTATCTTTGATAGGTGCTGATGTCGTCTTTAGCGATAACTACTTCAATCTGCCTTCTGGACGATCCATTCAAATTTCTAGTCCTCTGCCAGTCGGTTGGACATTAAGCAGGGCGCAAAAAGAAATACGTATTTGCTCCGTCTATGATTCTTATTCGCATCGTGCTCCTTTATAAGTTCTTTGTATTGACCATTTATTCTCTTATACCTACCGACACTGATCTCAGAGTGTAACGCTCATCTCTAGATGTGACCTTAGAAAGGATTAAGCCATGACTAAAATTACAAATTTGATCAAGAAAATGTCTCTGGAAGAAAAAGCCGCACTCTGTACTGGAGCCGGTCCATGGACGACAACACCTGTTGAACGCCTGGGCGTACCGGAGATGACCGTTACAGATGGGCCACATGGGGTACGGCGCGTTGAAGATGTACATACCTTTATTTCTACGAGCGTACCCGCAACCTGTTTCCCAACCGCTACCTGTATGGCTTCAACCTGGGACGTGGATTTAATCCATAAACTAGGCCAGGCAATCGCAGAGGAGTGCCTCGCCTTGAAGGTTGATGTAGTCCTTGGACCTGGGGTGAACATGAAGCGCACCCCCCTGTGCGGGCGTAATTTCGAGTATTACTCCGAAGACCCCTACCTTGCCGGGGAAATGGCGGTCAGCTTCATCAAGGGCGTGCAAAGTAAAGGGGTGGGCACTTCGCTAAAACATTTCGCCGCGAATAACCAGGAATACCAGCGTTCCACGATCAGCTCCGAAATAGATGAACGTACTTTACGGGAGATTTACCTGCCAGCCTTTGAGGCGGCGGTTAAAAAAGCCAAACCCTGGACGGTGATGTGCTCTTACAACAAGCTCAACGGCACATACGCCGCTGAGAATCACAGGCTGCTGACGGAGACCCTCAGGGAGGAGTGGGGTTTTGAGGGTTTTGTCGTTTCCGACTGGGGCGCGGTACACGACCGGGTGGATGCTTTGGAAGCTGGTCTGGACTTGGAAATGCCCGGTCCAAGGGAAAGGCGGGTCAAGGCAGTTATAGATGCCGTTCGCTCAGGCAAACTGGACGAATCGGTGCTGGATGAGGCGGTACGCAGGATTCTGGACATCGTATTCAAAGCTGCCGAGACACAAAAAGGTGGTTCGTTTGATATAGCCGCACACCATGCTCTGGCGCGCCGGATTGCTGCAGAAGGTATGGTCCTGCTTAAAAATAACGGGGTTCTACCATTAAAGGATCAAAAGCACATCGCGGTCATTGGTCTCGCGGCCAAAGAAGCATACTACCAGGGAGGAGGCAGCTCGCACATCAATCCAACCCAGCTGGACAATCCATATGAAGAGCTGCAAGAAATGGCTGGGGATACCGAGCTGAGTTATGCTGAAGGCTATCCTTCAGATGAAAGTTTCAACCAGGCTCTTATCGATGAGGCTGTTTCGCACGCCCGTTCAGCTGATGTAGCCTTGCTTTATCTTTCCCTCCCTGCAACCAAAGAGTCAGAAGGGTATGACCGACCTGACCTCGACCTGACATCGCATCAGGTTGCGTTGATCAAAGCGGTTACCGCTGTCCAACCTAATACTATTGTCATCCTTAATAATGGCGCTCCGGTGGTGATGAGTGAGTGGATTGATGGTACAGCTGCTGTCCTCGAGGCCTGGATGATGGGACAGGCTGGCGGAGGGGCAATTGCCGATGTGCTTTATGGTAAGGTCAATCCGTCTGGCAAGCTGGCGGAAACCTTCCCGCTAAAGCTGATAGATACACCTGCCTATATAAACTATCCTGGAGAAAATGGCGCAGTGCGCTATGGTGAGGGGATTTTCATGGGGTATCGTTACTATGATACCAAAGAGGTTCCGACGCTATTCCCCTTTGGTTATGGGATGAGCTATACCACATTCGATTATCAAAACCCCAAGGTTTCCTCGCAAACCTTCCGAGATGTGGATGGCTTGACCGTTTCTGTGGACGTGACCAACACCGGCAAGATGGCAGGCAAGGAAGTAGTCCAGGTGTATGTGCAAGACCACAAATCAGGACTGGTCCGCCCTCCCAAGGAGCTTAAAGGCTTTGCCAAAGTTGAGCTCCAGCCAGGTGAGACCAAGACCGTAACCGTGTCACTTGATTTCCGCGCCTTTGCGTATTACCACCCGGCTTACAGACAATGGATTACCGAGGATGGGGAGTTTGACATCCTGATCGGGGCTTCATCTACCGACATTCGCCATACAAAGACGGTTACGTTGCATTCCACGCTTGAGCTGCCCAGCATATTAAATCGCGAATCGACCCTGCGTGAATGGACAGAGGATCCACGCGGTATGAGTGTTTTAGCTTCACTCTATCAGCAAATGAATGGTCAGATGCGGGCTAACTTTGGTGGGAATGATAGTGAGCAGATCGGAATGGATCCGATGGGCTTTTTGATGGACATGCCTTTGATGGATTTACTACACTTCCTGGGCAGTTCTATGCCAACATCGCCTGAAAAGATGGTGGATGAATTGCTGGCCAAGGTTTACAGTATCGCTTGATGGGTGACTTTCCCTACGGACGGCGGTAATAACAATGTAATTTGTAGTTTTAAAATAATGATTTTGCTGAGGATACGATGCAGTTTGGTTACTTCGATGATGAGCAGCGTGAATATGTCATTACTCGACCTGACACCCCCTTGCCATGGATCAATTACCTGGGTTGCGAAGAATATTTCGGCATCATATCCAACACCGCCGGCGGATATTCATTTTACAAAGACGCCCGCCTTCGGCGGCTAACTCGCTACCGTTATAACAACGCACCTTTGGATTCGGGCGGGCGCTACATCTATTTGCGTGACGACGGTTTCCCTTCCAATTCAAACGGACCTTTATTCTGGTCTCCAACATGGCAACCAACCCGCCACCGGCTTGATGAATATGAATGTCGTCACGGGTTGGGGTATACGGCCATTCGGTCCAAACTAGCTGGCATAGAATCTCACATCCGGTACTTCGTGCCCCTTGGCGAGAACCTAGAAATCTGGGAGCTGACCCTCACAAATCACCGCTCTAAGCCCGCTAACCTATCAGTGTTCTCTGCAATAGAGTTCTGTCTATGGGACGCCTGGGACGATGCCACCAACTTCCAGCGTAACTACTCTATTGGTCAAGTCGAGGTCCTTGATGGCGTGATCTATCACAAGTCGGAATATCGCGAGCGCCGTAACCACTTCGCCTACCTGGCTTGTTCTGAGAAATTAAGCGGATTCGACACCCAGCGCGAAGCCTTCCTGGGTGCCTACCGTGGCTGGGATTCGCCTTCGGCGGTAGAAGCCGGCCGTATGTCCAACTCAATCGCCTATGGCTGGCAACCGGTTGGCACCCAGCATATCAAGCTCCGGTTGAATGCAGGGGAAGGTAAAAAAGTCATCTTTATCCTGGGATATCATGAGAACCCGCAGGATGAAAAATTCGATCCCCCGGACTCGCAAACCCTAAATAAACGCGCAGTGATACCGATCATCAGACGCTATTTGCAAGCCAACCAAGTGGAACACGCTTTTCAAGCGCTACGGGCTTATTGGGATAGGCTGCTGGAAAAGTTACAGGTGACCACGCCTGATGGACACACGAACCGCATGGTGAACATCTGGAATGCATACCAGGTGATGGCTGCTTTTAATCTCTCACGTTCAGCCTCCTATTTTGAGTCAGGCGTGGGACGTGGTATTGGTTTCCGCGACTCTAACCAGGACCTGCTCGGCTGCGTACAACTGGTCCCTGAGCGGGCACGCCAGCGCATCTTCGACCTGGCAGCCACCCAACTTCCCAGTGGTGGCGCTTACCACCAATACCAGCCCCTGACTAAGCGCGGCAACCATGAGGTAGGCAGTGATTTCAACGACGATCCCCTCTGGTTGGTTTTATCTGTCGCCGCTTACATTAAAGAGACTGGTGATTGGGAGGTTCTGTGCGAACCAGTGCCTTACGACAACCTCCCGGGCTCGGAAGAACCTCTCTACAATCACTTGGAACGCTCAATCCAGTATACGCTTGACCGCACCGGCCCTCACGGATTGCCGTTAATTGGCCGCGCGGATTGGAATGATTGCCTGAACCTGAATTGCTTCTCCGATACGCCCGGCCAATCTTTCCAAACTACGACCAACAAAGATGGCAAGGTCGCCGAAAGCATTTTCATCGCCGGCCTGTTCGTGCTGGCTGTTGATGAAATGGCCGGGATCGCCCGGCACTACCAGCATGGGCGGGAGGCGGATGAATTCTGCGACGCAGCGCAGGAGATGAGGACAGCCATCTGGGCAGCAGGTTGGGATGGCGAGTGGTTTCGCCGTGCTTACGATGATTTAGGCCATCCGGTCGGATCGAAGGAGTGTGAGGAAGGCCAGATTTTCATTGAACCACAGGGAATATGCGTTATGGCTGGATTGGGTATTGATGATGGCCGTGCAAAGCAGGCCCTCGATGCGGTGGCAGAACGATTGGCCACACCCCACGGCATCGTTCTGCACCAGCCGGCTTACAGCCGCTACTATCTGCACCTGGGCGAGATTTCATCCTACCCGCCCGGATATAAAGAAAACGCCGGTATTTTTTGTCACACGAACCCCTGGATCATCATCGCTGAAACCAGAATTGACCGGGGGGATTGCGCCTACGATTATTATTTGCGCATCAACCCATCGGTGCGTGAAGAGATCAGCGAAGTGCACAAGTGCGAGCCATATGTCTATGCCCAGATGATTGCGGGAGGCGATGCGCCAACCTTCGGGGAAGCCAAGAACTCCTGGCTCACCGGTACGGCTGCCTGGAATTACGTCGCCATCACGCAATGGATTCTGGGGATCCGTCCGACATTCGAGGGGCTGGAGATCGCCCCGGTTATACCGTCAGCATGGAGCGGCTTCGATGCAGTCCGCCACTACCGGGGAGTCCGATACGTAATTCAGGTCATGCGGAAAGGGTCAGGCAATAAAGTCCAACTGGAAGTAGATGGAAAAGCCATTGAGGGGACAGTCATCACGCCCCCACGAGCAGGAACGAAGGAAGTTCAGGTCACAGTGAGAGTAGCTTAGCACCGCAAAAGAGAATCTCATGCAATTTGGGCATTTCGACAAAGGGACTCGCGAGTATCTCATCACCAATCCACATACGCCGGTCAAATGGATCAACTACATCGGTACACGCCAATTTGGTGGATTTGTGGACCATACCGGTGGCGCTCTGATTTGCAAGGATGATCCAGCCTATAATCGCATCACCAAGTACATCCAACAAATGCCCGCCTCGGACTTCAAGGGCGAAACACTGTATCTACGTCTGCATACTTCTGACGGCTATCGCCTATTTTCCCCGTTCTTCGTTCCGACCCTTGATCCGCTCGACCGCTTCGAATGCCATGTTGGCCTGGGTTATACCCGTATCATCTCCGAATTCCTGGGTTTGCGCACAGACGTCATTATTTTTGTTCCCCTGGATGATCACCGCGAACTCCGCAATATCCACATCACCAACATTTCTGACAAGCCTCTCAGTGTGGACGCCATCCCACTGGTCGAGTACACCCACCCCGATGCTCTTATGCAATTCACCAATGCCGACTGGTTACCACAAACCATGCAGAGCCGGGCAGTGGATGATGGAATCTTAAAAATCCTGGTGCAGTACCCTTTCATGAATCGAGACACGAAAATCAATTACTTTACATCCAACCTGCCCGCCTCGTCCTTCGATACCGACCGGAAAAAATTTCTCGGCGAGGACCAATCCGGCACATTCAAGTCTCCCCTCAGCCTGTTCCAACCCGAACTGAATAACTCCGAGGCCTTGCGCGGGGACAACATCGCCGCGCTACTGCATCCCATGGGAGCGCTTCAACCTGGCGAAACCCGCCGCCTCATCCTCCAACTCGGACAGGATTCCAGTATCCAGGCCGCCCGCCCGGGGATTGAGAAATATCGCCAACCTCAGGCCGTTGACGCAGCTCTGGAGGAGATGCGTGCTTTTTGGGATGGTTATCTCGCTTCTCTACAAGTCGACACGCCCGACGAGAATATGAATGCCATGCTCAACGTCTACAATCCACACCAGTGCTATATCACCAAAACGTGGTCTCGCTACCTTTCGTACTACCAGCTTGGCATGGGTTCACGCAGCATCGGCTTCCGCGATTCTTCGCAAGACTTGATGGCTGTACTGGCCTCCGCCCCCCAGGAGGGTAAGGACTTCATCCGCACGCTGCTCTCCTTCCAGAAGCGCGATGGTTCCTCCATGCACCAGTTTAACCCGCTGACCATGGAAGGCAACGTGGGTCACTCGATAGAAATGGAAGACCGCCCGCGCTACTACAGCGACGATCACTTGTGGGGTATCCTGGCGGTCACCGCCTATATTAAAGAAACCGGCGATCTGGCTTTTCTGGATGAAATCGTCCCATTCTATGAGAAGGATAAAGGGGGGAATCCTATCGAAGCCGGCTCGGTGCTTGAGCACCTGAAAGGTGGGTTGGACTTTACCCGCCACGACCTTGGGGGACATGGCTTACCTCTGCTTGGCTTTGCAGATTGGAACGATACGGTCAACCTGCCAACTGGGGCAGAGTCACTATTAACGGCTAACCTCTACGGCAAAGCATTGTTGGAGATGATTGCGTTATTAGAGCATCTTGGCGACAAGTCCGTGATGAACCGGATGTTCATTGAAAATCAAAGTCTACAGATTCAAGGCGCTGCCCATGAATACCTGGCTGCTTACGACCAGATGAAGTCTCGCTTTGAATCTTTCGCCTGGGATGGTGAATGGTACCTGCGTTATTTTGACGCCCAAGGAAATCCGCTTGGCTCGGCTAAGAACACCCACGGGCAGATTTATCTCAATGGACAGTCGTGGCCGGTCATTTCTGGTTTCGCTTCTCCAGAACGAGGCCGTCAAGCGATGGATGCGGTTTACAAAAGGTTGAACACGAAGTATGGCATCAAACTGACCGTCCCTGGTTTCAACGGTTACGATCCCAAGTATGGCGGGGTAACTACCTATCCTCCTGGCGCCAAGGAGAACGGCGGCATCTTCCTGCACCCCAACCCCTGGGCTATGATCGCTGAAGCGATTCTCGGGAACGGCCAGCGTGCCTACGAATACTATGCCCAGATCAATCCTCTCGCCAAAAACGACATGATCGAAGTCTACGAGTGTGAACCCTACGTCTACGCTCAAAACATCCTGGGTGACGAGCATCCGCAGTTTGGGCTGGGGCGCAACTCCTGGCTCTCAGGCACGGCCTCGTGGTGCTATCAAGCCGCGACCCAGTGGATCCTGGGCATCCGCCCTGAATTCGCGGGGCTGCGTATTGACCCCTGTATCCCACCGGTCTGGAACGGCTTTTCGGTGGTGCGTAGATTTCGAGATAGGTGGTGGCACATCACTGTCCACAACCCGCACAGGGTTTGCAAGGGCCTCGCCAAGATGACCATAGACGGGAAAGAGGTCCCGGGAAATCTCATCCCAGCGGATTTGCCGGGCGACGAGCACCAGGTGGTAGCCTGGCTTGGACAATAACAAGATGGGCTCTTCGGGAATTGCCGGAATTGGTCACTTTCTTCCACGGGAAATCCCGTAGAGCCGAAAAAATCAGGTATGATTATGAGCATGGATACCGGAAAACCTATCCGACGCACATTTCCACCAGGCTTTCTGTGGGGATCAGCCACTTCGGCCTATCAAATTGAGGGTGCCTGGAACCTGGATGGCAAGGGTGAGTCTATCTGGGACCGCTTCGTACACACACCAGGCCATGTGAAAAATGGGGATAGCGGCGATGTAGCTTGCGATCACTACCATTACTGGCAGTCTGACATTCAGTTGATGAAAGAAATCGGCCTAAAGGCCTACCGCTTTTCGATCGCCTGGCCCCGGGTTCTGCCGACCGGTCGGGGTCAGCTTAACCGGGCCGGATTGGATTTCTACGATCGTCTGATAGATGGATTGCTTGAGGCGGGCATAACCCCCTTTATCACCCTGTACCACTGGGACCTGCCCCAGGCACTTCAGGATGAAGGCGGCTGGGTTAAACGGAGCACCGCCGAAGCCTTTGGGGAATATGCCGGCCGGGTCTCCCGCTCCCTAGGCGACCGCGTCAAACACTGGATCACACACAATGAACCGGAGGTTGTCGCCACTCAGGGTTACCATACCGGCAGGCACGCCCCCGGGCTGCGCGACCTGAATAAGGCGGTGTGGGCCAGCCACCACTTGCTGCTTTCGCACGGTTGGGCTGTGCAAGCCATCCGGAGCTACCACCCACATGCAGAGGTAGGAATCAGCATAAACACCGGATGGATCATGGCGGCTTCCAACGGACAGGCTGACCTGAACGCTGCCCGCCAACGCGATGGCGAGTTGATCCGCTGGTTTACTGATCC
>Ga0315551_10000714_pt1 | contig 26489 bp, 26 predicted proteins | sample SalMarSW160290MG_FD_203678 | JGI IMG/M metagenome (GOLD analysis project Ga0315551, IMG submission 203678) | Salt marsh sediment microbial communities from the Plum Island Ecosystem LTER, Massachusetts, United States - Salt Marsh Sediment SW1602-90 ...
CCAGAGCGGCAGGAATTTTCAATTCATTCCATGACCGGTAGCTACGGATACTATGACACAATTATTTCGGGAGGATACAGGTCCGGTGATTTCGGTTTCGTCGCAGATGCACGGACCGTAGGCACGCAGGGTTATCCCTACCGAATGTTCGATGATAATGGAGTATACGGTTCGGACAATCAAAAATACAAAAGTGTCTCGGCAACAGCGCACATGGAATATCGAAACTTCACCGTCGATATTTTCGGTTCGGATATAGATGCATTTGCGTTGGGAGTCACCCCTTCATGGTCTAATCCCCATCATGACATCAGAAATAAAAAGCTGTTTGTAAATGTGGGGCATCAAGTTCCCGTGAATGAGAGGATGCACCTGGAATTGAACGTTACTTATAATCTTCAGGAAAATCTTCTTTCGCGTCCGCTACCTGAGAGAGTCGGGACAAACACCTCGGACGTACTCGGTGAAGTGACCATATTTGCCAATCCAATCGACAACCTGAACATAGTCGGAGGATACCTGCAGGAATACAGGCGGAACTACGATACTGATAACAAGTACTACCAGTCTATCCCTTCGTACAATTACGAGCCGGAGACTCTATACGCACAGGGAGACTATAAGATAGGCAAATCTGTCAAGCTTATTGCAGGAACACAATGGAACAAATCCCCCTTAGGCGACTCCGATTTAACCTCCCGATATGGCATCATTATTACACCAAATGAAATTTGGTGAGTCAAACTTCTGCGAGGCGAGGCTTTCCGTGGCCCTGTCACGTTGGAATCGGACATTTATGATCCGCCGAGTCTCGTTGGAAATAAGAATCTCAAACCGGAGACTATTACAACCTATGATGCGCAGCTTTTCTATCACGACCCGAATACTTACGCCGCGGTTACGTACTTTAACAGCACTATCGAAGATCTGATTATTTATAACCCGGGTGTCTTTCCCATGTCGCTCATGAACAGCGGTGAAAATGGCAGTGAGCATAAGTTCGAAGGTATCGAATTCGAGGCCAAACGCTTTCTGAGTTCCAGATGGCACGTAATCGGTTCGTTCATGTACCAGAACAACAAGGCGGACGTCGGTCTCAGTCACAGCGTGGTACCGGAAAATATGGGTAAACTCGGTACAGGCTACTCGTGGGATGGCGGCAGTGCCTCGATTTTTTATACATACTACGGTACACCTCCTATCATTGATTCAGCTGTTGTTGTCAATCCAAAACCAAGTGCGGTCAACCTTATTTCCATGAACGTACGTTTGGATACATCAGAGTTAATGGGGTTGAAAAAAGGACGTTCCATCCTGACGTTGCGGGTCGAGAACCTCTTAAACGAGAAGATTAACGTCCCGACATTCGCCTATACCGGCTCACCGAACTCCTTTCCATACGGCCCCGGTATAATGTTCTTTGCAGGCTTACTGATACAATTCTAAAGGCCACAAACTTCGTTTCGTGTTTCTCAGGATAAAGGAAGAGTAGAATACACCTTGTTAATCCGATCTATAAGGTTAAACATCCGCAAATTGGTCTAAGCCGCTTTGAAGATATTTCCTGCATTAACGGCCACTTCAAAATTGAATATAACAGGATTTTAATTTATTGTAATTGCCTGAAGATGGATTATAATCACCCTCTATTGCGCAGCAGGGAGTACCGCATACCCTGTGGTACAAAACAAGGGGGCGCCACTTGGGGGATATTGCTGTGCTATTGTATGAATTAATGAGTTAGTTTGTTAATATTATATTTATCCTGTTTGGGAACTGATTAAATGAAACAGATAATAGAAGATATCTTCAAAGCCGAAGAGAAGGTCAACGCAATTCTCAAACAAGCCCAAACCAAAGCCTCCGAAATAAGGCAGTCCGTCGAAAAAGAGAATTCAGAGAAGATAAACGATGCCAGACAGAAAGCACGTGAAATAGTACAAACCGCTGTTGAGAACGCCAAAAAAGAAGCCGAACAAATCAGGCAGGAAAAATTACAACAGGCCGAACAAGAAAAAGATACGATAATCAGTAATAATAAAGATACAATAAACAGTCTTGTTGACAATATCTGTAATATCATACTGACCATGGAGTATGATAAGGACAAAAAATAATGGTCGGCCCATTATCAAAATATTCATTTATCAACGCAAAGCTGCGTGCACGAATCAGTAAAATCCTGCCCGATGAGGTATTCGAACGGCTGGTCAAGGCTTCTTCGCTCGATGCGGCTCTGGCAATTTTGCACGATACGTCTTTCGCCGGTCTTCAGGAAATATATTCCTCGACGGGAGACCTTAAGAAAGCGGAGCTTGAGCTGCTGAAAAATGAAATCGAGCTTTATACAAACATCAAACATTACGTTCATAAAAATTCCATTGAGCTTGTTGACGCACTTTTGTATCAATTCGAAATTGAGAACCTTAAAAATGCCGTAAGGATTTACTTCGACAGGAAAATCCGAAAACTTTCGATTGACTCCAACATACACTACATTTTATACGATCCGATTATTCACCAGATACCGATCGATATAATTATCAATGCGGAAAACTTCGACGAGATTGCAGGCGTCTGCGAAGGAACTCCGTATAGTCAGATTATCAAAAAATACAGTCACACGGTAGAATCGCAGGGCTCTCTTTTCCGCCTGGAAATCGCCCTGGACCATTTCTACTACGACAACCTTCTGACCTCGATTAAAAAACTGGACCACAAAGACCGCAGTATAGCCCTCAGACTAACTGGAGTGGAAATCGACCTGCAAAATATCAACTGGATTATCCGTCTTAAGAACTTCTACGACCTGCCCCTGGAAGCGGTCCTGGCTACGATTGTGCCGGGAGGTTTCAATCTTAACAAAACAATCATCGCCGAACTATACCATGCACAAAACGTGACGCCTGTGCTTCAGGATTTCGTCAAAGGTAAATACCCGGGATTGTCGGCGATTTTATCTTCACAGACATCGGAAAGCACATCGAGGCTGCTACTGATCCACCGTATACTGGAAGAGATTATGAAACAGGAAGTACAGCATATCCTTTCGGGATATCCTTTTACGGTCGGGATTATCCTTTCGTATTTCATATTGAAAAGGAACGAGCTGAAAAAAATCAGGACAATCCTAAACGCCAAGGAGTACGACATACAACAGCAATCGATTGAGAGTATGTTATGATGTTTACCACCGAGATGATACAGCTATTTGCAATTGTGCTGGGAAGGGATTCTCAGGGTGTCACCGAAGTGCTTCTTCGCGAAGGGGTGATGCAGTTTATTAACACATCCGAAATCGAAGGCAAAAAACTCGAAAACCTTTCAACCGCCGGCTCCCAGGCTTCCATAAAGGAAATTACGGATTTAAGAGGACGGATAGAAGGGCTTCTGCATTCGAGCGGGATAATCCCCGACACACCTAAAGTAGCCAACCTAAGCAGACATGTTCCCGTCGATATTGAAAATGAGAAAAAATTTCTCGATAAAATAGACGGCGAACGCAACGGTATAAGGGAACGGCAGCGGGCAATCCAGCAGGAAATACTGAAACTCGAGGATATCAAACGACAGGTAGAGCTCTACGGCATTGGTCTGTCCGATCTTCCACTTAAAGAAAGGCATTCCTTTCTCACTGTTCAAACCGGAAAAATCCCCGTCTCGAACGCAAAAAAACTCGATGACGAATTGAGAGGCCTCCCTTCGTTGAACGTAGCGCTCGGGCGGGAAGACGATACGGCCTATTATTTGCTTATTTCGATGAAGCGAGAAAAGGAGCAGATCAATAAAATCCTTTCCGGGGCGGGCTGGACGAATATCGAACTGCCGGATGAGCTGCGATCCGTGAAAGAGGACATATTCAAGGAAGTTTCCGGGAAACTCAAAACATTAACGGATGAGCAGAAAACACTCGAAACAATTGTCAAAGACCTTATTAAAAAGCATGAGAAACGTTTCAGACAGACATGGGTCAACCTGAGAATTACCGAGCTTTTTTCAACAATTCAGACAAACTTCAAATACTCTTCCCGAACCGTAATCTTTACCGGCTGGCTGCCCGCATCGAAAAAAGAAAAACTTGTTGAAGAAATTCACAAATCCTGCGGCGGCCGCTGTTACCTTCAATGGCAGCAACCGGGAGACAAAGAAACCATCGGCGAAGAAGTTCCCGTACAGTTTAATAATCCCAAGATGCTTGCCCCTTTCCAGATGCTGGTCAGCAATTTTGGCATTCCCGAATACGGCACTATCGACCCAACTCCTTTTGTCATGCCTTTATACCTGTCCATGTTCGGATTGATGTTCGCCGATGTCGGGCAGGGCCTTGTATTAGCCGTTCTTGGTGTCCTGGGTGCATTTGCCTTTAAAGCAAATCCCGAAAAACAGGGATCGTACACTCTTTCGTGGCTGATTATCTGGTGCGGATTCTCATCAATCATCTTCGGCGCTCTTTTCGGTTCGTATTTCGGCGTGGCGCTTGTCAAACCGCTCTGGTTCGATTTTCACGGAATCATTTCAGGCCATAATACCGGCAATTCGACCATCAAAGATATTTCCGACATACTGTTAATTACGATGTACTTCGGTATCTCCGTTATTTTTCTCGGCCTTTTGTTCAACTGGATTAATATTATACGCACAGGAAAATGGGCCGAGCTGTTTTTTGACAAAGGCGGGATTTTCGGGGGATGGATTTACGGCGGAGGTATATATATCGCCTATTATATCGTCAAACATAATTACAAGGAATTACCGCCCGGGGCGGTTTTATTCCTGCTGGTCGGATTACCCGCTCTGTTATTGTTCATTAAGGAGCCCTATCATTATTTAAAACACCAAAGCTCGCAAAAATTTAATCCTCTTATAATCCTGAATTTCCTTATGCAATGGATTGTCGAGCTTCTCGATATTTTCAGCGGTTATCTTTCCAACACGCTTTCTTTTATGCGAGTGGCAGGACTGGGTATCGCACACGTCAGTTTGATGATCTCATTCTTTACCATTGCTAAAATGACCTCGGGTGTTATGTCTATAGTGATTCTAATCCTCGGAAATATTTTGGTAATTGGCCTGGAAGGTCTCACCGCGGCAGTACAGGCGCTGAGGTTGAGCTATTATGAATTCTTTACGAAATTCTTTCACGGAACGGGAAAGTTATATACACCAATTTCTTTAAATAGCAGTTACAAATGAGAAAGGAAGGAATATTGTGGACGACGTAAAACAGAAATTGAAATTACAAATTACACAAAGTTTAATAGTACTGTTTACCGTAATGGCAATCATTACAACCGTGTTTTGTACCGGCTCATTCGCCCAGGGTTCCGGCGACCAGGCGACTATGCAGGATCAAAACGCCCCGGCAAACCCTGAAGTAATGAAATATGCCCTTATCGCTGCTGCATCCGCTTTCGGTCTTGGCGCTATCGGCGCCGGTATTGCAATATCTCATGTCGGCGCTGCGGCAATGGGTGCTGTTGCTGAAAAACCGCAGATTGCGGGCCAGGCCCTGATTTTTGTGGCCCTCGCAGAAGGAATTGTAGTATTCGGTTTTATAACGGCTTTGATGATTCTCGGTAAAGCATAACGATACGATGAAATATTTAATTATAGGCGACGAGGATACGGCTCTTGGTTTCGGGATTCTTGGTATCCCCGGCAAAATCGTAACAAATGCAGACGAAGCACAACACGCTTTCCAGGAATCGCTCGACGACAACCAGACCGGTATCATTATTATTACCGAACGGATTGCAGATATGATACGTCCGATTGTCAACCGGTATCTTTTCACCGAGAACTTTCCGTTGGTTGTAGAGATTCCGGATAGAAACGGTACAACTCCGGGCAGGCCTGGAATTAAAGAAATGGTCAATATGGCTATCGGGATCAAATTATGAGAAACGTACCTCTTGACGCATTGAAAAGACGTCGGAAATAGAAAATATACGAAAAAGGCGTAACAATTTATGGAACCATCAGAAAAAGAAAAAGCCGCCCTTATTTCAGGCATTGAATCGGACGCCCGCACAGAAGAGCAGGAAATAATCAGGCAGGCGGAAAACCAGGCCGTCGAAAAAAGAAAATACGCCGAGAAGAAGATAGAATCTGTTCTTGAAGACGCCCGTAAAGAAGCGCAGGAGCAGGCCGAGGCGGCGAAGAAGAAAATATTTTCCGGTCTCAAGCTTGAGCTGAAACGCCGTTCCATGCGTATCCAGGATTCTATAATGCAGGAGATAAAAAACAGGGCCGAACAGAAGATAAATTCAGTGATCAGCGAGACAAGTTATCGAGAGGTACTGATAAACTGGATTACCGAAGCTGCTATCGGCCTGGATACCGAATCCGCCCAAATCAATGCTTCTGAAAAGGAGCGAACGTTAATCAACGAGCGGTTGATTTCGGAGACAGAGGAAAAAATCAAAACGAAAACCGGCAGGAAGATAACACTGCGATTGGCCGATGCAGTTGCCTTAAAAAGGCAGGGTGTTGTTGTAACCGCCTCCGATGGACGCACGGCTTACAATAATCAGGTCAAAACCCGCATTCAAAGAAAAGAACGTGAAATCAGGATGTTGATATACGAGAAACTATTTGCAGAAAACTGAAAAGAATAACAATGAGTGACAGGATAATTGGAAAGGTAAAACGCATTAACGGCCCGGTCATGGAAGTGATGGGAATCACCGACGCCGAGATGTTCGAGCTGGTCAGGGTCGGCGAGGAAAACCTTATCGGTGAGCTTATCAAACTCGAAACCGACAGCGCCGTCATCCAGGTCTATGAAGATACAACGGGAATTGCTCCCTACGACCCTGTTTACGGAGCGGGTATGCAGCTTTCGGTGGAGCTTGGACCGGGAATGGTCGGCACTATTTACGACGGTATCCAGAGACCGCTTGAAACCATCAGGGACATATCGGATATATATATCAAGCGGGGAATATCCGTTCCACCACTGAACCGAGAGACTAAATGGCATTTTGTGCCTTCTGTCGAACAAGGCCGGCGAGTTTCAGGCGGAACGATTCTCGGTACCGTTCAGGAGACGGAAAACGTCCTCCATAAAATCCTCGTACCGCCGACAGAGACCGGCATCCTCGAATCAATCGTACCGGAAGGCGACTATACGGTAGAAGATGTCATTGCGGAATTAAGAACGGATGATTCACATAAAAAGGATATTTTCCTTATGCACAAATGGCCCATCCGTATCCAGCGGCCGACAAAGGGACGCCTTGCTCTGGATATTCCGCTCATCACCGGACAACGCGTTATCGATACGCTTTTTCCGGTTGCAAAAGGAGGAACCGTAGCCATCCCCGGCGGATTCGGCACCGGAAAAACAATGACACAGCAGGCGCTGGCAAAATGGTGCGACGCCGACTTGATTGTTTATATCGGCTGCGGTGAAAGAGGCAACGAGATAACGGAGGTACTGACCGAATTTCCGAAACTGATAGATCCGAGAAGCGGCCGTTCGCTCATGGAACGCACTATCCTGATAGCAAATACCTCGAACATGCCCGTTTCAGCGCGAGAAGCGAGCATCTATACAGGAATAACAATAGCGGAATATTTCAGAGACCAGGGTTACCATGTCGCCGTCATGGCCGACTCGACCTCACGCTGGGCCGAAGCGCTGCGCGAGCTGTCCGGCCGTATGGAAGAAATGCCGGCCGAAGAAGGATTTCCCGCATATCTGCCGACAAAAATCGCCGAGTTCTACGAACGCGCAGGCTCGATGGAAACGTTAAACGGCGACCACGGCTCCGTTACGGTCATCGGGGCGGTATCCCCGCCGGGCGGCGATTTCTCAGAGCCTGTCACCCAACATACAAAAAGATTTATACGCTGCTTCTGGGCGCTCGACCGAAACCTTGCCAACGCCCGGCATTACCCGGCAATCTCATGGATCGACAGCTACAGTGAATACCTCAATGAAATGGCTTCATGGTGGACCCAACAGGTCGGTCCCGAATGGCTTTCCGACCGGACGGAAATAATGGAGCTGCTGCACAGAGAGGTACGGCTTCAACAGGTAGTCAAGCTGGTCGGACCGGATGCGCTACCCGATTCGCAGCGATTTGTTCTGGAAATATGCACGTTATTCAAGAACGCCTTTCTGCAACAAAACGCCTACGACAAGATTGATACTTTCTCGACCGTTCAGAAACAGGCAAAAATGCTGCATATCATTGTCACTTACTGGAGACGCGGCTCAGAAGCGATTAAAAAAGGCTCGAATCTCATAAAACTAAGAAAAATGAAGGTATATCAGGACATAATTAAAATGAAATTCTCGATACACAATGAAAATCTCTCCGAGCTCGATAAAATTGAAGCCCGCCTGGAACGTTCAATGGACCAACTGGAGGCGTTACATGCCTGAGACAAGAAAAGATAGAAGTCTTTTAGCCGGACGAGAGTATATCGGCGTTGACCGAATCGATGGGGCGCTCGTTTTTATCAGCAAAACACACCCGGTGGGATACAAAGAGCTTATCGAGTGCGTTGACCGGCAGGGGACTTCACGGATGGGAATCGTGCTGGAATCGTCAACCAGTTTCGTTGTCGCACAGATATTCGAAGGGACCATCGGCCTGACTCTGCCGGATACGAGGATTCGGTTCTCCGGCAAACCGCTTACAATCTCCGTTTCAAAGGAAATGCTGGGACGAGTATTTAACGGTTTGGGACAACCTATCGACGGAGGCCCGCCGCAGCGAAGCGATATCGAGCTTGACGTAAACGGAATGGCCATCAACCCAACTGCAAGAGAGTATCCCCGTGACTTCATACAGACGGGAATTTCCGCCATAGACGGGATGAACACTCTTATTAGGGGCCAGAAACTTCCAATTTTCTCCGGCAACGGTTTGCCCCACAACGAGCTTGCCGCCCAAATCGCACGGCAGGCGAAAATTCGGGGGACGAACACGGAATTTGCCGTGGTCTTCGCCGCAATGGGTGTAAAGCACGATGTGGCGAGATTTTTCACCCGCTCATTCGAAGAAAGCGGCGTGCTCGATAAGGTCGCACTTTTTCTCTCTCTCGCCGACGACCCATCAATCGAACGACTGATTACTCCGAGAACCGCCTTGACCCTCGCCGAGCACCTGGCCTTCCATGAAAACATGCACGTCCTGGTTATTATGACCGACATGACGAATTATTGCGAGTCACTTCGTGAGATATCGACTATCCGCGGCGAAATACCGTCCCGGAAAGGATACCCCGGATATCTCTATTCGGACCTGGCGGAACTTTACGAACGTTCGGGAATGATTAAAGGTTATCAAGGCTCGATTACCCTGTTGCCGATCCTGACAATGCCGAACGATGATATATCTCATCCGATACCCGACCTGACCGGATATATCACGGAAGGCCAGATTGTATTCGAGAGAGAAATGGACGGAAGGGGAATATACCCGCCGGTCGCGGGGCTGCCGTCACTTTCACGACTAATGAAGGACGGCATCGGTGAAGGTATGACAAGAGAGGACCATCCCCACCTTGCAAGCCAGTTGTTCGCCGCATACAGCTACGTAAAAGATGTCCGCAACCTCGCATCGGTCATCGGAGAGGAGGAACTTACTCCTCTGGACCATAATTACCTCGAATTCGGAAAGGATTTCGAGCAAAAGTTTATTTCACAAAAAAAAGACGAAGAGAGGAGCATAGAGCAGACTCTCGATTTGGGCTGGGAAGTTTTAAGGACTTTACCGGTCGATGAGCTGCACAGGCTGACCGAAGAGGAAATAGAAAAATACTACGGAATGTAGCAGGATTTCGTTATGGCTCAGGCAAACTACGCACCGACAAAAACTAATTTGCTCAGATTAAAAAACGATCTGACCTTCGCCCGACAGGGACATGAGCTGTTGGACCAGAAAAGAAATATCCTTATCATCGAGCTTCTGGCCCTGGTGGACCAGACTGCAGATTATCAGAGCCGGGTCGAAAGCGCACTTGCAAAGGCATACAAAGCCCTCGAAGAGGCCGTCCTGGATATGGGAAAGCTCAAGGTGCAATACCTGACCGGGGCGGTAAACATAACAACCGATATTACGATTCGCTCCAGAAGGGTCATGGGTGTCATCCTGCCCGTGGTGGAAACCGAATTTACGGAGCATCCGCCTTACTACAGCCCGATGGGAACAAGTTTCTGGATCGACAGCTCCATAAAATTTTTCAGAGAGGCCCTCGAACTGCTCGGCAAACTATCCGAGCTGAAAATATCCGTACTGCGACTTGCCAATGAAGTTAAAAAAACGATCAGGAAAGTCAATGCACTCGAGAAGATAGCAATCCCGGACCTCAAAGATGCGGTTCACTACATTGAAAGCAGGCTCGAAGAAAACGAGAGGGATATGTTTATTCTGATGAGGATGGTCAAGGATAATCTCGAGAGCAAAAGGCAAAAAATGATGGAGAACAAAACGTGAGTAAACTCATAAGAAAAATAATGGTTTATATCGACGGAACGGAAGAATCTATCACAGCCGCCCAGTACGCAATATGCCTGGCGTCCTCCACCGGCGCCGAACTTATCGCCCACTATGTGATCAATACCAGGGCAATGGACGACCTTCTCAAGGCGAGAATATTCCTTCAGGACGAACAGATCGAATACGAGCACGATATGGAAGCGGACGCCGAACGCTATCTTAATTATGTCAACGAGCTGGCCGTTGCGAAAGGAGTAACAATCACAAAAAAACTCAGCAGCGGAAGCGTAAACAAGGAAATTTCCGATTCCGTCAAGCAAATGCAAATAGACCTCCTGGTCATCGGCGAATTGTCGCGAATCAGGAGCAGAAGAGATGAATTTTACGATGAAAGCGAACGGGCGATGCGTCTGGTTTCATGTTCCGTCTTAATCGTAAAAGACCCGGACAGGGTCTGGGAGATGTACGAATCTCTGGCGTAAATTAAAGTTGAATAAATATTTTATTATGTTATAATACTGGGTTTTCAGGAGAACCATTGAATGGCTTTAATTGATCTTGTTGTTGAGCAGATTGTAAAAACACCTCTGGAATCGAAGGATAAACCGGATGTCCTGCGGGAACTCGTCCGGATATTAAAGGACGCCGGAGAAATAAACGATGCGGATTCTGCACTCAAAGCGGTACAGGATCGCGAGGACAAACAAAGTACCGGACTGACGGACGGCATCGCCATACCCCATGCCAAGACCGATGCCGTCTCCAGATTGAAACTTGCCATTGGAATTGCCCCCGAAGGGATAGACTTCGACTCAATGGATAAGCAGCCGGCGAAGTTAATCTTCCTGCTGCTCGCACCGCCGGGTATGTCGGGCCCGCACGTCGAAGCCCTTGCGGAAATAGCAAAAATTGCCCGCTCGAAGAGTTTATGCAACGCTCTTTGTTCGGCGGCGAACGCCCAGGAAGTGGTCCAGCTCTTAAAAGGCGATTAACACAACATCTTCAGCCTTTATAGTGCCGGCTCGTTAGAAATATTACGAAGTCAGTAATTTAGATACGCGATGACAAAGAGCGGTCACTACCAATTCGACTCCCAGAAACAGGGCAATGGCAGGGCCGATTGAAAAATCGAGATAATAAGCAAACAACAGGCCTGATATCGACGCCACAATAGCTGCTATCCAGATAATAATCAACTGCCAGCCGAGGCGCGTAGTGAAAACAGCAGATATTGTCGCCGGCATTATCAAGTAAGCAAAAACTACGACAATACCTCCCATCTGAACCGACAGCGTAATGATGACACCCAACAGCAAATAGAAAATAAAATCCCAAAATACAGCACCGGCTTTCTTCGCATAAACCTGCTGGTAATTATTCGATAGATTGATCAACGGCTTGCGGAAAAGATAGAAAAAAAAGCCTGCTGCAAAAAAGACCAGCAGAGCTGTGAGAACGTCACTCCAACTGGTCCAGAGAAGACTGCCGGACAATATTTCCTGAATATGGATATGACCGCCCGGCGCCACCCCCACAAGAAACAAAGCCGCCGCCGCCGCGATTGCATAGGAAATACCTATAACCGCCTCAAGTGAAATTTGAACTATGCTGATTCGAGCCAGGGCATAAAAAGCCGCCACGACGAGAACCGCCGCCAGCGAGCATATATAACTGAGCACCGAGCCTTCATGTGCCTCAAAGATAAGGTGAGAGGCGATAGCGCCGACAGCGGCAACCTGGGCCAATGCAATATCGACAAATATAACCTCTCTTTTTAGAACGTGTATGCCCAGATATCCCAAAACAGAACCCATCATGACACACGCAAGAAAAGGTAAACCAATTATCTGTATCAACTGTGACATTGCCAAAGTTCCTGTTATCAAACAACCACCTTGCTGCGAAGCATGATATTAAGAAGCGCCGCAAAAATAAAAAATATGCCCAAAAACAAAACCAGACTCGGACCATACGGCAGATTAAAAAAATACGATGAGCAAAGACCCAATATACAGGCTATAAAACCGGCACTCCATCCAATGAGTACAGCCCCGGCCCATTTTTTGGTAAACATCGCTGCAATAGCCGCCGGAATCATCAAAAAGGCGTAAGCCAGCAGGACGCCTGCTATGGGAACAATTAAAACCGTAATAATTCCCTGCGTGGTGAAAAGAAGAAAATCCCAGAATTTTTCGTTCCCAACCATCTGCGGATTTTCCACAAGCGCAATGAACTTGTGCCGAAACTTATAGTGAAAAAACAAAAGCAAAATATAAACAACAGCCGTCACACAGACAAGCGGCCATCTCACCCACAACATGGAACCGGAAAGCGTCTTGGTCACATAGGCTTCTCCGCCTCGGAGTTTATCCGACAATAAAAGGCAGGCAACCAAGGCGAGTGCATACATTATTCCTATAATTGCTTCGCGGGGAATGGCGGGATTTTTCGGCTTTACCAAGGACAACAATATCGCGCCGATAAGTACCGCCGCCATTGAAGCTGCATAGGACTGCACCGTGCCGTATTCTATTCCCAGTGCTATCGCTGCAAGGGCGCCGAAGGCCGCCAACTGGTCAAGTACAAGGTCGGAAAATATCAAAGTTCGCCTGATGATATGCAGACCTATATACGTATGCAGGATTAATACCACAGCAATTAATGCCACTTGAACCGAGAAAAATCTTATCATTTCCGTATTCATAAGATCTGCTTTTCAATCTTTTATAAGGCCTTTCTTTTGAGCCGCCTTTAGTAATTGGTCCACCCAGTAATCCATAAGTTCGAAATAGTCATCAACATCCGCAGCTCCACCGACGTACATAGGAACAATAACCGCTTCGGCGTTCGTTCTCGAAGCCACAGTTTTTATCTTCTGCTCGTCGAAATAGTTCGCAGCCAGAATTATCCCGATATTCCTTTCCTTCATGAGATTAATCAAATCAGTTACATGTTTCGGAGAAGGCGGTATCCCCGGCTTAGGTTCCACGGTACCCGCTTCCTCCAAACCGAAAAGCCTGATAAAATAGATCCAGTTTTTATGATACGTCACAATCGGAGTACCTCTTAGCGGAAGCATTTTTTTCATCCAGCCGCCGAGATATTCAATCAATTGCTTTCCTTCGTAACTTTGTTCCTCCAAGAAAGGTATAAGCCTGTCCTGTTCGGCAAGGCTGCACAGCGTCTCGCCCCCCAGCATTTCCACAAGCTCGGTGCCGAACAAACGCTCGTCGAATTGCCGGTTCAGCTTTTCAAGGTTCTGTCGGTAAAATTTTTCGCCCGCCGGGTCACTGTTGATTAATCCGGTCGTTATATTACCGGCAGCGATTTTCATATTTATAGGGCTGCAGGTTATATGAGGATTTCCATGGATATGAACACCGCCTTCGGCTCTCGATAAAACCGCCGGTTTTTCCAAAAGGTTAATCCCCGTTGCCGCTGCAACGTAGCCTTTTTGTCCGCTTCGAATCCTGCTGTTACCGGAATTGTCGATAACCGTTTGTATCCACAGTTCCAAATCCAGGCCTGTGGCGACAAGAACATCTGCGTTACGCAATGCAGTGGCGAACAAAGGCTTGGGCCGAATGAAATGTGCATCCTGGTCGCCTCTAACAATGGCTTTTACACGGACGCGTTCGCCCCCTATTAACTCTGTGAAAAAGGCGTAATCGGATAATGTTGTTACAACATATAAGTTGGCCTTTTGACCTTGTGACGGCTGCGATTTTGCCGATGGGGCAACCGAAAAAATAATCACGATTAATATGAGTACGAATAATGTCTTTTTCATAATTTTTATGTTCCTTTCCGTCAATAACGCTCATGCTTGTGAGGACCTGCCGCGAAAATACACTGAAGCCAGACAACGTGTTCCGGACTCTCAATCCCCTTGCCGTTACTGTAATCGTACTCTATTCGAAATTTCACAAACGGACTCTGCCACCACGTTATATACGGCCCGATTTGCAAGATATGCGGGCTATCCGATGTCACCGCCAAAGGTGAAAGTGACAAAGAATCGGAGACATTTGCATAACTTTTAGTATCGGGTACGTAAAAATCGCCTCTGATTCCGACATCGACTGTACGTGAGATTTTAGACTGAAGATAGCTGTATAATCCATACGCATTTATGTTATCGACGCCGGAATCGTCGGGTGCAAGAAGTCTTTTATTCAACAGATACACTTCGCTTCGCCATTCCACGTTGCGATATCGCATCTTTTCCGTCGGTTCCCACAGGATGGATATATCCGCACCCAGTGCGGTCGTTACTTTGCTGTTGCTTTGTTCGGCATCGCCGACGAGGTTCCACTTGTCGTTCCACCCCATAAGAGCCGTTAAGCCCCATTCCAGATAAGTATCTTTCGAAATATCCTGGTAGTTCTTGTAGTGTGCCAACAAGCTTGGTCTGTTCCGTGAATTCTCACCAAACAAACGGTTGTTTGATCCGTCCGTTAGCTGGAATGTCAATTGTTGTGATGTATTACCGGCCGGAGGCATCAACCAATCCAGCGACAGGCCACTTTGATTTAAACCGCCTTCGCCAAAAATCTTGCGCAGGGCAAGAGGAAAATCGACCTGGTCCAGACCGTGCTTGTGCCATCGGTTGACTACGCCGAACTGCTGGCGGAACTTACCTAATGTCAGGTTCAGGTCATCACTGATATTATATAACGTAATGTATGCCTCGCCGAGTTCGTTCTCGTCCTCATGAAATTCCAATGCACTCTTAAATCGCGTATAGGGATCCAGCCAGGACTCGACGTGAATACCCAGATTGCGAAAGTTGAAATCGTTGTTGTTTTCGCTGGTTGTATCCTTTCTGGATGAGTAAAGGATATCTCCAGTCACACTTATTTCCGGATTCAAAGCCTGCAGGCCGAGAGAACCGGATTTAAAAATCTGTTCTTCGGATTTCTTTTCGTCAGTCGTCTTCTTTTCAGCTTCTTCTTTCGCCAAATCACGCAGGGATTTTATTTGGCTATTCGATTGCGACTCTCCGGGTGACGCAGCAATTTGGTCAATTTGCTTTTTCAGGGCGTTTATTTCTGCATCGTGTTTTTTCTGCATTTCAATTATCTGCTGTTGAAGCTCCATAATAGAAACATTCAAATCTTCTATTTTATTCACGCCGCCTGCTTTCTCGTTTGCAATGGCAATATCGCTGATCATCGCCAAAGCAAAGAGTGTCAGCACCGCGACAATTATTTTTTGCATCTCGTGCTCCTTACAACGCTATTTCGTTCACAAATTTTCTCTCAGGTTCAATAGACAACCAGTGTTGCGTGATTACCGAACCTGAAACGTTGGGAAAATATGCACTTTCACATCCAAGAAACAAGCGGGGGAGGCCGAGGACTAAAAGCCGTCAGATAGTTTGTCGGAATTGATGCATAGACCGGATGAACCGTGCCTGATACGAAATAATCGTAATATATTATCTGTATTTCCGGACACTGTAAAAACTTGTTCGAGTGTATCAGTAAACTCGCACAAATCGGACAATTATAATGGTCATGCTTGTCCGGGTGTTCACAACTTAAAAGATGCAGTTGTAGTGTAATTCCCGTGGCCATCGATATGAAACAGACCGTTCCAATTACGAGGACGATTTTCCGGGTGACACCGAGCAACTGTTTTCTTATCCGTTCTTTTTGCTGTTGTGTTCGATAAAACATCGTATGAAATATTTCAATATTACGTACATTTCGGGCACAGGCCTTCGAGATGGACCTGTTGCCTATTAATTACAAAACCCTTGTAAGGACTCGCCGTCATAGGCAGTGATATATCCATCAGGCAGTGTGTATCGCCGCATTTGGTACAGGTAAAGTGTGGATGACACTGGTGCTCGGTGCAGTTACGGGCCAGTTCGTAATGCGAAGCCCTTTTATCAACGAACGCCTTATGCACCAATCCGACTCTTAAGAGGCTTTCAAGAGTTCGGTAGATGGTGACCTTGTCGAATCGGTTTTTGCCGGAGCGACGAGCTATCTGGTCATGGCTAAGCGGCCCGCCCGCCTTGAGCAATACCTTGAGTATCGTCACTCTGGGCATTGTACAGTAAAGTTTAGCCGCCTTTAACATTTCGCGGGCCTGTTTGTCCGGATTGGTCTTTTTCATTATGTTCTCAAAAAGTTAATGGTGATGGTGCGGCAATTGTTCCGGCGACTTGACGAACAACAGCGGAAAAACAATATCACTGATACAGCAGGGTAGCCAGACCGCGAGGAATAAAAATCCTAAACTACCGACCGCATTCAGTATCGTCAGTTGCCCGTTCATCGCCATAAGTATATGGAATGAAGACGCCCACGTACTCAACAAGACATGTCCTGCATGGGGAAACTTAGTCTTTGGTCTGAAATATCCTATCATCACACCGACTATAGCGGCCGGTATGACGATATACCAGCCTTCGATAAAACCGATATGAGCCTGCTCGGCGAAACCTTCATGTTCGTGGGCATGTGCTTCGATATGCATACCCAGCGATAACTCGCCGATGTACGGAATTAAACTGTCGCTGAGAGTGCCGATACCAATCGAGCCTAAAAACCCTATCAGGAAGATAGTAATCAATTTTTGTTTACGGGCGTAATGCTGAAATATCGAAGTGGTTACAATCGCACTGAGCAAAACATGTCCCGGATGGAATACGTAGAACCCTCCCCGGCTTGCATCGTACCCAAGATTTCGGAATAAAAACATGCACACAATGCCGGTAGAAGCCCCAAACAATGTAAATGGTGCGTGGTTTCTTAATTCCGCCCATATAGGTACAAATTTACTCTTCATTTGTAATCTCAGCCTTAAATCCGTCACTGATCAGGTACAACAAACCGGATATCACGATTTGACATAAAATATCAAATATGCAACTAAGTTGCAAATATGTTTTAATTATTTTTAAAATACGAACCACATCGACCTTTGTTCATTTGCAAAGCAAAATAAACTGCTGCATCTGTGATAGTTAAAAAACATTGCAAATTTTGTGCAGGAAGTGTAAATAATGTCATGGCGATCCGGAAAATTGTGTTTATTTGCGTTTGTAGCTTTTAGAATCCCGGCATCGGATAATCTCTTCAATACGTAAATCAGGTTAAAAGGATAAAATGAGGATCATAGAGTCAATACACCAGCTTAAGAAAATCCAAAAGGGCTGCGTACTGATCATAGGCAATTTCGACGGCGTTCACCTCGGCCACCAGGAGATTCTAACCACGGCAAAAGATATTGCAGAAAAAAAACATGTGGAATTCATGGCAATGACCTTCGAACCACATCCGGTCGCTGTTTTGTATCCACAAAAGGCGCCCGGTGTATTAACTCCTCTGGAACTTAAGAAGCTTCTGCTGGCACAGTTCGGCGTGGATTGCCTGATTTTATTAAAAGACGGCGCCAAGCTGCTGAATCTTTCGCCGGAAGATTTTGTGCATCAATTTCTTGTCGAAAATATTTGCCCGAGTGCGGTCGTTGAGGGCCATGATTTTAACTTCGGCGCAGAGCGGACGGGCAATATCGATACGCTACGAAAGCTGGGCGCCGAGAACGGCTTTGAAGTCTCGGTAATAGAGCCGAAAACGATCAAACTTTCAACAGGCCAGATCGTCCGGGTTTCGAGCACGATGATTCGCTATATGCTCGAAAGCGGCCACGTCACCGACGCCGCCGCCGCTTTGGGCAGGCCCTATCGATTAGTCGAAGAAATCATACCCGGCCGGGGAATAGGCAAAAAGCTGGGATTTCCCACACTGAATATGAAAAAGCCGAACCAGGTGATTCCCGCCGAGGGTGTTTATGCCGGTTTTGTCAGGATCGGCCAAACCGTCGAGGAGGCCATCTCCTGCGAAGATACGATCCCCGCAGCTTACAGCATCGGCCAGGCAAGAACTTATGGCGACCAATTCCCTTTGCTGATAGAGGCGCATCTGCTAAAAGATGACGTTAACAGCATCAGCGGCAAATTCATGGCGATGGATTTTATTCGACGTATCCGAAGCCAGCATAAATTCAAGAGCCCGGAAAAATTATCTGCTCAAATCGCAAAAGACTGCCATGATGCAAAAGAAATTTTAACATAGGATACCCCATAGTAATTCCATAATGCTATTTTTTATAATTCACCTGATGTTATTCATCGTAATATTTCTGGCTACGGTCCTTATTTTCATAAGGCGAAAAAAGCATGGATTCTGGACGAATTTTCTACTTGGCTGGATTTTTCAGATTTTACTTTCTCTGCCGGCGGGAATCTGGCAGGCCGTTATGGGCTGGCCCCACATTAATGTCTCTGGATCCATTAGGAGATTACTAATACCTTTTACAGGTTGGCCCTTCAATGCAGGCGGATATACGTTGCGCTCTGTTTTTGAAGCCTCGGTATCACATCTGGAATGGCTGGTCGGACACAGGTCGGCAACGGTATTAAGCAATATGCCGTATTATTGGTTTTTATTACTTATACAGGGCGGCATCCTCGCAGGTCTTTTTGCCTGGCGATATCGGAAAAAACAAACATATAAAGACTGGTTTGTTATTTGTATGGGCGGGCTTTTTCTGGTAAACTCCCTTACTAACGTCAGGTGGTTCTGGGCCGGAACGTAATTTTTTCCTGAAAAACATGCTTTTTTGCTGATTAGGTAATATGTATAGGAGGCATTTATGAACAAGAAAAACTCGAAGAACCTGAAAATTACCGTAATCAGTATTATGTCCGTGTTGCTATGCCTTGGTGTAATTATTTTACAAACCGCTTGCGCAACAACAAACGCTACAGCTACAGGCTGGGAGCAGGTACCGAAGATTCTTAGCAATATTAAAGCTCCGAAGTTCCCGGACAAAGATTTCGTAATTACTGATTTCGGCGCGCTTGGCGATGGAAAAACGGATTGCACTGAAGCCTTCAAAAAGGCGATTGCCGCCGCCAACGAGGCCGGCGGAGGGCGGGTAGTAATCCCTGCTGAAACCTTTTTCACAGGGCCGATTCATCTTAAAAGCAATGTGAACCTGTATGTTTCCGAAGGAGCAGTTGTTAATTTTTCTACCGACCCGAACGATTACATGCCGGTCGTCTTTACTCGATTCGAAGGTGTGGAAGTAATGAATTTCTCTCCTTTGATTTATGCATACGAGCAGGAAAATATCGCCATTACAGGTAAAGGGACACTCGACGGCCAAGCCAGTAACGAAAACTGGTGGAAACGTAAAAGCACTCAGGGCAGTGATGTTAGTGAATCGAGAGAAATGGGTGAGGCCGGCGTGCCCGTGGAAGAGCGAATCTTCGGCCTCGGTAAACAATTAAGGCCGAACATGATTCAACCCTACAAATGTAAAAATGTTCTCATTGAAGGAGTGACATTCAAGAACTCCCCGATGTGGCACATTCACCCCGTGCTTTCTGAAAATATCACCGTTAAAAACGTCAAGGTAATAGGCCACGGCCCCAACAACGACGGCTGCAATCCCGAATCGTGCAAGAACGTCCTGATTGAAGGCTGTTATTTCGATACCGGCGACGACTGCATCGCAATCAAATCGGGCAGGAACAACGACGGCAGACGAGTCAATGTCCCCAGTGAAAATATTATTGTCCGGAACTGCGAAATGAAGGACGGACACGGCGGCGTGGTAATAGGCAGTGAAATGACCGGCGGGGCGAGGAATGTTTTTGCCGAGAATTGTAAAATGGACAGCCCGAATCTGGACAGGGCGCTGCGGATTAAGACCAACTCAGTTCGCGGCGGGTTCGTTGAAAATGTTTATATGCGAAACGTGACCGTCGGCCAGGTCGCCGAAGCGGTCCTCAAGATAAACTTTTTCTACGGTGAAGGTGACACCGGAGAATTTACGCCGGCCGTTCGTAATATAAACATGGAGAACGTTACCAGCCAAAAAAGCCGTTATGCTTTGTTAATTAACGGCTACGAACGCTCGCCCATTACGGACGTCACACTGAAAAACTGCACGTTCGACAACGTCGAAAGAGGAAACAAGCTTGACGGAATAAAGAACCTTACTCTGGAAAATGTAAAGATAAACGGCGAAGTCCAAAAATAAGCATGGTATCCGATAACGATTTACAACAAACACTTGAGTTGATCAACAAATCACAGAGGATTTTGGTGACGACTCATACCAAGCCGGACGGAGATGCAATCGGCTGTCTTGTGGCGATGTGTGATGTACTTAATACGCTCGGTAAAAAAGTAAAATCCTTATTATTGTCACCGTCGCCTCAATGGTATCAATTTCTCCTCACGGAAAAAGTTCCGGTTCTCGATGAAGATGTGCAGCTCGAAGAATTGAAAACGGGACGGTTCGGTGAATTTGATTTAGTGATGGTTCTCGATACGAACAGTCCCGGTCAACTGCCTGGATTCAAGGAATATTTAAAACAAAACAAAAAGCCTGTTCTGGTTATCGACCACCACCGGACTTCCGACGGCCTCGGCGCGGTTGAATTAATCGAATCGGACGCCGCTGCAACTGCGCTGGTGGTTATTGAATTGTTCAAGTTCGCCGGCTGGGAAATCACCGGAAAAACAGCCGAGGCACTCTTCATTGCGGTTGCGACCGACACCGGCTGGTTTCAGTTCAACAATACAGACAACAGAACTTTTTCCGCCTGTGCCGAGCTGATTGACGCAGGAGCAAAACCTTCGGAAGTTTATCACAATCTCTACGAGAATTGCTCGAAACAGCGTTTCATGCTGACAATTGCAATGCTCGATACATTCGAGCTCCATCTTAACGGCCGTTTCGCAATCATGCAAATAACACAGCCGGATTTCGAACGAACCGGCGCTGCTTACACCGATACGGAAAACCTGATTAACGAATGCCGCAGGATAAGCACGGTTGACACAACGGCATTATTCATCGAGCTTGACGACGGCCGTATTCGATGCTCGCTGCGGAGCAAAGGTGCACTCGATGTCGGTGAAATTGCCGCCAAATTCGGCGGCGGGGGGCACAAAATGGCCGCCGGCTCTTTTGTTCCCGGACCGATGGAAAACGCCAGAAAACTTATTTACGAAGAGGTCTCGAAAAGCTTGTCCTGATATATATTAGTTTCATTATAAGCCGAAAACTGTAATAAATCAGGACAAAATAATAAATAATGCAGAACTATACCGACCAACAAGAGGTATATCAGGTAAAGTATATTTGCATCTTCCATAACGCCGTGTATCAAAAGAAGGAGATAATATGGAGCGCCGGTCATTCCTAAAAGTAGTCGGTGGTATTGCGGGAGGTTATTATCTTGGCAAACCTATGGCCCTCAGGGCGGAATCGGATTCTAAAGATAAAGAAAAAACCTCCGATATGCCCAAACGTGTGCTCGGAAAGACGGGCCAAAAAATCTCGATTATCGGATTTCCCGGCCTGGCGCTGGCCAAACAGGGCCAGGATGAAGATACAAAGGCGCTCCACACTGCATACGAGCAGGGTATTAACTACTTCGATGTCGCTCCTACATACAATAAAGGGGGCTCCGAAATCAGCATGGGAATAGGTCTTCAGGGTATCGACCGAAGTAAAATCTTTCTTTCCTGCAAAACACAAATGAGGGATAAAGATGGCGCCCGCAAAGAACTGGAAAGGTCACTTGAACGTCTCAAGACGGATTATTTCGATCTTTACCAGATGCACGCGATTACCAGCCCTGAAGAAGTGGAGCGGGCTCTCGGCCCCGGCGGCGCAATGGAGACATTCATTAAAGCAAAAGAAGAAGGTAAGGTCCGGTATCTCGGTCTTTCGGCCCATACAACCAGAGGAGCGCTGGCAGCTTTGAATGGCTACAAATTCGATACGATTATGTTTCCTATCAACTTCGTCGAGTTTTATAAGATTAATTTCGGAAAGCCGGTGCTGGAGCTTGCAAAAGAGCAGGGAGTGGGTGTCATTGCAATAAAGGCCATGTGCGGCGGCGCCTGGCCGAGAGGTACTGAGCGAACTCGCAATCACTGGTATCGTACACTTGAGAATAACGAAGAAATCGCAACGGCTATTCGCTTTAGTCTGTCCCAGGATACAGTTGCAACAGCTATACCGCCGGGTTTTATCGATCTGTTCTATAAGGCAATACCGGCAGGAAAATCCTATCAAAAAATTACGGAGGCCGAGACGCAGAAGCTTCAGGAGATGGCCAAATCGGCCCAATCGGTTTTCGGGAGATGGGAAGAGAGAGCCGCTCTCAGGAATCAATCGTACGAACCGTTGTACGCCGACAACCCGCATGAATGCTGCCCTTACTCCCATGCTTAAAAATAGGAACGTTTGTTTTTAGTGACAGGCCCGAACTGTAAAAAATTTTCAGCGTGGCTTTGAGTACCACTGTCGGACTAATTGCTCGGCCGGCTTTCCATAGATGCAAAAGGATGTATTACCCTGGGCTTTTTCCGCAGGGTAAAGCCGGGTCGGCCAGTCCCACCATGCAAAACCGATAAACCACGGCTCATCCCAGAAAGTCTCGAACATCGCCTGATAGAACCTTCGCTGTTCGTCACCGTCGTATGTCATGTTCGGGTCATTGTGGGTCCAGGGTGCGGCCGAGCAGCCTTTGGCGCTGCACACGCCAAGCTCGATGAAAAATACCGGGCGGTCGAATTCTTTACTCACCTTGCGGATAATTTCCTTTGTCGGCTTCAACCGGCGATTAAGAGCTTCTACGGAAGTATCTGAAGGCGGAATTTTACTAAGGTCGTCCTGCAGTGCAAGTTCAACATAATCCGTGCCTATCGGATAGTATGCACTTATGCTTATAACATCCACCGCGTCCCACCATGTCACTTTATCTTCCTGGCCATGATTTGTGTCGTAGGTGATAACGCCGCTGTAAATCTTTCGTATCTCCGCAATCAGGCTGCGCCAGCGGTTCTCGAACGGTTCGGTCGAGCCCATCTCGCAGCCGAGACAATACATCTCGCAGTTCGTTTCTTCGGCGATCCGGGCATAATGCAGCAGGAACTGCCTGAAATCAGACCACCATTTGTCCCACGCCTGCATGTCTTTATCGCCGTCCGCCGTCTCGAACTTTATCAACGAGCGCCAGGTGCCGTCACGCACGTTGACTACGGGCTTGAGTATGATTTTCAGATTATTCTGACGTGCAATATCTATCGCGCGCCGAATCTCATCATCGGTCGCCATGCGAGAATTCTTTTCGGCCCAGAATATCTGCGGGTCGTTAGGCTCGTTCATATCGGCGCCGAATGAGATACAGACCAAGTTTGCACCGGTATCGGCCAGTTTCTTCATCGAATCGACGGGGGCTTCGCCGAGATACTGTCCCCGCCATCCCGTCCAGCCCCAGCTATGGCCCTTTATAAAACCGGTCGGTGAGAGTGTATGGGTGAATTCGCCGAGTACTTTTCCATATTTTATCTCTACGCAGGAAATTTGCATTTCGCAAACGTATTCGATTTTCAAATACTTCACATCTTTGCCTGAGCCGACTCCTTTATATAGAACCGGCTTGTGATAATTATATTCACCTTTACCTGCGAAGTAGTCTTGTCGTATGAACTCGATTTGCTCGAAGCTTTTACCGTCTGCCGAGACATAAAACTTCAAATCCGAAACCTCATCCGGAAAGAACGAATAAACCTTCCACGAATTGATCGGCGCTTCAACTTTATAAACGATAGAGTCACCGCTCTTGCCCTTTAGCCTGTGTGCATCTTCCTTGAAATTTCGCGCCTGCCTGATTTCCAGCGACAGTTCGCCGCTGCGCTGATGAATCAATCGCCAATCCTGCATTTCATCCACAAGCGTTTTGTAAGAGACGTAAACCGGTCCGACGATATTGGAAGGCCCCGACTGTCCCGCGGAATTTTCGGCGGTGACACGGTAATAATAATTTTCACCGATTTCTATTCCCGTATCGTTAAACAACGGCCTATACTGGAGGGCTGCATCGGATATACCCCGTCCGGCGACCACCCACGGACCATCCTTACTGCCGGCCCGCTCAACAATATAGCTCTGTGCCCCGGCGCTTCCCTGCCAGGAAATCGCGGCGGCATCCTCAATATCGAGCAGAACCGGCGCCGCCGGTTTTTCCAGTCCCGGCACCGGCATGTTCCTGATTTCATAGGCTTTTTTTCGCATAAGGGCCAGAAGCCCGGTCTCATCGAAAGCGGCGTTTGATGCAAATCCAGGCCAGTGATATGCCTTGAATAAATCACCGCCGGATGGCTCGCTGTGCCAGTAGAAGCCGCCGTCCCGATTGCGATAACGCAGCGACCAGATTAAAGTACCGCCCGTCTTTTCGTCTATCGCGGCATGGAGAACCGATTCGACGGCATCGGTTGGTATGAAACCGAACTCGCCGACGAAGTAGGGCTTTTTGCCGCGCGCTGCTGCTGCGTTTTTCTTTATCTGGCCGACGGTTTCCGCCGGATTTTTCGAATAGTGGTGGGTGGTAACAATATCTATGTTCTCGTCACTAATGGACTGCTCGCGCAAAATCGTATTATGATAGCCGTCAAGAACAAGATGGTTCTTATCGAGGCTCTTGATATAGGCGGCGGCTTTAGACGTCCATTCGTGAGGACAAACCAATTCATTTCCCGTCTCCCAGGCCAGAACAGCCTTATCATCACAATACTTAATTCCCGTGACTGTATTGGTCCGGTTTATTACAGAATTCACGATGCTCTTATAATCCTCGAACAGCTCCGGGTCGGTCCAGAAATCCCTTGCGTTCCTGTCCCGAAACGCGGCGGCCGCTCCGATTCCACCCCACCATTTCCAGTTATCGATAAACGGAATTATCACGCGTATCCCTTTGCGATTGGCAACCGCCAAAACCATATCCAGTGACTCGAAGCTCTTTTCATCAAGCTGCCCCGGCCCGATGATATGTCGCGGGATGTTCGGGTCTTCGCCCTCGGTTCGAACGGACAGGGCGTAGGTCCGCACGACCTGCCCGCCCATCTGCCGGACCGCTTCGAGTGCATCGGCAATCTCGAACTCGTCGGGCAGCCGCCAGGGATTGGTCTCGGTAAAGGGCATATTATCTTCGTTATAGTGCAGGCAGGGGATGTTAAAACTGACGAATCTAAGCTCGCCGTTTTCATCCATCAGCTTGTCGGCTTCTCGATAAACAAATCCGGTAAAAACACTTTCGGATGCGAACGAACTAACGGCAAGGGACAAGAAAATCATAACTGAAAAAAATCTCTTCATCTTTTCTTACCTTTCTCTTTATCAAAGGTCAAAAAATAAACAAAGGAAATAATCCTGCTGATATGGGCAAATTATCCTTACAATCTCTTAAAAAGGCAAGCCAATACTACTCTGGTCGAGAATTTGTTCTTTACGCCCGATTATTATTTTGTTGGATATGAAAAGGGCCGTAAACATTTGCTTACAGCCCTTGAAAAATCAGATTGAATTTTAAAAATAGCCATTTTCGAGGCGTTAGTCACGGGTGATAGAATTTAACTAATCCTTTTACACTAATGATGTTATCACTGGTAAAATCCGATACGAGGGGCCTTCGGTTTTGTGTCAATCGCTTTGCCGGAATCTAATAGTCACTCGAACCGTCAATTCCATTGTCAATATCCTCCGGTTCAACGATATAACCGACTGCTGCGAAGATGCCGAAGCGTGAACCGTCCTGCTCGTCACTTTGCCAGGCGGTGACAAAGCGACCGTCCTTTGCGAGTGCAACGGCGGGGCACCTCTGGTCGTCCTGCGAGTAAGTATTAAGCCGGAACTCGTCACCGACAGGCTCACCGAGACAGTTAAATTGCCGGCCGAATATGTCCCTGTCATTTTCGTTCGGATCGGTCATGCATTCCCAGACGATCACGAATTGGCCCTGTTCGTTCATGGCCGCCTGCGGATTTTGCTGCGCCAGTTCAAGAGTCGTATTAACGATAAACTGCTCGCCTAAGGCTTCGCCGTTGGGATCGAACGCTCTTGCGTGAATATCGTCAAGCGAAGCGAGATTGGGGTCGCCGTCCCATGTCACTACAAAACATCCGGCCGCATCCATCGCAACAGCCGGCTGGG
>Ga0315551_10000716_pt1 | contig 26471 bp, 26 predicted proteins | sample SalMarSW160290MG_FD_203678 | JGI IMG/M metagenome (GOLD analysis project Ga0315551, IMG submission 203678) | Salt marsh sediment microbial communities from the Plum Island Ecosystem LTER, Massachusetts, United States - Salt Marsh Sediment SW1602-90 ...
TGGCCGCCCAGTCCCTTGACAGCTTTAAGCAGGGCGTTAAGCAGGCTGTGGCAAGCCGAACCCAGGAGTTGAAACTGTAACTTGACTAGCTTCAGATGTTATGCTATAGTTTGTGGTCGTAACCCAACCCGGGTCTGGTGGAGGTAAACGGGACATAGTTAAGTCACTACGGGTTAACCAGACTATCATTGCCAGAGAAGTCCGCCTGGTGGGGGAGAAGGGTGAGCAGTTGGGCATCATGCCTCTGAGCCAGGCACGGGAGACGGCTAGGAAGCATAATCTCGACTTGGTTGAGGTAGCCCCTACCGCAATGCCTCCGGTATGTCGCCTGCTTGACTATGGAAAGTATAAATATGAGCAGGCGAAGAAAGAGCGTGAGCTGAGGAAGAGCCAGAAGATTTCCCTGCTCCGGGAGGTCAGGCTGCGACCCAAGATTGATAACCACGATTTTGAATCTAAGATAAGGATGGTTAAAAAACTGCTGGGTGAGGGGGACCGGGTTAAGGTGGCGGTGAGGTTCAGGGGGCGTGAGATTACCCACCCCGAGATTGGCTGGAGGTTGATTCAGAGGATGACGGAGTCGCTGCAGGGGGTGGCGGCTATCGCCCGGCAACCGGTGATAGAGGAGAGGAACATGAACGTCATCCTGTTACCGTTGAGTGACCAGCAGGTCAAAGCAAAAGCAAAAGCCGGGGTGAAAGCTGAGGCTAAAACCGAGGCTAAAAAAGAGCCTAAAAAAGAGGAGAAGTAGCGGAGTCTTAAAGTGCCCAAAATAAAAACCCATAAAGGGGCCAAGAGCCGCTTCCATGTCACCGGTAGCGGCAAAATTATGCGGATGAAGGGTGGCAAGAGCCATCTGCGCCGCCGCAAGGCGAAGCGGACCAAGGGTCTATTTGATGAGATGATACCGCTGCATGCCAGTGACCGCATCAGGATAAAGAGGCTTATACCTTACGGGGTAAAGTAAAGGGGTGATATCTTGCCCAGGATAAAGAGGGGCGTAACTACCCATAGACGACATAAAAAAGTGCTGGCTCTGACCAAGGGACAGAGGGCAACCCGGCATTCCCTTTATAAACGGGCTCATGAGGCCATGCTCAAGTCGTTGAGCTACGCCTACGCTCATCGCCGGGAGAGGAGGGGTGATATGAGGCGGCTGTGGATTGTGCGGGTAAGTGCTGCCAGCCGGGCCCAGGGTCTGAGCTATGCCCAGTTTATCTACGGCTTGAAAAAGTCGGGGATTGAAATAAACCGCAAGATGCTGGCCGATATGGCCGTTAGGGAACCTGAAGCCTTTGCCAGCCTGGTAACCACGGCTAAAGGTCAGCTACAGAACTAATTATCTAAGGGGAAGAATTTTTAAAGAGGGGGCTAACGCCCCCATTTTTTATTTCCTTGACCCGTCTATCTCTTATAACCTATAATCCAAGACGACTATGCTAAAGCAGCTTGAAGAGCTAAAATCGGGCGCCCTCAAGGAGCTGGAAGCTGTTACCCAGGCAAAAGACCTGGAAGCCTGGCGGGTCCGCTACCTGGGCAAGAAGAGCCAGCTAACCGCCGTCCTGCGCGGCCTGGCCAAACTACCCATCGAGGAGAGGAAGCAGGTCGGCGCGCTGGCTAACCGGATTAAAGCCGGTCTGGAGGAGAGCCTGGAGCAGAAAAGCCAGCTCCTCAAGCAAGCGGGGCTGGCCGGCGCTGGGGGGGAGGGTATCGATATTACGTTGCCCGGACGTCCTTACCCCGCCGGCCGTCTGCATCCCCTCACCCAGACCGTAGCCGAAATCTGCGACATATTCGTCTCCATGGGCTTTCAGGTGGTGGAGGGGCCGGAAGTGGAGTGGGACTACTATAATTTTGAGGCGCTGAACATCCCCCGGCACCACCCCGCCCGTGACAGCATGGCTACCCTATGGGTTGACGCCGAGACTGAGAAGGGCGAAAGAAACATGCTGCTGCGTACCCACACCACCGCCGTGGATACCAGGGTTATGGAGCAGATGCCCCTACCGATAAGGGTGGTTATGCCGGGCAAGGTCTATCGTTATGAGGCCAGTGATGCCACCCATGTCCCCATGTTCCATCAGATTGACGGCCTGGCGGTGGATAAAGACCTCACCATGGCTGACCTTAAAGGGACGCTTTACGAATTTGCCCGCCGTTTCTTCGGCGCAGATAGAAAGGTGCGCTTCCGCTGTGACTACTTTCCCTTTGTTGAGCCGGGCGTTGAGATGGCTATAGAGTGCCTGGTCTGCGGCGGGAGCGGCTGCCGGCTGTGTGGTAACAGCGGCTGGATTGAGATACTGGGGGCGGGCATGACCCATCCCCGGGTCCTGGAGCGGAGTGGTATTGACCCACGGGCTTATACCAGCTTTGCCTTCGGCATGGGCATAGACCGCCTGCCTATGCTCCGCTACGGTATTGATGATATCAGGTTGCTCTACGGCAGCGACCTTAGGTTTTTAAGGCAGTTCTAATGAAAGTTTCACTGAAGTGGCTTGAGCAGTATGTGGATGTCAGTCTACCCCCGGCTGAGCTGGCCGAGAAGCTGACCATGGCCGGCACCGAGGTCAATGGGTGGCAGGTTATCGGCGGGAGCTGGGAAGGCATCGTTGTCGGGCAGATTGTGGCTATTAATCCCCACCCCAATGCCGACCGCCTTAAGCTACCTACCGTTGACCTGAGTACCGAGCAACAGACCGTGGTCTGCGGGGCATCAAATCTCAAGGTTGGCGATAAGGTTGCCTTTGCCCGTGTCGGCGCCCAGCTTATCGACGGGCACAGCGGGCAGGTAGTTCAGCTGGAGGCGGCCAGGATTCGGGGGGTGGCCTCCAATGGCATGCTCTGCTCGGAGAGAGAACTGGGTATCTCGGATTATCATGAGGACATCATGGTTTTGGCGGCTGGAGCCCCGGTGGGCACACCGCTGGCTGATTTCATGGGCGACGTTATTTTTGACCTGGATATAACCCCCAACCGGCCCGACTGCCTCTCGGTAATCGGGATTGCCCGGGAGGTTGCCGCTCTGACCGGGCAGGAAGTGCGTCTGCCCGATATTGGCTACGATGAGAAGGGGGCGCCTATAGACCAGCAGATTGCGGTGGAGATTGCTGCCCCTGACCTGTGTCCCCGCTACAGCGCCAGCCTGATTACCGGAGTGAAAATAGCTCCCTCCCCCCACTGGCTGCAGCAACGGCTGCTGGCGGGCGGCATGCGCCCGATAAATAACGTGGTGGATATTACCAACTTCGTCATGCTGGAATACGGTGAGCCGCTACATGCTTTTGACTATCACCAGATTAGAGGCGAGAAGATTATCGTGCGCCGGGCGGAAGAGGGTGAGGTCTTGGTTACTCTGGATGGGAACAGGAGGCAGCTTTCTAAAGACATGCTGGTTATTGCCGACGCTGAGCGGGCGGTGGCGGTGGCCGGGGTGATGGGTGGGGCTGAAAGCGAGATGACCGGGCAGACTACGGCAATAGTGCTGGAAGCGGCCAGTTTCAACCCGGCCAGCATTTATCACACCGGCAGTACCCTGGGTCTACCCAGCGAGGCCCGGATGCGCTTTGAGCGGGGCATCAGCCCCGAGCTGACGATACCGGCGCTCAGGCGGGCTACCCGGCTGATTATCGAGTTAGCCAGTGGACAGGCGGCTAAAGGTATTGTTGATGCCTATCCCGGCCGGCAGGTGCCAAAGCCTATCCTGCTATCAAGGGGGGAGGTAAAACGCCTGCTGGGGGTTGATTTTAGTATTAGGCAGATGGAAACAGCGCTGGTTTCCCTGGGCTGTGAATGCCAGCCGTCGAAATCGGCTTCAGAGATTCGGGTTACCGCTCCCTACTGGCGGAGCGACATCAGCCTGGCCGAGGACCTGGTGGAAGAGGTCGCCCGCGTTATCGGCTATGACCAGATTCCGGTGACCATGCCCAGCGGGGCGGTGCCCAGGCAGGACCCGGCGCCTATCCTCGGTTTCAAGCAGGAGGTAAGGCGCGACCTTGCCGGCTACGGCTTTCAGGAGGTAATCACCTATTCCCTGACCGGTTTGGATTTGCTTAAACGGCTGCTGCCCGAACCCCATCCTATAGAACCGGAGCCCCTGCGGGTGGTGAGGCCGATGACCGCCGAGCAGGAGTATCTGCGCCCCAGTCTGCGGGCCAACCTGCTGGCGGCGCTGGAGGCCAACCGGCGGCATGAGGAGGGTAGCATCCGGCTCTTTGAGCTGGGCAGGGTGTATCAGCGGCGGCCGAATGACCTGCCCGATGAGCCGGAGATGCTCTGCGCTCTAATGGCCGGCCCCAGGTTTGATGAGTCCTGGCACGGTGGTGATGAGCCGGTTGATTTCTTTGACGCCAGGGGGGTGGTTGAGGGGTTGCTGGGGAGGTTGGGTGTAGCCGCCGATTTCCAGCCGTCAGATGACGAGAGCCTAAACCCGGCTAAACAGGCGGCGATAGTGGTGGAGGGGAAAAAGGTGGGGGTGGTGGGGGAGCTGCACCGCAGGGTAGCCGATGCCTTTGACCTTGCCGAGCCGGTCTATCTGATAGAAATAAATCTGAGCGAGCTTCTGCCCTTTACCCTGGAGCATAAACTGTTCCAGCCGATTTCGCGCTTTCCGGCAGTGGTCAGGGATATCGCCCTGGTGGTTGGCTCCGGGGTAACCCACCGCCAGGTGGTGGATATTATCAGCGGCTTTCCCCTGGTGACCCGGGTTGTCCTCTTTGACCTCTATACCGGCGGGAAGCTGCCGGCGGGCAAGAAGTCCCTGGCCTACCGGATTACCTTCCAGTCCCCCTCCAAAACTTTAACCGACGAGGCGGCCAACAAAGTTCAGCAGAAAATCGTAGATAAGCTGGCCAAAGAGCTGGGGGCGACTCTAAGAGGTTAATCCCCGGTTAATAACCTATTCCCCACCCATTTTTAAAAGTTGTTTTGCTTCCCACCCTCCCGCCCTACAGAAGTGTTACTTCTATCCATTTCTTCTTAGAGGGTGGGGGGATAAGGGGAGGAATAATATCTCTCCTTTGGGGGTGGCGGCAGAGAGTTTAAGAGGCGGAGCCTTTTTGGGTGGGTGGGTATGGGAAAATAGAGAACCGCTAAAAAGAGGGGGGAACTAGCGCTTAATAAGCTCCTTGAGCTTTTCGGTTATACTTTCCAGCGGCACAATCTGAGCCTCTTTTTCCGAGCGCTTTTTGATTTCGGCGCTGCTCTTCTCCAGAGTGCGTGGGCTTACGGTAACCCGGATGGGTATCCCCAAAAGGTCGGCATCGTTGAACTTTACCCCCGGCGATTCGTTGCGGTCGTCAAAGAGCACCTCCAAGCCCTGCACTTCTAAATCATGATAGAGCTTCTCGGCGGCGGCGGCTACATCGGGGTCTTCCGGGTGGAGGGCGCAGAGATATATCTGGTAGGGGGCGACGGACAGAGGCCAGATAATGCCTTTGTCGTCATGGTGCAGCTCGATGACCGCCGCCAGCAGCCGGTCGAGGCCGATACCGTAGCACCCCATGATAATGGGGCGGGAGGCGCCTTCGGCATCGATGAAAAGGGCACCCAGTTTTTGGCTGAGGAAGGTGCCCAGCTTGAAGACATGCCCCACCTCGATGCCGCGGGTGGATGAAAGCTTGCCGCTGCAGCGGGGGCACTCCTCGCCGGCGTGAGCCTGGGCGATATCGGTGATTATATCCACCTCAAAGTCCCGGGGGTAGTTGACGTTTTTAAGGTGGGTCTCCGGTTTATTGGCGCCGGCGACAAAGTTCGCCCCCAGGGTGATGGAGTCATCGGCGATAATCTTAAAGCCCTTTATGCCGATGGGGGAGGCGGCCCCGGCCACAATGCCGGCCTGGATAACCTCGTCCTCGGTGGCGAAGCGGAGGTCGACACATCCCAGGGCGTTCTTGAGCTTTATCTCGTTTACCTCGGTATCTCCCCTGACGACGACGAAGACCAGCTTGCCGTCGGCAATATAGAACACCGCTTTGAGGGTGTGGCTTTCGGGTATTTTGAAGAACCCGGCCACCTCTTCTATGGAGCCGGCGCCCGGTGTGGCTACCTCCTCTTTGGGTAGAGGCTTTCCCCCCTCTATCCTGCCCTTGACGCTCTGGGCCTTCTCCACATTGGCGGCGTATTTACATTTTTCACAGTAGATAACCTCGTCTTCGCCGTCCTCGGTGACGACCATGAACTCGTGGGAATCCTTGCCGCCGATGGCGCCGCTATCGGCTTCAACCGTCAGGCTGGGCAGGCCGCAGCGGGAGTAGATATTCTGGTACGCCTGGAGCATCTTGTTATAGCTTTCATCCAGCCCCTCTTCATCGGTGTCAAAGCTGTAGAGGTCTTTCATGGAGAACTCGCGGACCCGTATCAGCCCGCCCCGGGGGCGGGGCTCATCGCGGAACTTGGTCTGGATTTGATACAGCATCAGGGGCAGGTCGCGGTAGCTCTGGACATTGTGGCTGACCAGCTGGGTGATGACCTCTTCGTGGGTGGGGCCCAGCACCAGCTGGCGCTCCCGGCGGTCGAAGAGGGTGAAAAGCCCCTTGCCGAAGGCCTTATCCCGGCCCGTTTCCTGCCACAGTTCCAGAGGTTGGAGGACGGGCATCATCAGCTCCTGCCCGCCGGCTTTATCCATCTCGTCGCGGATAATACCGGCTATCTTTTTGAGCGCCCTCCAGCCCAGCGGCAGGTAGGAGTAGACGCCGGCGGCCACCTGATTAATCATACCCGCCCTAAGCAGCAGCCGGTGGCTGGCCGTTTCCGCCTCGGCGGGCGTCTCTTTTTGGGTCTTACCGAATAGTTTTGATATACGCATTTTTAGAGGTTCTATGTATTAAATCATATCGGGCGGGTTTATTCCAGCGGTTTAGGGGTTTTTATCTACCTCACCCCCTGTGTCCCCCTCTCCTTCAAATTCATTCCTCCATAGCTTTTACATGGATAGGGAGGGTAGCTATTAGCTCCCGGTCATCAAGGTGCTTGCCAAGATAAACCTCGACCTCATAGTCACCGGGAACTATATCCTCTGGAACGCGTATTACAGCGTGAATTGTGCCATCTTCATCAGGCTCACAGTATGCTTCTACAACTGCGTTACTGTCGCTTGCTTGCCATTCAAATTTCGTCCATACCTTTTGACCCGTTGGGAAGAATTCGCCACGGACTATAAATGAAGAACCAGCCATAACAACATGAGATGCGGTATAAATGCCCACGTCGGGTGATGGCCCCACTGGTCCTCCCTCTGGAGTTTGCGGGCACCCCGATATTAAAATCAGAACAGTCAGCACTATGGGACATAGGAGAATTAGCCTTTTCATTTCTCCACCTCCTCCATAAGCACCTTTATAAAGTCCTTCTCCTCTATAGTCTTAATCTTCTTGCCTTTTTTAAATAAAACGGCTTTGCCCTTGCCGCAGGCGATGCCGATATCGGCGTCCTGGGCTTCGCCGGGGCCGTTGACGATGCAGCCCATCACCGCTACCTTTATCGGTTTGGTAATCTTTAGTAATTCCTTTTCCACCGCTTCAGCCAGTTTTACGATATCGACCTCGGCGCGGCCGCAGGAGGGGCAGCTGACCAGCACCGGGCCGTGCTGGCGCAGATTCAGGCTTTTAAGGATTTCGTAGCCGGCGATGACCTCCTCGCGGGGGTGGGCGCTTAAAGAAACCCGGATGGTATCGCCGATGCCGAGCCAGAGAAGGGTGCTGATGCCCACCGTGCTGCGGATGATGCCGGTGTGGGGCGGGCCGGCCTCGGTAATGCCGATGTGCAGGGGGTAGGGTATCTTAGGGGCGATTTTCTGGTAAGCCTCGATGGTGGTGGGGACATCAAAGGCTTTAAGCGAGACCTTAATCAGGTCAAAGTCCAGGCTTTCCAGCAGTTTTACCTGCTCCAGAGCGGCCTCAACCATCTGTTCAGCGACAGAGAGCCTGGGGTTTTTGGGAGTGGGCAGGCTGCCGGCGTTGACCCCGATGCGGATGGGGACGCCCCTTTCTCCGGCGGCGGAGGCTACTTTTTTAATCTTTTCCGGTTCACCGATGTTGCCCGGGTTCAGGCGCAGGCCGTCGGCGCCGGCCACCAGCGCCATCAGGGCTAGGCGGTAGTCAAAGTGAATATCGGCGATTATGGGGATAGAAACGCTCTTCTTGATGGGGGATATGGCTTCGGCGGCTTCAATATCGGGCACGGCTACCCGCACCAGCTCGCAGCCGCAGTCCTCAAGCTCTTTAATCTGGTCAATGGTTGCCCGGACATTGCGGGTATCGGTCTTGGTCATGGACTGCACCACGATGGGGGCGTCACCGCCCACGGTCACCCCGCCGATTTGAATCGGTTTGGACTTGCGTCTTGGCTTCATGGTATTAAGCTCTCCCCGGCGATAATGCGGATAATATCCTGGTAGGTAACGGCTATAATGGCGGCTATCAATATGGCGAAGCCGATGGCATGCACCAGCCCTTCTGTCTGGGGGGAAACGCGCTTGCCCCGCCGTATCCACCCCAGGAGGACAAAGACGATTCTGCCACCGTCCAGGGCGGGGAGGGGTAGGATATTGATAATAGCCAGATTGATGCTGATGAAACCGGCAAAAAGCAGCAGCGGGCTAAGCCCGGCCTGGGCTACCTCTCCCGTCATCTGGGCGATGCCCACCGGGCCGGTTACCTGAACCGGGGTAGCCCCGATAAACCACTTTAATATCTCATTCTTGAAGAGGACAAAGGTGTCTATACATTCACTGACGCCCAGGGGTATCGCTTCCCAGAAGGGGTAGCTCTGGCTGACAATAACCGCATCCGGCATGCTGACGACGATGCCCATCGCCCCCTCACCCGGCGGGGGCTTCCACCTGGGTATCAGCTGGACTTCCTCTATCATTTCATCGCTGTGTCTGACCGCCAGGTTGACCTCTTTACCCAGGTTAAGCTGGGTATAGATGTGCAGGTCGCCGATACTATTCACCGGCTCATCATTCAGGCTGAGTATAGTATCTCCGGTCTCAATGCCGGCGGCGGCCGCCGGCGAATTGGAGGTGACCTCCGCCACCATCACCTCGCCGGTGACCACATTGTGGGGGACCATAAAGGCGATGGCAAACAGCAGTAGGGGTAGCAGGAAGTTCATTATTGAGCCGGCGGCGAGCACTATCACCCTGGCGCCGACACTCTTGCTGGCTAGGCTCCTGGGCACGTCGGGGTCTTCCTCACCGGCCATCTTGGTAAAGCCGCCCAGCGGTACGGCGTTCAGCGAGTAGAGCGTTTCCCCTCTTTTAAACCCGATTAGGCGGGGAGGGAAGCCCAGGCCGAACTCTTCCACCTTTACGCCGAAGGCTTTAGCCGTGGCGAAGTGCCCCAGCTCGTGGGCCAGGATGAGCACCGCCAGGATGCCCAGAAAAATCAGTATGGTGATTATCATGCTCACTGGGTATCACCGGCCATTTCTTTAACCTTTTCCCTGGTTTGAGCATCAGCCGCCAGAATCTCCTCCAGGGTGGGGTGGGCTAACGATTTATGCTCCTCCAGCGCTTGCCCCACCAGCCGGGGGATATCGGTGAATTTAATGCGCTTTGATAAAAATAGCTCCACCGCTATTTCATCGGCGGCGCAGAGCACCGCCGGATAGGTTCCGCCCTTCTTACCCGCTTCAATAGCTAATTTAAGGCAGGGGAAGCTGTCGAAATCGGGCGGCTCGAAGTTAAGCTCCTTGATATTCTCCCAGTCGAGCCGGGGGAGGTTGGGGTTAGCCAGGCGCTCCGGGTAAGAGAGGGCGTACTGAATGGGCAGGCGCATATCGGGCTGGCCCAGCTGGGCTTTAACCGAGCCGTCGGCAAACTCAACCATGGAGTGAATAATACTCTGGGGGTGGACCAGAATCCTGATATTATCGAAGGGCATATCGAAGAGCCAGCGGGCTTCGATTACCTCCAGCCCCTTGTTCATCAACGTGGCCGAGTCAATGGTGACCTTCTGCCCCATCCGCCATGATGGGTGTTTCAGGGCCTGCTCCGGGGTTACTTTGGCCAGTTGTACGGGGGAATAGCCGCGGAAGGGACCCCCCGAGGCGGTGAGGATTATTTTAGTTGGCTTTTGTCTTTCCCCCTCCAGGCACTGGAATATGGCGCTGTGCTCGCTGTCCACGGGTATGATCTGCGCCTTGCTTTGCCTGGCCTCCCGTGTGATAATCTCGCCGGCCATGACCAGCGATTCCTTGTTGGCCAGGGCGATTCTCTTGCCGGCTTTTATCGCCGCCAGCGTGGATTTTAGCCCCCATTTCCCCGAGGTGGCCATGACTACGATGTCTACCTCGGGGTGGCTGGCCATCTCTTCCAGTGATAGAGACTGGTATCTGGCACCGGTGGGAGTTTTATCCTGAGAGTAGATAAACCTGGGATGGAACTGGTTGATTTGCTCGGCCAGTAAAGCGGTGTTCTGGCCAGCGGCCAGCCCGACAACGCTAAAGCGGTGGGGCAGGGCGCTGATTACTTCCAGTGTCTGGCGGCCTATGGAGCCGGTGGAACCAAGAACAGCTACCCGTTTTATATCAGCCATATAACGTATTATGAAAACAATCTGGGTGAATTGCAACCTGTGGAGCAGGTGTTCAAGGGAAAGCCGCACCTACAGAAGCTATTAGAAAGGGGACGATAGAGAACTACTGCTGACATTGTTGCACTTTTACCGTTAGTAACTTCATGGAACTAAATAAATGGCGAATTTTTGTGGTTAATATTGACGTGTCATGGTAGAATATCGCGGGCGTTAAATAATTTAAAGGAGGTAGTGATGAAGAAAGTAGTTAAGGTAGTCGCATGTCTAGTATTTATCGCTTTACTTGTGGTGCCGCTGGCGGCCTGTACTACAGGGCAGGGACCAGCCGGACCCCAGGGACCAGCTGGACCCCAGGGTGAAAAGGGTGAACGTGGACCAATGGGACCACCCGGTGAATCGGGACCACGGGGGCTGGTAGGGCCAGGGGGGCCAGCCGGGCCAGCCGGACCACAGGGTGAAACCGGATCCATGGGCTCATTGGCCCAGATAGTCGTCGGCTATGACCTTGATGTTATAACTGGCTATACTGTGACAGGCGGGCCTGCAAGCGTTACTGGAACCACAGCCAACGTAGTGACCAGCGTTACCCCGACGGGAGGGATTGTAGACATTACCGGAACCACAACAGATGCAGTGACCAGTTTAGACACATATACTGGGCAGTTCTGCGCGTGTTGGTGGACTGGTGATGATTGGACGTGCACGAATGCCTGCGAACGCGCAGTAATTGATGTAGACTGGGATTATGACATTACAACTGTTCACGGCCAGACGGATACCACCGTGCTGACCAACGTAAGCTCGTCAACGGGCTCTGTAGGTGTCACCGGCACCACGAGCTCTGTAGTAACAGATGTCGATTTCACAATGACTACCATCTTTTATACCACCTGGAATGTTGACGTGGGGCAGTCTGTGGTAATAAAGGGAGCCGGCTTTGAAGAGGGTGACGAGGTAACCATAAGCATCTGCGATGACTATCTCTACTGGGCGGATGCAACGGCTAATTCCTGCGGAGCCTTTGAGATTGATACGACGGTGCCAGTGGATGTTGATACTGGGCCGGTTACCGTCAGGGCTTGGCTCAATGCCAGTGTTGCCGATGACGAGGTGACTAGCGGCGAGCTCATGGCGGTCTGGCCGTTAGAAGTCGAAGGTTCTACAGAGTAGCACGAGGATTTAAGGCCAGCCCAACCGTGGCTTGACAAACATCAAACTTTTGTTTTGGTGGCAAGCGAGATATTACATAAGCACCCAGTTGTCAAGATGTGGGAACAGGCTTGCCCTTATATCCTGAAATTTAACAAACACTATCAAAATTGTGTACATAAAACGTAATAGTATACCACCACGCCGGCAAAGACAACGCTGTCTATCCTGTCCAGGGCGCCGCCGTGGCCGGGGAGCAGCCTGCCGGAATCTTTGACCCCCATATTGCGCTTGAGCAGGGACTCGACCAGGTCGCCGAGCTGGCCGAAGACGCTGACCAGTAGGCCGAGAATTATCGCCTGCCCGTAGCTGAGGGGCAGGCTGAGCGGCGAGGGTATGGTGAAGAGCAGGCTGATGATAATAGCCCCCAGAATGCCGGCTATGGTGCCTTCCCAGGTCTTGCCCGGGCTGATACTGGGGGCCAGTTTGTGCCGGCCCAGCGCCCGGCCGGTGAAGTAGGCGGCAGTATCCGAGCCGAAGTTAGCCAATAGGGCCAGGAATACCCAGTTCCGGCCGTCGTCCAGGCCTCTTAATGCTACCAGGTGACTCATCAGCCAGCCTATATAGAGAATACCGGCTATGGTCCACGCCCAGCCTAAAAAAGCCCCTTCCTTCTGCGGGCGCAATAAAAGCCAGATTAGGGAGAGCACCACCGCCGAGGTCAGCAGCAGTGGCAGGGTGGGGGCGTAGGGGCAGTGGGGGCTGATGATAAAGAGCAGTGTCCAGATTAGCCCGAAGTAGATGAGCGGCGGTACCTTGGCCCCGGCCACTATTTTATAGAATTCATATACCGCCAGCAGTCCCCAGATAGCTACCAGGATGGTGAACCAGGGGAAAAAATAGTCTGGTCTTGAAAACCAGACGGCGGCGATTAGGAGGGGGATACCCCACAGCCCGGTGATAACTCTTTTTTTTAGCATTTTTTAATTACAGCCCGCCGAAGCGCCGCTGCCTCTGGCTGTAGGCCAGCAGTGCCTGGTCAATCTCTTTATTATCAAAGTCAGGCCATAGAACATCGGTAAAGTAATATTCGCTGTAGGCCGCCTGCCAGATTAGGAAGTTGCTGACGCGGAGTTCGCCGCCGGTGCGGATGACCAGGTCTACTTCGGGCAGGTCAGCGGTGTAGAGATAGCTATTGAACAGTTTTTCATCGATTTTTTCCGCCGGTATGCCTTCGGCGATAAGGCGGCGGGCGGCGTCTACGATCTCGGTGCGTCCTCCGTAGCTGAAGGCGAAGCTGAAGTTCAGCCCGGTGTTGTTCCTGGTGAGCTCGACAGCTTTATTTATGGCTACCTGTAGATTCCGGGGAAGCCGCTCTAACTGCCCCAGGTGGCGGATTCGGACCCCCTGGCGGTGCAGTTTTTGGGTCTCCTCATCTATTATCTCCTGCAACAGGTTGAGCAGACCGTTAATCTCCTCTTTAGGGCGGTTCCAGTTTTCCGTGGAAAAGCCGTAGACGGTGAAATACTTAACCTGGAGCTGGCTGAAATAATCGATGGCCGAGCGCATATTATCCACCCCCGCCTGGTGCCCTGCGAGCCGGGGCAGGTTGCGCTGTTTTGCCCAGCGGCCATTACCGTCCATAATAATGGCGACGTGTTGGGGCAGGTGGGCAATTTTTTTCTTCGTCGGTGGGGTAGCTGCCATTTTGACACTTATACTAACTGAATAATCGGGGTGGGGCAAGTCGCCCCTGGTGTCGGCCGGCTAGACCTCCATGAGTTCGGCTTCTTTATCCCGGGCTATCTGCTCGATATCGGCGATGAAGCCGTCGGTGAGCTTCTGCAGCTGTTCCAGGGCGCGCTTGTGCTCGTCCTGTGATATTTCCTTTTCCTTCTCCATCTCCTTCAGTTCCCCCATCGCCTCGTGCCGGAGGTTGCGTATGGCTATCTTCCTCTCCTCCTCCCGTTTTCGTACTACCCGGGTCAGCTCCTGCCGCCGCTCTTCGCTTAAAGGGGGCAGGCTCAGCCGGATTAAATTGCCGCTGGGGACCGGGTTCAATCCTAGGTCAGATTTAAGGATTGCTTTCTCTATGCTGGGTATGGTGCTCCGGTCCCAGGGCTGGATGACGATAAGCGTGGCTTCGGGGGCGGAGATGGCGGCCATCTGGATGAGGGGAGTGGGAACTCCGGCATAGTCTACTTTGATGTGTTCGACTAAAGCCGGGGAGGCGTGCCCGGTGCGGATGCTGGCCAGTTCTAGCTTCAAGCCCTCGGCTGAGGCTTTCATCTTTTCCTCAATATTCCATAGAGCTTGATTGACCACGTTACTTTCCGCTGTTGACCAGGGTGCCTATCTTTTTACCGGATACCGCTCTTTCCAGGCTTTGGGGGGTCTGGAGGTCAAAGACAATTATCGGCAGCTTGTTTTCAAGACACAGGGAGAGGGCGGTGGCATCCATTACATCGAGGCGCATATTGAGCGCTTCTAAATGGCTGATTTTGTCAAACTTCTTGGCGCTGTAGTCTTTGCGGGGGTCAGCATTGTAGATGCCGTCGACATTATGCTTGGTCATGAGCAGTACCTCGGCCTCAATCTCTATGGCTCGCAGCGCTGAGGCGGTATCAGTGGTCATATACGGATTGCCGGTGCCACCGGCGAAGATAACAACCCTGCCTTTCTCCAAATGGCGGATGGCGCGGCGCCGGATATAGGGCTCGGCTACCTCCTGAATGCCTATGGCTGACTGGGTTCTGGTGGTTACTCCTTCTCTCTCCAGAGCATCCTGGAGGGCCAGGGCGTTTATTACCGTCGCCAGCATCCCGGCATAGTCGGCGGTAACCCGGTCCATTCCCTTCGCCTCCGCCTTAGCTCCGCGCCAGATGTTGCCGCCACCAACCACAATGCCGACACCTACCCCCATTTTTATTACCTGCTTGATCTGCTTGGCTACCTTGGCCACGGTATCGGGGTCGATGCCGTAAGGGGCTCCGCCGCTGAAGGCCTCGCCGCTAAGTTTGAGCAGGACGCGCTTGTATTTGGTGGCGCTTACTTTTGCCATTATTGTTCGCCCAGTTCGAATCTGATAAACCGGCTTACTTTGATATTTTCCCCTGTCCTGGCGATGGTCTCGGTAATAATTTCCTTTATCGTCTTATCCGGTTGCTTAATATCGGCTTGGAGCAGCAGGCAGGCGTTTTGGGGTTCCTCCTCGGTTTCCGGCTTGTACTCTTCCTCGGTGATGAACTGTGGGTTCATGGCGGCTACCTGCATGGCCAGGTGGTGTGCCAGCTGCTTGAACTCGTCGGTGCGGGCGACAAAATCGGTCTCACAGTTCAGTTCAACCATAGCGCCCACCCGGCCGGCGGTGTGTATATAGGCTTCAATTAAGCCCTCAACCGTCCGGCGCCCTGCCTTTTTGGCTGCCTTGAATAGACTTTGTTGCTTTAAAATCTCGAGCGCCTTTTCCATATCCCCTTCGCATTCCATGAGAGCCTTGCGGCACTGCATAATGCCGGCACCTGACTGGTCTCTTAGCTCTTTTACCATGACGGCGGTGATTTTCAAGCTTCTGCCTCCTTAGCTTCATCCTTGGCTTCATCGTCAGGTGTGAAAATAAGCGGTTCACCGACTTTCATACCCTCCGGCAGCCCGGCACCCTCTCCCATAGCCGCCGCCCCGCCGGTCTTGCCCTCGGTGACGGCATCGGCGATTTTGCCGCATATAAGCTTGATGGCTCTGATGGCATCGTCGTTGGCGGGAATGGGGTGGTCAATATTAGCCGGGTTGCAATTGGTATCAACTATGGCTATAACCGGAATTCCCACCCGTTTGGCTTCGGCCAGGGCAATCTTTTCTTTGATGGGGTCGACGATAAAGAGGGCATCCGGCAGGTTGGTCATCTCTTTAAAGCCACCCATATGCCGGTTGAGACGCTCGATTTCCTCCCCTAACTTCAGCGCTTCCTTTTTAGGCAGGCGCTCGAAGTCTCCCCTGGATTGCTGGTCTTCCAGGCGGACCAGATAGTCTATACGGGCCTGGATGGTGGCAAAGTTGGTCAGTACCCCTCCCAACCAGCGCTGGTTAACGTAGAACATGCCGCAGCGCTGTGCCTCCTGTTCTATTGCCTCCTGGGCCTGCTTTTTAGTGCCGACAAAGAGGATGGTGCCGCCTTCGGCGGCTATCTGCTGAACAAACTCGCAGGCTTTGTCGAGCATGGCCGTGGTTTGTTCCAGGTCAATGATGTGAATGCCGTTGCGCTTGGTGAAGATGTATTTCTTCATCGCCGGGTGCCAGCGGCTGGTCTGGTGCCCGAAGTGGGCCCCGGCTTCTAAAAGCTCCTTGATAGTAGTGGTATCTGGCAAGCTTTTAACCCCTTTCCTCGCTATTAAGCTAGCATTTATAGTCAGTTTAACAGTATAGCATACTGGCTGGTTGGCAACAATATTGGCGAATTTTAGTCCCTCTTTTTGGCCTGGCTTTGGGCTGTGATATAATTAATAGTGACCATAAAGACATCAGCTACCAACCGTAAAGCGTATCATAACTACCATATCGGCGATAGTCTGGAAGCCGGCATCGCCCTTACCGGCACCGAGATTAAGTCTATCAGGGCCGGCAAGGTGAGCCTGGCCGATGCCTATGTCCGGCCTGAGGGTGGGGAGTTATGGCTGCTGAATGCTCACATAGCCCGCTATGACGCCGGTAGCTATATGAGTCACCAGCCAACCCGACCCCGAAAGCTGCTGCTGCATCGCAAGCAGATCGATAGCCTTACCAGCAAGGTGCAGGAGAAGGGCTTTACTTTGCTTCCCCTCAGGCTGTATATTAAAGATAGCCTGGCTAAGGTCGAGGTGGCTTTGGCCAGGGGTAAAAGGCTTTATGATAAGCGGGCAGCTATGGCCCGCCATGATGCGGACAGGGAGATTGAGCGGGCGATAAAGAGGCGGAGTGTGGGGAGGAGGTAGCTGGCCTGGACTTTAACAATTGAACAGGGGGACGCGCGGGTTCGACAGGGGAAGTAGGTTACAGGATTGCAAGCTGAGGTGCCGCTAACCTCATAAAACCGGCGGAAAAAAACAATTGGCGAACCTGAATTCGCTTACGCAGCCTAATTTAATATAGGTTGTGCGCTCGCCTGACCTGTCCTCAATGGGTTGGGACCGGGCGACGTTGAATTGAGGTGCCGCCATCCCGACGTTGATAAGGGTGGTGAAAGAACTATCGACTGGTCTGGCTAAACTCGGTCAGCAGAGGCTAGCCAGATGAGATTAAAGCGCTGACTAAGCTTGTAGTATATTCTGGGCAGCTTCTCTTGGACGGGGAGTTCGACTCTCCCCCGTCTCCACCATAGCATAATCAGGCTCTTGGGCGATTCCGGAGCCTGTTTCTTTTTGTTTTTTAATAACTCATAAAGCTGGGCAGGAACAGGGAAATACTTGGAAAAGCTATTATTAATACCAGCCCCAGGGTCATAGGTATAAGGAATATAAAAACCCCTTTAATAATCGTATTCAACGAAACTTCTTCCCCGACAAGCCCCTTGGTGACAAAGATGTTGGTTCCCACTGGCGGGGTGACTATTCCTATCATGCAGAGAGTCACCACTACTACTCCAAACCAGATGACGTCGTAACCGGATTTTAGAATCAATGGGTAAAACAAAGGTACGAGCAGCAGTAGAATGGGCGTGATATCTATAAAGCAGCCCAGGATGAAAAAGAGAGCGGAGACAAATATTATGGTGCCTAACGGAGATAAGCCTGAGACTTCGACCCAGTTAACCAGGCTCTGTGATAAGGTGGTCACGGTTATGAAATACCCGAAGATCATGGCGCCAATGATAAGTACAAAAATCATGCAGGATAATCTCAGGCTGTCTCTAAGGCCTTCCACGAACCTGCTCCAGGTCAATTCCCGCCTCACCAGGCCAATAGCAATAGCACCAGCGCTGCCTATGGCTCCTGCCATAGTGGGGCCGAAGAAACCGGCAAACAATCCTCCCATTACCAGCAAAAATAATACCCCGGCATCAGCTAGCCCTGCTAAAGACCTAAATTTTTGCTTTATAGTTGTTGATTCCCCGGCAGGCCCATACTCTGGTCTTATCCAGCAAACAACTAAGGCGGTAGCGATAAAGAGAACGGTAATCAGTATGCCAGGGAGGATTCCACTGATAAACAGCTTGCCTATGGATTGCTCCGTTAATATCCCATAGATAACAAACACGATGCTTGGCGGAATCATGAAACCCAGCGTGCCGGAGCAAGCCACGGCGCCCAGAGATATTGCCGTGTCGTAGTTATGTTTTTTCATTTCAGGGATAGCTATTTTCCCTATGGCAACATTAGTAGCCGCTCCTGAACCGCAGACGGCGCCAAAAATGGCAGAGGCGACGGCAGTGGCAATAATCAACCCACCTCTGAGCTGCCCCATTAGAATATAGACTACATCATAAGCTCTTCTACCAATTCCGGCAGCAAAGGCCATGGATCCCATCAGGATAAACATGGGAAGAACCGTTAGGGAATAGGAATCTAAGGTGGTAAACACCGTGCTGCCGACCATGGAGAGGGCTGCTTGGGGGGAAGTGACATAAGCGAAACCCAGAAAGCCAGCTATTGCCATAGCAAAACCAACGGGTATGCCTAGGAAAAAAAGTATCAGCAGCAGTACAATTCCACCGATACCTATAATTATTGGATCCATTATTTCAGCGTCTTACTTATATGACTTAACAGTTCTATGAGGATTACGCAGCACATTGGAATACAGCAGAGGGCGATCCAGAAAGCAAAGGGGTAGTGGACTATTCTCAGGAGGAGGGTTTCCGTTCCACTACTGAGTAGTCCTTGTCCATAATCATAGGTCACCCAGCCAACTATAGCAAAAAGCCCTAATCCCAATATGGAACTGAAAATCTCGAGAGTGACTTTGCCCCGCTTTGATAATCGGTCAATGAGGAAACCCACCCGAATATGCCTGCCAGCGATTTGGGAAAACGCTAGGCCAGCGGCAATAGCTATGACCTGCAGGAAAGCGGTTGTTTCCGTAGTGCCGGGCAGAGGCCAATTAAACCCCTTGGAGCCGACTACATCGATTAAGGCAATCAAAACCATGCCCACCAGGGCCGCCAGCCCCACCCACTCAAGCCAACCACTTATCGAGTTGATAGACTGGCGAACCCTGGCGAGTTTAGTATTACCTGCAATTTCCATATCAAGCCTGCAAACTGGCTGCCGTGGCAAATTTCAAGTTAGGCTATACCACGCTACCCCTTTGATTTGCTCTCTATAGTTAAAGTTTTCTACTGACTGGCTGCTAGCACTCGGTCTCTTACAGGTGTTACGTTATTGCTAGCTTGCTGCCCGTTCCAGTAATCTACCCGGCTCTGGAAATAGGCCCAGGCCTCTTCAACCTCTTGCTGGGTAAATCCTTTAGCGGGGAGTTCTTGCAACTTGGCATCAACGACGGGCAATAGCGCCGCCGTCCATCTATCCTCTTCCTCTTTAGAGATTGAGTAGATGGTACAGTCGACACTCTTGGCATACTCGATGCCGGCGACCGCTTGGTCATCCCATACTAGGCCAAGCTTGCCGTTGTATTCCTCGCCGACCTCCGTAATCGTTTTCTGGATATCGGACGGCAGGCTGTCCCATTTGGCCTTATTCATGATGTTGGCCCACACGATAGCAGGCTGAACCGGGGCAAAATTCAGGGTGATATGCTTGGCGACATCAGCCAGTTTCCAAGACACAAGCGGCTCAGCGGCGCCAATCTCTCCATCTACAACACCCTTAGCCAGAGCATCATAGACGTCTGCCATCGGCACGTCTTTTACGGTACCGCCCAGGGCGGTTACAACCTCAGGATTAACTGTTCTTACTGACTTTCCTGTCCAGTCTTCCAGTGTAAGTATCGGCGTTGTTGCCATAGCTACGGCCATAATGTTAGTAGCATCGCCACAGGTTGTGATTATATGAACGTCGGCCCATTCTTCTGGCTGGTATTCCATTAGGAAGTCATACTGCGCGTTAGATACCGCCCAGCCGGATTCAGCCGCGCCTGGTAGTTCGGCAATTGATGTGAAAGGAAAAGTTCCGGGATTATAAACAGTAATAAGGTTGCCCATATCGGCAACCCCGGAGCGTACTCCCTCATACATAGCCGGGCCACCGAGCAATGACCCTCCTTGGTGAACGGTTATCTTTACCCGGCCATTCGTCCGGCTCTCGATTGCCTGGGCAAATTCGGTATTGGCTACGGATAGAGCAGCAGCCGGAGGTTGGAATAGGGCGTAGCTCAGTTCAAATACCTCTGTTGACGGTGCCGGACAACCTATAATGACCAAGCTGGTGACTAATAACAACGCTAGTGGGATTAACAGTAGTTTCTTTTTCACTTATTTACCTCCGTAAGGATTGAAAATTCCATCTCCTCTTAATCTGTTCACATAAAATCATCACCTCCTGACTCGCGGGTTTATTTCAAGCTATTGCCATTATGTTCGTAAGCCGTTTTTTAGCTTTGAGAAATTATCGCGTTATTATGCCTGGTTCGTTTGTTAACGGGGCTCAAAGTCTGGGTTTCGCTCAATAAACTGACTGTTTCTCAGCCTGCCTATAAATATAAACATAGCCTTACCCGTTGTCAAGGAGGGAAACACCCTTTTTGTTTTAATGTTCATAAAAGCGGTTGAGCAGCCCTGATAAGGCGTTATGGGGGATGAGATAAGCTGAACAGCGATAAACTGGCCTGGTGTTCTTAGAGCAGGTGTTAGAACCAGCATTGGATAAATAGCGGTGGGTGCTGGAAGCAGCACTGGACAAAGGGGGACTAATGGTATAATATAGATGTGAACCGGCTTAACTGGGAGGTTTGGCTGTGGCAGAAATCTACAAAGGAAGGCAGATAACCTGCTGGTTGCGGACTTTATATATACTTTCTATCCTTAAACTGACATCCGAGTGACAAGCCCATCCATAGTGAATGGGCTTGTTGGTTAGTATCTCCCCAATTTAAACCCTAAACCCGCTAAGCCTTCCCTGTCACGCCTAATTTCTCATAGGTTAATCTTTGGTTAGATAGTTTATCTTTTGGGTACTTGTCTGACCTGGAAAAGCAAAGGGAGCTAAATGTGTCTGCGTCATCTATAAGAAACGAATTTGGTATTGATACCGAGCAGGTACTGAAGCATATGGGCTACGGCACCGACGGTGTGCCGTCGGCGCGGATTGAGTCTCTGGTTAAAGAATACGCCGATAACATTAGCCATCTTATTGAACCGTCATATTCGTATGTTATCAGGGATGTCAATGTGGTCCGGGGCTCGCGGGTGTTTATCGAGGGTTCGGTTACCTTCCGCAGCAATATTATTGCCCAGTTGCTGGAGCAGTGCCAGAAGGTGGCCGTTTTCGTGCTGACCGTAGGCGGGCGGCTGGGGGAAGTGGTCCGTCAGCTGTCTGAAGATGGACTTATGGTCCAGGCTGCGGTACTGGATGCTATAGGTTCGGATGCGGCTGAGACTTTAGCCCATGTGGTGCAGGATATTGTAGCTAAGGAGGCGGAGGCTGAGGGGTTGGGTATAAGCCTGCGCTTTAGCCCCGGCTATTGCGATTGGAAAGTTAGCCAGCAGAAGATGGTCTTCCAGGCGATGGGCGACGATACTGCCGGTGTGTGTTTAACCTCTGGCTGCTTGATGGTTCCCCAGAAGTCTATATCGGGCATTATTGGTATTGGCCCCGCCGACAAGGTGGAAAGTTATAATCCCTGTCTGACCTGTAATAAACGCGATTGTATAGGTAGAAGATAGAATCCTGTTATGATTCGAAAAGGATTGGCCGGCGGTAGTTACCAGCCTCTAACTGAAGAGTCCATAGCTAAGATAGACCAGACGGTAATGGCGGTGATTGAGGAGGTAGGGTTTGAGGTAAACTCGGAGGCAGCCCTTCGGCTCTTTGAACAGGCTGGAGCCCGGGTGGATAGGGAGGAACTACGGGTGCGTCTGCCTCAGGCGAAAGCCCGGGAGCTGATAGGGATGGCACCGCCGGAGGTTAAGCTCTGCGGTCAGGAGGAGAAGCACGACGTGCTCCTCGGCGGGAACCGGGTTTATGCCGGGACGGGGGGGACCGCCCTCTACATTTATGAACCGGGCACCAAGCAGAAGCGTTCGGCTACCCTGGAAGACCTGAAGCGTATTGCCAGGCTGGTTAACCGCTTGGATAATATTCACCTTTTTATGCTGCCCACCTATCCCAATGAGCTTCCCATCGAGCAGGTTGATGTAAATCGCTTCTTTGCCGGGCTGGATAATACTACCAAGCATATTATGGGTGGGGTTTACACCCTGGACGGGGTTAAACAGGTGCTGCGGATGGCAGAGATGGCGGCTGGTTCTGCCGAAAAACTGCGCCAGCGCCCCCTCATTTCCATGATAGGCTGCAGTATAAGCCCTCTGAAGATGGACGCCAATTACGGTGACCTGGTGGTAGAGATTGCCCAGAGAGGCATCCCTCTGGTATGTCCGGCTGAGCCGTTGTGCGGGGCAACCTCGCCGGTAACGCTGGCCGGTAATCTGGTGATTCAGACGGCGGACTCACTGATGGGGGTTATGCTCACCCAGATAGTTAAGCCGGGGACACCGGTTATCTTCGGCTCGGTGGCGACCAACACCGACCTCAGAACCCTCAATTATCTGGCCGGCTCGGTGGAGATGGGGCTGTTAAACGCGGCTGGTGCCCAGATGGCGCAGTTTTACCATCTTCCTTTCTACGCTACCGGTGGTATGACCGATTCTAAAGTGCTGGATGCCCAGAGCGGCTATGAGTCGGCGATGAGTAATCTTCTCTGTGCTCTGGCCGGCGCCAATTTCATCCACGATGCTGCCGGGATGATGGAGTTCGCCCTGACGGCTTGTTATGAGAAGTTCGTCATTGATAATGAGATACTGGGAATGGTGATGAGGGCGGTGGCTGGTATCAAGGTCAACGATGATACCCTGGCCTTTGACCTCATCAGGGAGGTGGGGCCGGGGGGTAATTTCGTCGCCGCCAAGCACACCCGGCGCTTTATGCGCCGCGAGCATTACCAGCCTACCTTAAGCGACCGGAACAGCCGTGAGGAGTGGGAGGCCAAAGGGGGAAAAGCTATCTGGCAGAAGGCAGGTGAAAAAGCGCGGCGGCTTATCGCCGAGCGTAAATACCAGTTGCCTGCTGCGGTAAGGCAGCGGATACTCTTGGAGGTAACCGGCATTGTGGATTGAGCCGGGCTGGTAATTAAGGGAATCAAGAATGACCGAGGATATAATCAGCTTAATTCGGGAGAATGTTATCCAGGGGAGGGTCACCCAGGATGACGAGGGTCTGGACGAAGGCATGGTGGGCCAGCCCGGAGTAACCGAGCTTACCGAGAAAGCCCTGGCTATGGGCATAGATATACGGGATATAATCAATAAAGGGCTGACTGAGGGTATGAACCTGGTGGGGCAGAAATTTGAGCTGAAGGAATTCTATATCCCCGATATGCTGGCCTCAGCCGAGGCGGTGGGGGCGGCTATGGACCTGCTGAAGCCCCACCTCGACCAGAGCGGCATCAAGCCCAAGGGCAAGGTACTTCTGGCCACGGTGAAAGGCGACCTCCACGATATCGGCAAGAATATAGTGTCGATATTACTTCGCGGTGCTGGCTATACCGTCAAGGATTTAGGCCATGATATGGAGCCCCAGAGCATCGTCAATGCGGTGAGGGTAGAGAACCCCCAATTCCTGGGACTCTCGGCGCTGCTAACCAGCACCATGGTCAACATGAGGGACACCATCCAGGCGCTGGAGGAGAGCGGTCTCAGGGACAAGGTTAAGGTTATCATCGGGGGGGCACCGGTATCAGAGGGATATGCTAAGAGTATTGGTGCCGATGGCTACGGTTCTGATGGTTTTCAGGCTTTGGCGGTGATAGAGTCTCTGACTTCCACCTAGCTGTTTGTTCAACAGAATACCTTTCCCTCCAAATTAACGACTCACAAGGAGGAATAAATTGCCCAGAGAAGGAATATTAGTTTCCAATCCTTATGAAAGAATAACCGATAAACAAGTCAAGCAGATTCACCGGGCTTCCCTAGAGATACTGGTTGACCCTGGTCTGATTTGCTTTAGTAAAAAGGCGGCGGAAATATTCCATGGTCACGGCGCCGAGGTCACCGCCGCTTCTTCCGGCGACAGCCCCTCCTGGCATATAAAGATACCGGAAAAAATGGTTATGGAGGCCCTTAATAGCGCCCCCAAGACGGTTAAGCTGGGCGCCAGGAATCCGGATAACGCTTTGATAATGAAGGGCGACGAGCCGAGGGTCTACTTCATCTCCGGTTCGGAGACCAATATCTGGCTGGATGTTGATTTCCCCACCTATGTCAAGAAATCTGATAGCAGTATTGAGATTCAGGTGCCGGAGTTTCACCCCAGGCGTGCCACCGTGGCTGACCTGTGTCAGTCGGCGCATGTATGTGAGCACATGGAGACGCTGGACGGCTACATCCGTACCGTAAACATACAGGACGAGGATATCACCGAGGATAATAAGGATGTCAACAAGTTCTTCGCCTCGCTGAATAACACCACCAAGCACTTTATGTCGGGGCTGACCAAGCTGGAACAGCTGGACAACGTGGTGAGAATGGCCGAGTTGATAGCCGGAGGGAAAGAGGCGCTCAAAGAAAATCCTATCATTTCCTTTATCACCTGCTTGGTCAAGAGCCCGCTGCAGTTCGTTGAGGATACCACCGATACCTTTATTGAGGTTTGCCAGAGGGGACTGCCCGTAGCTGTTTCCTCCTCGCCCCAGGCGGGGACGACAGCCCCCATCAAAGAGGCGGGCATTATGGCCCAGATAAACGCCGAGGTTCTGGCCGGCATAACCCTGGGCCAGTTGACAAATAAGGGGACGCCTATGCTCTACGGCAGCGTGCCGGTGAGGGCACGGATGGATACCCTGGGCGATTCCTATGGTTCGGTAGAGACCAGCCAGTATAACATTGACTGCGTTCAGATGGCGCGTTTCTACAAGATACCCAACTATTCCACCTCAGGGGTGTGTGATACCAAGATACCGGGGCAGCAGGCATCGATAGAGAGGTTGTTCTCGGATATCGTGGTGACATTAAGCGGGCCCCAATACCTGCATTGTGCCTACGGCCTCCTTGACTGCAATGCCGTTTTCTGCCTGCTCCAGGCGGTCCTGGACGACGCCCACTTCCAGATGCTTAAGTTCTTCCTGAAACCAGCGCAGATTAATCAGCAGGAGCTGGCGGAAACCATGAAGCAGATAAGAGAGGTGGTGGCGACACCGCAGAAGCTGTACATCCGCTATATTCGCCAGGTGATGCGTAGCGGGGAAATCTCGGCGCCTTATCCCTTTGAGGGGGATGGTGAGAGTGACAACGTGTTCGCCCTGGCTTACCAGAGGATGAGCGAGCTTCTGGCCAAACCGGTGGAGCACATAGCCCCGGAGACCACGGCCAAGATATTCCAGGAGATTCCCGGGCTGTTGCCCAGGCTGAACGTTTATAAAGAAGGGAAGTAGTAATGACTGAAGACGATATTGTTGACCGGCTTAAGGAAAATGTTATACAGGGAAGGAAGACCCAGCAAGACGAAGGTATAGACGATAAGCTGTCGGGGACACCGGGGGTGGTGGAGTTGACCCGGTTGGCGCTGGATAAAAAGATCTCGCTGGAGGAGATAATCAATGTGCTGACGGTGGGGATGCGGGTGGTGGGGGAGAAATATTCCAGCAAGGAATACTTTATACCCGATATGCTGGCTTCGGCGGAGGCGGTAGGTGAGGCTATGGAAATTCTCAAGCCGCTTCTTGAGGCGGCCAATGTTGAGACCAAGGGAAAATTCGCCATCGCCACGGTGCAGGGAGATATCCATGACATCGGTAAGAATATCGTCGCCATCCTGCTCAGAGGGGCGGGCTACGAAGTGAATGACCTGGGTAGTGATGTGCCTACGGAAAAAATTATTGAGTTTATTAAAAAAGAAAGCCCCGATTACCTGGGGCTATCGGCGCTGCTTACCACTACCATGACCGAGATGGGGGTGGTTATGGAAGCCCTGAAGGACAACGGCTTAAGGGATAAAGTTAAGGTTCTCATCGGGGGGGCGGCGGTATCTGACGAGTATGCCCAGGAAATAGGTGTTGATGCCTATTGTGTGGATGGTTTCCAGGCCATCAAGGTGCTGGATTCTTTTCAATGAGTGAATGGTAATTGAGATGCGGCTATATTTTTGAATAAAGGGGGAGAGCTATGGCTGGAATTGCTGGAATTAAGGGTATTGATAATGGCGAACTGGCTCGTATGCTGGAGAAAATCAAGCATCGTGGCCCCCACGAGACTTGGATAAATCAAGAGCATGAGGTGAGCCTGGGATGCTGTGAGCTGAATGTGGGGGGGGACTCTAAACCCGGCTCACACTACGCCGCCGATGGTGAGAGGGCGGTAGTGCTCGACGGGCGTATATATAATCAGGAGAAGGGGGGTAAGACCGACGCCGAGGCGGTGCTGGCGCTGTATAATAAATTCGGTGCCCGCTTTGCCGAGAGGATAGACGGGGACTTCGCCTGCGCTGTCTCTGACAACGGCCGGATGATACTGGCCCGGGACTGGGCGGGTATAAAGCCGCTTTACTACGGGCATAGCGATGGGAAACTTTGCTTTGCTTCGGAGGCAAAGAGCCTGGTGGGTATTGCCGATGACGTCAGGGAATTTCCGCCCGGCTATGTTTATTCCCA